>Ga0209787_1000024_pt1 | contig 62935 bp, 65 predicted proteins | sample WorMetLIZISLAND2_2_FD_187414 | JGI IMG/M metagenome (GOLD analysis project Ga0209787, IMG submission 187414) | Marine gutless worms symbiont microbial communities from Max Planck institute for Marine Microbiology, Germany - Olavius loisae LIZARD... ... | reverse complement strand
GGGAGAGCTCGCGGATCTCCTCGTCGTCCATCTTCTCGAACATCACCGCCGAATGACGGTCGCCGACGGCGAGCATGAAGATCGCCGCCTTCTGCATGCCTCTGAGGTTTCTGAAATCGTCCTTTACTCGGGCCATGGTTTGACAGTGTCAGTCCAACGGGTTGAGGAACCATTAAGATTTTTTTCAAATCCATTTGATGGTTTTCCTGGCATCAGTGAATCCGAGCCCGCTTGGACCGTGGAGGCTGGAGTGTAAAAAAAGATATTGCTTGCTCCCTGAACCCCCTTCGGGCAGTCTGCGCCCTTCGGTTCCACAGAATCCTGGCGTATTGTATGCAACGCCCTGGCGCTTCGCCGACTTGCCCCGAGGAAGTGTGAAGCCTTCGACCCGTGTTGCCGTGAGGCGATCGGGAATGTGATGACGACTATATAAAGGACACGAATATGCCGACCGGATCAGTGAAATGGTTCAACCCGACGAAAGGCTATGGCTTTATCGAGCCGGAGGATGGCGGTAAGGACGCCTTCGTTCACATCTCGGCGGTCGAACGCGCCGGCGCCTCGACCCTGCGTGAAGGCCAGAAGGTCGAATACGAATTGGTGCCTGGACAGAACGGCAAGTCCTCGGCCGAAAACCTGGTCATTCACGACTGAGTTTTCACAGAGGGCCACGCGCCCTCAATCTTTGGGACCGATCCGGCCGGACCTCGTCCGGTCGGGCGGCAACCCACCCGGATCCGGCAGACCGGAGCCGTCACCCCTTGAGGGAGTGCCGCCATGCCTCGCAAGCCCAACTACAAGTTCGAACGTATGGAGCGCGAGCGCATCAAGGCCGAAAAGAAAGCCGCCCGCGCCAAGGCCAAGGCGGAAAAGGCCGAAGCCCGTCGAGCCGATGATGCCGATGAACTAGAGTCGCAAGCTGACGCGCCTGACGGCGTGACCTGACGACCTAAATAGATTTGTTCCGAAAAACATGTTGTCGGGCGCCGGCCTTTGCGATGTGATCGGCGGCCGGGGGCGGTTTTGCGCCGTCATCCCATAGAGTTCCGGGGAGGGCATCGATATGGACGCAAAGGCAAGCGGGATCATCCGTCTTGACGGCGCCGACAACGTCGTTGTGGCGTTGGGCACCATCGCCGCCGGCGAGGCGCCGGGGGCGGAAGAGGTCACCGCCGAACAGGAGATTCCGGCCGGCCACAAGATGGCAACGGCGGATATCGCGGAAGGCGAACCGGTCCGCAAATTCAACCAGATCATCGGCTTTGCGTCGCAGGCTATCCGGCCGGGCGAGCACGTGCACACGCACAACTGCGCCTTCCAGGGTTTCGAGCGTGACTATGCCTACGGGACGCTGGCCGCCCCGACCGATTTCGTCGATGACGCCGAGCGCGCCACATTCCGAGGCTACCGCCGGGCCAACGGTCGCATCGGTACGCGCAACTACATCGGTGTGCTGTCCAGCGTGAACTGCTCGGCCACCGTTGTTCATCGCATCGCCGACGGCATCAACCGCTCCGGCATCCTCGACCAATACCCCAATATCGACGGGGTCGCCGCTTTTGCCCATGGCAGCGGCTGCTGCATGGATCCCAAGGACGAGGGGTTCGGCAACCTGCAGCGGGTCATGTTCGGGTTCGCCGGCCACGCCAATTTCGCCGCCGTCGTCATGGTCGGCCTCGGTTGCGAGGTCTTTCAGGTCGCCGCCTTCAAGGAGGCCTTTGGGCTTGAGGAGGGCAAGACCTTCGCCACCCTGGTCATGCAGGAATCCGGCGGTACACGCCAGACCATCGAAGAGGGCATCCGGCGTATCGAGGAACTGCTGCCCATGGCCAATGCCGCCGTTCGTGAGACGGTGTCGGCCAGTGAACTGACGGTCGCTTTGCAGTGCGGCGGTTCGGACGGCTATTCGGGTATCACCGCCAACCCGGCCATGGGCGCTGCCGTCGATCTCCTGGTCCGCCACGGCGGCTCGGCGATCCTGGCCGAGACGCCTGAGATCTATGGTGCTGAGCACCTGCTGACGCGGCGTGCTGCCAACCGCGAGATCGGTGAGAAGCTGATCGAACGGATCCGCTGGTGGGAGGAATATACGGCCCGGCACGGCAGCGTCATGGACAACAACCCGACGCCGGGCAACAAAGCCGGCGGTCTGACCACTATCCTCGAAAAGTCCCTGGGCGCCGCCGCCAAGGGCGGATCCACCAATCTCAATGGCGTCTATCGGTACGGCGAACAGATCGACGTCAAGGGGTTCCTGTTCATGGATAGCCCCGGTTACGATCCCTGTTCGATCACCGGCGAAGTGGCCTCGGGCGCCAATCTGGTTTGTTTCTCGACCGGGCGCGGTTCGGCCTTCGGGTTCAAGCCGGCACCTTCGGTCAAGCTCGCTACCAATACGGCCATGTTCGAGCGCCTCGAGGAAGACATGGACATCAACTGCGGATCCATCGCCGACGGTACCAAGACGGTGGACGAGATGGGCCGGGAGATCTTCCAGCTGTGGCTCGATGTAGCCGGCGGCAAGCCGAGCAAGTCGGAGGCGCTCGACTATGGCGACCACGAATTCGTGCCCTGGCAGGTCGGCGTCTGCATGTGAGACGGGACCGTCACTGGACGCGTTCGCGCTCCAACCTGGGCGGATAGCCGAAGTGGTGGCGATAGCAGCTGGTGAAATGCGCGTGCGAGACGAAGCCGGAGGCGACGGCCACCTCGAAGATCGATAAGCTCGTCTGCAGCAGCAGCAATCGCCCGTGGTTGAGCCTGAGGTGCAGGCAGAAATCCCGGGGTGCCCGGCCGATGTGTTTCTTGAACAGGCGCTGCAGGTGGCGCGGCGTCACCCCGATGCGGTGGGCCAGCTCGCTGGGGTTGAGCGGCTGTTCGATGTTGCGTTCCATGATATCGAGCGCCTCGGCCAATTTTTTTGACCGGAGGCGCAGCCCGACCCGTTTCTGTTTGCTCTGATGGTCGGCCGAGTTGCGCACCCGATCCTGCTGGAACTGGTGCGCAATGGCGGCGGCGAACTGTTCGCCGTGATCGGCCGATACCAAATGAATGAACAGATCGATGGCGGCCGTGCCGCCGGCACAGGTGTAGAGGCCGCGGTCGATCTCGAAAACGCCGTCGACTAGATCGATCTCCGGGAACGCTTCGCGCAGGTTGGCTGCGTTGTCGTTGTGGATGGTGCAGCGTCGCTCGCCAATGACGCCGGCGGCGGCGAGGATATGGGTGCCGGTACTGATAGCGCCGACCTCAGTGCCATGGCGGTGAAGGCTGCGGATCCAGGCCAGCGTTTTCTTGTCGCCGTGGTTTTCCGGGTGATAGCCGGCGCAGACGAAGAGGAGATCGACCTTGGCTTCCTCGCCGGGCGAGCCGTCGGCGCTGACGGCGACGCCGTTGGCCGAGGTCACCGGCGTTCCGTCGATGGAAAAAACCCGCCACCCGTAGTGAGGCTTATTGAGAAAACGGTTGGCCGTCCGCAACACTTCGAGTGCTGCGAAAAAACCGAGAGGCGCAAAGTAAGGCGTCAGGAAAAAGCCGATGGTTTTCGCCGTTGGCTCGTCGGGACGCGGTGTTCCGGATTCAGCCAAGTGTTTCATGACGGTACGATAATCGAGACCGGTCAAAAGACAATCCCGTTGGCCAAAGAAACGATACCGTCAGTTTGCGGGACGATGCCGGTATCGTTTAAGCTTACGTCGCTTGATGGCGGAAAACGGACACGTCGGCTCCTTAGACTGCCGAAGAGAAGAAAAACCGTGGCTTCAGAAAAAACGACCGCCGGCGATCCTGCTGGTCCGAAGCCCAAGACAGGGAGAGAAAAATGAAAGACCTTGAAAGAATGAAATCGCTCGTGGCTAAAGGGAAGGTTACGCGACGAGAGTTCATGACACACGCCGTTGCCGCCGGTGTCACGATATCGGCTGCCAGCACCATGTTTTCCTCGATGGCCGGCGCCGCGATGCCGAAAAAGGGCGGCCACATGCGGATCGGCCTCGGTCATGGCTCGACCACCGATTCGCTCGACCCGGCGACCTTCGAAAACCTCTACATGCAGGTAACGGGCGCCAATTTGCGCAATAACCTCACGGAGGTCGCGACCGACGGCAACATCGTGCCGGAACTGGCCGAAAGCGTCGAGGCGTCGCCGGATGCCAAGACCTGGACCTTCAAGCTGCGCAAGGGGGTCGAATTCCACAACGGCAAGACGCTGGACGCCAATGACGTCATCGCCTCGATCAATCACCACCGCGGCAAGGACTCTAAATCGGCGGCCAAGAAGCTCCTTGAACCGGTAACGGAAATGAAGGCCGACGGCGATAACGTCGTCATCTCGCTGGAGGCCGGCAATGCCGACTTCCCGTTCATCATCTCCGACTATCACATCGCCATCATGCCGGCCAACGCAGACGGCAGTGCCGACTGGCAGTCGGGCGTCGGTACCGGCGCCATGAGCCTGGAGAAATACGAGGCCGGGGTGCGCACAAGCTTCAAGCGCAATCCCAATTTCTTCAAGGAAGGCGCTGGCCATTTCGATTCCGGTGAACTGATCACCATCGCCGATCCGGCGGCGCGCCAGAACGCACTCTCCACCGGCGAAGTCGACGCCATTGACAAAGTCGATCTCAAGACGGCGCATCTGTTGAAGCGCCGCAAAGGCATCAAGATCCTCGAGGTCAGCGGCAACCAGCACTACACCTTCACCATGCGCTGCGACACCGCACCGTTCGACAACAACGACGTGCGGCTCGCATTGAAGTACGCCATCGACCGCGAGGCCATCGTCAAGACCGTGTTGAAGGGGCATGGCGCGCTCGGCAACGATCATCCGATCAGCACCGCCAATCCCTATCACGCCTCCGAACTGGCACAGCGGACCTACGATCCGGACAAGGCCAAATTCCACCTGAAGAAGGCCGGTGCGGAAGGTCTCAGCGTCGATCTATCAGCCGCCGATTCGGCTTTCGCCGGTTCCGTCGATGCGGCGACGATTTACAAGGAAAACGCCGCCAAGGCCGGTATCAACATCAACGTGGTTCGCGAACCGAACGACGGGTACTGGTCGAACGTGTGGATGAAGAAGGGCTTCTGCGCTGTCTACTGGGGCGGCCGTCCGACAGCGGATTGGATGTTCTCGACGGCCTATGCGGCGGACGCGGCGTGGAACGATTCCTTCTGGAAGCACGACAAGTTCAACAAGCTGCTGCTCGAGGCCCGGGCCGAACTGGACGAAGCCAAGCGCCGCGCCATGTACGTCGAAATGCAGACCATCGTCTCGAACGATGGCGGCGTCCTGATCCCGATGTTCGCCAATTACGTGATGGCCCACTCTGACAAGGTGCAGCACGGCAAGGTGGCGGCCAACTGGTCGATGGACGGCTTCAAGGCCTTCGAACGCTGGTGGTTCGCGTGATCGGTCGTAAATTGACCCTTTACGATCGATGCCGCAAATCCTGACGATGGTGGCCCAGCGCCTAGCGCTGGGCCTCCTGACGCTGTTCGTCGTCTCGCTGATCATCTTCCTTGGCGTCGAACTCCTGCCCGGTGACCTGGCCGAGGCGATCCTCGGTCAGGCGGCGACGCCCGATACGGTGGCCGCTTTCCGCCGCGAACTGAAGCTCGACCTGCCGCCGCACGAGCGCTATCTCGATTGGCTGTTCGGCATCCTGCAGGGCGACCTCGGCCGTTCGCTGGCCAACAAACGCGAGATCTCCGAGCTGATGGCGGGGCGGCTCGGCAACACGCTGTTCCTGGCCGCATTGGCCGCCGTCATCTCGGTGCCCCTGGCTCTGACGTTGGGCATCCTGGCGGCCCTGCACCGCAATTCCTGGTTCGACCGTTCGATCAACGTCGTCACCCTGACGTCGATCTCGTTCCCCGAGTTCTTCGTCGCCTATATCCTGATCCTGTTCCTCGCCGTCAACGCCGGCTGGTTTCCGTCGATCCCCAACGTCGCCGGCGAACTGCCGTTCTGGGAGCGCGTCTTCCGCTGCATCCTGCCGGCCCTGACCCTGACGCTGGTCGTCGTCGCCCACATGATGCGCATGACCCGGGCCGCCATCATCAACCTGCTGGCCAGCCCGTATATCGAGATGGCCAACCTGAAGGGCCTGAAGCGCTCGCGCATCATCCTGCGCCACGCCCTGCCCAACGCGCTGGCGCCGATCATCAACGTCGTCGTCATCAACCTGGCCTACCTGGTCGTCGGCGTCGTCATCGTCGAGGTCGTCTTCGTCTACCCGGGCATGGGCCAGCTGCTGGTCGATTCCGTCTCCAAGCGCGACATCCCCGTCGTCCAGTCGTCTAGCCTGTTTTTCGCCGGCGCCTATATCCTGCTCAACCTGTTGGCCGACATCCTGTCGATCGTCACCAACCCACGCCTGCTGCATCCGAGGTGACGGGACCATGACAGCCATCCTCAAATTGATCCGTCAGGCCCCGTGGAGCGCGCGTTTCGGCATGCTTGTGATCCTGCTCTACGCGGTGCTCGCCGTGTTCGCCCCGGTGCTGACGCCGTTCGGCGAGTCGGAGATCGTCGCTACCGAGTTCGAGCCCTGGGGCGAGGATTACATCCTCGGCACCGACAACCTGGGCCGCGACATGCTGACGCGCCTGATCTACGGCGCGCGCAACACCATCGGCATCGCCTTCCTGACCACCTGCCTCGCTTTCATCATCGGCGGTTTCGCCGGTTTCATGGCGGCGGCGCTGGGCGGCTGGACGGACCAGGTCCTAGGCCGCGTCGTCGATGTCCTGATGGCTATCCCGCAGCTCATCTTCGCGCTCCTCATCCTGACCATCGCCGGCACCTCGATCCCGGTCCTGATCATCGTCATCGCGCTCCTCGATTCGACCCGCGTCTTCCGCCTGGCCCGTGCCGTCGCCATGAACATCGTGGTCATGGATTTCGTCGAGGTGGCGAGATTGCGGGGCGAGGGCCTGTGGTGGGTGATGCGCCGCGAGGTCCTGCCTAACGCCATGCCGCCGTTGGTCGCCGAGTTCGGGCTCCGCTTCTGTTTCGTCTTCCTTTTCATCAGCGCCCTCAGTTTCCTTGGCCTCGGCATCCAGCCGCCGACCGCCGACTGGGGCAGCATGGTGCGCGACAACGCGACCCTCATCACCTTCGGCGATATCACGCCCCTGCTGCCGGCCGGCGCCATCGCGCTCTTGACCGTCGGCGTCAACTTCGTCGTCGATTTCTTCCTCCATCAGACCAGCGGACTGCGCGATGAGCACTGACCCACAGAACCCAGCCGGCGACATCCTCCTGACCATGCGCGGGCTCCGCATCGAGGGCCAGGCCGACGAGCAGTGGCAGGAGATCGTCCACGGCATCGACCTCGACCTCCGGCGCGGCGAGGTCCTCGGCCTGATCGGTGAGTCCGGTGCCGGCAAGTCGACCATCGGATTGGCGGCCATGGGTTACGCCAGGCCGGGCTGCCGCATCTCCGGCGGCGAGATCCTGTTCGACGGCATCGACATGATGGCGGCCAGCGAGGAACAGAAACGCCAGCTCCGAGGTGTCCGCATCTCCTACGTGGCGCAAAGCGCCGCGGCCGCCTTCAACCCGGCCCACAAGCTGATCGACCAGTTCTCCGAATCCCCCGTGCAGCACGGCGTCAAGTCGCGGGCCGAATCGGAGGCCGACGCCAAGATCCTGTTCGACCGCCTGAAGCTGCCCTATCCGGAAACCATCGGCTACCGCTACCCGCACCAGGTCTCCGGCGGCCAGCTGCAGCGCGCCATGACCGCCATGGCCATGTCGTGCCGGCCCGACCTGATCGTCTTCGACGAACCGACGACGGCGCTCGACGTGACCACCCAGATCGAGGTGCTGGCGGCGATCAAGGACGTCGTCCGCGAGTTCAACACGGCGGCCATCTACATCACCCACGACCTCGCCGTCGTTGCCCAGATGGCTGACCGGATCATGGTCCTGCGCTACGGCGACCTCATCGAGGAAGGCAACGCGCGCGACCTCCTGGCCAACCCCCAGGACCCCTATACCCGAGATTTGCTCGCCGTGCGCAGCTTCATGAAGGACGGTGCCGACGCCGTCTCGACGGAAGTGCCGCTGCTTTCGGTCGAAGGCGTCAGCGCCAGCTACGGCAAGGGCGGTATCCGCGTGCTCCACGAGGTCAGCGTCGATATCCACAGGGGCCGCACCGTCGCCGTGGTCGGCGAATCGGGCAGCGGCAAGAGCACACTGGCCCGCGCCATCACCGGGCTGCTGCCGCCGGAGGCCGGGCGCGTCCTTTACGAGGGCGAGCCAATGCCATTGGACCTGGCGCAGCGCGAGCGCGAGCAGCTGAGGCGGGTGCAGATGATCTACCAGATGCCGGATACGGCGCTTAATCCGCGCCAGCGCATCCGCGAGATCATCGGCCGGCCCTTGGGCTTCCACTTCGGCCTCGGCGGCGATGTGCGGGAAAACCGGGTCCGCGAGCTTCTGACCAAGATCGAGCTCGACCCGGACGACTTCATCGACCGCTTCCCGGGCGAGTTGTCGGGCGGCCAGAAACAGCGCATCTGCATCGCCCGGGCCTTGGCCGCCGAGCCCGACCTGATCATCTGCGACGAGGTCACCTCGGCCCTCGACCAGCTGGTCGCCGAGGAGATCCTCAAGCTCCTGCACGCTCTGCAGGAAGAGGTGCGGGTCTCCTACATGTTCATCACCCACGATCTCGCCACCGTCAGAGCCATCGCCGATGAGATCGTCGTCATGCTGCAGGGCCGGGTCGTCGAGCAGGGCCCGAAAGAAGAGATGCTGCGCCCGCCGCACCACGAGTACACGGACCTCCTGCTGTCGTCGGTTCCCGAGATGGACCCGGACTGGCTCGACCGGGTCCTGGAAAACCGCAGCAAGGAAACGGCGGAGGCCTGAGCGAGGGGCGGCCCCAGCCGTCATCGCCCGTGTCATCAATAAATGATGACTTTTGCGACAATTCGATGACTTTTGTCGACCATATCGCAAATTTCCCGTCATCATTTTTCGATGACCCGGACGACGGTGAAGCCGCCCGCCGTGGTCACCGGAAATGCTAACGGAATGGCGCATGTGCGAAGACATACCTCCGAGAAAGCGAAACGGATAATGCCTTATTGGCGTTCAGTAGGATAGGAAAAAATACTATATTCAAGGAAATTAGTCAATAAAAACCGGGAATGCAGGATCGGGGCGTTTCGCGTTCCGGACCGCGGGGCCGGCAGCCTGCTGGGAAGGACATAGGCGTTGGGTCGGGCCCGGCGCCTCGATGAGGACCCCGGCAGCATGAACGTCCGCAGGGCCACGATGGAGCATCCGTTCGCCGCCATCAGGCCATGACGGTTTTCTTCGTCTCAAAGCCAGATCGCCAAATCGCCGCCAAAAAAGCGCAAAGCTGCAACCGCGGACCAAGGCCAAGATCATGGCCACGAGTTTTTACACAGCCACGGGATTTTCCCGTCATTCGCGTTTCCTTGTATTGATGACGGCTTCGCGGCATCAGCGGTCGGACCGGCAATCGGCATTGACCGTTTGAGACACTGGAGTTTGCCTGGGAAAGAGATTCTTGGACCTCGTTGGCTTAGGAAACCACCCCCTCCCGCAAACGGCTCCAATAGTGCCCCTTCGGGGTTTACTCCCCTTCCGGCGGGTGTAGGATGCCGAAAAATCCACATCATTGGGGAGGGACAACCACATGATGCTCGAGAACAAGGTTTGCGTGATCACCGGTGCGGCGCAGGGCATCGGTTTTGCCTGCGCCAAGCGCTTCGTCGCCGAAGGCGCCAAGGTCATGTTGTCGGATATCGAGGTGGAGAAGGGCAAGGCTGCGGCCGAAAGCCTCGCGGGCGGCCCCGGCGAGGCCGATTTCATCTCCTGCGATGTCGCCAAGAAGGCCGAGGTCGACGCGCTGGTCGCCGCCGCCGTCGAGAAATGGGGACGCCTCGACGTCATGGTTGCCAACGCCGCCGTCGTCCACCCGGCCGACATCCTGGAGCTGCAGGAGGCCGATTTCGACCGCGTCATCTCCATCAATCTGAAGGGCTTTTATCTCTCCAACCAGGCGGCCGCCCGCCAGATGGCCGATCAGGGCGAGGGCGGTTCGATCATCAACATGTCGTCGATTCAGGCGGTCATCACCAACGCCAACATGCTCGCCTATGCCATGTGCAAGGGTGGCGTCAAACAGCTGACCACCGCGTCGTCGCTGGCGCTGGCCACTCGCAACATCCGGGTCAACGCCATCGGCCCCGGCACCATCCTCACCGAAATGGCCGAGAAGGTCCTGGCCGACCCGGCGGTGCGCCACACGGCCATGTCGAGAACGCCCATGGGCCGCGCCGGCGATCCCGCAGAGATCGCCTCGGTCGCCGCCTTCCTGGCCTCGGACGACGCCAGTTACATCACCGGTGAGACCATCAACGTCGACGGCGGGCGCATGGGGCTGAATTATACGGTGCCGGTGTTGGAGTAGGGGTCGGCACCAGCCAATTCTCCCGTCGCCTTTCGGCGTCCGACATTCCTATCGGGCGGCCGAGCTCGGTTTCGGCAACGGCAGTCCGCAGCGACGGATTCCGTGGCGACGAGCCTTTCAGAGGTCTATTTCAGGGCCGGCGTCGGTGTCGCCGAAGCGGCGACGGACTCCTCGATCACGTCGATGATGTCGGCGTGGTTGTCCAGGATGGCTTCCAAGCTCTGGACCGTCCGCTCGCGGGCTTCTTCCCGGGTCTTTACCGCGTCGTCGTCCTTGGCGCCGGCATAGGCGGCCTGCTCGGTCCTGCCCTTGGCGACGATCCGGGTCTCGGCCCGGTCATGGAGCTTGTCGACGTCCAGCGCCTCGTCACCACCGCCGCCGATCTGTCCCCGCGTCAAGGTGCTGGCCGTTCCCAGGGCCGACTTGGCAACGGCGCTGCCGCCGCCGCTGAGCCCCGCCTGTACGGCCTCGGTGGCCACCTTGATCCCGGCCAGAGTCAGGTTCTTATAGGCGTCCAGCAGTTCGGTTGGGTCCGTGTCGAAGGACTTCAGGTTCCAGTTGCCGATGTCGTCCTTGATCAGCGCGATCGACGTCTCCCCCTGGCCGCTCGCATAGACCGTGTTGATGTGCGACCAGTTGTGGTCGGCGAACAGGGCCTCGATGGTGCGCACCCGGTCGGTGGTTTCCTCCGAGCTGAAGGCATCAATCGGATGCAGGAGCATGTCCTCCCAGATCGCCGGTGCCGCGGCGCGGTTCCAGACCATCAGGTTGACGAAATCGGTCGGCTCCGATTCCCTGAGGTAGACGCTTAACGGCAGTTCGCGCCGGTCGGCGGGGACGATCTGCATCTGTTTCAAGAGGGCATCGGCCCGCGAGCCGATCTGGTTGCCGTATTCGGCCGCCCAGTTGGCGAGATTGGTCACCGCGATGCGCTCTGGACGGCCCCCTTTGCCGAAGATATAGCCGAATGAGAACGACGCCTGCGTTTCAGCGGCCAGGAACGCCTTGGCCTTGAGTTGGACCGAGACGTTGGACGCCGTGCGAAGGGCGTCGCGGATGGCGGCCTCGGTTTTGTTCGGGGCGGAAGATATGTCACCGGAAATCAATTCATCAGCTTCGTCCATGTCGGTTTTCAAGTCGACGATCAATTTCCTCACTAGGCATAATTCAATCAGCACGGTCTTCGAGTGTTTATCGCAATCTTTCCTTTGCTCATCGTTGATTTCGAGCGTGTTGATTACTCCGTCGGTGATGGTTTTGACGGATTCGAGGCCTTGGTTGACCAGCCCGACCAGTTCCGCCCATTGCAGGGAGGGTTCCTTCGACAAGGGGCCCTTGTAGACCTCCACGTCGACGCGTAGGGATCCGGCGGTGGTGAAGGGATTGCCGGTCTCGCAGGCGGCCAGCAGCAGTATGGCCAGCGGTGTGGCGAGGCGGATCGCGGTGGCGCGTCTCATTGTCCGACCTCCCTAGGTGAAAAGGCGGCCTGGACCTCGGCGGCGATCTGCTCGGGCGTTTTCGAGGTGTCGTCGCGCAGCAGATCGAGGGTACGCCGCGCTTCGGCGATGCGGACCCGTTCCTGGGCCAGCCCCAGTAGTGTCGCGGACGACGAGCCACGTTCGTTGAGAACCCGGTTCGAAAGCTCCTTGAGGGCGCTGATCAAGGGTTTACCGCTGATCGACATGGCCAGCAACAGGCGCTCGTCCTGGTCGAAGGTGCGGAACCCTTCCGGCCCCAGCACCTGGTAGCCGCGCCGGTTGACGGCGGTCGCCGGGCAGGCGGGGCTGGTCGATTGGGTGGCGGGTGCGGACGCCGCCGAAAAGCCGGTATCGAGGGCCGTTAACCGCGCCCACAAGGCGGCGATGCGGGCATTGATACCTTGCCGCTGCTGATTCACGGCATCCTTCTTGGCCTGCGGCGCATTCGGATCGTCGATCAACGAAGCCGCATAGGCATCGAGGGCGCGCAATTCCTTGTAGATGGCCCGTTGCTCGGCGCGTTTGGCGGTCTCCGCCGCCGAAACGTAGCGGAACCGTCGGCCTTCCGAATCGAACTCGACGTTGGCGCCAAAGGGATCGATCTCCGAGGCCTTCAGGGTCCCGGCCTCGAAATGCACGGCCGTGAACAACGGATTGGCCTTTCCGGTCATGCGAAAGCGGTAGAGGGAATCGGACAGGATGTGGTAGGCCCCCTTGGTTTTGATCCGGAACGGGTGGTCGCTCTTCAGCGGCGTCGATGTGCCGTCCGCGGCTACGTGGACGTTGTAATCACCCGCCGAGTCCTCGATACGGAAGCAGGCGTCGAAAACCCTGAAGTAATAGAATGTACGGAAACGCACGTCGTCGTCCTGGTGGCGCGGTTCGACGCCGGAGCGCACCTGCATGTGCTGGGGAACAGAGCAAGCGGCAAGTGTGATGGTCAAACCCGCCACGGCAACCATCCGTTTGAGATGGCCATGGAAAACCAACGGCGATTGCGGCATTCGCCGAAAACGCAGAAACCAGCTCACGGAGCACCCCCCATCCTTTCCCTGATAAATCCCGTTCTCCGCGGGTGTTGTGCGTAAACCTTAAACGATTGTTTTTCAATTGAAAACAATCTTCCAGTGTTTTGTTGATATTATTTCCTTTGAGTAGGAAATAATTGACAAATCCATATTATTCGGGTACAGTACCACTCACGATCCCGGTGCCCGCGGGGCTCCGACCCCGGCCTCTGTAGGCCGGTCGGAACAACCCGAGGCGGACAACACCTCCCGAAATCCTGATCCGCAACCGCAGCGACCGTTCCAGTCGCTGCTCGAGAAACCGCGCCGTTTGCCCAAGGGCGGATGGGCGCAGGGAGATGAACGATGATCCGCACGGGCTTTCGCCTGAAAAACCCGCTCGGCCTCGCCTACACCATGGACGAGGACGACGTCCTCAAGACCAAGGTCGCGCTTCGCGACCTGGGACATATGACCCCCCCCGATTACGGGCTCACGGCCTATCCGGACCGGCCGATGATCGAAGGCATCCTGGATTTCCAGAAGGCAAATGGCCTCAAGGTTGATGGTGTCGTCAAACCGGGCGGGCCGACGGAACGGCGCCTTGGTGCCGTTCAAGCCGCTTCCGGCGCAGGCCGGTCGCGGCACACCAGGGGAATTGCCGAAGGTGAATGGGACTGGTTCTACGACGAGCTGGAGATTCCGCGGCCCGGCAAAGGCTACCCGACGGATAAGGGTCGTGACAATCTGCTCGAAGACTGGCCCGCGCTGACCTTCGCACCCACGGCCGACAACCGACGCGGCCGCGAAAATGGAAAGGTCCGTCGCAAGAATGATGGGCGCGGTGGGCCTTCCCAGGTTCAAGTTTCGGCCTTGAAGGGTTATCCCTGGCACGAGCTCCTCGAGGGGATCGGAATTGGGAGCGATCAACAGCGCCCGGCGGTCTGCCGGCAGCCGCTGACCGGTCCGCGCTCAACAGGATCGTTAATCGAGGAGTTGGGTGGCGCCGGACCAAAGCGCCTACCGGAGGGGGAAGACGAACCTGCCGCCAAACGCACCGATCCGGCGCCCGTGTTCCCGCCGCCGCCATCGAAGCCACCGCGCGATGAAAAGCCCGGCCGTGAGGAGTATCCCGCCAAGCCGCCCATCGAGCCCATCGACCTGTCAAAGCCGCTGCCGGAGCGGAAAGAGCCGACGATCTTCATCTTCCCCATGCCGCCCGAGGACTTGACGAAGCCGGTCGGCATCGAGCGCAACGAAACGGAGGCGACCAAGAAGCAGCTCGACAGGATCCGCGATGAAATCCAGGCCCAACAGCCGGATTGGGAACACGTCGGCGGTGGACGCAACAGAAAATCGGGAAAAAACGAAAAGGAATACTGCGTACCCGGACCGGGCCTGATGTTCCCGCGTCCGGGGAAGGAAAAGGGGGACGGTCGGCGCCTCTCCGGTTTCACCGACCTGACCTTCAAGGCCAAGGACAGTGAAACCTACTACCACATCCAGACGGTCGATATCGACCGCAACTGCAAGCCGACGAAACGGGAACTCGACAACGCGGAACGCATTCACAAACGGCTAAAAGACGCTAAAGACGAGACCCACCACATCTTCCTCTATCGCAAGCGATGGCAGCGGAAAGGATGTTGACTCACGGTATAAGTGTACATATGATAATTTTATGACGCATAAAGAGCAGTCCGTGAAGTGCCGGTATACGGTTCTCAACGAACGGGACGAAGTGGCGTTCGACCGGATCTTGCATGAAGAGCACCCTTCGCTCCGGTATGTATGTGAGGACAACTATTGGACCGAGGACATCCCGATTTACGAACACTTGTGGGATTGCCCAAGAGAATACGTTGAGGCCTTCATCACTCCGGATGACTGGCAGCCTCTAATTCTCAATTCGGACACGCGTCTTGGTCCCAAGTATTACCTGCACCTCCCGCGTCGCCACTTCAGAATTCACCGCTCCCATTGGGATTGGGTGGGGCCCGGGAGGAAATACGCTTTCGAAGTCCCGACACTCCGTGAGGGCCATGTCGAAGGGGCCTATTGGCGCGAAAACGATGAGGACCAGCGCTTGTTTCTGGTTCGTGTATGGCGTCTGTTGAGCAAGATCTCATCTTGCTACATTAGCCGCTGGTGCGGTCTGGATGCGCTCCGTTACACGCAGGAAACACCGCGCCGGATGCTGGACGCATGCATCCGTCCGGTCGATGGCTGGACCTTTCCTGATGACAACCCGTATTATCGGGATGACCTATGGGACGATAAGCCGCCGACGGAGCCGTTCTTACGCGTCAAAGGTACTCCCTGGGAGCAGACCTTCGATCGCGAGCCCTTCTACTATGGCCCTGAGGATTATTAACCCCGATCCCATTTGACATTGATCAATGAGATTCGCCTTGCCACGGGCTATGGCTTGCGTCCTTATGGGTCAGATTTCCATTTGATCGGGGGAACAGCATGATTACAGACCGGGTCGATAACATCACCCGCATCCCTGAAGACTACCGCACACCGACGCCGCCGCCACCGAAGAGCGTCAAGATCGAACTGACGGCGCGTTGCGATTTCCAGTGCTTTTTCTGCGCCACCGGGTTCAAGCTGCGCGACAAGCTCGACATGGACTGGGACCTCTACGCGCGCCTCATCACCGAGATGCGCGAGGCCGGGGTCGAGGAACTGGGCGTCTTTTATTTGGGCGAATCGTTCCTCTACAAGCGCCTCGCCGAGGCCATCGAATACGCCAAGAAGACGGTCGGCTACCCCTACGTGTTCCTGACCACCAACGGGCGCATGGCCACCGAGGAACGGACCAGGGCCTGCTTCGAGGCCGGCCTCGACAGCCTCAAATTCTCGTTCAACTGGGCCAATCCGGAACAGTGCAAGGAAGTGACCCGGGTCGACGCCTTCGACACCGTGGTCCAGAACATCAAGGACGCCCGCAAGGCGCGTGACGAGGTGGAAGCGGCGAGCGGACACAAGTGCGGCCTTTATGCGTCATCGATCCGCTACGACGGCGAACAGCAGGAACGCATGGCGGAAGCGGGGGCCATGATCGAGCCCTATGTCGACCAGCACTACTGGCTGCCGCTCTACGGACAGGCCGGCTTGACGGCCGGCGTCAAGGGCACGGTGCCGGTCGCCGGCAATGTCGGGCGCGCCGATAACATGCGCGACCCGCTGCCGTGCTGGGCCGTGTTCACGGAAGGCCACATCACCTACGACGGCAAGCTCGCGGCCTGCTGCTTCGACCATGACGGGCGCTTCGATATGGGCGACCTGACGACGACGCCGTTTCTGAAGGCTTGGCAGAGCCAGAATTTCCAGGACCTGCGCGCCGCCAACCTGGCCAAGGACGTGCGCGGCACGGCCTGCGAGATGTGCGTCGCCTACCAGGACCACGAGATCGACACGCCGCGCGCACCGAACCTGGTGACGGCGGAACAGTAGACAGACACCTTAAAGACAAGAAAACCCGGGTATCGATCGGTACCCGGGTTTTTTTGTACCGGCTAGGCGTCCGACTAGCCGTCCGCCGGTTCCGTCTTGTGGCTATGCAGTTCCCAGGGTGCCGGCGGCTCCTCGGGCTCGGCCGGCGCGTCCTCGGCCGGCGCTTCCTCAGCGGGCGCCGTGTCGGCCGGAGTGAGGACGCCGTCGGGGGCCGTCGCGGCGCCCGGCGTGTGCACGGTGCCGGCCCGGGCGCGGGCGAGCGCTACGGCCTTCTCCAGATCATCGCCCTTGCAAAGCCCGAGACCGACCGGGTTCTGCGGTTTGATGTTGGGTGTGTTCCAGTGGCTGCGGTCGCGCACGGCGCCAATGGTCGGTTTGGTGGTGCCGATCAGCTTGGAGATCTGTGCGTCGCTCAGTTCCGGATAGTTCTTGACCAGCCAGGCGATGGCGTTGGGCCGGTCCTGGCGTTTGGAAACGGGCGTGTAGCGCGCGCCCTTGGGTTTGGCGCGGGGCTGTGGGATCGAAACCTTGGCCATCTGCATCTGGGCCGCTGGATCGGCCTGGCAGCGTTCGATCTCCTCCATGGTCACTTCACCCGCGGCGACCGGGTCGAGACCCTGCATGCCGCCCGCCACTTCACCGTCTGCGATCGCTTGGACTTCCAGCTCGTGCAGACCGCAGAAGTCGGCGACCTGTTCGAATGTCAGCGTCGTGTTATCAACCAGCCAAACGGCCTTGGCCTTCGGCATCAATGGATGCGCCATGGCATTCTTCCCATTCCAGAAATCAACCGGACATATGGCGTCCGGACCATGAGGTTCGTTGCGGCCCTTTATAGCGCCCGAGTATCCGGCTGGTCAAACAGCCAATGTGGTTCCGTTCAGGCCAGCAGGACGATCTTGCCGATGTGCTTGCTGCTCTCCATAAGGCGGTGCGCCTCGGCGGCTTCGTCGAGGCTGAAGGTCGTGTGAATGACCGGCTTGATCCGTCCCTCGGCAATCAATGGCCAGACCTTTTCCTTGATCGCTGTGGCGATCTCGCCTTTGCGCCGCACCGATTGCGGCCGCAAGGTGGAGCCGGTAAGGGTCAGGCGTTTCAGCATCACCGGCAAGAGGTTGATTTCGGCCTTTGATCCTTGAAGGAAGGCGATATTGACCAGCCGCCCTTCGGTTGCCAGGGCCTTGATGTTGCGCTGAATATAATCGCCGCCGACCATGTCGAGGATGACGTCGATACCCTTGCCGTCGGTGAACCCTTTGGCGGCCTCGACAAAATCCTCATCGCGGTAATTGACCGCCCGCGCGGCACCCAGTTCGAGGCACGCCGCGCATTTCTCCGCACTTCCCGCCGTCGCCATAACCCGGGCACCCAGTCGGTCCGCCAACTGAATAGCGGTCGTGCCGATTCCGCTCGATCCGCCGTGGACCAGCAACGTTTCCCCCGCCTTGAGCCGGCCGCGTTCGAAGACGTTGGTCCATACCGTGAAAAAGGTCTCCGGCAGGGCCGCCGCTTCGGTCGCCGTAAGGCCGTCCGGAATGGGCAAGCATTGGGGAACCGGTGCCGCGACGTACTCCGCATAGCCGCCGCCGGCGACGAGGGCCGAGACCGGATCGCCGACGTGCCACCCCTGGACGCCGTCACCGACGGCGACGACTTCGCCGGCCACCTCGAGCCCGGGAATATCGGTGACACCGGGCGGCGGCGCATAGTTGCCTTGCCGCTGGAGGCAATCCGGCCGGTTGACGCCGGCCGCGGCGACCTTGATCAGTACTTCGTCAGGACCCGCTACGGGTTCGTCCCGCTCCGTAACGACAAGGACCTCGGGTCCGCCCGGTTCGACGATTTCAACACACCTCATGGCCATCCGCTTGCTCCTGTGAATTCAATGGGGCGATTGTCTTCCCGTCAGTGAAGGTACTAGTATTTCGCCTGGGCCGTGGCAAGTCAGCCTTGGGAAAGGGGGGATTCATGGAATTGGACGAACTGGAACCGGTAAAGAAACCGCAGCCGAAAAAGGACTTGGAGGTCATGTCGATCGAGGCCTTGGGCGAGTATATCGAGGAGCTCGAAGCCGAAATCGCAAGGGTCCGCGACGCCATTGCCGAGAAAGAAAAAGCGCGATTGGGCGCCGAGTCCGTATTCAAATCGTGAGTGCAAAAGGCCGGGGAGCGGCGCCGCCGGCGCCCGAGACCGGTTCCCCAGCATTAATCCATTCTTAATTGATTTCGGTTAGCGTCGGAGGCGGATGGTAAAAAGCATCCAGTCAACTTCGACGCCTCCCTGTTAAACACTTGCCGCCCCGTTCGGGGCGGCTTTTTTCGTCTGGAGGCATCGCGTTAGTGCCCGTAGAGGCCCGATCCGAATCTCCTGTTGACCGCGTACTCCCCGCTGGTTAGAGTTGCTGCCGCATCGAGAGAATTCGGGCGAGTTTGACAGGTTGAGGCAAAAATTACGGGGGCTGCCCGATGGGGTGGCCCCCAATAATTTTGCCTTTTTGCCCCGCCTGCCAGGCTGTAGTGGTTTGAAAAAAAAGAGATTTTCGAATGGCCAACAGCCGAGAGACACGATCGGCCTATCCCTATTTCCATCCGATCCAGACCCGTTGGTCCGACAACGACCTCTATGGCCACGTCAATAACGTGGTCTATTACTCCTACTTCGATACAGCGGTGAACCTTTTCCTCATCGAAGAAGGCGGATTCGATCCCCACGGCGCTGAGATCATCGGCATTTCGCCCGAGACGCACTGCAACTTCTTCGAAGGCGTACGCTATCCGGACCGCCTGGAAGCGGGTATCCGGGTTGGGCATCTGGGACGATCGAGCGTCCGCTACGAGGTCGGAATCTTCAAACAAGATGAAGAACACGCGGCCGCCAACGGGCATTTCGTGCACGTCTTTGTGGAGCGTGACACGCACCGTCCGGTTCCCATTCCGGATTCGGTGCGCGCCGCCCTTGAGCGTATTCAGGTCTGCGAAGGAGCCGATGGCGATGACGGTTAACCACAAGGACCGCCGCCCGGGCGACTACCCCTACCACATGTCGATCCCGACGCGGTGGGGTGACAATGACATGCTGGGGCATCTCAACAACGTCATCTATTACCGTTTTTTCGAAGCGGTCGTGGTGCGTTTCATGATGGAAGTGGTCGGAGTCGACTGGACCCTTGATCCGTTGAACCCCCAGGCCGTCGAAACGCTGTGCCGGTTCCATCGCTCACTCAGCTTCCCCGACGTCGTCGATGCCTGTCTCAGGGTCGAGAAAGTGGGGCGCTCCAGCGTGACCTTCGATATTGCGCTGTTCGGACCCGGACACGAAGAACCCGCGGCAACCGGCCATTTCGTCGATGTCTTCGTCGACAATGAGACCGACCGTTCAGCTTCCATCCCGGACGACAAGCGGCAGATTTTTCTGAAGTATCAAAGCGCCTGACGGCCCTGAACCGGAAAAAAAGAACGCCCGCCGGAGGGCGGGCGTTCCGTCGGCGGCAAAAACGCTCAGGCGGCTTTCTTGTGCTCGATCGCTTTCGTCGAAATGGCAATCTTGCGGGGTTTCATTTCTTCAGGCACTTCGCGCATCAGGTCGATATGCAGGAGGCCGTTGACGAGGTCGGCGCCGGTGACCTTGATGTGGTCGGCCAGCTCGAAGCGGCGCTCGAAAGCGCGCCCGGCGATGCCCCGGTGCAGAAGCTTGGTCTCCGCATCCTCGCTCTCGGAGAGCTTGCCCGACACGACCAGGGTGTTCTCGGTCGAGGTGATGTCGAGGTCGTCCTCTCCGAAGCCGGCGACGGCCATGGTGATCCGGTACGAATCCTCGTCTACCTGCTCGATGTTGTAGGGCGGGTAGGAGGGCGCTCCGGCATCCCACTGGCTGGCGGTATCGAGAAGCCGTTGCATACGGTCGAAACCGACGGAATGACGAAAAAGCGGGGAGAGATCAAAGGTACGCATAGCCACATTCTCCTTTCAGAAGCTACATGGTTGGGGGTCCGCCAACTGGCCGAACCCGGTTATGCACCCGGTTTCCCGGGAGGTGACGCTCGGACCCGACATCGGCATCCGCCGTCAACACTCAGATAGGTTTGGGGGGTAGAACGCGCAAGCGCCCGCAACGGACTTTTTTCGATTATTGGAAAAGAGACCTTGGGCCTTGCAGCGGCGTCTATTCAGCCGCTTCCTGACCCTCGTCTTCACGCCACACGACCTCGTAGAGCGTCAGGTCGTCGGCAAAGCCCTTCATGGCGTAGCCGCCCTGATTGATGAACTTGTAGGCCTTACCCGCACAGATGCCGCGGACAATCTCGGAGACGAAGATCTGGTCGGCTTGCGCCTTGTCGACGATACGCGCCGACAACTGCACGGTCGTACCGAACAGGTCGTTGTCCTCGGCGATCGGCTCGCCGGCATTGATGCCGATTTTCAGATGAAGCGGCAGGTCCGGATATTGCGCGTTATGGGCCATGGTCGAGCGCTGCATCTTGATCGCCGCATCGACGCTGTCCGTGACCTTGCCGAAGGACGCCATGATGCCATCGCCCGTGTGCTTGACCTCGCGTCCGCCATGATCCGTCAGGGCATCGCGGACGACGCGGTTGTGGGCGCGCACCACCTCCTGGGCGCCGGCGTCGCCCGGCGCCTGCGTCATCGCCGTCGATCCAGCGATATCCGTGAATAGAACGGTAACGGGGCCCGACTGCTCTTCCTTCGGCTTTGGTTTGTTCCATTCCGAGAGCGCGCTGTCGAGGTGCCGTTTGGCGGCCGCTTCGTCCTGGAAATAACTGTTCATCGAGTTGCGCCCGGCCTGGAACATCTGCATGTAGCGGGCGTCTTGCATCAGGTACTCTTCATATTTTTCGGCGAAGGTGTTGGCGTGGGATTTCTTGAACCCCATAACGCGAACACTGTCGGCGAGGACTTTCGCGTGGGCATCCCCATCGAGTTCACGTTTGTCGGCAAGCGTCTCACAGGCGCCGGCGAGGAACAGGTTGACTCCAAACTTATTGAAGTTGTCCAGTTTCTTGGCGTCGCCCTGGGCGTCATCAAGCGCTTCGCCGAGGAACTTCATCATATAGGCCTTTTGTTTCTCCGCATGCGGTGACAGGGATTCGGAAGCGGCACCGGCATCGGTGTCTAAGACCTCGCTGGCGGTCTCTTTTTCACCGTCCTCGCCCTTGATCGCGTCCTTGAGGCGTTCACTGGTAGCTTCGCCATCAGCCTCTTTCTGCTCTTCCGTGATCTTGAATTCGTCGATGCCTTCCATGGCGCGGTCGAGTTCGTCGCGGGCCGCTTTTTCCATAGCCGCGCGCGATTTCTTTTCCGCTTTCTTTTGTTGCTGTTGCTGTTGTTTTTGCTGCTTCGCCGCGACGCGGGTCGCACGCGCCTGGGCCCGATCGCGGGCCTTCCGTTGCCGCTCGGCGAGGGTATCGCCCTTGAGGAAGGTAAACGCCATTGCCGTGGCACTGGTCAGGAATGTGGTGACGAAAACGATGAACAGCAGGTTGCCTTCAACGTTGCCGACGATCTTGATCCCGAAAAGGGTGGTGCCGGTGAGGATCGTCGAGGCGGTAACCGTAAAAATCGCCGCAAGGCAGATGCTGAACAGGATCACCAACAGCAGTTTGATCAACAACGTGGTGATGGTCGTCGGCTTTTTCTTTTTCTTTGGTTTGGCCTTGGTTTTCTTGGGCGCCTCGCCCCATTCGTCGTCATCTGTGTCGAACTGGTCGCCGCCGAAGGTGCCGCCGTAGTCGTCGCCGGCGCCACCATCGTCATCTTCGTCATGCCAATCCGAACCACCATGGCCGCCGGAGTGGCCTTCCTCTTCGCCGAGGTGGACGGGCGCATCGGCGCTCTTGTAGATCACGTAGTCGCGGTGCGTCCCCTCGGACGGGTCGTAAACCTCCCGGATGACCTTGACGGCGTCGATGCCGGGCTGGCTGTCGAGCATTTTGCCTTCTTCGACCGCGATCTCCTTTTGCGACGCGTCGAATTGAGCATGGATACTCCAGCGGCCATGCTGCAAGACGTGTACTTCAAGGTGTGTTTGGATCGGCATCTTGAATTTGCCAGCCAGTTCTCACGCCAAATCGGCCGATGAATCCACCGCCCTTCCGGGGTTAGGCCCTCGTGCCGAAAAAATCCATAACAAACGACCGCAACCGTTCAAATACCCAGCTCAAGCAACAGTTGCCGCAAATATGATATCAAATGGTTAATATCGGTTCAATTAAGCGAAACACCTAGACTATATAGGTAGTTCCCCGACACTTGTTCACAAGAATCGAAAAAGGCGCCCGGAATTGGGGCGCCTTTGCCGGCAATATCCAGGTTGAGTCCGTCAGCGTTTCAAGCCGAAGTCCTTGAAGCGCTTGTTGAATTTGGCCAACTGGCCGCCACTGTCGACGAGACGATGCACGCCGGTCCAAGCCGGGTGCGTTTTCGGGTCGATATCGAGCTTTAGGGTATCGCCCTCTTTTCCCCAGGTCGAACGCGTCGTAAAGGTCGAACCGTCGGTCATCTGGACGGTGATATCGTGATAATCGGGGTGAGTATCTTTTTTCATGGTCGCGCTCCGAAATTCAAGGCGCTCTATATAGGGTAACGCCGGTCGGCGATCAAGCGCGCAATGACGGTTTTCGTCAGACCTCTTCCGCTTCGGCTTTCGGGACCGACAGACCGGTTTTGGCGCGCCACGCCAGCAGGACGAAAACGGCCATGACCATGGCGCCCGCGAAATAGGGCCAGTCCTTGCCGAGAAGCGAGAACAAGGCGCCGGCAAAAGCAGGGCCGGCGACGCGCGCCAGCGTCGTTGCGGAACGCGCGATTCCGATGACGCCGCCCTGTTCCTGTTCACCGACTTGCAAGGATATGAGGCTGTTGAGGGACGGTGTGAGGACGGAAAACCCGAAGCCGGCAATGACCATGGCGACCAGCAGCAGCGGTAGTTCGGTGGAAAACGGGATGAGGAGGACGCCGATGGTCAGCGCGATGCCGCCGTGCACGATCAGGGCCGGTTCACCGAAACGTTTCGCCAGGCGTCCAATCAATCCGCCCTGGACCAGGGCTCCCATGATGCCGACGAAGGCGAACAGATAGCCGTTCTGCTCCGGCCCCCAACCGTACTGGCGGCGCGACCACATGGCAAAGGTCGCCTCGAGCCCGGCAAAGGCGAAGGTGGCGATGAACGACAGCCCGATCAACAAGGCGACCCGCGGATCCGCGATCGCTTTTCGAAACCGTTGGCGCCTCGTTTCCGGAGTCAGCGCGGCCATGCGTTCGCGGATTTCGGTGGAGAGTGACTCCTTGAGGAATATGAGGGTGAGAACAAAGGCAATGGCCGAAAGGCCGGCCGCGGCGTAGGCCGGACTACGGAAGTCCGCGTTGACCGGATCGGAACCGGCCAGTATTCCGCCGACGGCGGGTCCGATGATGAAACCGAGGCCGAACGCGGCGCCGACGACCCCCATTCCCTTGGCCCGGTTCTCGCGGGTCGTAATGTCGGCGGCGTAGGCGAAGGCGGCCGATATGTTCCCCGCCATGAACCCGCCGGCGGCCCTTGCCGCGAATAACACCCAGAGGCTCTCCGCCGTACCCAGCCAAACATAGGAAAGGGCGGTTCCGGCAAGACTGATCAGAAGAACCGGCCGGCGCCCGGTGCGGTCGCTGGTCCGGCCCCAGAAGGGTGCGGCGATGAACTGGGTCAGCGAATAGACTGCCATCAACAGCCCGACCTCGGCCGGGCTCGCCGAATAATACTCCGCATAGAAGGGAAGAAGCGGGATGATGATGCCGAAACCGATCAGGTCGATGACGACGATGAGAAAAAGGATGAGCATGGGCGGCCGGGTGTTGAAGGAGGTGCAACGTTTAACGTTGCGTGAGCTTCATTTCAATGCGCCGGTTGCGCCGTTTGCCGAATTCATCGTCCCTCGTGTCGAGCGGATGAAACTCGCCGAAACCGGCGGCAACCAATCGTTTTGCCGGCAATCCCGCCTCGATGAGGTGCTTGAGGACGGAAATCGCCCTGGCCGTCGATAGTTCCCAGTTCGACGGGAAGCGGGCCGTATTGATCGGATCGTTGTCCGTATGGCCGTCAATCCGGAGTACCCAGTCGATCTCTCCTGGGATTTCGACGGCGATCTCGAGGAGCGTCAGGGCCAGTTGATTGAGCTGGGTCTTGCCTTGGTCCTCGAGGTCGGCGGAACCCTTTTCGAACAGCACTTCAGACTGGAATACAAACCGGTCGCCGACGATACGCACGCCTTGGCGACCGCCCATGAGATCGCGCAAACGCCCGAAGAACTCCGAGCGGTAGCGGGACAATTCCTGGACTTTGCTGGCCAGCGCTGCATTGAGCCGCTTGCCGAGCGACACGATCTGAACCTTCTGTTCCTCCGACAATTTCTCCGACGCCTCCAGCGCCGCCTGGATTTGCGCCATCTGTTCGCGAAGCGCCGCCGTTTGCTGGTTGAGCAGGGCGATTTCGGCCCGGGCGCTCTTCGAAAGTTCCTTCTCCTCGAGCAGGGCCTTCTTCGAACCCGACAGCTCGTCGTCCTTGGTCTCCAGTTTTCCGGCAAGTTCCGAGATTTGTCCTTCCAGTTCGGACTTCAGGGCCTCCAAGGCGGCGATATCCCGGTTGAGTCCGGACAGTTCGGCGAGTTGCTGGCGCAGTTTCTCCTCGGCCGCGGCGAGACTGTTCCGCATGGACTCCGCATCCGAAGACATCTTGGCGATCATTTCCTCGGCGCCGACGAGTTCGCCTTTAAGGCCGGCCGTCTCCGAACTGAGATCGGTTATTCGTTTGTCGGCAGCCGCCAGGCTCGACATCAGTGAAGTGATTTCTTCTTTGTTGGCGAGATTCTGCCGGCGCAACTGCGAAACGGTTGTTTTGAGGTCGTCGCGCAGCGCCACCGACACCTGCAGCTCCTGGGAGAGCTGCGCCAGATTCTGCCGGATGTCCTGGTTCGCCTTTCGCTCCAACGACAGCATGTCGGCCAGTTCGCTGACCTGTCCACGCAGGTTCTCCAGCGCCTGGTCTCGCCCTGAGAGCGCTTGGCCCAGGAAAAACTGGGCCAAGACGAAAATCAGCAGCAGAAACATCATGACCATGAGCAGGGTCGCGAGCGCGTCGACGAAACCGGGCCATATGTTGGTGCTTCGTTCGGCGCGTTTGGCGTACCCGACCATGGCGGTACCGGCCTTAAGGAACTTTAGGGGAGTCGGTCGCCGCGGCGATCAGGCGGGCCAGGAGTTTGATCTCGCTGCGGAGTTGCTGGACGGTTTCTTCCCGGCCGGTCTTGATCTCGTCTGTCAGCCGCGTGACGTAGATGTCGAGGTTTCGGATATGCATGCGTGTGGCTTCGTCGAGGCCGCCGCCGACGCCGCCGACACCGCCCGCCAGCTGGCCGAGAATCGGTTTCAATTCGATCTGGGTTTCGGCGAGCGTTTTCATCAAGGCCTGCTGAGTCCGCACGTGATCCGTCAGCGTTTCCAGCTTGTCGCCCACGTTGCGCAGGTTGTTGTCGACCGCGATGCGGCTTTCTTCGCCGCGGGCCAGGGTGCGCTGCAGGTTCTCCAGGCTCTCCGCCGTCTGCTCCAGGAGTGCTTGTACGTAGACGGGCACGGGTTGATCGCCGTCACCGGAGAGCGCACCGGAGGAGAGGCGGGTGACGGTCGATAGCCACTCTTCGAGGTCATTGTAGAACCGGTTCTGGGCCTGATTCGCCTGCAGGTCGAGAAAGCCGAGGACAAGCGATCCGGCGAGACCGAAAAGAGACGACGAGAAGGCCGTCCCCATACCGGCCATCGGTGCCTGCAGGCCGCGTTTCAGCTCACCGAAAATGGATGCCGCGTCGCCGCCGTTGACCGTCAATCCGGCGATGACGTCGCTGATCGAACCGACGGTTTCGAGCAGCCCCCAAAAAGTCCCGAGCAGACCGAGGAAGATCAGGAGCCCGATCGTGTAGCGAGACGTGTCCCGGGATTCGTCCAGCCGCGACGCGATCCCGTCGAGAAGGGTGCTCATCGCCACCGTCGACAGCGAAAAGGTCTCTCGGTTGCCGACCATGGTCGCCATCGGCGTCAGCAACCGGGGCGGTTGCGATTGCGACAGGCTGCTTCTGGCGCCGTCGGTCTCCAGATTGTTGCGGAAATTCTCGATCCACGCGACTTCCGGATACAAACGGCCGACTTGCCGGAAGTTATAGAGAATCCCGAGGATCAAAACGCCGACGATCAATCCATTGAGCGGCACGTTGGCCATGAACGCTTCGCGAAACGGCAGGAATAGGAGGAAGCCCACGCCGGCGACTGCGGCCAGGAACAACACCATTCGGATCAGATATCGGTGCGGTCGGGTCATACCGCGGTGAACTCCGGGCGGCTTGGGTTACGGATTGTTCGGACCGAACGCGATCGGCAAATCATCGCTGGGCAATATCGACGTCCACCCTGTTCAGGGGCTGTTCGTCGGTTTTGGTGCCCAAGGCCCGGACGTCAATTCGCGTGCTCCGAACGCCGTTCTCGATCAGGAAGGAGCGAACGGAAAGGGCCCGCGAAAGAGACATGCGGCGCGCCTTGCTCGTGGTTAGGCCTTCCGCGCCCGCGTAGGCAAGGAGCTGCAGGCGGAGATCGGACTTGTCCTTCAGGCCATCGGCGATGCGCTTCAGGGTTTCCTTGGCATTCTCCGGGAGTTTGGTCTCGTTGGTATCGAACTCGATCCGAGTCGCGCGGCCCGGTTTGATGTCCACTGCCGCTGGCGGCAGCGCCGCCTGTTCCGATGGTTGCTGGCTTGCCGGGGCTTCGACGGTTTTCGGTTCAGGCGCCGCGGCCGGCTCCGGTGCGGGGGCCGGCGGTTCCGGTGCCTTCGGCATCTCGGCCGGCGGTGCCGCCTCGACGGCGGCAACCGGAGCCGGTTCCGGCTCCTTGGCCGGTGGCGGCGGTGCCGGTTCCATCTTCTTCGGCGGGCTGGCCGCGACCTCGGCCTTCGCAGGCTCCGGCGTTTCAACGGGCATCGGTTTCGGTGCCGTCCGGACAACGCGTTTTTGCGGCTTCGCGGGCATCGCCGACGGCCCGCCTTTCGGGACCACGTGCAGCACCGAGACCGGGTTGCGACGAGGCGGAACCAGGAGTTTGCCTGTCACCTGTTGGTTTGGTGCCAGGGGAAAGGCGGAAACGCCGCCATCTTCGATAACGCTAAGATCGACGCTGACAGGACCGCTGGATGTTTGCGAGTGTGCGGTCGCCGGAAGGTAAGCCATGAGACCGGCTGCAGCGAGGGCCGCCGAAACACGCGAGGCCCAACCGATCCAGCCTGCGCCCATGGGGCGGGCAAATCCGTTCGGGTGGTCGGGCATGATTGATCGTTCCCCTCGTAGAAACTTCGAAATCACGTTACTTGGCCCCAACCGAGCCGGGGCAAAGGTTCGGAATCACCATAACCAAGGGGGGCGCCGGGTACAACAGCTTTGCCTCCATAAACCGCGGAGCAGCGCCGCTGGCGGCCACCTTGCCGATGCTCAAGGAGGAACCCGATCACGGACCGGAGATCAGTTTCTTGAGAACATCGAACATATGGCTGTTCGCGGCAACGATATCCCCCGTATCCAGCATTCGGTCTTGGCCGTGAAAATCGCTGACGAACCCTCCGGCTTCACGGATCATCACGATCCCGGCAGCCATGTCCCAGGGGTTGAGGCCGTGTTCCCAGAACCCGTCGTAACGCCCGGCGGCGAGATAGGCCAAATCGAGCGCCGCTGACCCGCAGCGCCTGACGCCGGCGGATACGGCCATAACGAATTTCAGCTGTCCGAGGAATTCGTCATGCCCCTCGCGACCGGCAAAGGGGATCCCCGTGGCGAACAGCGCCTCGTGGGTGTCCTGGCGTCCGGATACACGAATTCTCTTACTGTTGAGGTAGGCGCCGCCGCCTTTTTCCGCCCAGAACATCTGGTCTGTAAGTGGCTCGTAGATGATGCCGGCGAACAACTCGCGGTCTCGTTCCAACGCAATGGATATGCAGAACTGCGGCAGGCCGTGGAGGAAATTCAACGTTCCGTCGAGAGGATCGATAATCCACCGGTTCGAATCATCGGGACCTTCGACCGCGCCTTCCTCTTCCATGAGAAAACCGTAGCGCGGCCGGGCCTTCTGCAACTCATCGAAAATCGTCTTCTCGGCCCGGCGATCGGCCTCGCTGACGAAATCGGCGGGCCCTTTTTTCGAAATCTGCAGTGTTTCGACTTCGCCGAAGGCACGCCGCAAACCGCGGCCGGCCTTCGTCGCGGCGTTAATCATCACGTTGATAATGGCGGATCTTTGGGCCATTCGCGGCGGCCGGCTCAGTCTTTCGCCCGTTCGACGTATGTGCCTTCGGCGGTACTCACGACGACGCGGGTTCCAGCTTCAATATGCGGGGGAACGAGGATTTTGACGCCGTTCTCGAGAACGGCGGGTTTGTAGGACGACGAAGCGGTCTGGCCTTTGACCACGGCATCGGCTTCGGTCACTTCGAGGACCACGGTATCGGGCAACTGCACGGCAATCGGGTCCCCTTCGTGGCTTTCGATGATGACGGTCATGCCGTCCTGCAGGTAGGCGATCTGGTCCTCGCCGATCTGGTCTTCGTTGAGCGAAATCTGTTCGTATGTTTCATTGTCCATGAAGGTGCAGATACCGCCGTCGGAGTAGAGATACTGGAACTCCTTCTGGTCGAGCCGAGCCCGCTCGACCTTTTCCGAAGACCTGAAGCGCTCGTTCAGTTTGGTGCCGTCGCGGACATCCTTCAGTTCGACCTGAAGGTAAGCGCCGCCCTTACCGGGCCGGGTGTGTTGGGTCTTCACCGCGCGCCACAGTCTGTTTTGGTGTTCGATCACCATTCCAGGCCGGATCGCGTTTCCGTCAATTTTCATGGGTCCACTCGATGGGTTGGATAACTCGAACGATTTTGCGCGCGGAAACTAGCAGTTTGCATCGGGCGAAGCAACGGATTGGGGAGCAGCGTTTTCGAGCGCTTTTTCGAACGCGGCGACGGCAGCCGCCGGGCCGTTTTCATGATCCCACACGGCCGATACGACGGCCACGAAATCGGCACCGGCCTGGGCCAGGCGGCCACAATTCTCGGCCGTGATGCCGCCTATGGCAACCGACGGCAGTACGAACAACTCACTCCACCATTCGAGGATTTCCGTCGTCGCCCGGGCTTTCGCTTCCTTGGTCGATGTCGGGTAAAACGCGCCAAAGGCCACATAGTCGGCGCCTCGTTCTCCGGCCTCCATGGCGAGGTGGCGCGAATCGTGACAGGTCACGCCGACGATGCACTCATCCCCGACAGCCTCACGGGCCGAAGCGTAGGACATGTCCGACTGGCCGACATGAACACCGTCGCAACCCATTTCCGCGGCTAAGTCCGGCCGGTCGTTTAGGATGAACGGGACACCACGTGCGGCGGCTTCCGGCATGAGCCTATCAATTGCGTTTCGGACCTGATCGTCGGTCGCTTCTTTCAGACGCAGCTGAAGGGCTCCGATATCGCCGCCATCGAGCGCTTCGGCTAGTTTTTCGCGGAAGGTGGCCGGATCGATCCGAGGCGGAGTGATCAGGTACAATCGGCATCGTTCTCGAACCATCTGTGCGTTACCTCCGTTTCGATATCCGGCGCCGGACATCGGCCACCGGATCGGTCGAACGCGACAGATCGAATGCATCCGCGACCGGCTCGACGATTTCCGTACCCGATTGCGATGCGATATCGGCGATCCGCCGATGGACTTCCGGTTCGACCGCGAGGCTGATCGCTTCGATACCGTGGCGGACGGCACCGAGCGCGGCGCCGGATTCCTGTCCGCAGTCAAGCACGGCGGAGATATCCGCCTCTGGGAACGTGTCTCGGGCCTCCGCGACAATCGCTTGAAACACGTCGGCGCCGAGGGTCGCCGCGCCCTGGGTGGGACTGAAAAGACAAACCGGGATTCCAGTTTCCGCCGACACCGCGGCCACGGCCAGCGCATGCTCCCGATCGAACATGATGAATCCGATCCGCTCTTGCGTCATATCCGGCACCCGCCGCCTTCGGTCTCGTGGGCTAAAACGGAGGAATTGCGGCCTGGTCCCGGACAAAAGAAAACGGCCGGACGGCGAGCCGTCCGACCGTCCTCGAAGGGTCTTCGGATCAACCGGCGTTCATCATGGCGATGGCGGTGTCCGACATGCGGTTGGCAAATCCCCATTCGTTATCGTACCACGAAAGCACGCGAACGAAGTTGCCTTCCATGACCTGCGTCTGAGTGGCGTCGAACGACGAACTGGCCGCGTTGTGGTTGAAGTCAATCGAGACCAGCGGCAGTTCATTGTAGCCGAGCACGCCTTTCAGGCGGCCGTCGGCGGCTTCTTTGAGCGCACCGTTGACCTCGTCGACCGTGGTATCGCGGCTCGACGTGAAGGTCAGATCGATGAGCGAGACGTTCGGCGTCGGGACGCGGACCGCCGTGCCGTCGAGCTTGCCCGACAGTTCCGGCAGGACCAGACCGACGGCTTTGGCGGCGCCCGTCGACGTCGGGATCATCGAAAGAGCCGCGGCACGGGCGCGCCGCGCATCGGAGTGAAGGGTGTCGAGCGGCCGTTGATCGCCGGTGTAGGAGTGGATCGTGGTCATGAAACCTTTTTCGATACCAACCACCTTGTGCAGGACGTCGGCCACCGGGGCCAAGCAGTTGGTGGTGCAGGACGCGTTGGATACGACCGTATCGTCCGCTGTCAGGCTGTCGCTGTTGACGCCGTAGACGATGGTCTTGTCGACCTCTTTGCCCGGGGCGGAAATGAGAACTTTCTTGGCACCGGCATCGATGTGCTTGCCGGCGTCGGCACGCGAAACGAAGAAACCGGTGCATTCCATCGCCACGTCGACGTTCAGTTCGCCCCACGGCAGGTTGGCCGGGTCCCGCTCGGCGGTGACTTTGATGGGGATTCCGTTGACCGTCATGGTGTCGCCGTCGACGCTGACGTCAGCGTTGAGGTTGCCATGGACCGAATCGTGTTGCAGCAAGTGGGCGTTCATCTCAGGTGAGCCGAGATCATTGATGCCGACCACGAGAACGTCGTCGCGCCCGCTTTCGATAATGCCGCGAAGAACCAGTCGGCCAATCCGTCCAAATCCGTTGATAGCAACACGTATCGCCATTCCTACCTCCATAAATCCGCTGTCAAAAAAGAAACACCGCTATACCGTCAGCGTTCCTCACAATCTTGGCGCGTTCCTTACACGCTTAGGACTGGAGGCGCAAACATCGTGCGATCTTCGTTTCAGGTCAACCTAATAATATACATTTTTCGAATATGTTGTAAAATTCGAACAATTTTTGTTTTTGAATAATGCGTTATGCATGTTTGTTAAAAACTTGGTTGACGAAGGAATCTCGCGGTGCATACTCTTCCGTCATAAATTCTTCATTCGAAATCCGAGGCCTTTCGGCAATGCCGACCCATTCGATCATTCAAAAACCGTCAAAGGTCAGCCGCGCGCACAACCGCCTGGAGACCGCCATCGAGCGCCTCGAAACAGCGCTCCGGAAAAGGTCGGCGGGTGATGGTGGCGGGAACGGACAGGGCTCGACCCAAGGCCCGGAGTTGGACTCACTGCACAACGAGATCCGCGCCCTCAAAGACGAGAACGTCGGCTTGAGGGACACCCAACGTCAGGTCTCAGAGCGCCTCGACGCTGCGGTTCACCGGCTCAAAGGCATCGTGGGAGAATAGGCGGTGGCTCAAGTCAACGTCGAGATCAACGGGCACAAATACCAGATCGCGTGTGACGACGGACAAGAAGCCCATCTGACCCGGCTCGGCAATTATATCGACAATCGCGTGCAGGAACTCGTCGCCGCTGTCGGTCAGGTTGGCGACGCGCGCCTTTTGGTGATGGTGTCTCTCCTCGTCGCCGACGAGCTCTCGGACGCCTATGCGGAACTCGACGTCGCGCGCTCCGCCGACGAGGGGGCGGCGGCGATGTTGCGGGCCGAGGAAAATCTAAGCACCCGGGTCGAATCCTTGGCCGAACGCATCGAAAAGATTGCCGAACAGCTCGAGCCTGCCTAATTTCCCCTGAGGGCGGTCGCTTCGGGATTCGTCAGGCTAATTTATCCCGGGGCCAATGAAGACCTTCCGGGAGCTGTCCCTGTCGGACCCGTGGGTCCGGTACACGGCGCCCACCTGCAACTGCAGGCCGCGGAAGGTACTTATGGCCAACGGTTTCGCAGCACCGCCCGTCAACTCGCGCCATAAGGCGCCAATACCCGTCTCTGTTCGTTTGCCTTCGAATGCTCATGACCAACTCCCTGGATGCCGAAAAGGCGAAACTGCGCGAAATCGCCAAGTCGCAACGAAAGAAGGCGGCAGCGGAATTGGGCGCGGATGCGGCGATCCAGTTCGCCGACAATCTGTTCCGAGCGCTCGGGTCGCTGTTGGCGGATAAGGTTCTCTCCGGGTATCTCGAGATCGGTGACGAACTCTCGGTTTCCGTAGCCGTAGAACGCCACCACGAAAACGGCGGGCAATGCGTCCTCCCCGTTGTCACGGAGGCGCAGGCTCCCCTCGGTTTTCGCCACTGGAGTCCGGGGTGCGAACTCGAAGAGGGGCCGTTTCGCACCAGTCATCCCGTTGCCGGTTCGCCGGAGCTGATGCCTCAAGTCCTGCTCGTACCTCTGCTGGCATTCGACGCCGCAGGTCATCGGGTCGGGTGGGGCGCCGGTTTCTACGACCGCACCTTGTCGAACCTCAGAAGACGGGGAGAGGTCGTCGCCGTCGGTGCGGCCTATTCGGCGCAACGGTTCGACGCGGTGCCGCGGGACCGGCATGACCAACCGCTCGATTGGGTGATTACGGAACGCGACGCCATCCAGATACAGAAGGCAGACCAAAGATGAGAATACTATTCGTTGGCGACGTGGTCGGGAAATCCGGGAGGGCGGCCGTTGCCGAACATCTGCCCGGCTTGCGTGAAAGCCTCGACCTCGATTTCGTCGTCGTCAACGGAGAGAACGCCGCCCATGGATTCGGCATTACGGACAAGATTTGCCTGTCCTTCTATCAGTTGGGGGCCGACGTCATCACCACAGGCAACCATGTTTGGGACCAGCGCGAGATCATGAACTACATCGGCGGAGACGAGAAATTGCTCAGGCCGATGAACTACCCGGCAGGCACGCCCGGCTCGGGGGTCGGATTGTACCGGGACCGCCGCGATCGCAAGATTCTCGTACTACATGCCATGGGACGGTTGTTCATGGATCCGCTGGACGACCCCTTCGCGGCAGTGGACCGAGTGTTGGCCGATCAACGGTTGACCGACGGCGTCGACGCCATCCTGGTCGATTTTCACGCCGAGGCGACCAGCGAGAAACTCTCCATGGCGCATTATCTCGACGGGCGGGTCACCGCCGTCGTCGGCACCCATACCCACGTGCCGACTGCCGATCACCAGATCCTGCGTAGCGGGACCGCTTACCAGACGGATATCGGCATGACCGGAGACTACGATTCCGTAATCGGCATGAAGAAGGAAACGGCGGTGGCTCGTTTCGCGACGAAAATGCCACAAGGGCGGCTCGAACCCGCCGAGGATGAGGCATCGCTCTGCGGGCTCTTCGTCGAAAGCGACGATGAGACGGGTTTGGCGCTGCGCGCCGAACCGGTGCGCGTCGGCGGGCGGCTGTCGCCGGTGCTGCCGGATACCGTGACCGCCGGATAAGGCAACCGGTGAACAACGGCGCAACCGACAGCCCGCTTTCCAACCAGCCCAATTGTTGCCATATTGCCCTGTCAAGTAGGGAGGCGGATCCGCCTCCGTCAGCCAAGCACGAATGAACTGTGGCACACCGGGGACTTTCTGGATCATAGGGGCATACGACGAATGGCAGGCCATTCAAAATTCAAAAACATCATGCACCGCAAGGGGCGTCAGGATGCCAAGCGGGCCAAGATATTCGCCAGACTGGGCAAGGAACTCTCCGTTGCCGCGCGCGCGGGAACCGATCCCGATTTCAATCCTCGCCTGCGTCTCGCCATCGCCGCGGCCAAGGCGCAGAACATGCCCAACGACAACATCCATCGTGCCATCAAGCGCGCCGAATCGGGCGACGACGTCATCTACGAAGAGGTCCGCTACGAGGGGTACGGACCCGGCGGCGTGGCGGTGATCGTCGAGAGCCTGACCGATAACCGCAACCGCACGGCCTCAGAGGTGCGCGCCGCCTTTTCCAAACACGGCGGCAATCTGGGCGAGACCGGCAGCGTATCGTTCATGTTCGAGCGCGTCGGGATCATCAATTTCCCGGCCGACGTCGCGGCCGGCGACGACGTGTTCGAGGCCGCTCTCGAGGCCGGCGCCTCGGACGTGGAGAGCACCGACGACGGGCACGAAATCACATGCGATCCCGACGATTTCTCGAGCGTCCGGGACGCCCTGGAGGAGCGCTTCGGTACGCCGGAAGATGCACGGCTCGATTGGAAAGCCCAGAATTCCGTCGCCGTCGACGAGGACACGGCCGCTACGCTAATGAAATTCCTCGATGCCCTCGACGATAACGACGATGTCCAGCGGGTTGCCGCCAACTTCGATATCGCCGAAGACGTTCTCATGCGCTTGAGCGCTTGAACGAGAGCCGGGAAGGGCATATGCGGTTGATCGGATTGGATCCCGGACTGCGAAACACAGGGTGGGGCGTCATCGAGGTCCATGGAAACCGTTTGTCCTATGTCGCCGACGGGGTTGTCAAAACCGATTCGTCGCGTTCGCTTGCCGAACGTTTGGTGCAACTCCAGGACGGCCTTTCGGCGATCATTTCCGAATTCGGGCCTGACGAGGCCGCCGTCGAGGAGACCTTCGTCAACAAAAACGCCGTTTCCACGCTCAAACTCGGCCAGGCTCGGGGCATCGCCCTTGTGGTCCCGGCCAATCACGGTTTGCGGGTCAACGAGTATCCGCCGAACCTGGTCAAAAAGACCGTCGTCGGTACCGGGCACGCGGCCAAGGAACAGATACAGATGATGGTTCGCACCCTGCTTCCCGGCTGCGACATCTCGTCGCCCGACGCGGCGGACGCATTGGCGGTGGCGATCTGCCATGCCCATCATCGCGACGCCGTTTCCATCGCTGAAAACGCGGGTACCGGCCGATGATCGCCAAGCTGCGCGGCGTCGTCGATTCGATCGGAGAGGACTGGGCCGTCATCGACGTCGGCGGCGTTGGTTATCTGGTTTTTTGTTCGGGCCGGACCTTGTCGCGTCTCTCCGCCGGTGAAGCCGTGGTCCTTGAGATCGAAACCCATGTCCGCGAGGACCACATTCACCTCTACGGCTTTTTCGACATGGCCGAACGGGACTGGTTCCGCATCCTGACCACCGTTCAAGGTGTCGGCGCCAAGGTCGCTTTGGCATTGCTAAGCGTGCTCGGCGCGGACGAACTTCTCCAGGCCATCGCATCGGGCGACAAGTCGGCGATCACAAAAGCGCCCGGCGTCGGTCCGAAGCTGGCGACCCGGATCCTGAACGAATTGAAGGACAAGGTCGGCACCATTGCCCTAGGGCCGGCGGTCATCGGTTCCGCAACGGTGACGGCACCGGCAGCGGAGGGCATCGGTGGTGGTTCGTCCACCCTCTCGGATGCGACCTCGGCCCTGGTCAATCTGGGATACAATCCGAGCGAGGCCCTGGGCGCGGTGTCGCGTGTCGCCGGCGAACTCGGCGACGATGCCGATGTCGAAGCGCTGATCCGCGGCGGTCTCCGCGAACTGGCACCGGCCGATCTCCGATGACTTGGGTGAGTGCTCGCGATGAATGATCAGGACCGCATGGTCGAACCGGCAGCCGGCGAGGAGGAACGCCAGAGCGAGGCCCTCGATCCCGGCCTGCGCCCGCGCCGGCTGGATGAGTTCGTCGGCCAGAAACAGGTGTGCGAGAACCTATCCGTCTTTGTCGGCGCCGCCAAAAAACGCGGCGAGGCCATGGACCATGTGCTCTTCCACGGCCCGCCCGGGCTCGGCAAAACCACTCTTGCACAGATCGTCGCCCATGAACTCGGCGTCGGTTTCCGAGCGACCTCGGGCCCGGTCGTCGCCAAGGCCGGCGATCTCGCCGCGATCCTGACCAACCTGCAGCCGCGCGATGTGCTGTTCATCGACGAAATCCACCGCCTCAATCCCGTCGTCGAGGAGGTTCTCTACCCGGCCATGGAGGACCGCCAGTTGGACCTGATCATCGGCGAGGGACCGGCGGCCCGTTCGGTGCGCATCGAATTGCCACCGTTCACCCTGGTCGGTGCGACGACCCGATCCGGGTTGTTGACGACGCCCTTGCGCGAACGGTTCGGCATACCGATGCGGATGGTCTTTTATTCGCCGGAAGAACTGATCGAGATCGTTGCCCGGGGCGCGCGCTTGCTGGAATTCGCCTTGAGTGACGACGGCGCGCTCGAGATCGCCAAGCGGGCGCGCGGAACACCGCGGGTGGCCGGTCGGCTGTTGCGCCGGGTTCGGGATTTCGCCGACCTCGAAAACGCCGGGCCGGTCGATGCCAAAGCGGCCAACCAGGCGCTCAACCGGCTCGAAGTGGACGAGCGCGGGCTCGATGCCATGGACCGGCGTTATCTCACCTGTATCGCCGACAACTACGGCGGCGGGCCTGTCGGTATCGATACCATGGCGGCGGCGCTGTCCGAACAACGCGACACGATCGAAGAAGTCATCGAACCCTATCTCATTCAGCAGGGGTTTCTGATGCGTACCCCGAGAGGCCGGGTCCTTGCCGCGGAAGCCTTCAAGCACCTCGGCCTGTCCCGGCCTGCCAACTTCGAGCAGTTGCAGCTGCTGGCCGACGAAGGAGAAGACGATGCCTGAAGGCCTGTCGGGCGCGGCGGTTCACCAGTTGCCCGTTCGTGTCTACTACGAGGACGCGGACGCGGCGGGGCTGGTGTATTACGCCAATTACCTGCGTTACGCGGAACGCGCGCGCACGGAGATGCTGCGGGATCTCGGAATCGGCAGTTCGGACTTGATGGCCAATGAGGGACTTGCCCTCGTCGTCAGGCGATGTAGCGCCGACTATAAGAAGCCGGCACGGCTCGATGACGTATTGAGTGTGGAGACGCGCATTCTCCACGTCGGCGGCGCGTCCCTCGATCCGGAGCAGGCCGTATGCCGCGGCGACGACCTTCTCGTCCGGATGGAATTGAAGATCGGATGCTTCGATCTTTCGACCGGTGGTGCCGCGCGCCTGCCGAAACACCTGCGCACGGTCTTCAACCAAACCCAATCGGATCGAATGCCGTAGCCCCTAAAAACACGAGAGAGACAACGGATGGAAAATCAGGCGGTTGACGCAATGACGCTGGCGGGATCAGTCGGCGATATGGATTTCGGGATGCTTTCGCTGTTCCTGAGGGCGGACGTCGTCGTCAAGTCGGTGATCGTCATCCTGATCCTGGCCTCCATATGGTGTTGGGCGACCATCTTCGACAAATCCTTCGGGCTCAGGCGTCTCAACAGACGGTCGAACGATTTCGAGCAGGCGTTCTGGTCCGGTAATTCTCTCGACGATCTTTACGACCGGATTTCCAGTCAACCGCGGGATCCGATGTCGGCCGTGTTCGTCGCCGCCATGCGGGAATGGCGGCGCTCATCGACTCGCAGAAGCGAAGGGGGCGCCCAGGTCAGTGTCGTCGAACGCATCGACCGCGTCATGCAGATCACGGTGGCCCGCGAAATGGAACGGGCCGAACGGTATATGACCTTCCTGGCGACCACTGGTTCGACGGCACCCTTCATCGGGCTGTTCGGCACGGTGTGGGGCATCATGAACAGTTTCCAGTCGATCGCGATTTCCAAGAACACCAGCCTCGCCGTGGTCGCACCGGGCATCGCCGAGGCCCTGTTCGCCACGGCTCTCGGCCTGCTCGCAGCGATCCCCGCAGTCGTCGCATACAACAAACTGTCGCGGGATCTCGACCGCTACGCCGGGCGGCTCGACAGTTTCGCCGGCGAGTTCGCGGCCATTCTCAGCCGTGAGATGGAAACCGGTACGTGACCGGGAAGGGGTTTCGCTAGATGGCTGCCTTTCTCAACAACGGGGCTAACCGCCGGTCCAGGAGGCGCAGCCCGCCGATGAGCGAGATCAACGTGACGCCGTTCGTCGACGTCATGCTCGTCCTGCTGGTGATTTTCATGGTCACGGCGCCGCTGCTGACCGTTGGGGTGGAGATCGACCTGCCGAAAACCAAGGCCTCGGTCATCGAAGGGAACGACGAGCCCCTGGCGGTCAGTATCGACGCCGGCGGCAACATTTTCATCCAGGATACGGAAGTGGCGCTCGACAATCTGGTGCCTCGATTGAACGCGATTACCGAGAACAACCCGGAAGCCCGCATATTCGTCCGCGGCGATCAGGCCATCAACTACGGCCGGGTCATGGACGTCATGGGGCGCATCAATTCGGCCGGGTACCGGAAAGTGGCGCTCGTCACGCGCCGCGCCCCCGAGATAAATCAGAAGAAAAAGCCGGGCGAAACGGCGCAGCGGTAATCCCATGCGTGTTGGCTTCCTGACGTCGATCCTCTTTCATGCCGCGGTGGTCGCTGTCAGCTATTTCGGTCTTCCCTATATCCAGCCGCCACCCTTGATCAGCGAGGAACCGATCTGGGTTGAGGTCGTCAACATATCGGAAGTCACGAACGTACCGGACGCGCCTCCGGAACCGGTGGAAGAACCGCCGCCGGAACCGCCGGAGGCCGAAGCCCTGCCGCCGGAACCGGAGCCCGAGCCGGAACCCGAACCCGAACCGGAAGAGGCGGCGTTGCCACCGGAGCCCGAACCGGAACCGGAGCCGGAACCGATTCCCGAACCGGAGCCCGAGCCGGTGGTCGAACCCGAACCGGAGCCCGAAACTGTCGTTGAGCCGGAACCTGAACCGGAGCCCGTGGTTGAGCCCGAACCGGAACCCAAGCCGGAACCGAAACCCGAACCGAAGCCGAAGCCCAAGTTCGCTTCTGTGAAGCCGAAGCGGAAACCGAAACCGCCGGATGCGTTCGAGAAGGTCCTGAAGACGATCGAGGAGTTGAAGAAGAAGGCGCCGGCGAAAAAGCCGGAGAAACCGGCGGAAAAAAAACAGCCGTCGTTCGACGACATGATGGCCAAGGCCCTGACCTCGCCATCGAAAAAACAAAATCGCCAGCAACCATTGTCGATCAGCGAAATCGATCTCGTTCGTCAACAGATCCGGAGATGCTGGAACTTGCCGGCAGGTGCCAAGGAGGCCGAGAACCTCGTGATCGAAGTTTCGGTCATCATGAATTCGGACGGGACGGTGCGCCAGGCGAAGGTCGTCGATTCGGCGCGAATGAACTCGGACCCGTTTTTTCGGGCGGCCGCGGAATCGGCGAGAAGAGCCCTCTTGAATCCAAGATGCAATCCGCTCAAGCTGCCGCCCGAGAAATACAGCCAGTGGCAACGGACGACGTTCACGTTCAACCCGAAGGAAATGTTTTAGACAGGGGGCCGTTTTGAAAAAGAAGATTTGGGTGGGTCCGGTTATCCGGCGCAAGGTCAATGTGGTGGCCACAAGTCTCCTTCTGGTACTGGTTCTGTTGGCGCCGCGACAAGGGTATGCGGAACTCCGCATCGACATTACCCGCGGGACCGTCGAGCCGATTCCGGTCGCGGTTACCGATCTGGTCGGTACGAGCAACGAGGAAAAACGGTTCGGTCGCGATATCTCCCGCGTGATCGCAAGTGATCTGGAACGGTCCGGGCTTTTCAAGCCGATCGACCGTAAGGCCTTCATTCAGACGGCGGAGTCCATGCAGACCCTGCCGCGTTTCGGTGATTGGCGGGTCATCAACGCGCAGGCCATGGTCCAGGGGAAGGCACAGATCGTTCCCGACGGACGGCTGCGTATCGAGTTTCGTTTGTGGGATGTGTTCGCCGAAACCCAAATGGTCGGGCTCGCCTATTTCACGATTCCCGACAACTGGCGCCGCGTCGCCCACATCATCGCCGATGCCATATACAAACGCATTACCGGCGAGACCGGGTACTTTGACACGCGAATCGTCTACATTGCCGAGAGCGGCCCCGCCAACAAGAGAATCAAGCGCCTTGCGATCATGGATCAGGATGGCGCCAACCACCGATTCCTGACCGACGGTGGCAGCCTCGTGCTGACGCCGCGATTTTCGCCGACACTTCAGGAAATCACCTATCTTTCGTACTACGGCAATCTGCCGCGGGTATACATTTTCAACATCGATACCGGGCGCCAGGAGATCCTTGGTGATTTTCCGGGCATGACTTTCGCGCCGCGGCTCTCGCCGGACGGCAAGAAAGTCATCATGAGCATGGCTCGGGACGGCAACTCCGAGATCTACACCATGGATTTGCGGACGCGTCAGGTCGTCCAACTGACCCACCATTCGGCGATCGACACGTCTGCAAGCTTCTCACCGGACGCCAGCAACATCGTCTTTAACTCGGACCGGGGCGGCACACAGCAGCTCTATGTTATGGACGAGTCGGGCCGCAACGTCAGGCGAATCAGCTACGGCAAGGGCCGCTACGCGACGCCTGTATGGTCACCGCGCGGCGACCTGGTCGCGTTCACGAAGATCCACAAAGGTCGGTTCTTCATCGGGGTCATGCGGCCGGACGGTACCGGAGAGCGGCTTTTGGCCGAGGATTTCCTCGTCGAGGCGCCGACCTGGTCGCCTAACGGGCGCGTCCTGATGTTCTTTCGCCAAAGCAAGACGACGGCCGACGGCAAGGGTGGAAAGGCCCGGTTATGGACGATCGATTTGACCGGACACAACGAGCGAGAGATCGTCACGCCGCTCGATGCGTCCGATCCGGCGTGGTCGCCGTTGATCCCGTAGTTGATCTCATGACAATCGCGTAATATCTTTGTGATTCCAGGACTTTCTCGAAAAAACACTTGGAATTGGTGACCGTAATCTTTAATAAAACTGGTCTTAGGACCGAAAAACGGTCGTAATGCATTGTGTCGTACAAGGTCCGACACACAATATGAGTCCGTCCCGATAAGGGGGAGATTTAAATGCGCTTCAAAATTTTGGGCATTCTTGCTGCTGTCGCGCTTCTCGGCGCCTGCGAAACCGCTTCCGACACCTCCGGTCAAACCTCCGGCGGCGGCAGCTCAGTCGCGGATGCGAAGCCGGTAGAAACATTCACCGCGCCTCTTGGCGGATCCGGTGCGATCGCGGCGGGTTCGCAGGAAGACTTGGTGGCCAATGTTGGCGACCGCGTGTTCTTCGCGTTCGACAAGTACCATCTCAACGATATCGCGCGCGCCACGCTCGATAAGCAAGCGGCGTGGATGAAGGCCAATCCGTCGACGGTCATTAGCATTGAAGGGCATTGCGACGAACGGGGAACGCGGGAATACAACCTCGCGCTCGGCGAACGTCGGGCCAATTCAACCAAGGACTATCTCGTAGCCCTTGGCATCAACCCGGCTCGTATCAAGACGATTTCTTACGGCAAGGAACGCCCGGTTGCGCTCGGATCGAACGAGGACGCCTGGGCGCAGAACCGCCGCGCCGTGACGGTGGTAGGCTCCGCCGGAAGTTAGGCGAGGGCGTCTCTGAAATTTTTTGGCGCCTGTCTGCGGTATCCATCCGCTGGGCAGGCGCCATAATTTTGCCTAGAATGTTGTTCAGCCTGAACCCGTTGTTCTTCCGATCCTTGACCGAATCCCGTGGGGTTTGAAATGAGTGGACGTGCGGCGAAGTTCCGTTGGTGCAGCCCGCGACTGGCGGGCCTGGCCGTTGGTACCTGTATTCTGTCGGCTGGTCTTATTTCCGAGGGCAGCGCGCAGGACACGAACCTTCGACCGCTGCTCGATCGGATGGAACGTCTCGAACGCGATATCCGCACCCTCAACCTGAGCATTTCACGCGGAACTCCGTTGCCGGTCGCCAGCCAGGGCGAAGCCGGCGCCGCGGATGGGGTGTCGAAGCCGGCAATCGCGCGGCTCGGCCTTCGCATGGACCGTCTCGAGCAGGATATTCGCGACGCGACGGGTACCATGGAAGAAATCAATTTCCGGATCAACCAAGTCGTCGAACGCTTGGATAAGCTGGTCGGCGATGTCGATTTCAGGCTGTCGTCGCTTGAGGAGAAGTTCTCGGGCGGCGGGCAACCACGGGCCCTTGGACAAGGCCCGGGGGGGCTTGGCGGTCCCAGCATCGCCGCAGCCCCGTCACCGGCCGGCGTTCAGGCTGCGCCAGGGCCGCAATCGCTGGGAACGGTCTCGGTATCGGCCATCGAAGCGGTCCAAAACCAGAAACGGCAGGCCGGCTTGGCCCAGGCGCCAGTGCAGTCGGCGGCACCGGCACCGGCGCCGGCTCAACAGGCTGCCGTGACGCCGCCGCCCGGTCCGCTGCCCGCCGGGACGCCGAAGGAACAATACGCCTACGCTTTCAACCTGCTCCGCCAGACCAATTACGATCAGGCCGAAGTCGCCTTGAAGGCCTTCGTCGAGACGCATGCCGACGACCCTTTGGCCAGCAACGCGCGGTATTGGCTGGGTGAGACCCATTACGTGCGCGGAGCCTACCAGGAGGCCGCCCAGGTGTTCTTCGAGGGTTTTCAAAAGGACCCAAAAGGCCCGAAGGCGGCTGATACTCTGCTGAAGCTCGGCATGTCGCTCGCCGGTTTGAACAAACAGCCGGAAGCCTGCGCCGCGTTCACAAAAGTGCTCGCCGATTTCCCGCGGGCCTCGGCTGGCGTCAAATCCGCAGTATCGCGCGAGAGGCAGCGCAACGGCTGTCCCTGAGGAAATGCCGGGCATCGCCCACCATCTAACTGAACAGTCCTTTCGCGAGTTTATGGCGCCGTTGGGGCCGTTCGAAATGCGCCCGCGCATCTGTGTCGCCGTATCCGGCGGTGGCGACAGCATGGCGCTGGCGTCGCTGCTCGCGGGCTGGACCGACGCGCGCGGCGGACAGCTGATCGCCCTGACGGTCGATCACGGCTTGCGGCCCGGGTCGGCATCGGAATGCCGGCAGGTGTCCCGCTGGATGAGGGAAATCGGTGTCGAGCACCATGCCCTGGTGTGGGCCGAGCAAAAGCCGAAAAGCGGTGTCCAGGAGCGCGCGAGGGAAGCGCGCTACGCCTTGATGGAGAATTGGTGCCGGGAAAACGGGGTCCTGCATCTAGCTGTCGCTCATACGCTGGAGGATCAGGCGGAGACCTTTCTCATGCGCTTGAACCGGGGCAGTGGGCCCGATGGCTTGGCCGGAATGAGCGCGGTGGTCGAAAAAGCCCATTGTCGCATCCTGCGCCCCTTATTGTCGGTATCGCGGCAATCGCTCCGTGAATACCTGACGTCAGCGGGCAGGGAGTGGTTGGAGGATCCGAGCAATCTCGACCCGCGTTATGAAAGAGTACGTTGGCGCCGTGCCATGGTGCAATCGGGACTCGCACCATCGGCTTTGGCCGCTGCCGCGGAGCGCTACGCGGGTACGCGGGCCGTGATGGAGCACGAGACCGCCAAAGCCATTGCCCGAACGCTCAGGCTGCATCCCCTCGGTTTCGTTTCCGGCGACCTGGGAAGGCTGCGGGACTTGCCGGGTGATTTATGTTCGCGGGTTGTGGCGAGGGCCTTGTTAACCGTCGGCGGCAAACGGTTCCCAGCCCGTCGTGGCAAGTTGGAGCATCTCGTCGATCGTTTGCGGACCGAAAATCGTCTGGTTGCGACGCTCGGCGGGTGCCGGGTTGCGGTACGGGGCGACCGGCTGCAGGTATGTCGGGAAAACCGCGGTCTTCCGCAAGTCCTTGCGGTCGCGCCCGGCTCGTTTCACCACTGGGACCAGCGTTTTGTCGTTGGTTTCAGAGAAGCCGCGCGGCTCGCCGAACGGGCCCACTGGCTGGCGCCGCTGGGTGACATCGGACGCGGCTATCTCGACCGCGAAATGCTTCCGTCGGGGGGGCGCGAATTGCCCAAATCGGTAACGGCAACGCTCCCCGCTCTGGTCGACGAGGCGGGTATCGTCGAGGTTCCCCACTTGGGCTTCGTGCGCGAAGACGTCGAGCCGGCGCGCGCGGCAATTCGGTCCTTTGCATTTAAACCGCTGAATTCCCTTTCCGGGAGGGGGTTTTTTGTTGCTATATAGGGGTTATAGACTATCTCAGTAGTGAAGGTTCGCCCGCTGCCGGTCGGTGCGGGCGGCCGTGATTGTGGTTTGTTGAAAGGTACGGGCCTTGAATTTCGGACGAAACCTAGCTCTCTGGGTGATCATCGCGCTCCTGGTATTTGCGCTGTTCAACCTTTTTCAGGGCGCGTCGATGCGCAATCCGCAGATGGCGCTGGCCTATTCCGACTTCGTCACCTCCGTCGAGGCCGGTGACGTCCGCGACGTAACCATACAAGGCCAGGCCGTCACCGGGCACTATCGGGATGGCCGTGTTTTCCAGACCTATGCACCGGAAAACTCCAACATCGTCGAGATCCTGACCAAACAGGGCGTGCGCATCAGTGCGCTTCCGTCTGAGGAAGAGACCCCGACGCTATTCAGCATCCTCATATCCTGGTTCCCGATGTTGCTGCTCATCGGTGTGTGGATTTTCTTCATGCGCCAAATGCAGTCTGGCGGCGGCAAGGCCATGGGCTTCGGGAAATCGCGGGCCCGCCTGCTGACCGAGAAGACCGGACGCGTCACCTTTGAAGACGTTGCCGGTATCGACGAGGCCAAGCAGGAACTGGAGGAGATCGTCGAGTTCCTCAAGGATCCGCACAAGTTCCAGCGCCTCGGCGGCAAGATCCCTAAGGGCTGCCTTTTGGTCGGACCGCCGGGTACCGGTAAGACGCTACTGGCGCGGGCCATCGCCGGCGAAGCCAACGTGCCGTTCTTCACCATCTCGGGTTCCGACTTCGTCGAAATGTTCGTTGGTGTCGGCGCGTCGCGCGTCCGCGACATGTTCGAACAGGGCAAGAAGAACGCCCCTTGCATCATCTTCATCGACGAGATCGACGCCGTCGGCCGCCATCGCGGCGCCGGACTCGGCGGCGGCAACGACGAACGTGAGCAGACCCTCAACCAGTTGCTGGTCGAGATGGATGGCTTCGAATCGAATGAAGGCGTCATTCTGATCGCCGCCACCAACCGGCCCGACGTCCTCGACCCGGCGCTGTTGCGTCCCGGCCGATTCGACCGTCAGGTGACGGTGCCGAACCCGGACATCCTGGGCCGCGAGAAAATCCTCAAAGTCCACCTGCGGAAAGTGCCGCTCGCGCCCGACGTCGATGCCCGGGTCATCGCCCGCGGCACGCCCGGTTTTTCGGGTGCCGACCTCGCCAACCTGGTCAACGAAGCCGCCCTTCTGGGTGCCAGGGCCGGCAAGCGCGTGGTTACCATGCAGGAACTGGAAGACGCCAAGGACAAAGTCCTGATGGGGACCGAACGGCGCTCCATGGTGATGACCGAGGAAGAGAAGACGCTGACCGCCTATCACGAGGCCGGCCACGCCTTGGTCAACATCTTCGTGCCGAAGACCGACCCGCTGCACAAGGTCACCATCATTCCGCGCGGCCGTGCGCTGGGCGTGACCATGCCGCTCCCGGAGCGTGACCAGTTGAGCTTCTCGGAGACCCAGTTGAAGTCGAAATTGGCCATGGCCTTCGGTGGGCGCATCGCCGAGGAGATCGTGTTCGGCAAGGAGAACATCACCACGGGCGCCGGCAACGACATCCAGCAGGCGACCAACTGGGCGCGCCGCATGGTCACCGAGTTCGGTTTTTCCGATAAGCTCGGCCGCCTACGCTATGCCGACAATGAGGAGGAGATCTTCCTCGGTCATTCGGTTGCCCGCCAGAAACACGTTTCCGACGAGACGGCGGCGCTGATTGACCAGGAAGTGCGGGGCTTGATTGACGAAGCCGAGACCGCTGCCCGAAAAATCCTGACCGAACAGCGCGAAGGCCTCGATCTCGTTGCCAACGCGCTGCTCGAATACGAGACTCTTTCAGGTGCTGAGGTCGATGCCGTGCTGCGCGGCGAGGCGGTCATAAGGGAGGAAAGCGACGATACGCCGCCGCAGAGCGGCCCGCGGTCCTCGGTTCCGACCAGCGGTTCCGTCAAGAAGGATAAGGGCAACCCCGACGTCGGCGGCGTCGAGCCGCAACCCGAGTCCTGACCTGAAAGAACTCCGAAACCCATGAGCGGGAGTTTCGCCGGCCTGTCGCTGGACGTTTCGCGCGTCATGGGGATCGTCAACGTAACCCCGGACAGTTTTTCCGACGGGGGTGATTCCTTCGCGCCGGAAGCGGCCGTTGAACGGGGCCAGGAGTTGATCGCTCTAGGCGCCGACATCCTTGATATCGGGGGCGAATCGACGAGGCCCGGCGCGGCGCCGGTGAACGTCGACGAGGAAATCGGCCGCGTCGTACCGGTAATTTCGGAATTGAAAAAGCTGGGTAGCCTGCTGTCCATTGATACGCGGCACGCCGAAGTCATGAAAGCGGCCGTCTATGCCGGTGCCGACATCATCAACGACGTGTCGGCCCTCGAAGGCGATCCGGACGCCATGGCGTCCGCTTCCGAACTGGGGGTTCCTGTCATCCTCATGCACATGCGTGGGCAACCCGGCACCATGCAACACGATCCGCGCTATGACGATGCTCCCGGCGAAGTTGGCGACTATCTTGCCCGGCGCGTACAGGCTTGCTTGGAGGCGGGGATTCCTGCGGACCATATCGCTGTCGACCCGGGAATTGGATTCGGAAAGACGGCCGAACACAATCTGCAGATCCTCAACCGGATTGATACGATCGTCGGGATCGGTCACCCGGTGGTCCTCGGCGTTTCGCGGAAATCGTTCATCGGCAAGATCGTTGGTGAAGAAGATCCGAAAAAGCGGCTGCAGGGATCGATTGCGGCGGCGCTCTCCGCTCACGCCAAAGGCGTCCGTATCTTCCGGGTTCACGATGTCGGTGAAACCGTGCAGGCGCTCAAGGTCAGCGATTCCATCCTTCGTGAAGGCTTTTGAGTCCCCGGGTTTTTCGCTACGCTCTCGTCGATAAGCCTTTATTCAGAAAAAATCTGTAATAAAACGTGACACCCTTATCCGTTGCGGGCGGAGTAAGAAGGGCAGGCATTAAGGTTCTCTGGTGGAGGAAATGACAAAAAAACTATTCGGCACCGACGGCATTCGGGGAACCGCAAACTGCGGAAACATGACGGCCGAAATGGCGCTCAAGGTGGGCATGGCGGCGGCCCTCCATTTCACGGCCGGCGATCACCGTCACCGCGTCGTCGTCGGCAAGGATACGCGCCTTTCCGGTTATATGCTTGAACCGGCGTTGATGGCAGGTTTTGTGTCCATGGGTATGGATGTGATCCTCGTCGGACCGATGCCGACTCCGGCCATCGCCATGCTGACCCGATCGCTTCGCGCCGACCTGGGGGTCATGATCTCCGCCTCGCACAATCCCTACGAGGACAACGGCATCAAGCTGTTCGGACCGGACGGGTACAAGCTGTCAGACGCCGTCGAGCGTGAGATCGAGGCGGATGTCGAAGATGGACTTGTCGAAAAACTGGCACCACCACCCCAGCTGGGCCGGGCGAAACGCCTCGATGACTCGAAGGGGCGCTATACCGAATACGTCAAACAGACCTTTCCCAAGCGCTTGAGCCTCGAGGGCCTCAAGGTCGTTGTCGATTGCGCCAACGGCGCCGCCTACAAGGTTGCTCCGGAGGTGCTTTGGGAACTGGGGGCGGACGTCGTTCCCGTCGGTGTCGAGCCGGATGGTTTCAACATCAACCGCCAGTGCGGCTCCACGGACACGGATTACCTGCGTTCCCAGGTCGTCGCCCACCAGGCCGATATCGGATTGGCCTTGGACGGCGACGCCGATCGCGTTCTCGTTTGCGACGAGAAAGGCGAATTGGTCGACGGCGACCAGATCATGGCCTTGATCGCACGCCATTGGTCGGAAACCGGCATGTTGAAAGGCGGCGGTGTCGTCGCCACGGTTATGTCCAACCTGGGATTCGAGAAATACCTAACCGGCATCGGCCTGGAAACCGTCCGTACCCAGGTTGGTGACCGCTATGTCGTCGAACACATGCGTGCCCACGGGTACAACCTCGGTGGCGAACAATCGGGCCATGTGATCCTCAGCGATTATTCGACGACCGGCGATGGATTGATCGCGGCGTTGCAGGTGCTGGCGGCGGTCGTCGATGAAGGGGATGTCGCCAGCCGCGTTTGCCGCTTGTTCGATCCCTACCCGCAGCTCCTCAAAAACGTTCGCATAAACGGCGGCGACCCGCTTTCCGAGCCTGCTGTGCGCCGCGTCATCGACGACGGCGAACAACGCCTCTCCGGAAACGGGCGATTGCTTATCCGAAAGTCCGGAACCGAACCGTTGATCCGCGTCATGGCTGAGGGCGAAGACGAAGCGCTAATCACCACCGTCGTCAGCGACATCGCCGATGCCGTCGAAAAGGCCGCGGGCGGCCACTGAATTCGGGAGGGGGCTTTTGAAGGGCCGGGTTCTGATCATTGCCGGATCCGATTCCGGTGGCGGCGCCGGGGTCCAGGCCGACGTCAAGGCGGTCACCGCACTTGACGGCTACGCGGCGACGGCGCTGACGGCGCTAACTGCGCAGAACACCCGCGGCGTCAGCGCTATCCACGAGGTTCCCGTCGATTTCATCGCCGAGCAAATACGTGCCGTGTTACAGGACATCGGTGCCGACTGCATCAAGATCGGCATGCTCCATCGGCCCGAAGTGATCGACACCGTGGCCGATACCCTCGCCGAAGAAGGGAAGGGCGTACCGGTTGTCCTGGATACGGTCATGGTCGCCAAGGGCGGCGCGTCGCTCCTGGAAGACGCGGCGGTTGAGGCGCTGCGCGATCGCCTGCTGCCGCACGCCCTTTTAATCACGCCGAACGTGCCTGAGGCCGAGGTTCTTGCCGGGCGAACGATCGCGACGGCCGCCGAGGCCGCGGAAGTCGGAGAGGAACTGCGCCGTCTGGGACCTGACTTCGTTCTGATGAAGGGTGGCCACATGGCCGGAGAAACGGTGATCGACCAACTGATTGGGCCTGGGGGGACGGAACGTTTCGAGAGCCCGCGCATCGATACACGTCATACGCACGGCACCGGTTGCACGCTCGCATCGGCGACGGCGGCCGGAATCGCCCAGGGAATGTCGGTTCCGGAGGCGGTCGCCCGGGCCCGTGATTACGTCCTGGAGGCGATCCGCCAGGCACCGGGATTCGGTTCCGGGCACGGCCCTTTGAATCACGCCCATACCTTCTGCGGCTTCGACGGCGGTTGGCGTTAGATTACCGCCGGTCCGATACCGCAAGGCGTATCGAGGATCTCCCGAAGGATCTCTAGGCCGATCTCCAGATCGGCGAGGGTCTTCGGAAAACCTGTGCCGATGCGGATCGCGTGCGGGGCGGCCTGTCTCCCGACGACGAACGTCTCACCGGTCAAGACCCGGACGCCACGTGATTCAGCAACGGCGGCGAATTCCGTTCCACGCCATGGTGAGGGTAACTCCATCCAGAAATGATGCGCCGACGGATGGATGGTCGGGGAGAACTTGCCAAGAATACGCTCAGCCGACCGCATTCGTTCGCGGGCCCGCCGGCGCTGCCAATCGGTCAGTTCGTCTCCCGTCCCGTCGGTGATCCAGCGCCTCGCGACCTCCGCCATCAAGGGAGCGGTCATCCAATTACAGATACGTACCGTGGTACGAAGCGCTTGGATATGGTCGTCCGGCGCGAGGATGTATCCGACCCGCAATCCGCCGGCCATGCATTTCGAAAGGCCGGTGATGAAGAAGGACCGCTCCGGTGCATGGGCGGTTATCGGCGGCAAGGTTTCGCCCGCCAAACCGCCCCAGATGTCGTCCTCGAGGATGAAGAGCTTGTGACGTCGGACGATCTCGGCAACTTGCCGCCGGCGTCCTTCCGGCATCACCGCCGTCGTCGGATTTTGCAGGGCCGGCATGCAATAGAGCGCCCGGGCTTTGGTCTTGCCGCAGAGCTCGTCGAGTTGCTCGGGAATCAATCCTTTATCATCGATTGGCGCCGGTTCCAGGCGAACGCCCAGCTGATGGGCCAGATGAATGATGCCGGGGTAGGTCAGGGATTCGGCGAGAATCGTATCGCCGGGTTGAGTAACCGTCATGAGCGCAACGAGAACACCGTGCTGAGCCCCGTTGGTCAACGCCACGCGCTCCGACGCCGTCTTGAGATCCGTTGTCCGGTTGATCCATTCGGCACCGGCGGCCAAATGCGGCTCAAGGCCGGTCTCGAGTTGATAGTTGGCGAGGGGATCGATGTCCGGTTGGGCCGCGATCTGGGCCAGGGTCCTGGCCAGCTTTTTGCCGGCGGCTCCGGCGACCGGCGTCGCATGGGTGAAATCGAAAACGTTGGTGCCCGTCGGCTCGGAGGAAACGAAGACGCTCGCCGCATCGGGCTCGTCGCCGAGAACGAAGGTGCCGCGCCCAACCTCGCCGCCGACCAGGCCGCGCCGTTCGGCTTCTTGATAGGCGCGGGTCACCGTGCCCAGCGTCACGCCGATGTCGTAGGCCAGATTGCGCTGCGGCGGCAGTTTTTCGCCCGGCGTAAGATCGCCGGAGGAAACGGCATCGCTGATGGCGTCGGCAATGGCCAGGTACTTGGGGCCGCCACGGGTGGCTAGATCGGGCATCCAAATTGTCATGGTAACAATAAATACATTGAATGCATAATGTCGTCAATACTATAGATACAATCGGGATAGAAATTGGAGGTAAAACAGGTGAAAAGTCACGATTGCACCGATACAATGTATCTGCCATCCCAAACCCTGCCGACGTCGTCTATGCCGGCTGGCGGTAATGGTCATCGGCTCCAACGTTTGTGGAATGCGCCGGGCGTCGTCTCGACTTTCATCGGGAATTGCTTCTACACATGGCATGAACGGTCTGAACAGCGCCGGAGTTTGCGCCATTTGGATGACCGGATGCTCGCCGACATCGGCCTTTCGCGGGCGGAAGCGGAGCGGGAAGGCAAGAAACCGTTCTGGATGGTGTGAATCCGAATCCGACATCCAGGTGTCCGAAGGGGAATGAGACACTCATCACTTCTTCGGCAAGACAATGGGACTGTACGAGGGAGCGATTGAAAGGGTGACAGCACTGACAAAACCGGTGGAAACGCGGCCGCACGCGGCAGTCGCGTTTCTTGCCGCTGTGCCGGCCATCGTCATGTGGGGTGCGACACCGGCGGCGACGGCCATAACCGTCGACGAGATTGACCCGCTCGGCGCAGCCGTCCTGCGAACCCTCTTGGCGGCCGTGATCGTCGTGCCGGTGGCGTTGATGCTGCGCCTGCCGCTGCCGCGCGATCGGGCCCAGTGGGGCCTACTTCTGATGAGTGGTCTTGGCGGCTTCGCCGGGTTCACGCTGTTGTTCTCTTACGGCCTTTCCCTGACCTCGACGGCCCATGCAGCCCTCATCCTTGCCGGATTGCCGATCGTCGCCGGATTGGGCAACGCGCTGTTTGATCGTCGGATGCCTAGGGTCATTTGGTGGATCGGGATTTCGATCGCGTTTGCCGGTGAAGTGCTGATGATCAGCTCGCGGGACCCGGGTGGCCAGGCGTCGCTGAACGGTGACTTGCTTTGTATCGCCGCGATGGTCTGTTCAGGGATGGGATATGTGGCCGGAAGCCGCCTGACACTGAAGATCGGCACCTGGGCGACGACCTTCTGGGGCATCGGCTTGGCCGCCGTATTGCAGCTTCCCCTGCTACCCTGGGTGATCGGCGGCACTGAGTGGGCGACCGTTTCGGTGGCCGGTTGGTCGGGGCTCGGATTCCTCGTCATCTTTTCTTCAGTGGTCGGCTATTGCCTGTGGTACTGGGCCATGGCCACCGGCGGTGTCGTCCGGATTGCACCCATACAATTCGCCCAGCCCGTTGTCAGCCTGGTCCTCGCCGTCGCCTTGTTCAATGAGGCCATCACGGTTCCGATCGCGGTTGCCACGGTCGCCATCCTCGCCGGCATCGCACTGGCCCGTCGTGGGTGATATATAAACCGAAGGAGGACATCCGATGCCCGTCGTAAGAAAACCGGACCTGGAAGCCGCGGCCGAGATCGTCTACCGGCACATGACGCCGACGGCGCAGATCCATTGGCCGCTCCTTAGCCAACGCACGGGTGCGGAGGTCTGGGTCAAGCACGAGAACCAGACCCCGATCGGCGCTTTCAAGATCCGCGGCGGTCTCAATTACATGACGCGCCTGAAGGCCGACCAACCCGATTGCCCGGGCATCATTACGGCGACTCGCGGCAACCATGGGCAAAGCGTCGCCTTGGCCGCCTCGAAAGTCGGTCTCGAGGCGACGATCCTCGTGCCCTTCGGCAACAACCCGGAAAAGAACGACGCCATGCGTGCCTTCGGCGGCAACCTGATCGAGCATGGAGACGATTTCCAAGAAGCGCGGGAATACGCAGGCGAGTTGGCCGAGGAGCGGGAACTGCATATGATCCCGCCCTTTCATCCGCATCTGGTCGAGGGAGTCGGCACCTACGGCTTGGAATTCCTGTCCAGTGTCGAGAATCTCGATACGGTCTACGTGCCGATCGGGCAGGGTTCAGGTATCTGCGGCGTCATATCGGCCCGCGACGCCCTCGGCCTAAAGACCGAAGTTGTCGGAGTCGTCGCCGACAACGCAGCCTGTTATGCGCTCTCCTTCGAGGCCCACGAACCGGTATCGACCAACAGCGCCGACACCTTGGCCGACGGTATGGCCTGCCGAGTACCGGACGAAAACGCCCTGGACATCATTTGGAAGGGGGCTGAGCGCATCGTCCGCCTGACCGAGGACGAAATCCTCGCGGCCATGGGCATCTACTTCACGGATACCCACAACACCAGCGAGGGGGCGGGGGCGGCGCCGTTGGCCGCCCTGATCAAGGAACGCGACCAAATGGCGGGTAAGAGGGTCGGGCTCATCCTGTCGGGGGGCAACGCCGACAAGGCGTTGTTCAGTCGTGCCCTCGCTACGGGTTGAGGAACTCGGGTATGTTGTTCGATTTCCTCATTCCGGCCGTCACCTTCACTTGCGTCATGGCGTTCACACCGGGGCCCAACAACATCATGCTGACGGCATCCGGCGTCAACTTCGGTTACGTGCGTACCCTGCCGCATATCGCCGGCATCCTGCTCGGCATGACGACGATGATCGCGTTGGCCGGTTTCGGCCTGGGCGGTTTTTTCAAGGCCTATCCCGAGGCCCACTCCGCGCTCCGGGTCGTCGGTGCCGCCTATCTTCTCTTTCTGGCCTACAAGATCTCGACGGCCGCGTCTCCAGGAGACGGTGAGGATGACGGCGGTAAACCGCTGACCCCCGTACAGGCGGCCTTGTTCCAATGGGTCAACCCGAAGGGTTGGACGTTCATTCTGGCCCTGGTTGCGACCTTCACGACCGCGGAGCATTATCTCCTGCAGATCGTACTGTTCGTCCTGATCAATTTGATCGTGACTTTTACGGCAACCAGTAGTTGGACTTTATTCGGACACGCGATCGGCCGCTTTTTGACGGGAGCGCCCAGGCGGTTACGTATGTTCAACATGGTGATGGGGTTGTTGCTAGTGGCGACGGTCATCCCGATGGCGCTCGATTGAAACCAAACAGACTGGGGTGGAGAGCAAATGACGGAAGAGATATTTCGCGGCGATTCCTACGCCAAGGCCTGCGAGGCGACGGTGGTCTCCGTCGACGACGCCGGCATCGAACTCGATCGCACGGTGTTTTATCCCATGGGCGGCGGCCAACCGGGTGACACCGGTGTCTTGCGACAGGCCGACGGAACCGAGGCGAGGATCGCCGACACCCGCAAAGACCGTGAATCGGGCCGCCATTGCCATGTCCCCGAGGACGGTGCTGCAAGTGTCAGCGCCGGCGATACAGTAACGGCCGAGATCGACTGGGATCGGCGGTACCGGTTGATGCGTATGCATACATCTCTTCATCTCCTCTGCGCGGTCGTCGAAGGCGGTGTCACCGGCGGCCAGATCGGCATCGACAAAAGCCGACTCGACTTCGACCTGCCCGACACATCCCTCGACAAGGCCGCCATCGAGGCCGACCTCAACCGCCTGGTTGCGGAAGACCACCCCCTCTCCATGCAGTGGATCAGCGACGAGGAAATGGCGGTCAATCCGGATCTGGTCCGCACCATGTCGGTCAAGCCGCCGAGCGGCGCCGGCAAAGTACGACTGATGAATGTTGAGGGCGTCGACCTGCAACCCTGCGGAGGGACGCATCTGGCACGGACCGGTGAGATCGGACAGCTGCGCGTCGGCAAGATCGAGAACAAAGGCAAGCACAACCGGCGGATCAATCTTCACCTGGTCGACGACGCTTAACCGCACGGGCGGCAATGCGCTTAACGTCGTTGGGCGCTCGAATGAAAGTAAGGGAGGGGCTGAGGTGGCTGTCAACACGTATACGATCACGGTGATCCCCGGCGACGGCATCGGGATGGAAGTGGTTCCCGAAGGGATCAATGTCCTCGAAGCCGTGTCGACGAAGTACGATCTCGGGTTCAACTTCGTCGAGAAGGATTGGAGCTGCGAGCGCTTCCAAAAGACCGGCGCAATGATGCCGGCCGATGCTCTCGAGAACATCGCCGATCACGATGCGATCTTTCTCGGCGCCGTCGGGTTTCCGGGCGTGCCCGACCACGTCTCCCTGTGGGGGTTGCTCATTCCGATCCGCCGCCAGTTCGACCAGTTCGTCAACCTCCGTCCCGTCCGGCTTTTCGAGGGCATGCCGTGCCCGCTGGCGGGCCGCGAACCCGGTGACATCGACTTCTGGATCGTCCGCGAGAATTGCGAAGGCGAGTATTCTGAGATCGGCGGCCGGCTCTATGAAGGCACGGATCGAGAGACGGTCGTTCAGGAGACCGTCTTTACTCGCCACGGTGTCGAGCGGATCATGCGCTTCGCCTTCGACCTGGCGACGATGACCGGCGGCAAACACGTGACTTCGGCCACCAAGTCGAATGGCATCATCCACACCATGCCTTACTGGGATGAACGCTTCGAAGCAGTTGCCGCCGAATATCCCGACGTCGTGACGGACAAGTTCCACATCGATATCCTGACCGCGCACTTCGTCAGGAACCCCCACTGGTTCGACGTGGTCGTCGGCTCGAATTTGTTCGGAGATATACTCTCCGACTTGGGTCCGGCCGTGACCGGGACTATCGGCATCGCGCCGAGCGCCAACATCAATCCGACACGTGAGTTCCCGTCCATGTTCGAGCCGGTCCATGGCTCGGCGCCGGATATCGCCGGTAAGGGGATCGCCAATCCCATCGGCCAGATTTGGTCGGCGGCGATGATGCTGGAACATCTGGGTCATGCCGAGGCCGCTGCCAACATCGTTTCCGCAATCGAGACCGTGATCAGGGAATCCGACGTCAAGACGCCGGACATGGGCGGCAAGGCGACGACGCGTGAAATGGGTCGGGAATTGGTCGAGGCGCTATGATGGAACAAACCGTTTATCAGATCGATGCCTTCACGGACCGCCTGTTCGGCGGGAATCCCGCAGCCGTTTGTCCGTTGGAAACCTGGTTGCCCGATGACGTCATGCAAAATATCGCAGCCGAGAACAATCTCTCGGAAACCGCGTTCTTCGTCGCCGACGGAGACGAAGGCGCGGGACGTTTCGGCCTTCGCTGGTTCACGCCGAAAGCGGAAGTCGATCTCTGTGGCCACGCGACCTTGGCCAGCGCCCATCTGATCCTTGACCGATTGCAGCCGGCGCTTGCCACGGTCTCTTTCGATACCAAGAGCGGCCGCCTGGATGTCGAGCGACGGGACGACCTGCTGGTCATGGACTTTCCATCCAGGCCGGCCGAGGCGGCCAAGGTCCCCGAGGGTTTCAGTGAAGCCGTCGGTGCGACACCCGTCGAGTTTCTTCGGGCGACGAAGAACATGGCGGTGTTCGCCAGCGAGGAAACGGTCGACGGGTTGCGGCCCGACTTCAAGTTCATCGCTACGATGGAAGGTGACGGCTTGATCGTGACCGCGCCCGGCCGGACATGCGATTTCGTTTCCCGCTATTTCGCTCCCCACGTCGGTATCGATGAAGACCCGGCTACCGGGTCGGCTCATTGCACGTCCGTGCCTTATTGGGCCGAACGGCTCGGAAGAAATGTACTCCATGCGCGGCAAATCTCGGCCCGGCAAGGCGAAGTCTTTTGTGAACTGACCGGAGACCGGGTCAAGCTGGCCGGGCGCGCCGCACTCTATCTCGAAGGCAAGATTCGGCTGCCATGAGTGAAGCGAAGCCGGTCATCGAACTCGTCGATGCCAGTGGTCCGGCCGACATGGACCACGTTCGCTCTCTCTTTCGCGAATACCAGGAATGGCTCGGGGTCGATCTTTGTTTTCAAGGTTTCGAAAACGAGCTTTCGTCCCTTCCCGGGGATTACGTCGCGCCGCTGGGTTGTCTGATCCTGGCGCGCGATCGGAAGAGCGGAGCGATTGCCGGCGGTGGTGGGTTTCGTCCGATCGACGACGGCACCTGTGAAATGAAACGCCTTTACGTACGCCCGCCCTGGCGCGGAACCGGGCTCGGGCGGTGGATGGCGGAAGAACTGGTGCGTAAGGCGAAATCCGTCGGATACCGGAAAATGTGCCTCGACACTCTGGGGCACCTCAAGGCCGCAATCGGCCTCTATAAGAGTATGGGGTTCCGGGAAATTCCGTCCTATTACGACAATCCGCTGGATGACGTCATCTACATGGAAGCAGAACTCACCGATAGGCGTTAATCAGGGTCGCCTTTCTCCCGCCAAAATTGGTTATAATACTGATTCATATCGCGGCCCTTGCGTGGGCCCAACGATCGGATATGGTTGGTTTCGATGACGAGAACGTTTTTTCGCCTATTGACCATCTTCGCCGCGACAATCGCCGTCGCCAACGCCCTTCAGGCTGCCGAACTCCAGAAAAAGCGGTCTTTCGGCCTGCGCGGAGAAGGCGACGCCCATATCCAGATGCGTTCCATGATGGCGCCGGCCAGGCGCAGCGCGAAAAGCCGGAGGGCGACGCAGACAGCCGTCACCGTAATCCTCGCCGTCAAGGACAACAAAAAGGTCGGCAAGATTTGTAACCTAGCGCCGAAAATCAACGATTCCCTGATGCGCGCCTGGTACAAGAAACCCATTCCCCCAGGCTACCTTTACGATCGTGAGAAGCGGAAGGGGAAAACCAAAGTCAACTACAGGCGCACGCCGGCGCAAAGGGCGGAGGACAATCGCCTGATCAAGGTCATCAACAAGGCCATCGGCGCCAACGAAGTCCACAGCATACTCGTCATACAGGGAACCATGCGGGGTGCCGGCGGTGGTCTCGCACGCCTGCCGTTCTCCAGCGTCAACGGCTGCGACGAACTCGAGAAGTCCGAAAAGAAGAAAAAGCGGAAGTAATTCGGACCGGCGCGCATGGGCGGCAGCCCCCTTTGCGTGCCTCAAGGCCTTATTGAATATAGGTTGCTATTTGTTTGCCAATCATTAGTATTTAGCCGCAAGCTCAACCACAATAGATGGTATCAAGCACCATATATTGTAGATAGCGACGCGAGGAACGGACGTCGCGCGGGGAGGTTGGGGGAGAAACGGTGATTGGGCCGATGAAACGCACCATTCTGATCCTTTTGGCTGTCGCCACGCTCAGCGGGTGCGGCATCACGCAAGGCGGTTTGTTTGACGAATCGTTTTGGGCGATCAGCCCGCTCAGGCAAAATGATGCGGCTGAACTGGGTGTCGCGGAACTGGCCAAGGGCAACTATGTCGCCGCCGAAGGACATTTCCAGAGGGCGCTCAAAGCCAATCCGCACGATATCGATGCGTTGATCGGTTCCGGAATCCTCTACCAGAACACTGGACAGTTGACGAAGGCGCGGGAAATGTACGAGGCGATCCTGGCGCTTGGGCCCGACGATTCACATCAGTTCGTCGTATGGAGCGACATCCGGACGCGGCCTGCCGCTCAGATCGCCAGTGTCAATTTGTCCCTGCTCGAGAGCGGCGGAATTCCAGGCCAAAGCAGTGATGCGGCGATGATGCCACCGGCGGGGGGCAATGTGCCGATGCCGATGGGGGCTGCGCCGCCGCCGGCAGCCGTGCCGACAACGCCGGTGACAGGCGCTCCGACCAGTTCGGCGATGCTGGGTCGTCCGGCTCCGGGCGGGTCCGCCGTCGAGATGAGTCCGGCCAATATCGGCAAGTTCATCGGCGGCGATGCCAATGTGGTTTCCCGTTTTTCTACGCTCCGTGCGTTGCGGGACCAGGGCCTGTTGACGGAAGACGAGTTTAACCAGCGCCGCCAACCAACCTGGGGGCTATGTTGCCTTTGACCTCGCCGCCGCCGCCGGCCGGCCTGGACCGGCCTGTGCCGAATACGGAACAGATTGCCGGACGCCTGCGTATGATGGGCCGGGCCCTTGAAATGCGCGCCATGTCCGTTTCTGAGCATTCCAATGAGCGCAACATGATCCTCGACGCCCTGATGCCGTCGGCGCCGGTCGTCGTCGCCCATCCGGAGGCGCCGCCGAAAGGCCTGATGGAAGCGGCGGATGCGGTCCGGCGACTGGAGCAATTGAGGAACGGCGGCTACGTGACGTCGGATGAGTATTCCCGTGAACGGCAGGCCATCGAACTCGCTATGCGTCCGGCGGCACCGGCGGCTGCCAAACCGGCGGCCGCCAAGGCGGCGATGCCGGCAAAACTGGAGAAGGCCCCGTCCGGTCCTCAGCCGGCCGTTCACCTGGCGTCCTACCGCTCAGCCAAACAGGCCGAGCGCGGCTGGACACAAATCCGCAGGGCCCATCGGAATATCCTCGCGGACCTGTCGCACAAGGTGGATAAGGTCAATCTTGGGCGCAAGGGAACCTATTTCCGCCTCAAGGCCGGCCCGTTCCCCAGCGCCAAGGCCGCCACGGATGCCTGCCGCCAACTCAAACGCCGCCGACAATTCTGTGAGCCGAGCACGATGGATGCCGGCTAAGATCCTGGTTAGTTAGCAGAGCGCAGGCACGGATTACGCGTCGTCGGTCCCGATCACGCCGTCCGCCGCCAGGGCATCAATTTCAGAATCCGTGCGTCCGAGAAGCCCGGATAATATCTCGCGTGTGTGCTGTCCCAATCGGGGGGCCGCCTGCTTTGAAAGTTCCGGAGCGCTCGACAGATGCGGTGTCGTCCGGGTGAATTTGAAACTGCCGACATCCGGATCGTCGATGTCCATGAGCATGCCGCGGGCTGCCACGTGCGGATCCTGGAAGATGTCGACGGCCGTGTTGACCGGTCCGCAAGGAACGCCGGCGCCGTTCAGTTTCTCAACGGCCTCGTCGCGCGTCATCGACGACAGGAAACCGTTGATGATGGGATCCAGGAAGTCCGTGTTGGCGCAGCGCGCCGGCGCGTTGACCGAGCGATCATCGTCCTTGAGATCGGGCCGTTCCATGACGTCGCAAAGGCGCTGCCAGAGGATATTGTCCGGGCAGTGGAGCGCCAGGTACCCGTCCTTGGTCTCGAAGGCGCCGCGCGGATAATAGTTCGTCAGTTTTCCGCGTTCGCCGACCTGGCCGGCAATGGAGTACATGGTCACCATCTGCTCGTTGAGCGACAGCATGTTGTCGAACATGGCCGAATCGACGAGTTGCCCCTCACCGGTCCGTTCACGCATATAAAGTGCCTGCAGGATGCCGTAAGCCGTCATGCAGCCGGAAAAGATGTCGGCCAGCCCGTAGATCGTCCAACTCGGCGGCTTGTCGGCGAAGCCGACCAGATTCATCATGCCGCTCATGCCTTCGGCGACGATGTCGAAGGCCGGCCGGTCGCTGTAGGGACCGCGGTAACCCTCCAGGCGTCCGAAGCCGGAAATGATGGCCCAAATCAGCTTTGGATTGGCGGCCCGCATCTGCTCATTGCCGAGTCCCTGTTTCGACATGGAGCCCGGTCTCAGGTTCTCGAGAACCACGTCGGCGTTCGCGGCCAAGTCCCGGAACGCATCCTGGCCGCGCGGGTCGCGCAGGTTCAGGGCCAGGCTCTTTTTGTTGCGGTTGTAGCCCATGAAGCCGGCCGCTTTCTTGTTGCCGTCCTTTTCCGCGAAGGGTGGCATCATGCGCCTCGGGTCCCCGGTGCCGGGGCGCTCGATCTTGATCACTTCGGCGCCGGCGTCGGCGAGCAACATGGTGCAATAGGGGCCGGCCATGTATTGCTCGAGGCCGATGATACGAACACCGCTCAGCGGCCGGTCAATGTTCGACATGGTCAATCCCCGATCCATTCGACAAGGGTGGAAACGCCCATGCCGACGCCGACGCAAAGGGTGGCGAGACCGTAAAACGGCCGTTTCGCCTGAGGGGCCCGGCGTTCCATTTCGTGCATCAAGGTGACCAGTATGCGGGCACCGGAGCATCCGGTCGGATGGCCGAGGGCGATGGCTCCGCCGTTGACGTTGGTCTTTTCGTGATCGAGGCCGAGGCGGCGCATGCAGCCGAGCGTCTGCGCGGCGAAGGCTTCGTTCAATTCGACGAGGTCGATATCGGCGAGCGTGAGCCCAGTCCGTTTGAGGAGCTTTTCGGCGGCCGGAACCGGGCCGTATCCCATTACACCGGGGTCGACTCCGGCGACGGCCGAGGCCACCCATCGGAGTTTCGGTTTCAGCCCGAGTGTCTCGGCGCGGTCGGCCTCCATCATCAGGAGAGCCGCTGCGCCGTCGTTGACGCCGCTCGAGTTGCCGGCGGTGACAGTGCCGCCCTTGCGAAACGCCGGGCGCAGTTTCGCCATGTCTTCGACGCTGGTGTCGAGGCTGTAGCGGCCGTTTTCGTTTTTGTAACGAGGGTGTTCATCCGTATCGATGATGATCGGGTCACCTTTCCGTTTGGGCACCGCGATGGGGACGATCTCGTTTTTGAAAAGGCCGCCGTCGATGGCATTGACCGCGCGACGATGGCTTTCGACGGCGAAACGGTCCTGGTCCTCGCGGCTGATCTGCATTTCATCGGCAATGTTCTCGGCCGTTTCACCGAGGCTGACGATGGGGTAGAGGGCGTCCATCTTCGGGTTGTTGAAGCGCCAGCCGACCGTTGTGTCCCACATCTGCGGATGGCCCATCACCGGCGTGCGGTCCGGTTTCGCCATGGCCCAGGGGGCGCGGCTCATGCATTCGACGCCGCTGCCGATGTAGACATCACCCTCGTCGACGAGGATCGCCTTGGCCGCCTGATTGACCGCCTCCAGCGCCGACGAGCAGTTGCGGTTGACCGTGACGCCGGGCACCTCGATGGGGAAACCGGCCAACAGAACGGACATGCGTGCCACGTCCCGGTTGTCCTCGCCGGCCTGATTGCCGCAACCCGCATAGACGTCATCGAGCAACGCCGGGTCGACACCGGTACGCTCGATAAGCCCTTTGTAGACGTCGGCCAAAAGGTCGTCGGGCCTTACCGATGAAAGACCGCCGCCGTATTTTCCGATGGCGCTGCGCACTCCATCGATGATTACCACATCTCTCATTTTCGGGACTCCGGACGGGTCTATTGGATTTTCTGGACGGGCGCCGGCATTAATCCGCCCGCGGGTTGTTGGTTTTGCCTATTGGTTCCGCGCGGTGATACGGTCACGGTGACTTCGGACCCGCCCAATGTGGCGCCGCGGATGGCGATCGCCAATACCCGTTCACCATGGGTATAGGTCAGAATACTGGTCGGCGCCCGAACCGATGTGACCTCTTCCCAACGGTACTGGGGAAGCGTCGAGCGGTAGAAGTCGAATAGGGCGTCGGCATTGGTCCGACTGGTCAACGCCAACTGGCCGAACCACGGCTCCGAGCCGAAGACAAGGGTCTTGTCAGAGTTGATCTTAGATCCCGACGGTATCGGGATGTCGGGAAACTGCCCGAATCCGGCGCTTTTTTGTGTTTCCGGTGACGCGCTGGCGCCGTTGTCGGACAGGATCGGGGCCGTCTGCGCGCATCCGGCAATGAGTAAGCAGGTGCCGGCCAACACCAGCCTTCGAAGCGGTCGGATGTGCGGCCCGAGATAACGATTAAGAGATTTGCGAATCGTTTCCGCCCCCACCAGATTTCGTCGTTCTCTAAGACCTATAACATCCCTGTAACGCAAGGCCAACGGAAGAGGTTTGGAACGCCTGAAAACAGCCTGTCCACAGCATGTTAAGTTGAAACTGTGCATCCCCGTCGCTATAATGAAACTTCACGCCCGAAACTGTTTGACAAGGTGTGTGAGGAGGCGTAGATACCGCCTCCTTCGCTGGCGCCTTGCGCGGCCGATGCGGGGATGCCCAGGCTTCAGTCGGGCTTTGCTGATTGTGATTGATGGTATTGAAGGGATACGCGGGCGGCGGTTTTGTCCGTTTTGGGCGTTATTAGAACGTTCCTGGCTTGTGTATCTATCAGTGTGCGGATGTCTGGCGGCCTTTTTTGG
>Ga0209787_1000023_pt1 | contig 67629 bp, 59 predicted proteins | sample WorMetLIZISLAND2_2_FD_187414 | JGI IMG/M metagenome (GOLD analysis project Ga0209787, IMG submission 187414) | Marine gutless worms symbiont microbial communities from Max Planck institute for Marine Microbiology, Germany - Olavius loisae LIZARD... ... | reverse complement strand
GGGGGGGGGGGGGACGCGTGCTCAGGCCCAACGGCGAGGCGATCACCGAAAAATCGGTCGGCATGGCGGTGGCGAACCGCGATCTGATGACCCAATTGCGTGAGACGGGTGAAATCACCGGCGGCCCGCGACCGTTCTCAAAGGGCGACCGATCGCGTTTCCTCAACGCCTTGGAAACAGCGGTTCAGGGCGCATTGCGCGACGAAAGCTGACCGAGCGGGAGAGAATGGCGTCCCCAACGGGATTCGAACCCGTGTTGCCGGCGTGAAAGGCCGGTGTCCTAGGCCTCTAGACGATGGGGACGCAGAACGCGTTTGGTATACGCCCTCCCCGACAAAATCAACCCTTTCGAATGCGATTTCTGCTCCTTTTTTACTGGGCGTTTTTTGCCCGCAATGCGACTGGCCAAGTGACAATGTTAACAGGTGTCAACGGTGTTCATTTCCCGTTCACACCGGATTGAGCCGCGAGTGGTAGTCTTTTCATCTCGAAGAAGACCGTGGTGGTCTGAACTGCGGGTAGTGGGTCGATCGGGTAGCTTGGGATCCATTCCCCGTATCAACAATATCGTGACCGACGGCCGTTCGCGCCGGGAATGCCCGTTGTACTTGGAAACGTGATGAAAAACGGAACGGCGGAGAACCTCTTACGCGACCAGACTGACGGCGATGACGAGCGTTTCCGCGACTTCGCCGAATCGGTTTCCGATTGGTTTTGGGAACAGGACTCGGATCTGCGTTTCACTTATCTCTCGCCGATGCATGAGGCTGTTACCGGGATTCCGCCAGAGGACCTTCTTGGAAGATCGCGCCGCCAGTTGTTCGATGAACGCGGCGACGAATTGGACGATAACTGGCGCGAGCATTTCCGAACCATCGAGCGCCACGAAAGCTACCGCAATTTCGTTTATGTTATGACGCGGCCCGATGGCGAGCGGCGGGTCGTACGCAATAGCGGCAAGGCGATTTTTGACGACAATGGCGTTTTTACCGGGTATCGCGGTGTCGGCACCGATATCACCGAGCAAGTCAACCGCGAGGAAGCCCTATTGAAAGCCAAGGACGCGGCCGAGACCGCCGACCGGGCCAAATCGGAATTCCTCGCCTCCGTCAGTCACGAATTGCGGACGCCCGTGACGTCGATCCGTGGGTCCTTGGGATTGTTGCGGGGCGGCACTCTCGGCCCCTTCCCCGAACAGGCGGTCGAGATGATCGAAGTCGCACACGACAACGCGGTCCGGCTCGCCAATCTGATTGACGATATTCTCGACATGGAACGGATCACCGGCGGCAATCTCGAATACGACATGGCGCCTGTCAATATCCGCCACTTGGTCGAGACCGCCGTGGCGGCGAACCAAGGGTACGCCGATAGGTTTAAGGTCCGTTTGGAGTTCGTGCCGGATAACACCAACGCCGTTGTCGTACTCGGAGATAAGCGACGCCTTCGCCAGGTCATGAACAATCTGCTGAACAACGCCGCGAAGTTTTCCCATAAACATGGCCGCGTTGCCGTCTCGATTAATGAAATGGTCGGAAACGTGCGGATTACCGTCGCTGACGAGGGGAAAGGTATACCCGAGACCTTCCGGTCCCAAGTCTTCGAGCCGTTTACCCAGGCCGATCCCTCGGCAAGCCGTGCGCGCGGCGGGACGGGGCTCGGGCTTGGGATTTGTCAGGGCATCGTGAAAAGCCACGGCGGCAGACTCCACTTCGAGTCGCAAGAGGACTGCGGCCCCCGTTTTTTCGTCGACCTTCCGTTAATTGCCGCTTGCGGGCCCGAACAACCCGTCATGCGTTAACCCGTTTCGCCTCCTTTCGATCGCCGTTTCTCCTTCCCTCAACCCGGGCAGACGAATAAAATCGTATAAATCTCTGCGTCCGGCACTCCGCCGGATAAAAAATCACGGAAGGACCTATCAGACATGTTGCAAGGTAAAATCCTGGTCGCCCAAGGGGGCGGCCCAACCGCCGTTATCAACCAATCTGTTGTCGGCATCGTCCTCGAAGCGAGGAAATTCGCCGGCGTCGAAGCCGTCTACGGCGCGCTTCACGGTGTCAGCGGCATCGTCAATGAAGATTTCATCGATCTCGGTCAGGAAACGCAGTCCAATCTGGAACTGGTCGGGGCGACACCGTGCTCGGCTCTCGGCTCGACCCGCGACAAGCCGGATGAAGCTTACTGTCATGAAATCTTCAAAGTGTTGCAAGCGCACAAGATCGGTACGTTCTTTTACATCGGTGGCAACGACTCATCAGACGCTTTGCGTATCCTGGCAGACGAGGCGAAGGCCGCTAACTACGCACTTCGCTGCATCCATATCCCCAAAACCATCGACAACGACCTCATGGTCAACGACCACACACCTGGGTACCCGTCGGCCGCCAAGTTCGTGGCCAGCGCTTTCGCCGGGGTCAACCAGGACAACAGGGCGCTTAAAGGCGTCTATGTGGCCGTCGTCATGGGCCGCCATGCCGGTTTCCTGACCGCCGCTTCGGCCTTGGGACGCCGTTACCCGGACGACGGGCCGCACATGATCTATCTGCCGGAGCGCGAGTTCGACATGGACCGGTTCCTCACCGAAGTGAAGGAAACCAACGACAAGCACGGCCGCTGCATCGTCGCCGTCTCGGAGGGCATTCACGACTCCGGCGGCACGCCGATCGTCACCAAATTGGCCGAGAACGTGGAACATGATGCCCACGGCAACGTCCAGCTCTCCGGAACCGGGGCGCTCGCCGATCTGCTGACTGACCAGATCAAGGAAAAGACCGGGATCAAGCGGGTCCGCGGCGACACCTTCGGGTACCTGCAGCGGTCGTTCCTCGGCTGCGTGTCCGACGTTGACCAGCGTGAAGCCCGCGAAGTCGGCGAAAAAGGCGTGCAGTTCGCCCATGCTGCCGGGCGCGACGGGACGGTCACCATTCACCGCGTCGGCAACTATGCGACCGAATACCAGCTCACCCAGTTGGAGGAAGTGGCCGGCAAGACGAAAGTGATGAGCGATGACATGATCGCCGCCTCAGGCAGCGACGTCACGTCCGCATTCATCGATTACGCGAAGCCGCTTCTCGGCAGTGGCATGCCCGAAGCGTCGCGTTTTCAGGCACCGCGCGTCGCCAAGATTCTGGCCTAGCAGTACCGGAACGAGAAATGCCGCGCCGCTGCAGAATGCATCGGCGCGGCAATTCTCAACGCTTTCTATGGCTCACTCGGGATCGACGTACTCGACCTCGACGCCGGCTTCATTGAACATCTCTTCCGCAATCCGGCTTTGTGTCGCCCAGGGCTCGTGTGAGAAATCCGGAGTCGGGCAAACAACCCGTTTGATCCCGGCCTGGATAATCAAGACCGCGCATCGGGCGCAGGGCGGCAGCGGGGTCACGTAAAGAGTGCCCCCCTCTGCCTGCGGACCGGCGAAGACAAGCGCATTCTGTTCCGCATGAACGACCATTTCATACTTGATGGCGCGGTCCTTTAGGCGCTCCTCAGCGTCTTCGACACCCGATGGGAAGCCGTTGAAACCGGTCGAGACGATCCGTTTCGTCTGCGGATGAACGATGACGGCACCGACCTTGGTTGACGGGTCCTTCGACCAGTCAGCGATGAATGCGGCAAGGTCAAAGAATCTTTGGTCCCATTTGTCCATCACGTTGAAACTCCTCGTCAATTATCACCACGCCGGCGCCGCGTCGTCGATCAGAATCTGCGGGGATTCACTACCCTGCCAGCGGTTGACCCGCAGGCGGCCGGCCAAATGCAAGGGCCGCCCGCTGGTATCGAGCAAGAATTTCCCCAATGGACGGTCGAGACACCGGAATGCGATACCCTTCAGCTGGCGCCCGCCCTGATTGGCGACGCTGACCCGGACATGGTCCGATCCGGCGACAGCGGCATAGTCGAGATGGACGTTGGGCAAGGCGAACCGGGGCTCCGGGTTACCGGAACCGAACGGGCCGACCCGCGCCAATTCACGGATCAACTGGAGATCCACGGCCCCCGGTGCGACGACCCCGTCGAGGCGTAAGGTCGGCACGATACCGCCCTCCGCAATCGCGGTCCCAATCCTGTCGTCGAGAAAGCTCTTCAGGCTCTCCAGCTTCGGCCTTTCGACGGTGAAACCGGCCGCCATCTGGTGGCCGCCACCCTTGATGAGCAGGCCCGATTGCCGTGCCGCGATGACGGCGGCGCCGAGATCGATCCCGGTGATCGAACGCCCCGACGCCGAACCGGTGTCACCGTCGAAGGAGATCACACAGGCAGGCCGGTTGTAACGATCCTTCAAGCGGCTGGCGACGATCCCGATGACTCCCGGATGCCAACCGTCGCCGACGGCGAGTATCAGCGGGCCAGGGTCGCCGCTGGTTTCCACGGTTTCGATGGCTTCGGCGAGGACCCTCTCCTCGATCGCCTGGCGTTCCCGGTTGAACTTGTCGAGCCGTTCGGCGATCTCGGTGGCTTCGTCGGCATTGTCCGTGGACAACAAACGGGTTCCCAGATCCGGCGCGCCGACGCGGCCGCCGGCGTTGACACGCGGGCCAAGGACGAACCCCAAATGGTAGGCGCCGGGTGCCTCGTCCATGCGGGCCACATCCGACAGCGCGCGGATACCGGGATTTCGCCGTCCGCTCATGACCTTCAATCCCTGAGTGACGAAGGCCCGGTTGACGCCCGTCAACGGCACCACGTCACAGACCGTGCCGAGAGCGACAATATCGAGCCACTCGGTCAGGTCGGGTTCGGGCCGCGACTGATACCAGCCGGCATTCCTAAGCACACGATTGACGGCGACGACGAGAAGAAACGCGACGCCGACGGCGGCCAGCTGCCCCTGGCCGCTGTCATCGTCGATGCGGTTGGGATTGACGATGGCGATGGCTGACGGAAGGTTGGGTTCGGCCACGTGATGGTCGACGACAATGACGTCGAGACCCGCCTTCTCGGCAACCGCCAGGGGGTCATGGGCCACGGTTCCGCAATCGACCGTCACGACCACCGAGGCGCCTTCGTTCTTGAGCTCGAGAAGGGCCGGACCGTTGGGGCCGTAACCTTCGCGGATGCGATCCGGGATGTAGACGCGGCAGCGGCCGCCGATAACCGTCAGGAACCTGGCGAGCAAGGCCGACGACGTGGCGCCGTCTACGTCATAGTCTCCGAACACGGCAATACGTTCGTTCTGCATGACGGCACTGGCAAGGCGCTCGGCGGCCAGGTCCATATCCGTCAATGCCTCCGGATCGGGCAACAGATCCCGCAACCGGGGCTCGAGAAAGGAAGGCGCGGCGTCGGCGTCAATCCCGCGCGACGACAAAATGCGTCCGACGATTTCCGGCAGATGGAGCTTCTGCGATAACGTCAGCGCACGGCGCTCGTCGGCTTCCCGGCCGACCCATCGTTTTCCGGCAAGCGAGCGCTCGATACCCAAAAAGGGATCCGCTGTACCGCTGGAACTGGTCGTTCTATTCCCCTTGGTCTCGCCGGAGAAAGTCATGGTGGCCTTCGATCAAGCGAAGTGTACGGGTCGCCGAACGCATGACGAGAGAGTGCGTAACCGCGCCGTCGAGCGTCGTGCGAACGCCGTCCAGGATGGCGCCGTAGGTGACGCCGGTCGCCGCGAAAGTAACGTTTCCGGAGGCCATTTCCTTCGTCGAGTACTTTTTGTCCACGTCTTCGATACCGGCGGCCCTAGCGGCGGCGCCCTCGTCTTTGTTTCGGATCACCAGCCGGCTCTGCATTTGCCCGCCGACGCCGCGCAGGGCGGCCGCCGCGAGCACACCCTGCGGCGCGCCGCCGATCCCCATATAGGCATCGACGATGGTGTTCTTCTTGGTGACCTGAATAACGCCACTGACGTCGCCGTCCTGAATCAGCCGGATCCTGGCACCGGCTTCCCGGATCTTGGTGATCAACTGACCGTGGCGCGGGCGGTCGAGCAGGCAGACGACGAGGTCCGAGATCGCGACACCCTTGGCCTCTGCCAAGCTGGCGAGGTTTTCGTCGGGTTCGCGGTCGAGGTCGACGACATTGTCCGGAAGACCGGGACCGACCGCGATCTTTTCCATGTAAATACTGGGAACCGACAGAAAACCGCCATCCTCGGCCATGGCGATGACGGACAAAGCGTTCGGCCCGCCGCGGGCGACGATGCTCTCGCCTTCCAGCGGGACAACGGCAACCTGGGCCTTGAGCCCTTCGCCGGTGCCGACCTTTTCGCCGACGAACAGTCGGTTGGCTTCGCCCTGGGCCCCCTCGCCGATGACGATGGTGCCGTCGATCGTCATATTGTGAAGCGCCATGTGAGCGGCCTTGACGGCTGCCTGGTCTGCGGTCTTTTCGTCCCCTTGGCCCATGAAACGGACGGCCGCGATGGCGGCCGCTTCGGTCACGCGTACGGCCTCCATGGCGAGGTTTCGGTCTGCGGCGGTCTGTTCCGTCATGGCGCTACTGTGGACTGGAACCGGTGCGGTTGCCAACCCCTTCCCGCTATCGTTCATTTGATGAAATTCTCAATGCGGATCAGGACCGGGGGTTCGACGACGGCATCGAGCGCGGCGATTTCCGAGACCGTCCGCAACATCGCGTCTTCCTCGGTATCGTGAACGGTCATGACGACCGGCACCGGCTCGCCCGGGTCCCGGGCCTGCTGCAGGACCTGTTCCATGGACACGGTATTGTTTTTCAAACTCGTCGCGATGTCGGCAAAAACGCCGGGTTTGTCGACGACCATCAGCCGTACGTAGTAGGGCCCGACGTGACGGCCCATGGGTAAGGTTGCCGGCTTGCCCAAGGCCTTGGCCGGCGTACCGAAAGTGGGTACCCGCTGGCCACGCGCGATGTCGACGATATCGGCGACGACGGCGGATGCGGTCGGCCCGGCCCCGGCTCCGCGGCCCTCATAGATGGTGTCGTCGACGAAGTCGCCTTCCACGACGATCCCGTTGAAAACACCGGATACGTGATTGATCGGAGCGTTTTCCGGCACCATACAGGGGTGCACCCGTTGTTCGATGCCGTCACCGGCGCGGTTGGCCACGCCCAACAGCTTGATCCCATATCCAAGGCGTCTGGCAAACTCGATATCGACCGGCGACAGGTGGCGAATTCCTTCCGAGTAGACGGAGTCGAAATCAACCTCCGTGGCGAAGGCGACACTGGCCAAAATGGCCAGTTTGTGGGCCGTATCGATGCCGTCGACGTCGAAGCTCGGATCCGCTTCAGCATAACCCAGATCCATCGCTTCCCGGAGCACCTCGTCAAAGGCGCGCCCCGACTGCGACATATCCGTGAGGATGTAATTGCAGGTTCCGTTGAGAATTCCGTAAACCTTGTCGATGCGGTTTCCGACCAGGCCTTCGCGCAGGGCTTTGACGACAGGGATACCGCCGGCGACGGCAGCCTCAAAGGCGAGCACCGCACCGGACTCCTCGGCGGCCACGGCCAATTGTTGACCGTGATGGGCGATCAGCGCCTTGTTCGCCGTCACCACGTGTTTGCCCGAGGCCAAAGACCTCTCGACCAGTTCTTTCGCGATGCCGTCTTCGCCGCCGATCAATTCGACGACGACATCGACCTCACCGTCGTCGGCTAGGCCGATGGCGCTGTCGTGCCAGTTCATTGCATCCAACGGCACGCCTCGGTCCTTCGACCGGTCGCGGGCGGATACGGCGGTTACACGTATTTCCCGGCCGGCCCGCGCGGCGATGGCGTCGCGATGGGTATCGAGCATCATCAGCACACCGGCGCCCACCGTCCCGAGGCCGGCGATGCCTATTCTTAAAGGCGGTGTCATGCGGCGGAGGCTTTCCTCTTTTTCGCCGGTTTGCGGCTTTCGCCACGGGCGCTTTGGAGAAACGATTTGATGTTGCGGATCGCCTGGCGCGTGCGGTGAAGGTTTTCGACCAATCCGATGCGAACGTGGCCGTCCCCGTGCTCACCGAACCCGATCCCGGGGGCGACCGCGACCTTGGCTTTGTCAAGAAGCAGTTTCGAAAACTCGAGCGACCCCAGCTCGGCGAATTCCTCGGGGATGGGTGCCCAGGCAAACATCGTCGCCGGCGGTGAAGGAATGTCCCATCCGGCGGCAGCCAAACCGTCGATCAAGACGTCGCGGCGCTCCTTATAGAGCGCGCGCATATCGTCGATGCAATCCTGCGGTCCGTTCAACGCCGCTGCCGCCGCTACCTGAATCGGCGTGAAAGCGCCGTAGTCCAGGTATGATTTGACCCGCGCCAGCGCCTCGATCAGGCGCGCATTGCCGGTGGCGAAGCCGATTCGCCAGCCGGGCATGGAGTAGGTCTTGCTCATCGAGGTGAACTCGACGGCGATGTCCCAGGCCCGCCGGATCTGCAGGATGGACGGCGGCGGTTCGCCTTCGAAATAGACCTCGGCATAGGCCAGGTCCGACAACACATAAATCCCGTGGAAAGCGCAGAAGTCGACGACCTGCCCATAAAAATCGAGGTCGGCGCATATGGCCGTCGGATTGTTCGGGAAATTGAGAACGATCGCCGTCGGCTTCGGGACGCTGTGCTGTACGGCGCGTTCGAGGGCCGCCAGTATGTCACCGTCCGGGGCCACCGGGATGTTCCTGACCGCGGCCCCGGCGATGATGAAGCCGAACTGGTGAATGGGGTAGCTCGGGTTGGGGACCAGAATAACGTCACCCGGGGTGGTAATCGCCGACGATAGGTTGGCCAACCCTTCCTTGGAGCCGAGCGTGACGACGGTTTCCCGATCGGGATCGACCTCGACACCGAAACGCCGCTCATAGTAGGCGGCGAGGGCCTTGCGCAAACCGGGAATGCCGCGCGAATTGGAATAACGGTGAACCTTTGGATCAAGGGCCGTTTCACGCAACTTCTCGATGATGTGCGCTGCCGGCGGTTGGTCCGGATTGCCCATGCCGAAATCGATGATGTCCTCGCCGGCTGCCCGCGCGCGAGCCTTCATGGCGTTGACTTCGGCAAACACATACGGCGGAAGCCGCCGGATTTTATGAAATTCCTGATCCATCGTGTTCACATGCCAGATGACCGTGGCCATCTCAAGGCAAAATGGCCAATCCCCTCGGGTCGATGGGTTGGCCTGCTCCGTCAGCTTTCCAAATAGATCTCCGCACGCCGGTTTCCGGCCTCGCCCGAAGGCATGAACTCGTAGAACCGCGGTTGGCTATCCGAAACCGCGTCGACCTGAATGTTCCTCTTGGGGGTACCGAGACGAACCAGCTCCCTCGCCACCGCGTCGGCCCGCGCTGCCGACACCTGGAAATTAATCATCTTGTGGCGAACCGAATCCGTGTTCCGGGTCCGGCTGCTGGCGTGACCGATAACGCGGATCCGCCCACCCCGTTCCTTCTGCAAGCGCATGACATCCCTCAAGATGTTGCGGTCACGGGAATTCAAGCGCGACGACCCGTTGCCGAAATGGATCGTCGCAACCTTGACCGCCCCCTGCGCCACGGCCGGTGCGCGGCGTTGTCCGAATTCGGGCGCCGGGCCGGTTTGGACCGGTGCCGCCGAGGCCGCCGGCGCCGTTGACGGGGTTCCGTAACCGGCCTGAACACCGCCCGCTGAGACGATAACGGTGTCGAAACTGCCGGAACCGATGGGGCGCGTTGCGACGAGCGGCAACGCCGGGCCGCCTTCGCTGGCCCGCGCCCGGATCTCAGAAAGCCGCTTGGCGAAGCGCTCCTGGAAGTTCCCTTGGTCGGCCGTGGAAAACACGGTTTCCGGCGACGTCGTTGCCGGTGCCGAGGCGACCTGCTGCGGTTGTTCCGATGTGACCGGGGATACCGGCATCGCCGGAGGCGCCGGTTGTACCGGCGCCGCAGCCATCGCCGGTGCCGGCGGTTTTTTCGGCGGCTGGCCGAGTACATTCAGCGCTTCGCCCTGGCGGGGCACGGCCGGCGCGTATTTCCGCCCTTCAACGTCGGCAACCAGGCCTTGTGCCCGAGCCTGATAAAGTTGCTGTTGCTGATCGACGCTCGAGAGTTTCGGAAACTCTCCGTCCGTGCCCGGCGGCGGGGCACCGCGTTCGGCCACGAGGGCGCTGCCTTTTTCATCCGATTTCGCGGCGGCGGTGTCCTCTTCGCCGGAGAAAAACTCGACGGTGCTGTTGTGCCATTCAACAGGGTTCACGGCATCCGGCACCTGCGAACAACCGGCAACGGCTATCGCGGTCACGAAAAAGACGCCTGGCCTGGAAAGGCGACCGGCCATTACCCTCAGTTTCCGATTTGTCTCGAACATGGCCATTTCTATGCCGCTCCCTCAAATTCCTTTGCAACACGCAGTTTCCTGCTTGATTTGCACCGTGGCTTAAAATAGTTAACCTTTTACAAAGACTTTTCGCAATTGCGAAATAGGTGCCGGTGAACGTGATCTGGCCGGGCCGGAAGTTTTTTTTCGCCAACCCTGGAGACGCTCTCTCTCCGACGAGACGATCATAGAGGATTGGGCCATGACCGATCAACAAAACACATCCCCTCAACTCCCTGATCCGGCTGAGCTTTCGAAGTCGCTCGCGGGTATCGCCGAACGGTCGCAACGACTGGTCGCGGATTTTGTCGCCAAACAGACCGCGTCCGGCGAGATTCCCAGCGCCGACCCACTGAATGTCGGCGGTGCGTTCATGGAAATGACCGCGAAAATGATGACCAACCCTGCACAGGTCGTCGGCGCCAGTCTGTCTCTGTGGCAGGACTATGTGAGTTTGTGGCAGAACACGGCGAGCCGCATGATCGGCCAAGATGCCGATCCAATCGTCGCACCGGCCCGCGACGACAGGCGCTTCAAGGACGAGGCGTGGAACGACAACGGGGTCTTTGATTTCATCAAACAGTCGTACCTGCTGACCGCCAAATGGATGCAGACGACGGTCAATGACGTCCAAGGTCTCGACGATGAGACAGCCAAGAAGGTCGATTTCTACACCCGACAGTTCGTCGACGCCCTGTCACCCAGCAACTTTGTCCTGACCAATCCGCAGGTTCTCAGGGAAACCCTGGATTCCGGCGGCGAAAATCTGGTACGCGGCCTCGAGAACCTCCTCGGCGACCTGGAACGCGGCGACGGGCAGCTGAAGATCAGCATGACCGATTCGGAAGCCTTCACCATCGGCGAGAATATCGCCACCACCAAAGGCAAGGTGGTTTACCGCAACGACCTGATGGAGCTCATCCAGTTCAACCCGTCGACGGATGAAGTGCAAAAAACGCCGATGATGATCGTGCCGGCGTGGATCAACAAGTATTACATCCTCGATCTCCGCGAAAAGAACTCACTGGTCAAATGGGCCGTCGATCAGGGCCACACGGTGTTCATGATCTCGTGGGTCAATCCGGACGAAAAACTGGCTGAAAAGACCTTCGACGACTACATGCTGGAAGGGCCGCTGGCGGCAATCGATGCTATCCAGGAGGCGACCGGCACTGAGAAAATTAATGCCGCCGGATACTGCATCGGCGGCACCCTTCTCGCCTGTTCCTTGGCCTACATGGCCGCCAAAGGCGATGACCGGGTCAGTTCGGCGACCTATTTCACCACGATGATCGACTTCGAGGAGGCCGGAGAACTGTCCGTCTTCGTCGATGAGAGCCAGATCAACAAGCTCGACAAGGTCATGGAAAAACGGGGCGGCTACCTGGAGGGCGGCGAGATGGCCAGCACCTTCAACATGATGCGCGCCAACGACTTGATATGGTCGTTCGTGGTCAACAACTACCTCCTGGGCAAAGACCCGTTCCCCTTCGATCTGCTCTACTGGAATTCGGATTCGACGCGCATGCCCCGGGCCATGCATACCTACTACCTGCGGACCATGTACCTGGAGAACAAACTGAAGGATCCGGGAGGCATGGTCGCCGCCGGCGTGCCCTTGGACCTCGGCCAGATCAAGGTACCGACCTACATCGTCGCCACCCGTGAAGATCACATCGCGCCGTGGAAATCGACCTTCGCCGCGACCCAACTCTATTCCGGCCCAATCCGCTTCGTGTTGTCCGGTTCGGGACACATCGCCGGGGTCGTGAACCCGCCGGCCGCCCAGAAATACGGTTACTGGACCAACTCGCGAAAAGCGGCGACGCCGGACAAGTGGCTGGAAGGCGCTAAAGAGCACGTCGGTTCCTGGTGGCCCGATTGGGACGATTGGCTCAAGAAACGCGGCTCCAAGGCCAAGGTCCCGGCCCGTGTGCCGGGTGATGGCGGGTTGAAGGCCCTATGTGACGCTCCCGGCGAATACGTCATGACGGTGTTGAGCGCCTAAGCACCGCCGCCGCCTTTCTCATGGCGGCTGTCATTTCGTCTTCCGTAAACCCGGAGTATCCAAGGATCAAACCTTGGCGGGTCGCTGTTCTCGCGTAGAACCTGGATAGTGCTAGCGCGATAACCCCGTCATTCGCCAGGCACGCAGACGCCGTCTGGTCATCGAATGGGCATCGCGGTCCCCTCGCAGCGACCAAGTGCATGCCGGCTTCGCTTGGCCGCGCTTTGAGTAAACCCTCCGCGTCAACGCGGATCGTCCGGATCAAGGCCTCCTGCCGCTCCTCGTAAAGTGCGCGCATGCGCCGGATATGGGCGGCGAACTGGCCGTCTTCGATAAACTGGGCGAGGACCGGCTGCATCGCGATCGACGGTTGATCGTCGAGGGCGGCCCGGACCTTGAGAAAGGGATCAATCAATGCCTGTGGAAGGACCAGGTAGCCGAGCCTGAGCGCCGGAAACAGGACCTTCGAAAACGTTCCCGCGTAGATAACCCGTGAGCCATCGTCCAATCCCTGTAAAGCCGACAGCGGCTTGCCGCTGTAACGGAATTCGCTGTCATAGTCGTCCTCCAAGATCCACGCCCCGGATTCTCTCGCCCAATCGAGGAGTTCCAGTCGACGCCCCAGGGTCATTGTGACACCCATGGGATATTGGTGAGATGGCGTGACGGCGGCTAGAACCGCATCTGGCGCCGTTGTCCGCCCGGACTTTACGGACAATCCCTCGCCGTCGACCGGCACATCGACCAGACCCGCTCCGGCAGCCGTGAAGGCGCCCCGCAGCCCCGCATACCCGGGGTCTTCAACCCAGACCCGGTCGCCTGGGTCGATCAGGGTCCGTGCGATCAGATCCAATCCCTGTTGGGCACCCGCGGTGATCATCACCTGATCGCCGGAACAACTAACGCCGCGAACGGCACCGAGATAAGCAGAGATGGCGTCGCGCAACGGTTGGTAACCGGCGAGATCGCCGGCAACCAACAGGTTGGTTGGCGGACGACGCCAGAATTTGGCGTTCAAACGACCCCAAGTCTTGAACGGGAAATATTCGAGGTCCGGTACGCCGGGACGGAAAGCTCGCGCGGGAATGTCGGTCCTGCGTCGGGCGCGGCGGCCGAGACGCCGGACCAATCCTGATACCTTTCCGGCTGTGCCCGATGGTTCCGCGGCCGCAGCCGATCTATTTCGAGCCGTCAAAAGGTCCTCCGGCAAAACCCGAGAAACCCGGGTTCCCGAGCCGGTGCGCCCTTCTACATAACCCTCGCCGTACAGGCGGTCATAAGCAGCGAGTATGGTATTGCGGGACACGCCCAATTCGACGGCGAGTACACGCGACGATGGCAGTCGCGATCCGGGCGCCAAGCGGCCCTGGAGAATGGCGTCGCGGATCTGGTCGAAGGCCTGGATTTGCAGCGGCGTTTCCAGATTGCGGTCGAGGGCAATGGCGATCAAAGGTGATTTTTGGGCTCGCTTAACCATGCGGTCCTCTAAATGGCTCTATGGTTTTTCTCGAATCGGAACTTACTTACATACCAATTCGTGGGTAGTTTGTCTCCAACGATGCCCTGGCGCCAACCTAGGCCGCCCTTAAGGAGATAGGCGAAATGTCAATGGAACTTCCCAGCGTCTGCCCGCTGGACTGCCCCGATACCTGCAGCCTGACCGTGACCGTGGAAGCGGATCGCGTCGTTAAGGTGCGAGGCTCCCACGTCAATCCGATCACGGAAGGCGCCATCTGCAATAAGGTGGCACGATCCTTCCCGGAGTTCGTGCACGGTGAAAACCGGTTGACGCACCCCCTGGCGCGCACCGGAGCGAGAGGATCGGGCCAATTCGAGAGGATTTCCTGGGAACAGGCGCTGGATAGGATTTATGACGGTTTTTCCGACGTCATCGGCCAATACGGCCCGCAATCGGTGGTGCCGCTCAACTACGCTGGTCCGCACGGTTTCCTCGCCGGAGGATCGATCGATTACCGGTTTTTCAACAAACTCGGCGCCACGCGCCTCGACCGGGGGCCCCTATGCGGCGGCGTCAAGAGCATCGCCTACGAAAGCCTCTTCGGGACCATGCCGGGTACGCCGATGGAACAGGCGCGCCACTCGAAGCTGATCGTCGTCTGGGGCAACAACGTCACCGTCTCCAACCTGCACCTAAGCTCGATCATCAAGGACGCCAGGCGTCAGGGTGCCAAACTGGTGGTCGTCGATCCAAAACGGATCAAGATCGCCGAGCAGGCCGACCTCGTTATCCAGCTCAAACCGGGCACCGACGTCGTGCTGGCCTGGGCCGTGGCCGCCGAACTGGAGCGCCTCGGGGCCGTCGATCATGCCTTTGTCGACAGGCGGGTCCTCGGTTTCGACGGCTTTATGGAAACTGCGCGGCGCATGAGCGTTGACGAAGCGGCCGCCATCTGCGGGGTCCCTGCCGACGAAATCAGATCTTTGGCTTCGATGATGGCCGACTTGTCTCCGGCCGCCATCGCCATCGGCAACGGCATGGAGCGGAGCCGCAACGGCGGCGCCTGTATGCGGGCCGCCATGGCGCTGGCTGCGATCACCGGCCAATTTGGGACCAAGGGCAGCGGCGTCATTGCCAAGGCCGGATACGCCTTTCCGAAGACGACGGCGCGCCTGCAGCGGCCGGATCTTCTGGACGGCGATACGCGCACTCTCAACATCATCGACATGGCCAAACACATCCTCGACGACGGTCTCGACCCGCCGATCAAGGCCCTGATGATCTACAACCACAATCCGATCGGCGTTCACCCCGACCAAAACCGTATGAAGCGTGCGCTCGCCCGGGAAGACCTGTTCATCGCCGGCTGCGACGTCGCCATGACCGACAGCATGCTCTATGCGGACGTGATCCTGCCGGCGGCCAGCCATTTCGAATACGCCGACCTCTACGCCGCCTACGGTCAGCAGTATCTGCAACGCGCCGACGCGGTGATCTCGCCGGTCGGCGAGGCCCTGCCGAACACCGAGATCTTCCGGCGCCTGGCCAAACGGTTCGGTTTCGATGACCCGGCGTTCACGGCGAGCGATGCGGACCTCATGGACGATGCCCTCGACCTCGAAGACCCGCGCGTCAAGGACTTCCGGCCAAGTCAACTCGGCACGGATAGGGCTCTGCGTATGGAATTCAAGGGCGAGGAAGCGATCCCACTCGCCAACGTCTTTCCGACGACGCCGAGCGGTAAGATCGAACTCTATTCGCAAACCCTGGAGGACAAATACGGGCAAGGCTTGCCGGATTACCAACCGCTAGCCGGAGGCCCTCCCCTGATCATCGTGACGCCGTCATCGGACAAGCGGACAAATGCGACTTTCGGCGGCACCAGCCAGTCCGACGGCATGGAAATCCTCGAAATGCACCCGGCGGACGCGGCCGAGCGCGGACTCGAAGACGGCATGACGGTCCGGGTTTGGAACGACCTCGGCGAAGTGGCCCTGGCCTTGAAGATCAGCGACGCTGTGCGGCCGGGCGTCGTCTATTCGCCCAAGGGAACCTGGCTGAGAACCAGTTCGACGGGGCAGACGACGGCGGCGCTGATTGCCGTCGAGAAAGCCGACATTGGCGAAGGGGCGTGTTACAACGACACCCGCGTCGAGGTGGCCGCGTTCGCGGACGCTTGATCGCCGGGCGGGGCCGAACCTCGAACCGAAAAGCCGAGTCCGAAGAGTCGCTTAGCCGTCGATCTTCAGGGATTGAATCAACTCGCGCGCCGCTGATCCGGGGTCGACATCGCGCTCGACGGCGCGGTCGAGAAGCGCCTTCAGTTGACCGTCGCGCTGCCCTTCCAGGCTCTCGCGGACCAGGTCCTCGGCGGTCTTCAAGATGCGCATCTCGGTGATCTTGCGGTGCCGATGTTCCCATTCTCCCGACTGGCCCAGGTGCTCCCTATGGGCGGCAACGTGATCGGCCAGAGCATCGATCCCGCTGCCAGTCTCGGCACTCGTCGGCAGGACCGGGACCTCCCAACCGAAACGCTCCCTCCCCCTCAGGCCGAGGTTGAGCATGGCCTTCAGGTCGGCGACGGTTTCACTGGAGTCCGGTTTGTCGCACTTTGAAACGACGTGGATGTCGGCGATCTCGAGGACGCCGGCCTTGATCGCCTGAACACCGTCGCCGAGGCCGGGTGCCGAAACGACGACGACGCTGTGTGCCGCCTCGGCGATGTCGACCTCGTCCTGGCCGACACCGACCGTTTCGATGAGAACGACGTCGAAGCCGGCCGCGTCGAGGATATCGACCGTGTCGAGACAAGCACGGGCCAATCCGCCCAGCGCACCGCGGGTCGCCAGGGAGCGGATGAAGACGCCGTCGTCGGTAGCCAGATCACCCATACGCACGCGATCACCCAGAATGGCGCCGCCGGAGAAAGGGCTCGACGGATCGACGGCGACGATGCCCACGGCCTTACCCCGGTCCCGCAAAGCCTTGGCCAGGGCCCGGACCAGGGTCGACTTGCCGCTGCCGGGCACGCCCGTGATGCCGACCACGTGGGCGCGTCCGGCGTGAGCGTAGATTTCGGCCAGATAACCGCGTTGATCGGAACGGCGCGACTCGGCGAACGAGATCATCCGCGCCACGGCACGCGGCCGCCCAGCGAGCACGCCTTCGACCAGGTCTTCGGACTTGGCGGCGACGCCGGTCATTCGTCATCTCCGCGCATCGAGCGGAGATCGTAACCGGCTTCGGCATAAGAGGCGCCCAGTTTGCGGTAGTTGGGCCAGATATAGTCGATCATCGCCCTGTCGCTGTCGGCCGTATCGCGAAGCCGCCGGGCCGGCACGCCGGCCCACAGCCCACCGGCCCCGATGCGTTTCCCCGGCGCCACCAGGGCGCCCGCGGCGACGATGGCGCCTTTCTCGACCATGGCTCCGTCCATCACCGTAGCCCGCATACCGACCATACACTCGTCTTCGAGCGTGCAGGCATGGATCAAGGCCATGTGGCCGATGGTCACCCGGTCACCGATGTAGGTGCCGTAGGTCTTGCTGTCAACATGAACGACGGTGCCGTCCTGGATATTGGTGTCGCGGCCGACTCTGAGTTCGTTGAGGTCGCCGCGCAGAACGCACCCGTACCAGATACTACTCCCGCCGCCGATGACGACGTCGCCGATCAGAACGGCGTCATGGGCGATGAAGGCGTCGGGCGCGATATCCGGGATCTTTCCGTCGTGGGATAGTATATTGCCAGTCACGATCGTCTCTCTTCTCAAGCCGAAAGCCACCGGCGTAGGGCGGCCGTCGTCTCCTCGGGCTTCTCCATGGGCGCCAAGTGCCCGCAATCCTCGATGACGACCAATTGCGAGCCGGGTATGGCGGCGGCCATCTCCTCATGGCAGTCGAGCGGTGTCAAGGCATCCTGGCGACCGCAGAGAACCAGTGTCGGGCAACCGATGCTGTTCAAGCCGGGGCGGCTGTCGGGCCGCGACATGATGGCGCGTTGCTGGCGGAGAAAGGCCTCTTTGCCGACGGCCATGGCAGACCCGCGGATGGTCGCGGCGATGCCTTCGTCGGCCCAATGATCGGGGTGCACGAAGTTGGGCACCAGCTCTTCGGTCATGGCCTCGAAATCCCCCGCCTCGACCATGCCGATAAATGCGTGGCGGCGCGCCGTCTGCTCGGGTGCGTCCGGGCGTGCCGACGTGTCCAGCAGCGCCAGCCGGTCGATCCTGTCCGGTGCCTGGCGCATGACCTCGAGTGCGCAATAGCCACCCATGGACAGGCCGCAAAGGGAGAAGTTGCCCGGAACTTCCGACAAGACCCTGGCCGCCATCGCCGCCATGTCGTCGTCGCGGGTCATGTCGATGACACGGCATTCGGCGAGGTCGGCAAGCGCTTCCCTCTGATGGCGCCACAGGTCGGCGTCGCAAAGCAGGCCGGGAAGCAATACGAGGGTGGGTTTGTTGACCATGGCGGTGCTTACTTGATCAGGGCCTGGAGGTCCTTGAATTCCGGCGTGCCGGCCCGCCCCAGCCACTCGAATACCACCATTTCGGTGCTGACAAGCGCCGCACCGGCGGCGGACAAGCGCTGAAAAGCGAGGTCGCGGTCGGCGACGGCTCGCGAAGACGCGGCATCGGCGACAACGAAGACCTCGAAGCCCCGTTCCAGCAGGCGGCCTGCCGTCTGCAGCACGCAGACGTGGGCTTCGGTGCCGGCGATAATCATCTGGCGCCGGCCGATATCATTGATCGCCTTTTCGATCGCCGCGTCGTCGGCGCAGGAAAAATCCGTCTTATCAAAGACTTGGCAACCATCGCTCAGGATCTTCAATTCCGGGACCGTCGGCCCCAGCCCTTTTGGATACTGCTCGGAGACAACCACGGGAACATCGAGCCGTTTGGCCGCTTGAATGAGGATTCCGGCATTGCGTACGGTCGTTTCCGGCGCCTCGACGGCGGGAACCAGTCGTTCCTGAAGATCGACGACTATGAGGACACTCTCTTGGGCACGGATCAACATCGGGCGGTTCTCCTCCGGGAAGCGCTCGGAACCTATCGTATTGATTGCACAAGGCCAAGAAAATCAAGGCCCTCGGCCATTGACTTGTGGGGCCGGGAGCCTAATATCCCCCTCGTTCGCGCGAGAGAACGCGAACGTGCACGGCTGTTCACGGAAACGGCCCAAGAGCGCAAAGGCGCAAAGCGAATAAATGGATTTTTCCGAACTCGGTCTCAGTGAGACATTGCTGAAGGCGGTTGCGGACGCCGGTTACTCCGAACCGACCCCGATCCAAGCAGGAGCCATTCCCGTCGTCCTCATGGGCCGTGACGTGCTTGGCTGCGCCCAGACCGGTACCGGCAAGACGGCTTCCTTTACCTTGCCGATGATCGACATCCTGGCATCGGGGCGGGCCAAGGCGCGCATGCCGCGATCGTTGATCCTGGAACCGACCCGCGAACTGGCCGCCCAGGTCGCCGACAATTTCGAGACTTACGGCAAATACCATAAGTTATCCAAGGCGCTCCTGATCGGCGGCGAGAGCATGGGAGACCAGATCAAGATCCTGGACCGCGGCGTCGACGTCCTGATCGCAACGCCCGGCCGCCTCCTTGATGTTTTCGAGCGCGGACACCTCCTGATGACCGATGTGAAGACCCTGGTCATCGACGAGGCCGATCGCATGCTGGACATGGGCTTCATCCCCGATGTCGAGCGCATCGTATCGCTGTTGTCGCCGATCCGCACGACGCTTTTCTTTTCGGCGACGATGCCGCCCGAGATCCGGCGCCTGGCCGACAAATTCCTTATCAATCCCAAGGAGATTACGGTTGCGCCGCCGGCTTCGACGGCGGAATTGATCACCCAGGGCCTTCTCGTGGTCAAACATGGCGACGGCCGGCGACCGGGTGGCGGCCAAAAGGAAAAACGCGCTGCGCTTCGCCAGCTGATCCGCCGCGAGAATCCGAAAAACGCCTTGATATTCTGCAACCGCAAACGTGACGTCGATATCGTCTGGCGTTCTCTCAACCGTCATGGATTTGATGCGGCGCGCCTGCACGGCGACATGAGCCAGCCGATCCGCATGGAGACCCTGGAACGCTTCAAAACCGACGAAGTCCGTTATCTGGTCTGTTCCGACGTCGCCGCACGTGGCCTCGACATCCCGGCCATGAGTCACGTCTTCAATTTCGACGTGCCGACCCATGCCGAAGATTATGTCCACCGTATCGGGCGAACCGGCCGGGCCGGACGCGAGGGACACGCTTTCACCATCGCCGTCCCCGAGGACGGGAAATACCTTGCCGCCATCGAAGGGCTGACCGGTTTGAAGATCCCGCGGGTCGAACTGGAGGACAACGAAGCGGCGGAATTGGAGCCGGCCGAGGAACGTCCCCGCCGGCGCGGGCGGAAATCGCCACGTGGCGTAGAAAAGCGTTCACGGTCGTCCGAATCCGAGAAGCCGCGTAAATCCGACCGGCGGCCCCGAAAAAGGGCGGAGACCCTGCCGGACGACGAACCGGAATCGGATGAACCGGCTCGCGGTCTCGGCAGTCATGTTCCGGCCTTTCTTATGGTCGGTGCCGAGAAAGCCGGAAAACCCTAGTTCCCCCGCAACCGGCGCCGCCATCGAAGGGCCGAAGCTCGGCTTCCCTCAGGCATTAAACCGCCTCGCCTTCGTCTATCACTCATCGATTGGCTGTTTTACGGTCCGAGCGGTCTTTAACACAGAAAATCTAGTCCAGAACTTCCAACGCCGTCCGCGCGATGTCCTCCAGCCTCGCCCGATCGGGATCGGCCTTCCCCATCACCATGATGCTGTTGATGGTGCTGGTGAAGAACCGCGCCAGCGCAGGAATATCCTTGTCAGAGCCGATTTCTCCCCTGGCCTGCGCGCGGGTCAGCAGGCGATGGAAGGTCTCCTCGATGGTCGCCAAACCGGCCGAACACCGGGCCGCCGCTTCCGCGTCGTTCGGCCCCAGTTCCACCGCCGTGTTGTTGAGAAGGCAACCGCGTTTGCCTACAGGGTCAAGGATGCGGTCGACAGCCCGCCCGAGCACGTTGGCGATGACCTGACGCGCCGGCGCATCGATACTGATGATCGAACGGATTTGTGAAGAGACGTTTTCCCTGTAATAGTCAATCACCTCGAGGAACAGGTCATGTTTGCTGCCGAAGGTGTCGTAGAGACTGCTTTTCGAAAGCTCCATGGACCGGGTCAGATCCGTGAGCGACGTTCCCTCGTAACCACGCGACCAGAAGACTTGCATGGCTCTCTCGAGGACCTGTTCTCGATCGAATTCTCGCGGGCGCGCCATCTCGCCTCCGGGCAACGGTTAGCGGAAGGAGCATAAGAGTTCCGGACTATACAGTCCAGAAATATGGCGGTCACATTGCGGTGATAGGCCCCGCGTTCAGTGGCGCGGCGTTCTCGAATGTGTCCGCACCACCCCGGACAAGGACTGAAGAATGTCGAAACGACAAGCCCGACCGGCCGCCTCCTGCGGCTGCCCGGAAGAAACTGTTTGTGCCAGGAAAAAAATAATCGGTTTCTAGTTAATCGTTCTGTAAACCAAAAACCGGTGATCTAACTACGAGTCCTTCTTTTTCATCATTTCGATGATGTACTTCTGGAAGTGCTCGCCGGTTTCGTAGCGCTTTTCCTTGACCCATTCGAACAAGGCCCGGAACGTGATCTTGCCAAAGGCGCCGGGCATGCGCACGACCTCCGCCTCTTTTCCGGTCTTGCCTTCGATCGCCGCCAGGTTGTCCGGCATGAAGATGATGGTCGGCGTGAAGATGACGCCCCAACGCCGGGCCAGTTTCTTTTCGGCCATCGCCTCGCCGTCGAAGTCCGTAACCTCGCGGTCGCCCCAGAGGTTCAGCTGGATGACGTTGAAGTTCTCCCGCACATAATCGTTGATCTTCTTGTCGGCGAGGACCTCCTTTTGCACCTTCTCGCAATAGATGCAGCCCTTCTGCTCGACGAAAATGACCAGCCTTTTGTTCTCGTCGATGCTTTCCGACAGGTCCTCCTTGAGATCGAGAAACGAATCGAGGAACCAGGCGTGGCGATACATGCCGTCGTCGCCGAGTTCCGGCACGACCATGTCCGCTGCCCCGCCCGGGCTCGCCAATACCGTTACGACGGCTGCCGCCATCGCCGTTTTCACCAACCCACGCAGCTTCATCAGAGCGCTCCTCTCAAACAGAATTCGAGTTCCGCCCGGCATGATCGGAAAACTTACGATTTTTCGCAACTGTTAAGTGGTCCGGCTTCCCTGGTCCGTCTGAGCCACGGGGAACCTAGATCAGCCCGGCCAGCGGCGACGAGGGATCGGCATACATCTTCTTCGGCATGCGGCCGGCCAGGTAGGCCTTGCGCCCCGCCTCGACCGCGGCCTTCATGGCCTCGGCCATGAGGACCGGATTCTTGGCTTCGGCGATCGCCGTATTCATGAGAACGCCGTCACACCCCAATTCCATGGCAACCGCCGCATCAGACGCGGTACCGACACCGGCATCGACGATGATCGGCACGCTCGCCTGTTCGACGATGAGGCGGATGTTGACCGGGTTCTGAATACCGAGGCCCGACCCGATGGGGGCGCCCAAGGGCATGACGGCGACGGCGCCGGCGTTCTCCAGTCGCTTGCAGATAATGGGGTCGTCCGAGCAATAGACCATCACCTGGAACCCTTCCTTGGTCAGGGCTTCGGTGGCCTCGAGCGTCTCGACCATTTGCGGATAGAGGGTCTTCTCCTCGCCCAGGATCTCGAGCTTGACCAAATCCCAGCCGCCGGCCTCGCGGGCCAGCCGGAGCGTTCGAACGGCGTCCTCGGTGGTAAAGCAGCCGGCCGTATTGGGAAGGTACGTGTAGACCTTCGGATCGATGTAATCGACCAGCATCGGCTGGTCCGGATCGGTCAGGTTGACCCGTCTCACGGCAACGGTGACCATTTCGACCCCGGCCGCTTCGCAGGCCAGGCGGTTGGTTTCATAGTCCTTGTATTTACCGGTTCCGATGATCAGGCGGGAGCGGAACTTGCGGCCTGCGATTTCGAGCAGGTCTTCGTCGGCCGGTGCCCCGGTCGCGGCATCGCCGGCTGAACCATCCGGCGCACCGCCGCCAATGAAATGTACGATCTCCAGGCGGTCGCCCTCGCCGACGCCGACACCGGCGTAGTTCGACTTGGGTACGATCTCGAGATTGCGTTCGACGGCAACCTTTCTCGCATCGAGGCCGATTCGGCCGAGCAGTTCTTCCACCGTCAGCGGAGTGTCAAATTCCCGTTCTTCGCCATTGATCGTGACGCGCATGAAAAACACCTCGAAAAATCTTGGAAACCGCGGAATTCAAACGAAAACCGGACGTCCGATTATGGTCAAGGGTGATCCCCCGTTCAACCTGCAAATACACCGGAACGCCGCGGGGCTGGAAAGTTCCGGCGCTGGACGCCATGATGGTGCGACCGTCGTCTCTGTTCAAAAGATCCTCGGGAACTCGATGTCCAAATCCGTCATGGTCCTCAACGGGCCCAACTTAAACCTACTCGGCATTCGTGAACCGGCCATCTACGGCAGCACCACGCTCGCCAACATCAAGGCCCTCGTAAGGGCCCGCGCCGACGACTTGGGCATTGCCGTCGATTTCCGCCAGTCGAATGCGGAGGGAGAGTTGGTCGACTGGATTCAAGAGGCCGGTCGTGATTTCGATGGCATCGCCATCAACGCCGGTGGCTATACTCACACCTCGGTCGCAATCCTGGACGCGCTTTTGGCAACCGGTTTGCCGATCATCGAGGTTCACCTTTCCAACATTTTTCAGCGTGACGAATTCCGCCATCACTCCTACATATCGAAAGCGGCCCGCGGTGTGATTTGCGGTTTCGGCGCCAAGGGTTATGAACTGGCCCTGGAGGCGCTGGCGGACTCTCTCGGATCGACCACGGAGGATTGAACCCCTTATGGCGAAAACCCCGAAAACGGAAATCGACGAGGACCTCGTTCGCAAGCTCGCGGCGCTTCTCGACGAAACAGGCCTGACGGAAATCGAATACGGCCGCGACGGCCTCAACGTTCGGGTCGCCAAGAACGGCGGCGCCGGGCCGGCCGTCGTTCATGCGCCGGCCCCCGTCGCGCACGGGCCGGCACCGGCCGAGTCGGCCGAGGCAGCGGAGGCGGCCGATCTATCCAATCATCCCGGAGCCATCACATCGCCGATGGTCGGCATGGCCTACACCTCCCCGGACCCGAATTCACCGCCGTTCGTCCAGGTCGGCGATGAAGTCACCCAGGGGCAGACTCTGCTGCTGATCGAAGCCATGAAGGTATTCAACCCGATCACGGCGCCGAAGGCGGGGCGCGTCGCATCTATCCTCGTCGACAACGAGACACCCGTGGAATTCGGGGAACCGCTGCTCATTCTGGAATAGGCGCCGACACGTCCGATGATCGACAAGGTTCTCATCGCCAATCGCGGCGAGATCGCGCTTAGAATCCTCCGCGCCTGCCGCGAGATGGGTATCCAGGCCGTCGCCGTTCATTCGACGGCCGATACCGATGCCATGCACGTCCGCCTCGCCGACGAAAGCGTCTGCATCGGCCCCCCCACCGCCAGGGACAGCTATCTCAACGCTTCCGCTATCCTGTCAGCAGCGACGATTTCAAATGCCGACGCCATTCATCCCGGCTACGGATTCCTCTCTGAGAACGCCGATTTTGCGTCAATGGTCGAAGAGCACGGCTTTACCTTCATTGGGCCGTCGCCCGAACATATCCGGCTGATGGGCGACAAGATCGCCGCCAAGCAGGCCGTCATGGAGGCGGGTATCCCCGTGGTTCCGGGTTCCGACGGTGCCGTGAGAGACGCGGCGGAAGCCTTGTCGATCGGTCGCGAAATCGGTTTTCCGGTGCTCATAAAGGCGTCCGCCGGCGGCGGCGGACGCGGCATGAAAGTGGCTGAAGACGAAGACAGGCTCGCCGAAGCCTTCGATCTGGCCCGGGCCGAAGCCATCGCGGCGTTCGGCAACGGCGAGGTCTACATGGAAAAGTTCCTGAAACGCCCTCGCCACATCGAGGTGCAGGTGCTCGCCGACAACCACGGCAATGCCGTACACCTGGGCGAACGCGACTGCTCCCTGCAACGCCGCCACCAGAAATTGGTCGAGGAAGCCCCCTCGCCCGCCCTCAACGCGGCGCAGAGAAGTGATATAGGGGAAACCGTCTCCGGCGCGATCCGCAAGCTCGGGTATCGCAGCGTCGGCACCATCGAATTCCTATACGAGGACGGCGCTTTCTATTTCATCGAGATGAATACACGCCTTCAGGTCGAGCATCCGGTGACGGAGATGATCTGCGGCATCGACCTCGTCCGCGAGATGATCCGGCTCGCCGGCGGCGCGCCTTTGGGCTTCACTCAGGCCGATGTCGGATTCTCCGGGCATGCCATCGAGTGCCGGATCAATGCCGAGAACCCCGAGACCTTCATGCCCTGTCCTGGCACGGTCGGGGATTATCATGCCCCCGGCGGCTTGGGCGTGAGGGTCGATTCGGGCCTCTATTCGGGTTACAGCGTGCCGCCGCACTACGACAGCATGATCGCCAAGCTGATCGTCCACGGGAAGACCCGGAACGAGTGTTTGATGCGCTTGCGCCGGGCGCTTGGCGAATATGTCATCGACGGTCTGCAAACCTCGATCCCCCTGCACCAACACCTGATGACCGACACGGACTTCGTCAACGGCGATTACGACATTCACTGGCTCGAGAAGTTCGTAGCCGGTCGCGGAGAGCAATGAGCCGCCGCGAAGGATCAAACGCCCTTTCACCGGACCTCCTGATCCGGGCCTATGCCGCTGGTATTTTTCCCATGGCCGAAAGCCGCGAGACGATGGAGGTCTACTGGGTCGACCCGCGGATGCGCGGTGTTCTGCCCCTCGATGCCTTCCATATACCGAGCAAGCTCAAGAAAAAGGTACGTCGAAACCTGTTCGACATCCGCTGTGACAGCGCCTTCGCCGAGGTCGTCGAGAGCTGCGGTGAAGCGGCCGCGGACCGGGACGATACCTGGATCAACAGGCCAATCCTCAATGCCGTTGTCCAACTCCACGAAATGGGCCTCGCTCACTCGGTCGAAACCTGGCTGGACGGGCAACTGGTCGGCGGCCTCTATGGCGTTTCCCTGGGGGCGGCGTTTTTCGGCGAAAGCATGTTCTCACGGGCCACGGACGCGTCGAAAGTGGCTTTGGTGCATCTCGTCGCGCGGCTGCGCCTCGGCGGCTACCGGCTGCTCGACACGCAGTTCGTGACCGATCACCTGAAACAGTTCGGCGCTATCGAGATTCCGGCCTCCGATTACCACAAGCAGTTGGAGGATGCCCTCAAGTATCAGGGACTGTTTCCCGTCTCCGTGGGCGACGACGAGATCGCAAAGGCCATCGATGGGCTGTTCGATTCCGACCCCGGGTAAGCGGCCGCGATAAGGGTGTTCAATTGGCCGGTTTGGCGCTTTCCGGCAGGGCGTTGGGCTGTTGTCCGTCGCCACCGGCTGCGATCGTGCCCTCGCAATCCAGGACCCAGACGTCATAGACGGGATGTTCGAGAGCCGACAGGGCCGGGCTCGAGGCGAACATCCAGCCCCGGAAGACGCTTGCCGTCGGTTCGCCGGGTCTGACCTCCCAGATGTCGAGGAACGCGGTGCTTTCGGGCGTCTCCTCCGGCGGCCGCTTGTCGCAGTGCCGGGCGATGATTTCCAACGTCCCGAAACGAATTAGGTCGCCGACGGGGGCGCGGATCGTGTAGACCCGCGCCGTAACCTTGTCGAGCCCTTGCAGGATGACCGTGTTCTGAGGCGCCGCCGCGAGTCCCGAGGGAAGCACCGAGGCCACGGCGAGAAAGAAAAGAACGCCGACCGCGCGGCTCACGCTCATCGCCACCCGGGCACGCCTGAATATCCGACCGAGAATGGTTATTGCCCGCCGTCTCCGGATCCGCCGGTGGCGAGGAAGATGATCTCGCCGACTTGGTCCTCGAGCGAGCGGAAATCCCTGGTATTGGTGATCTCGCCGCCGGCGACCAGGAAGTCCTTTTCGGCGCCGGGCTCGAGACGCACGTATTTTCCGCCGACGATACCCTCGCTGCCAATCATGGCGACCGTATCCGTCGGCAGCTTGATGTCAGGGGTAATCGACATAGTGACGATGGCGTCAAAGGTCTCCTTATCGAGACGGCTCGACCGCACGGTACCGACTTTGATCCCGTTGATCCGAACGTCGGCGCCGGCGGTCAACCCGCCGATCTTGAAGAACTTCGCCGACACCTCGTAGCCTTGTACGGCCTGTACCTGCGCCGTCGAATAGGCGAAGAACAGGAACATTCCGGCCACCACCAAAACGACAGCACCGAGCACCGTCTCGACCGCATGCCTACCCATGAAACATCACCCCCGCCTTCAGTTGGCCGGCGCCGACTTGTTTTGGCGGCGGGCCTGCGCCGATTTGCCTTCGGCTATGATCAATTCGAGAAGGTCGCTAACGACGACCGCATCCTGGGTCAACGTAATCTCATCGCCCGATTTCAGCGTCTCTTCCTCGGCGCCCGGCTCCAAGACCAGGAACTTGCTGCCGAACAATCCGTCCGTATGAATGGCCGCCGACGTATCCGACGGATAGGCGATCGACGGATCTAGCTCGAGATCGACGACGACCCGATACTGGTCATCCATTTTCATTGCGGAAACGGTACCGATGCGGACACCGCCCATTCGGATTTCGCTGCCTTCAACGAGGCCGTCCACCTTGTTGAACCGGGCGATCACGTTGGTCGCTCCCGACGCCGCTTTCGACACCACGTCGCGGCCCTGGTTCATGAATCCGAGAACGGCGACAAGCGCCGTCACGGTGGCGGCGCCGATCCAGATTTCCTTGGTTTCGCTATGCATCGACCGCGCCTGTCAGGCCCGAATCGGTCAACCACCGGCCCGGCAAAATCACTCCGGCGACCACGCTTCGTAGTCTCCCGTCGCCGCGGCCCGATTCCCGCCCTGGTAGGCATGGCCTTTCGGGCGATAGGCCGCCGCGGTGCCGGTCAAATTCGGTTCGTGCTCCTTGCGCCAGTCGGCAACGGGAGCCGAAAGGTCGGTCAGCGGTTCTTTCGACGTATGGTGGAGCCAGGCATGCCATTCCGCCGGCACCTTTGACGCCTCCGACTTTCCCTTGAAGACCACCCACCGGCGCTCACGGCCGTGCAGCTTGCGTCCCTTTGAGCGATAGTAGCGGTTGCCGAATTCGTCGGTTCCAACCTCGTCACCGTTGAGCCAAGTGTAGATCAGGGTACCGATGGTCATATTCGCTCCCGCGTTCCTGGTTCCGCCGCCGGGCGCTCATGGAAGCCACAAGCGCCTCGCAAATATCGCATTTGGTGTCGGGCCCGTCCAGCCCCGGCCCGGCGCCTATATATAGTGCCCAGCGGAAAACGTGATGTAATCGTCAATGATGTCGATTCCATGGCGGAATCCTGCGGTTTACGCCGATTCCACAAACGAGACCCGTTTACGCTATATAAAGTATTATCCCCTAAGATAACCTACGAGATATGGGATTTCTTGTTGCGGCTCGAAATTTAATGGGCTACATTTCGCAGCTGTTGCACCTGGGCAGACACGATATCTAGTAGGCGTGCAGAAGCGGGGTCAACCCGATCCGAAAGGGGCAACCTGGGGGCCGCCAAGGTCCATACGAGGCAACAACCCGAGACCTAACTTCGTGGGGGAACAATGCGGATTTCGCGCTATTTCACTAAAGTCAACGAATCTCCTTATGCCAATTTCGAATTTCGCCGTACATCGAGCGAAATTCGCAATCCCGACGGATCCGTCGTTTTCCAACTGGCTGATTTTGAAGTTCCGGATCGCTGGTCGCAGGTGGCGACGGATGTCCTGGCTCAGAAGTACTTCCGCAAAGCCGGTGTTCCGGCTCGCCTGAGGAAGGTCGAGGAAAACGATATCCCGCCATGGTTGTGGCGCCGCGCCGCCGACGAAGAGGCCCTTGCGGAGCTGCCGGAGGACGAACGGAGCGCCGGCGAAACCAGCGCCAAGCAGGTCTTCGACCGCCTCGCCGGCACCTGGACCTATTGGGGTTGGAAAGGCGGATATTTCGATTCGGAATCGGATGCCCGCGCCTACTATGATGAGATGCGCTTCATCCTCTGCGCCCAGATGGGTGCCCCGAACTCCCCGCAGTGGTTCAACGCGGGATTGCATTGGGCCTATGGTATCGACGGCCCGGCGCAAGGCCACCATTACGTCGATTTCTCCACCGGCCAGCTGGTCAAGTCGGCCAGTGCCTACGAACACCCGCAACCGCATGCGTGCTTCATCCAGTCCGTCGAGGACGACTTGGTCAACGACGGCGGCATCATGGACCTTTGGGTCCGCGAGGCGCGGCTCTTTAAATACGGGTCGGGCACCGGCTCCAACTTCTCGCGGCTGCGCGCCGACGGCGAGTCACTGTCCGGCGGCGGTCGTTCTTCGGGCCTGATGAGTTTCCTGAAGATCGGCGACCGGGCCGCCGGTGCCATCAAATCGGGCGGCACCACCCGCCGCGCAGCCAAGATGGTGGTCGTCGACATCGACCACCCCGACATCGGCCAGTTCATCCGTTGGAAGGCCATCGAGGAACAGAAAGTGGCGGCCCTGGTCGCCGGTTCGAAGCTCGCCAACAAGCACCTCAACGAGGTCATGGCGGCATGCAACGACAACGAACTCTCCGAAGACGACCGCTACGACACCACGAAGAACGCCGCCCTCAAAAAGGCGGTTCTGGCGACACGCAAGGCGATGATCCCGGAAAGCTACGTACAACGGGTTCTTCAGTTCGCCCGCCAGGGCTACACGGAGGTCGAATTCCCGACCTACAACACGGACTGGGATTCCGAGGCCTACGTCACGGTCGCCGGGCAGAACTCCAACAACTCCGTCCGTGTCACCAACGAGTTCCTCGACCAGGTTCTGGCCGACGGCGACTGGAACCTGATCCGCCGCACCGACGGCCGCATCGCCGAAACGGTCAAGGCCAAGGACCTGTGGGACGAAATCGGCCATTCGGCCTGGGCCAGCGCCGATCCCGGCCTGCAGTTCGACACCACCATCAACGAATGGCACACCTGCCCGGAAAGCGGCCGCATCAACGCGTCGAACCCGTGCTCCGAATACATGTTCCTCGACGACACGGCCTGCAACCTGGCGTCGCTCAACCTGATGATGTTCCGCAAGGAAGACGGCCTGTTCGACGTTCCCGCGTTCGAACATGCGGTCCGTCTGTGGACCGTGACTCTGGAGATCTCCGTCCTGATGGCCCAGTTTCCGTCGGAACGGATCGCCGAACTGTCCTACGAGTTCCGCACCCTAGGCCTCGGTTTCGCCAACATCGGCGGCTACCTGATGGCTGCCGGCCTTTCCTATGATTCGACCGAGGGCCGGGCAATCTGCGGCGCTATCTCGGCGATCATGACCGGTGTCGCCTATGCCACTTCGGCGGAAATGGCCGAGGAACTGGGCGCTTTCCCGCGCTATGACGAAAACCGCGACCATATGCTGCGCGTCATCCGCAACCACCGCCTCGCGGCGCATGGCGCCGACAGCGGATACGGCGATCTATCCATTGCGCCAGTACCCCTTGTCGCCGCCGAGTGCCCGGACACCGAACTGGCGCGGGCCGCCCGTGACAGCTGGGACCTGGCCCTCGAGCTGGGTGAGGCGCACGGTTATCGCAACGCTCAGGTTTCGGTCATCGCACCGACAGGCACCATCGGCCTCGTCATGGATTGCGACACCACGGGGATCGAGCCCGATTTCGCCCTCGTCAAGTTCAAGAAACTGGCCGGTGGTGGTTATTTCAAGATCATCAACCGCATGGTGCCGGTCGCCCTGGAGAGCCTCGGCTATTCGAAAGGGCAGATCGATGACATCGTCGACTATGCGGTCGGCCGCGCCACCTTGAAGGACGCGCCCGGGATCAACCATGCCAAATTGCGGGCCGTTGGGTTCGATGACGAGGTCCTGGACAGGGTCGAAGGCGCCCTCGGCGAAGCCTTCGACATCAAGTTCGTCTTCAACAAATGGACCCTCGGCGAGGAGTTCTGCACCGAGACCCTCGGCATCTCGCCGACCAACCTTGACGACATGTCCTACGACATGCTGGCGGCGCTCGGCTTCTCCAAGAAAGACGTGGAAGCGGCCAACGGCTTTGTTTGCGGCACGATGACCTTGGAAGGGGCACCGCATCTGAAGGAAGAGCACCTGCCGATCTTCGATTGCGCCAATCCCTGCGGGCGTATCGGCAAACGGTATCTCTCCGTCGAAAGCCACATCCGCATGATGGCCGCCTCCCAGCCGTTCATCTCGGGCGCCATCTCGAAGACCATCAATATGCCGAACGCGGCGACCATCGAGGAGTGCAAGGAAGCCTACATGCTGTCCTGGCGCTTAGGTCTCAAAGCTAACGCCCCCTACCGCGACGGCTCCAAGCTCTCGCAACCGCTGCAGGCGGCGTTGATCGAAGATGTCGACGACGAAGAAGAAGCGACCGATCTGGCCACCGAGATCGCCGAACAACCGGCACAGATGCGGGCCGAGATCGTCGCCGAACGCATCGTCGAACGTTTCGTCGCCGAGCGCGTTCGCCCGCCGCATCGCCGCAAGGGCTATACGCAGAAGGCCTCGGTCGGTGGCCACAAGGTCTATCTGCGGACCGGTGAATACGAGGATGGCCGTTTGGCCGAGATATTCATCGACATGCACAAGGAAGGAGCCGCTTTCCGCTCCTTGATGAACAATTTCGCCATCGCCATTTCTATCGGCCTGCAATACGGCGTGCCGCTGGAGGAATACGTCGAGGCCTATACGTTCACCCGTTTCGAGCCGTCGGGCATGGTGACCGGCAACGACACCATCAAGATGGCGACGTCGATCCTCGACTACATCTTCCGCGAACTGGCGGTCTCGTATCTCAGCCGCAACGACCTCGCGCACGTCGAACCCAAGGACCTGTGCCCGGATACCCTCGGCGACGGTTCCGACGAAGGCGACCTGCCGCATGTTTCCGAAAACGGTGCCATGCACGTCGTCCAGAAGGTGGCGAGCCGCGGATATATGCGCAAGCTTCTGGTCATCAACAACGACAGCAAACAGCAGGAACTGGCCGCCACCGGCACCGACGAACCGACGCCGAAACCGGTCGGCGCCCAGGTCACACCGCAAGAAATCGTTCGCGAGGAGATCGCGGCGCCCATCACTGAGGTGTCGGATGACGTCATCGAGCGGGTCGACGACCACCTCGACCAGGTCCGCGAAGCGCGGATGAAGGGCTACGAGGGCGATCCCTGCGGCGAATGCGGGAATTTCACCCTGGTCCGCAACGGCACCTGCCTCAAGTGCAACACCTGCGGCGGCACGAGCGGATGTTCGTAAGGTGCGGCTCGTGACCGGGAATGGTTTTTCTAGGATCCTCCCTGGGAAACTCGGGGCGCATACCGAGGGCCCTCCTCGGTACGCGCCCCACTTTTTTTCTATTGAAAAAAAGCCCGCAACGGCCGATTTCCAAAAGACGAAGCCGGATGAAAACTGTATCGACAGTCGTCGATACTGCTAATAAGTTGTTCATATCCTTGGAAAAGGTGTCATTTCCGTTGACTGATCCCGTCGAACTGGTGAATGGTTGGTCAACGAAGGGAAACGGCTTTGATTTGAGAGCTCGGTAAATGGCTTCGAACGGCAGCACCATATTCATCGTCGACGACGACCCGTTGGCGGTGAAAGTCATGACCGCCATCCTCGAAGGCGCGGGCCATCGCGTGAGCGCAACAACCGACAGCGTCAACGCTTTCGACAAGATTCTCGAAGAAAAACCGGAGTGCATCATTTGCGATCTGATGATGCCGGAGGTGGACGGACTTCACCTTTGCAAACGCGTGCGGGCAACACCGGAACTGGAGAATTCCAAGTTCATCATGGTGTCTGCCAAGGCCTATGAGTTCGACCAGAAACGGTCCTTTGATTTCGGTGCCGACGGCTATATCCGAAAGCCTCTCAACACCGACACCTTCCCCGACAAGGTCAACCGCATCCTCGACGACCATATCGACATGCGTTTCTGGGGGGTGCGCGGCACGCTTCCGGTATCAGGCGACTCCAGCCTAAAATACGGTGGAAATACGTCCTGCGTATCGATCGAGTTTCCGCGCCAGCAGTTGTTCGTCTTCGACGCCGGCAGCGGCATCAAGGCACTGGGCGACTGGTTGCTGTCGCAAAGCCGCAAACGGATCCGGGCAAAGATCTTCATTTCCCATCCCCATTGGGATCACATCAACGCGTTTCCGTTTTTCGTGCCGCTCTACCAGCAGGGCAACGAGTTCGAGATTCTCGGCCCCAACCAGGGCGATACCACGATGCGCGAGTTGATTTCGGCTCAGATGGACGGCGTCTATTTCCCCATCACCTTCGTCGAATTCGCCGCGCGCGTGTACTTCCGCGACCTCGAGGAAGAGACGTCGGAGGTCGAGGGCATCGAGGTGCAAAGCAAGCTCCTGAGCCACCCCGGAAAATGCCTCGGCTACCGGGTCAACTACAACGGCCGCTCGATCTGCTACATCACCGACAACGAAATGTTCCTCGAGGAGAGCGAGTTTCACTCGCCCTACTATGAAACCCGGCTGGCCGAATTCTGCCGCGATGCGGATGTCCTGATCACGGACACGACCTATACCGACGAGGAATATGAAGCCAAGGTCGGTTGGGGGCATTCCTGCATCAGCAAGGTCGTCGAACTGGCCGATGCGGCCCAGGTGAAGAAGCTGTTCCTGTTCCACCATGACCCGGACCAGTCGGATGCCGCCATCGACGAGAAACACTCGACCGCGGTCAACCTGCTGGCCAAGCGCAACTCGTCGACGGAAGTCGTAACCCCGCGCGAGGGTCAGCATTTCAAAATCTGAGTCCCGCATCGCCGCAAGCCGTGCGATCGTCGGGCGTCAATGCTAATACCCAGGAGGAGAGATCATGGCCGGAACCGTCGAATCCCGGATCGCCGAACTTGGCATCGAACTGCCCAATCCCTCGGCGCCAGCCGCCAATTACGTGCCTTACGTCGTTTCCGGCAACCTCGTTTTCGTCTCCGGCCAAGTGACCGTGTTCAACGGCGAAAAGCGCTTCATTGGCCGCATCGGCGAGGATCTCGATGCCGATCAGGGGTATCAGGCGGCGCGGCTCTGCGGCCTCAACCTGATCGCCCAGGTCAAGGCCGCCTGCGACGGCGACCTGGACCGCGTCAGGCGCGTCGTCAAACTGGGCGGTTTCGTCAACTGCACGCCCGACTTCACCGGCCAGCCCGGCGTGATCAACGGGGCCTCGGACCTGATGGTCGAAGTCTTCGACCCCGAGATCGGGTCCCATGCCCGGTTTGCGGTGGGCGCCCCGGTGCTGCCGCTCGGTGTCGCCACCGAAGTCGACGGCATCTTCGAGATAGCCTGAACAGAGGTCAGCGGCACTTCGGCTTCATCTTGACGAAGCCGTAACCGAACACGTGGTCCCGGCCCGGTTTTCCGAGATCAACAGTCGCTTTGGCGAGCGTATTACGCAAGGTGGTTACGCGGGCGCGTTGGCCGCTTGCGATCTGCGAGCCCAGTAGTGCGGTGATATAGGGCGTCGCGAAGCTGGTCCCGGTCATCGACTTGGCGCCGCCGGGCACGGCGGTGAATATGCGTACCCCGGGGGCGGCAAAATCGATGTACTTGCCCCGGTTTGCGTGGCTGTAGATCCGCCGCTGGGCGCTGACCGCGGTAACGGCGACGACGTCTTTATAGGCGGCCGGGTATGCCGGGCGGTCCGCGCGTCCCCAGTTGCCGGCCGCCGCCACCAATATCAGGTTTTTCTTCTTGGCCTTGTCGAAAGCCATGCGGAGGGTCTTGTTGTCGGTGCCGGCGACACTGAGATTGATGGCATGGACCTTCGATTTGGCCAGCCAGCTCAATGACTTGAGGAGCCCGACCGCGGTCCCGACCTTGCTACCGTCCTTCTTCCTCTCGAACATGCTGGCCGCCAGGAGTTCGGCACCTGGCAACAGGCCGCCCCATTTCGGTTTGCCGACCAGCATCGTCGCTACCGCCGTTCCGTGAACACGCGGACCGGGTTTTCGGCCCTTGCGGTGAAAAGAACGGAAGCGCACGTTTTGCCCCCTCAGCGCCGGGTGTTTCGTATCAACACCGGAGTCGATCATGCCGAGGCGCACATTGGAGCCGCAATTGGCGGCGGCCGCCTTCCAGCCCATGGCGGCGCGGGCATTAATCTGTCGCGATTGTGCCTCGAAAGCGTGGTTGGCGTCGACGGTGGCGCCGGGAAAGCGGCCGGCCAGTTGCCGAACGGCCTCGGGCACGGTGACGCCGGAGGGCACGCGCAACCGATAGACGGCGAGACCGAGGCCATCCAAATTGACGCTTTCCGTTATCCGGCACCCGAGCCCACCGACAACCGCGGGGAAGTCCTTCGGCGGATTGAGGACCAGAACCTCGCCGGGTTCGAACTTGTTGGCTGGATGATCCGGGTCTTTATGAAAATAGTTCCTGTTCCGTTGAGAGCTTTTGCTCTTTTTCTTCGGCGTTTTCACGCTCTTGACCTTCCCAGAATCGAGAATTTTGACATCGGCGGCGACCGGCTCACTGTCCAGCCCGACCAAGGCCAGGGCCAGAGCCGAAACCGCAACCAAACTCACGACATTCCGCACCGTGTTTCCTCCAAAATGCGACGCGAAAAAGCCTAAAGGAATTGAACCCAGCCGACAATATGGCGCATAGCCGTCGAAGACGTCGCACGCCGTTTTATTGCCAACGAGATTATACGGGATCGCCCTTGTTCAAGGTTCCGTCACTATGTATTTTCAGCCAATTCATCCAGTTTGCTGGCTGTCTCCGTGAGCCATAGGTTGGTGTTTGTCCAAAGTACGGTGTCCAGGTTGCCTGGATAACTCGTCGGGCACTTCGGTTCTGGACTTCCCTCTTCAGCATCCGCAATCGCTTGTGGCTTTTCCTGATGATCGATGCCCTTGGTCTTGTCGATCGCCGCCAGCAGACAACGGGAGTCGAATATCGCCGCTTTGGCCAGCGACAGGGTCCGGCTGGCGCTTGTGGCTTTCTGGAAAATGATCTCCCGGCGCCGGATGATCTCGCTCAGAATTCCCCCCGGTCCGCCGGTTGCAGCGGCCATGTAGGCCTTCACCGTTTTTCTGACGCTGCGGGCCTTCGGTGACAAGGCGGCGCGCAAGACCCCGTAGAGTTGTACGTCGCCGGCTTCCCGCGTTGCCAGGGGCCTGTAGTTTGGATAGAGCTGCCGAAGAACCGCTTCCGTGCCCGCCGCACCGCCGGCCGACCGAATTGCGTTTAGCTTGGCGATGGCTTTCTCCATCCTGTGCTTCAGGATCAACGCGTCCTTGGCACCGCCTTCCTTGTCGCCCGTCTGTTCAACGTAGTTGGCGATCGCACGAGCCCCATAGTTGGTGAGCATGAGGACGGCGGCGTGGGTGCGTGCAGCTTTCGCTTCGGGACTGTAGGCTTCGCCCAGGCAGTCTTGGACAACGTAGTTGACCTCCTCGATATCGGTCGCGATACCTCTCCCCACTTCGCTCAAGCAGGCTTTGATCTCACCTTTCGCCTGGCTCGCGCTCGTCGCCAATTCATCTCCGTTCTGCCCGCCGCTACACGCGCCGAGCGTCAAGACGACGGCCGCCAAAACCGCGAATTCCCCCGACTTATCCCTGATCTTTGTCATCGACGTCTTCTCCTCGTTGGATTGTTGGATCGGAAATGAGCACACCATAGGTTCTATTTGCTCCGCGTAATGCCCAGGCTCAAAACCCCGGAATTGTTGCCGTACATGTTCGGCAGATCATTGGCGAACGCGCAAAAGGCGCCACTCATGGGCGCCGTGTATTCCTCGACACCCCCTTTGCCAAGGAGAGGAAAGGTATCCGTGCAGAGGGAATCATCTTCGCAACGGGATTGGACCGCCCCGATCAACCGGAACAAAGGTTGCGACGGCTCGCGCCAGAAGGGCCGGGTCAGTTGAATATGGAACGGAACCGGGTTTTTCCATCCGTCCTCGCTTGCATCCTGAGACGCATCCTTCCAGGAGTTGGCGTTGATCGTGAACCTGTAGACGCCGCCCCTCTCAAGGGCCAACCCGCTCGCGTTCCACGGGTCGTCGGCATTCGCCGAAAGATCGACGCTTTTCCCGACACCGAGAGCCTGCAACGGGGCCGTCCTCAGGCATCCGCAGTCATAACCGCAGTATTCGCTCGCCGATCCGTCCTCTTCTTCTCCCGAAATCCAACCGGCGAGCGCCAGGACGGCGATCACCAAGACAAGGTCCTTCAGTACCGCGTAGCTTGAACTTCTTTCGAACCACCGCCAAAAATCGGCCAAGAACCCAGGATCAACCCTCATCTTGAAGTCCTTCCGCCGGGATTTCCCGGCTCGCCCCCGACAACCTCTTCAACAGATCTTTCCGGGCCGACTGATTGGCCCGGGCGTTGCCGTAGCGGAACCCCTCGCGGAGGATGAATAGGGCGAGAAAGAAGACGAGGAAACCGATGCCCCACCACGGGTTGTTGAGGAAAAAAGCCGTGACGAACCCGTCGAAGAATTTCGGCAAAACATAAAGTAAGACGTCGCCGATCGGTCCCGTGATCCACTCACGAACGAACCCGGTAACCCCGGTGAAATCACCGGTCTTGAGCGGAGGATAGTTCCAAAACCATATGGACAGGAGAATGACTGCGAGGGTGGCCTCGACAAAGGCTCGGTATAGCCGTTGGCGGGCCTTTACCCAGCTCTTAATGCTCTTTCGTTTCCTCTCCCAGCCCGCCTTGCCGGCGTCGTCGAGACCCGGAACGGGAACGTTCTTGATGCCCAACTCCGTATGGGCAATGTGAAATTCGGGGGGAAATCCAGTCGGCGCGTATCCGGCGGTGAAACGTTCCAACCGGTCGATGGCGCTACGGTGGATCTTGACCGGTCCCTCGATGTACTTCGCACTCATCTCATCAATGAACCGCGGCGCGACGCGGTAGTAGACAGCAACGCCATCCCGGGAATCGTAGAGTTTACCGTGAGCGTTAGAGGCATCCCGGACTTCATCCCTGGATTCCTCGTGGAAACGCAGGCCGTGATGCTCGGCCCGCTCCATCATCCAATCCAGAGTGACATAGGACATACCGGCCCGCGGATAGCCGCCGCCGACGTTCGAATGCACGCCCGGGAACCAGACCTGTTCGATGTTCACCGGCCGCTGGAAAACGCGTTTCTCGTCGCGTTCCGTATCCGTGAATTCGCGCCAGATCTTTGGATGGAATGTGGTCCGCTCATCGTCGATGGCAATGGCGTGATAAGCGTTCGCAACGTTTTCGTTGAGCTGGTAATTGTAGAACCGATGCGGGAAGAACAGGTCGGAGACCTTATCCAACAACAGGAAGAGCTTTTCTAGAAACAGACTCCAATCCTGCGGAAACCCGAGGGCCGAAACCGTATCCCATACACCAATCATCTTGATCGGAACGGGATCCTTTAGGTCAAAGTCCCCCGCCTCCTGCACCCGGGCCTTGAAGGCCTCTGTCGCTGACGGATCGTATTTCCGGCCGAGATCTTTCCAATGCTTCTCGTAGCCCTTCATGGCTTCGTCGATCAATCGTTCGAACTTGTCCTCGTCGAATGACGAACGCCTGTCCGGCTTTACGTAAAGAAGGCCGCATTCCTGAACCATACCGGCGAAGGCGCGGACCGTCGCGGCACTGCGGCTGAAACCGAACAAGAAGATCTCGTCCTCAGGTGCATAATTGCGCGCTAGGAATTCATAGAGATCGCGGACATTGGATTGAAACCCGAAACCGAACGCCCCCGATAAGGCGCGGATAATCTTATTCGACTGGGCGCCGACGCCGTTGTCGTAGAAAGTAATCTGTGCTTCACCCGGGCCGCGGAGATCGATTGCGTTATAGAGCCGGAACACGTTTGAATCGGCGCCGTATCCCCCCTTGTTTCCCGTGCCGTCCGAGCACAATACTATTCTCGACACGCAATCCCCCTTTCGCGTCGTCAATTGTCCGTGGCCAGGCCTTTCTTCGAGCCCTTCGCACCGGCATCTGTGGTCTGGTGCTTTGCTATCTTAAATTGACGAACGTATCGTACTGTTGGTGGTTGAAGTCCGCAATATATATTAAACCTTAGAATACATTGGTATTCACGATTCATCCGCGCCCCTTACCCGCGGGAACCGGAGCATTTTTGCTGGCGATTCAAACTGGTTGCGCCCACTTTAAAAGACATCGAAAAACGGCCTTCAGGACGACCATGCCCGACGGTGGCGACACCCTAACCATCAAGGTTATTCATTCATTGGCTGCCATCGAGCCGGCCGAATGGGACCACTGCGCCGGCCCGGACGACCCCTTCATGCGCCATGCCTTCCTTTTCGCCCTGGAGAAATCCGGATCGGCGGCGGCGGAAACGGGATGGGCACCGCATCACCCCGTCATCGAGGGCCCCGAAGGCGCGCTGCTCGCCGCCGCGCCGCTTTATCTCAAGAATCACTCCTACGGAGAGTACGTTTTCGATTGGGGCTGGGCCGACGCCTATGAACGGGCCGGCGGCGCCTATTATCCGAAACTCCAGTGCGCCGTCCCCTTCACCCCGGTCACCGGCCGCCGCCTGCTGGTTCGTGATGACCTGCCCGAGGGCCGCAAGAACGAACTGATGACCGCATTGGCCGCCGGCATGGTCGAACTGGCCCGGAAATCCGACGCGTCATCGGTTCACGTCACCTTTCCGACGGAACAGGAATGGTCGCGGCTGGGTGATCTGACGTTCGTGAAACGGGTCGGCCAGCAATACCATTGGCAGAACCGCGGCTACGCGACCTTCGATGACTTCCTCGGCGATCTCACGTCGCGCAAGCGCAAGCAGATCCGCAAGGAACGGAAAAAGGTGGCGGACCTCGGCCTCGACATCCGGGTCCTCACCGGCGATGCCATCGAAGAGCGCCATTGGGACTCCTTCTACCGCTTCTACCGGTCCACCTCCGACAAGAAATGGGGGCCCAGCTACCTGAGCCGGGCGTTCTTCTCGATGATCGGTGAAGAGATGGGCGACGACATCGCGCTCGTCTATGTCGAGGACGACGGCCAGCCCGTTGCCGGCGCCCTCAATCTGATCGGCGGCGAGGCCCTTTTCGGCCGCAATTGGGGATGCCTGAAAACCCACAAGTTCCTGCATTTCGAGGCTTGCTATTACCAGGCCATCGATTTCGCCATCGAAAAAGGCCTGGCCCGCGTCGAAGCCGGCGCCCAGGGCCCCCACAAGGTCCAGCGCGGTTATATCCCGACCCTGACCTATTCCGCTCACTGGTTCGCCGACGCGGGTCTCGGCAGCGCCATCGGTGATTTCGTCCAGCGCGAACGGCGCGGTGTCGAGTACGATATCGCCATGATGATGGAGGACCTGCCGTTCCGGAACGAAGAGAACGATTGACCGGGCCTTAACCAGCGTCTTGCGGGCCGTGGAATTCGGCGTGGCGGTGACTCTCCGTTAACCAATCAGGTCTAGACTGGCCATCGGACGGACGGAGAAAGGTTGTGAACTTTCGCGTGATAGCGGCCCTCGCGGCCGTGGTCCTGGGATTTGCCGTTGCCGGCGCCGAGGCGTCGGGGAAGCGCATCGGCTCGGACAGCACACTTTCCAATCCGCTGCTGTTGACGGTCGCCGGGCGATGTACACGGCTCATCCGGCGCGCCGGCAGCGAGACCCTGATCAATACCTGCAACACCTGCCTGATGGTCAACTTGGCGCGCAAACGGAGCGGCATCGCCTTGCCGGTCAGGCGCAGTTTCAGTTTGGCCGCCAAATCGACATTTCCGGTCCCCTTCCGTGGACCGGGCCGGACCCGGATCACCAGCGAGGTCCCCTGCAAGGGTACAGCCGGCGAGGCACCGAACCTGGCCAGCCCGGACCTTGCCCAAAAACCAAAAGAAGACGGCCCCATCCAGTGCGTTCAGTTGAAACAGGGCTCGTCCGGCAACCCCGTCCTCGTCAATGCCTGCACCAAGTGCCGCGCCGCGGCGATCCGCCGCATGAACGCGGCGGGTAGTCCCATGGGCCAACAGGCCTACCTGTTGCAACCGAAGGCAATCGTATCCATTGACGCCCGTGGTGCCGCCGCCGTCGGTCTCCTCGCCGACATCGACTGTCCGTCGTAGTCCCCATTGTAATCAGGGGCTCGCTTTCCAGGTTTCCAAAACCTGATCGACGGAGACTTCGCCCGCCGCCGGCCGCCCGGCGGGTGCGGCACCGTCGATGATCACCGGAAACCCGATGCCGCCGAACACCTGTCCGGCCGGCACCTTCGAGATCAAGCCACGGGCTTCGATCTGCGGCCAGCCTTCCAGTTCTGCGTAGGTCAGTACTGGGTGGTAGCAGCAATCGGCGGGCACCAGCAGGTCGTCCCATTGGTCACGGTCTCTGCCCTTGAACAGCTCCTCGACGTCGGCGATCAGCTCCGTTTGCGGCATCGGTTCCAACTGCCGGTCGACCCACTCGGGCTTGCCGACGGCCGTGCAGAAGTTCTTCCAGAACACCTCTTCGATGGCGCCGAGCGACACGAACCCGCCGTCCCCGGTCTCGTAAACCCGATAGCAGGCGGCGCCGCCCGTCAGCAGGTCACGCCCGCGGGCCGGGGCAGACCCGGAACCGTTTTCCGACAGACCGGCCTGGACCATGCCGTAGGCCTGCCAGGCGAGAACGGCGTCGGCCATGGCGACGTCGAGATGGACACCGCGGCCGCTTTTGCCGCGACCGACCAGAGCACCCAGGATGGCGATCGCTGCCTGCAAAGCGCCGCCGTAATCGGCGATCGGCGGGAAGGCCGGCTGCGGTCTCGCTTCGGGACCGGTGACGTCGAGCGCGCCGGTCATGGCGACGTAGTTGATATCGTGCCCGGCCCACAGCCGTTGCGGGCCGGTCTGTCCGTAGCCGGACAACGCGCAGTGGATCAGCCGCGGATTGAGTCCGTTGAGCCGCGGCCAGCCGAAACCGAGCCGGTCGAGGACGCCGGGGCGGAACGATTCGAGCAGAACGTCGGCGCCACCGACCAGCGTTTCCATAGCGGCGCGGCCGTCGTCGGTCTTCAAATCGAGGTGCAAAATCCGCTTTCCGGCATTAACCGCGGCGTGGAAAGGGCCGGGACCGCGTTCGTTGGTGATCGGGTTGAGATCGCGCATGGGATCGCCCCGGGGCGGCTCGACCTTGACAACGTCGGCCCCCAGGTCGGCCAGCATCTGGGCGGCGAAGGGGCCGGGCAGGAACTGGCTGAGGTCGAGGACGCGGATGCCGTCCAGAAACCGGGCGGTCATGGGCGTTGTACCGGTTCCGGTGCCTATTCGACGACCGCCGGAACCTTGCCCTTCTTGCGCTTGGCTGGGACCGTGGTGTCCTTCGGGTAGTCGAAGGCGACTTTGCCGTCCTCGACTTTGACGACGACGACCCCGCCTTTGGCCAGCTTGCCGAACAAAAGCTCTTCGGCCAGCGGCTTCTTGATGTGCTCCTGGATGACGCGGGAGAGGGGCCGGGCGCCGAACAGCTTGTCGTAGCCCTTTTTGGCCAGCCATTCACGGGCACTGTCGGTGAGCTCGATGGTCACGGCGCGGTCCTCGAGTTGAACCTCGAGCTGCATGACGAACTTGTCGACGACGCGGGCCACCACCTCGGGCGCCAGGGCGCCGAACTGCACCATGGCGTCCAGTCGGTTGCGGAACTCCGGTGTGAACATCCTTTCGATGGCTTCCATGTCGTCGCCGATCCGAACGTCGCGCTCGAAACCGATCGCCGGTTTGGCCATGTCGGCGGCGCCGGCGTTGGTCGTCATGATCAGGATGACGTTACGGAAATCGACACTCTTGCCGTTGTGATCGGTCAGTTTGCCGTGATCCATGACCTGCAGCAGGATGTTGAAGAGATCGGGGTGCGCCTTCTCGATCTCGTCCAGGAGCAGGACCGTGTGCGGGTGCTGGTCGACGGCATCGGTCAGGAGCCCGCCCTGGTCGAAGCCGACATAACCCGGCGGCGCGCCGATCAGCCGCGACACGGAGTGGCGTTCCATGTATTCGGACATGTCGAAGCGGGTCAACTCGACGCCGAGGATCAGGGCCAGTTGCCGGGCGACTTCCGTCTTGCCGACACCGGTCGGGCCGGAAAACAGGTAACAGCCGACCGGTTTTTCCGGTTCGCGCAAGCCGGCGCGGGCCAGCTTGATGGCACTGGCCAAGGCATCGATGGCCTTGTCCTGACCGAAAACCACCGTCTTCAGGTCGCGCTCCAGGTTCTTCAGCGCCTTGCGGTCGTCGCGCGACACGCTCTTCGGCGGGATACGCGCGATCTTGGCGACGACGTGCTCGATATCCTTGACGGTGACGGTCTTGCGCCGCCGGTGTTCGGGCAGCAGCATCCTGGACGCGCCGACTTCGTCGATGACGTCGATGGCCTTGTCCGGAAGCTTGCGGTCACTAATGTAACGCGCCGCCAATTCGACCGCCGTGCGCAGGGACTCGGCCGTATAGCGGACCTTGTGATGCTCCTCGAAGTAGGGTTTCAGGCCCTTCAGGATCTTGACCGTGTCCTCCTCGCTGGGTTCATAGACATCGATCTTCTGGAAACGCCGAACCAGTGCCCGGTCCTTTTCGAAATAGCTCCGGTATTCCTTGTAGGTGGTCGACCCCATACAGCGGAGCGTGCCGCTCTGCAGGGCCGGCTTGAGGATGTTGGACGCATCCATGGAGCCGCCGCTGGTGGCACCGGCACCGATCACGGTGTGTATCTCGTCGATGAACAGGATCGCCCCTTCCGTATGTTCGAGCTCGGCCATGACGCTTTTCAAACGTTCCTCGAAGTCGCCGCGATACCGCGTGCCGGCGAGCAGCGCTCCCATGTCGAGGGCGAAGATGGTGGCATCCCGAAGAACCTCGGGCACCTGCCCTTCGGTGATCCGTTTCGCCAGTCCCTCGGCGATGGCGGTTTTACCGACACCGGGATCACCGACGTAGAGCGGGTTGTTCTTGTTGCGCCGGCACAGGATCTGGATGGTCCGTTCGACCTCGGCGTCGCGCCCGATCAGGGGATCGATACGTCCCTCGACGGCCTTGTTGTTGAGATCCACACAATATGTGTCGAGGGCTTCCCGGCCCTTGCGGACGACGCTCTCCTCCTGAACGTCATCGTCGGCACCATGGACGGTGCGCGTTTCACCCTTGTCGGCGACCTTGGCGATGCCGTGGGAGATGTAGTTGACGGCGTCGAGCCGCGACATGTCCTGCAATTGCAGGAAATAGACGGCGTGCGATTCGCGTTCCGAGAACAACGCCACCAAAACGTTGGCGCCAGTCACTTCCTCGCGGCCGGAGCTTTGTACGTGAATGACGGCACGCTGAATGACACGCTGAAAGCCGGCCGTCGGCTTCGGCTCCTTGACTATCGTGCTGACGATATCGTCCAGTTCATTGTCGAGGAATTCGCGGAGGTCTTGGGCCAATTTATCGAGGTCGACACCGCAGGCCCGGAACACGGCCACCGAGTCCTGATCTTCGGTCAATGACAATAGCAAGTGCTCAAGGGTGGCGAATTCATGGTCCCGGTCGGTCGCCAGGGACAGGGCTCGATGTAGCGTTCGTTCCAGATTGCGTGACAGCATTGTCCGTTCCCGTTACTCCTCTCCGTCTCCATCCTCCTCGATGGTGCATTGGAGCGGATGTTGATTTTGCCGTGCCAGGTCCATCGCCTGGGTCACTTTCGTCTCCGCGACCTCGTAGGTATAGACGCCGCAGACGCCGACGCCGCGCTGGTGGACGTGGAGCATGATGCGGGTGGCCTCTTCATGGGCCTTGTTGAAAAAGCGCTCCAGGACGTGAACGACAAACTCCATCGGCGTGTAGTCGTCGTTGAGCATAAGCACCTTGTACATGGCCGGTTTCTTAGTGCGAACCCTCGGCTTGAGAGCGACACCGGTCCCCGTCCCATCGTCGTCGATGTCGTTGGGATTCCGTGGTGTGTCGTCCTGTCCACTCATAGACTTGGCAATCCTCGTTGGGTCCAAACCGGCCGCGGTTCCCGGCCACCCTGCATAATATGGGATATCGATGCTCCGGCAAAACCCCTTTGGCGCAATAAACCCGGCGCCGGTCGGCGGCGGGATCGGCCTCGGGATAGGAACGGGTGTCGCTAAAAACGAGAAGCGCCCGGCGGAGGGAGGACCCGCCGGGCGCAGTCGTGCGCTACCCAATAATTGTGGGGGTATTAGGCAGCGAGCGGTTTCGTGAAACGATCGACCGTCGCGTTAACGCGGCTGGCGATCGGCGCCGACGCGTTCTCGGCGATCTTGACCGAGAGATCGGTGATCTTGCGGCCTTGATCGAGGACCTTGGAGTAGGAATCCGTGACCAGCGCGTTTTGAAGCGTGACCAATTCCTCCACCGACTTGCAGTTGAAGACCTTTCTCGCTGCGTCGGCATTGCTTTCGAGCGACGCCTGAGCCAGCGAGAAGAACTCCTTGTTTAGGTCCTGCAGGCCTTTGACGAACACGGCATTGGCCTTCATCACCGCGTCCAGGTTGCCTTTGTTGAAGGCAACGACTTCTTCGTAGTTCTTGAAAGCCTCGGAGCCTGCCTTGACGGCGGCGGCAACTTGCTCCTGGCTCATTGCAACGGCCTTTTCGACGCCCTTAGTAGCGGCTTCGGTTCCAGCTTTCACAACGGTTTCAACGGTTTCCTTTCCAGCCGCAACGGCGGCTTCGACAGGTTCGGTCGCCTTTGCTGCGGCGGCTTTCTTAGCTGCGGTCATCTCTCTTACTCCATCAAATGGGGACTGCGCCCCTGAAAATCGTTCGTTCCGAACTCATTGGACATGGCCACCAACGGGTTATTGCCAATTCTCGAAAGCCCTTTTCTTCCGAAAGGCTCGTCGGTGCCCCGTACTGCAGTGCAGCATCAGTTCGATATATAACCCATTACACCTCTCCGTCAAGCCGCATTTTGTGCGTTGCAGCATAAACGTAATCGTTTTGAACCTTTTGTTAAACAATAATAAATTAAAGTGCCAATAGTATGATTTGCGTCATATTTTGCGTTGCGAAATCGAATGCGGTGGGTCCGAATTCCGGAAATGCGTCGCCCGTTAACCACTTTTTCACCGAAGATTCTCTAGAAACAATTGATTCGGCAGCGAAATTTCTGAAGACGCCGATGAATCATGCGGTTACAATCACGCCTCAAAAATCGGCCGATTCGGCAAGAAGGGGCGACAACGAGGGGAATGCCTGTGAGGGGTAACGCAGACGCCGCAATTACATCGTCGAACCTGTTATCGGGGTGTCGGGCCGCGGCGGCGAAATGCCTTTTTGCAGCCGTCGTCGTGATCGCCCTGCTGATCGTCTCGTCGAGCCAGCCGGCCGAGGCCCGCTACGCCTCAATCGTCGTCGATGCGGATACCGGCCGCATCCTCCATGGAACCAACATCGATACCCGCAACTACCCGGCCTCGCTGACCAAGATGATGACGCTCTACATGGTCTTCGATGCCTTGGAATCGGGCGAGTTGACATTAAAAAGCAAACTCAAGGTGTCACGGCGGGCCGCCAATCAACCGGCGTCGCGCCTTGGTCTGAAACGCGGTAGAACCATTCGCGTCGAGGAAGCCATCCTGGCCCTGGTTACCAAATCGGCCAATGACGTCGCCACGGTGATCGCCGAGAACATGGCCGGTACGGAGCGATCCTTCGCGCTGAAAATGACCGCCCGAGCCCGCGAACTCGGGATGAGCCGGACGACGTTCCGCAACGCCTCCGGCCTGCCTCACCGCGGCCAGTTGAGCACCGCCCGCGACATGGCGAAACTGGCCCGCGCCCTGATCAACGACCATCCGAATTATTATCGTTTCTTTTCGACCACGAAGTTTCGATACGCCGGGCTGACCCACCGCAACCATAACAAGTTGCTGACCACCTATGAAGGAACGGACGGTATCAAGACCGGCTACATCCGTGCCGCCGGATTCAATCTGGTGGCCTCGGCCAAACGCGGGGAACAGCGCTTGATCGGCGTCGTGTTCGGAGGGGATTCGGCCCGTAAGCGCAACCGTCACATGACGTCTCTGCTCAATAAGGGCTTCAGGACGATGGACACGAGAACCGTCATCGCCAGGGCCGTGCCCAAGGCGAAACCGGTTGCCGCGCCCAAGGCGGCCTCCGGGCGTGTGGATCCGAAACCGACCCAGGTCGCATCGGCGAAGCATAAGTGGGGCGTTCAGGTCGGCGCTTTTGCCCGGTATTCCCAGGCTTTCGATGCAGCGCGGGATGCCGTTGATGTGGCGCCCGACTACCTCAAACGGGGCCATATCAAGGTCGTACCCCTCAAGAAACGCAGCGGACGCACGCTGCACAGGGCCCGAATTCACGGCATTACCAAGAAACAAGCCTATCGGGCTTGCCGTTACCTCAAGAAAAAACGCCGTGACTGCATGGAACTGAAGCTGAAAAAGCCGGTCCAGGTCGCCCAAAACCGCAACTGAACGAACACCGTCACGTTTTGCGGCGCGAAACGTGGGTCGGACAATTGCGTGTGAGAAACGGCCATTTCTCGGCTTCTTGCCAAACCGCGAAGGACCAATCTTCATCCGTCAGTTGAATCCCGGGTTTTGGGAGAAAGACGCGGGCGTTCAGGATCCGGCCGCCGGCCGTCTTGGCTGACGCGGATGCCAGCCGGTAACCAATTCCCTCGTAACGGATCAGCTTGTCTATATCCGCCCGGCCGAGTCCTCGGGCGATCACACCATATGTCCGCGCGGCTCGATCAGGAACCAGGCCGGGAAACGAGGCGCCGGCAACCCGCACGCAGCGGTATCCGGCAAGCGAAGCCGGAACGATCGACACTTTCGCCGCTCGCGCCCCCAAGACATGGCCACGGACGTCCGCATCGATCAGGGTGCCATAGAAGAAAAAATCCATGGATCTTGTCGCTTGCCCAGCCGGCGACCGAGGAACAGACGGTCCCTCGACATATACACTCAAAATGCCGGAGGTTCGATCCCGCTCAATCGGAGTTGCTCGGCCAGCGTGGTCTTCAAACGACCGAGACCTTCGTCGTCGGCAGATTCGCAGCGGGCGACCAGCACCGGCTGGGTGTTCGAGGCCCTGACCAGCCACCAGCCGTCCGCATTTTCGACACGCACGCCATCGATAGCGACGACGTCGATGCCGGCGACGTTGGTCAGTCGTTCGCGAACCTCGTCGACGACAGAGAATTTCCGGTCGTCGTCGCAATCGAAGCGGAGTTCCGGCGTGTTCACGAGTTTCGGTAGGCTGTCGTAAATGGAGTCCAGGGAGCGGCCGCTGGAGACGAGACACGACAGCAACCGGACGGCCGCGTATAGGGCGTCATCGTAGCCGTAATAACGGTGTTTGAAGAAAATATGGCCGCTGACCTCGCCGGCCAACGGCGCGCCGATTTCAGCCATCTTCGCCTTCATGTGCGAATGACCGGTCTTCCATTGCACCGACCGGCCGCCGATGCGTTCGATTTCATCGAAAAACACCCGGCTCGCTTTGACGTCCGAGATGATCGGTGCGCCCGGCTGCTCGGCCAGGACCTCCTCGGCAAGGACGACCAGCAACAGGTCCCCCCAGAGGACGCGCCCTTTGGCGTCGATGACGCCGATCCTGTCGCCATCTCCATCGAAGCCGATCCCGACCTCGCATCCCTTATCGGCAACCAGTGCCTTCAACTGCTCGAGATTCTCCTCGACGGTCGAATCCGGATGGTGGGCCGGAAAGGTGCCGTCGATTTCACCGTTGATGACCCAGTGCTCGCCGGGCAATGCGCCGACCAGGCGTTCGAGCACCTCACCCGCCGCGCCGTTGCCCGGGCCCCAGGCGACGCGAAGGCCGTCGAAGCCGTCGTAATCGTCGATCAGGCGTTTGACGTAGTCGTTGATGACCTTGCGTTTCTTGGCCTTGCCGCGGCCATCGACGAAATTACCGCTGGCGGCGCGCCGACCCAGTTCCTGGATCTCGGCGCCGAAGAATGGTTTCCCTTGGAACGTCATCTTGATGCCGTTGTATTCCGGCGGGTTGTGCGAGCCGGTGATCATTAGGCCGGCATCCGTCTTCAGCTTGTGTGTGGCGAAATAGAGCATCGGACTCGGCCCCAAGCCGATGCGGAAGACCTTGAGCCCGCAGGCGACGAGCCCGTCGGCCAGCGCCGCTTCCAAGTCGGGTGAACTCAGGCGCCCGTCATAACCGACGGCGGCGGTCTTGCCGCCGGCGTCACGAAGCATCGACCCGAAGGCCCGTCCGACGGCGCGGACACCGTCAACCGTCAACGTCTCATCGACGACACCGCGAATGTCGTATTCGCGGAGAATGGTCGGATCGAGGACGTGGCTATCGTTCAAGGAAAGGGTCTCACGGTTCCGTCGATTGGGGGCGCCCGATGCAAGTATAGTCGAAACCGTGCCCGGCGATCTCGTCCGGATTATAGATATTCCGGAGGTCCACCATGACCGGCGCCGTCATCAGGTCTTTGGCTCGATCCATATCGATGCCCCGGAATTCGTTCCATTCTGTAATGATGACCATGGCGTCGGCGCCCTCGAGGGTTTCGTATGTCCCGTCGCACCAAACGACGCCGTTCATCATGTGCTTGGCCTCGTCCATGCCTTCCGGGTCGTAGGCCCTGACGGTGGCGCCGGCGGCCTGGAGACCGGCGACGATGTCGAGGCTGGGCGCTTCGCGCATGTCGTCGGTATTCGGCTTGAAGGTCAGGCCCAGCGCTGCGACCGTCTTACCGTCGACGGAACCGCCGCAGGCTTCGATGACTTTCTCGGCCATGCGTTTCTTTCGCTGGTCGTTGATATCGACGACCGTCTCAACGATGCGCAGCGGGCTGCCGCTGCTGGCCGCTGTGCGCACCAGTGCCAGGGTATCCTTGGGGAAACATGACCCGCCGTAGCCCGGCCCCGCATGCAGGAACTTGGAGCCGATGCGGCCATCGAGGCCAATACCGCGCGCGACGTCCTGGACATCGGCATCGAGCTTCTCGCAAAGGTCGGCGACTTCGTTGATGAACGTGATTTTCGTCGCCAGGAAGGTATTGGCGGCGTATTTGATCATTTCGGCGGTCTGGCGGGACGTGAACAGGATCGGCGTCTCGTTCAGGAACAACGGCCGGTAGAGCTCCCGCATGACCTCCATGGCACGTACGCTCTTGGTGCCGATAACGACGCGATCGGGCCGCATGAAATCCTCGATGGCCGATCCTTCGCGGAGGAACTCCGGATTTGATACAACGTCGCAGTCGGCCTCCGGGCGAACCCGGTCGACGATTGCCTCGACCTCACGCCCGGTGCCGACCGGCACCGTCGACTTGGTAACGACGACTGTGTAGCCGTCGAGGGCCTGGGCGATTTCCTCGGCGGCGCCGTAGACATAAGACAGGTCGGCATGGCCGTCGCCGCGACGGCTCGGGGTGCCAACTGCAATGAAGACCGCATCGGCTGCCGCCACCGCAGGAGCCAATTCGGTCGTGAAGGCCAGCCGCCCGGCTTCGACGTTCTTGGCGACCAGATCGTCAAGCCCGGGCTCGTATATGGGCATGACGTTGTTTTCCAGTTTCTCGATCTTGCCCGCATCCTTGTCGACACAGGTGACGTCGACGCCGAATTCCGAGAAGCAGGCCCCGGATACCAAACCGACGTATCCGGTACCGATTATCGCGATGTGCATGGTCGAACTCTCTCGTGCGGCGGCCGGCCGCCGTTCCCTATTCCTCGATGATTTCGCGGACGACTTCGGCGATATCGCCGTTGAGATCGTCCCGCGCTTTGGCAAATGCGACGTTGGCGGCAACGAAACCGATCTTGGTGCCGCAATCGAAGCGCCGCCCTTGGAAGCGGAAGCCGTGGAACGGCACCTGGCCGATTGCCTTGGCCATGGCGTCCGTCAACTGGATTTCACCGCCGGCGCCGGTTTCGTGTTTGTCGAGATGGTCGAAGACCTCGGGCTGCAGGATATAGCGACCGATGATCGATAGCGTCGACGGCGCCTTTTCAGGTTCCGGTTTTTCGATCAAACCCCTGGCCCGCGCCAATTGCCCGTCTTCGTATTCGACATCCAGAACCCCGTAGCGGTCCGTATGTTCACGCGGCACATCCTCGACAGCGACGACGTTGCCGCCGACTTCGTTGTAGGTCTTCATCATTTGCGCCAGGCAACCCGGCTCGGCGAGCACGATGTCGTCCGGCGACAGCACCGCGAAGGGCTCGCCCTGGATGAATTGCCGCGCGCACCAGACGGCATGGCCGAGGCCCAGCGGCCGGCGCTGGCGCGTATAGGACATCTTGCCCGGATCGGGGGCGACGCCTTCGACGATTTCCAGATCCACCGTCCGTCCGCGTTCGCGAAGGATCGCCTCCAACTCGTAGGCGTGGTCGAAATGGTCTTCCATCAGGTTTTTGCCACGGCCCGTGACAAGGATGAACTCGTCGATGCCGGCGGCCCGCGCTTCCTCGACCGCATACTGGATCAGCGGCTTGTCGACGATCGGCAACATTTCCTTCGGCATGACCTTAGTTGCCGGCAGGAAACGGGTACCGAGACCGGCAACCGGAAAGACGGCCTTGCGAACGGGTGTGACCATTGAAGCTCTTTGAAATCTATTCGCTTATACGTTGCTGATTATTGCCCCCAAGAGGCGGGGCTTTTGTGCCATAGGGTACCGGTCACCGCAACATATCGATTGTTGTGGTTTTTTTTAAAGGTCACCCGCATGGTACCGCCACGTAAAGTGAGGATTGTGACGACCAAGATAGGGACGCAGCGATTCTGCAACCCTGATGGCCGGGCCGCCGCCGGCGCGGACCTTCGCGCCGAGGCCGAAACGGAACACCCTCCGGCCTTCCCGCTCGCCGGATGGCGGTCGGAGGACATCCCCATCCGGCCCATCCGGTCAATTGGCGGAGGCATCGGACGACGGCGCGCCGCCCTCTCCGATCACCACGAAGGGCGCCCAGAACAGCGGGTGGGCCAGGTATTCGGTGTCTGTATCATCGACCAGGGACAGCATGGCGAGGCGATGGGCTTCGGCGCGGCGCAGGTCGGGGTTGCGCCGCATTAGGTCGAACATCCGGGTGGTCAGCTTGACCGTCGCTTCCGAAGCGACCGGCCAGTGGGACACCAGCAGGGCGCGGCTGTCGGCGAAGAAGAAGGACCGCGCCAGGCCGGACAATGCCTCGGCGCCGGGCGTGCCGTCGGCGGCAGCCGTGTTGCAGGCCGACAGGATCACCCAGTCCGCATCGAGGTCCATCTCGGCGATTTCACTGGCCGTCAGCAGCCCGTCGTCCCCCTCCGTCGCCGTTTCGGGCGGCGTCAACAGCAAGGCGGGTTCGGCCAGTCCCTTCAGGTCGCCGGCGACCAGGCCGTGGGTGGCGAAGGCCAGGACCCTGAAATCCTTGAGTTTTAAGGTTCCCCGCAAGGTCGGTTCGGTGGCATTTTCGCGCAGGACCAGGGCCGAGGCTTCGGCGCCGAAGCTGTCGGCGATGGCGTTCAATTCGACGGCAGTTTCCGGTAGCGACGGGATGGCCCTGAGCTCGGCCATGCCGACCCGGCCGAAACCGCGATAGGCCTGGTTGACGTCGATGCTGCGGCGCCTCTGGGACAGCCATGATTTCATGTCGGCGGCGATCCCGCGCATGGGCCCCGGGTGGTCGGCCAGCAGCGGGTCGCCGACTCCGAGGAAGGCTTGCCCGGCGGAAGACAGCTTCGCCACCTTGCGGATCGCCCGCAAAGACGCAACGGACGGCAGCACGGACATGGCGAAGCGCCGCGCCAGCCAGGGCGCCTCGCGAAACTGCCGGAAACTCGAAAAACGCTCCGCCGCCGGTTCTGTCAGGAGCACGCCGAACGGCAGGCTCTGGAGCGCCCCGCCGGCAACGACGAACAGATGCCGCGCGCCGGCGAGCGCCGGTTCGGCGGGCCGGAAGATGCTGGCGTAAAGGCGATGGGCGTCGCCGGCCTCGAACTCGAACAGTTCGGCGATGTCCCGGATGTGGGTCGAGTCCATGCCGCTGCGCAGGCCGACGACGAGTGCCTCCAGATCCGTGCGGTTGATGGGAAGGCGGTAGAGCCAGGCCCGCTGGCGCCGGACCACCCACAGGAACGTCACGTTCTCCACGTAATCGGCCCGCCATTCCCAGGGCAGATACATGATCAGGGCTTCGTCCGGTGCCAATAGGTTCCGGGTCTCCGCGAGGCCCAGGGGTTTGGCGCTGGCCAGGTCTCGGTAGTCTGGGAAATCACGGTCGAGGCGCGCCTCCAGGCGGCGCAGGGCAGCCTCCGTTTCGAGAAGGCCGGCCTTGAGCTTTTCGATGTCGTCGCTGTCACGCTGCTCCGGCGGCAGAGCCACGGCTTCGGCCAGCATCTTGTCGAGGACCTGCCAGCGCTCGTAAGCGTCCTGTTTGTTGCGCACCGCCCCGGCCAGGGCCTTGTCGCCGGCCGCATAGCGGCTGGCCATACGGGTCACGGCCGAGGCCGCCGCCGTCGTATTGACGATCTGCCCCGCTTCAAAACTCTCGGCGACCAGGTCCTGGTCCTGATCCGGGTTCTGGCCGAGGACCTGACTGATGAACTCGATGTGGGCGACGAAGGTGGCCGAGCGGACGAACTGACTGCCTCGAAAACCCCGCGACTGGTGAGCAGAGGTTTGGGTCAGCAGGCGGCGCCGGATGGCGACGGCTTTGCGGTTGGTCTCGACCGCCTCCCGGTGACGGCCCTGGCGAAACAGGATCTCGGCCACGAATTCCAAAGGCTCGACGACGTCGCGGTGGTAGGGGCCGACTTCCGCTACCTTCCGTTCGAGACGGTCCCTTCGCATCCCTTCGACCGCTACCAGATCGCCGGCTTCGAGTAACGCGTCGTGGCGCCGCCAGAAACGCTGATCTTCTCGTTCCTCCTCCGATTGCGCCACTTCCTCGAGCGCGTCGCGGCGGTCCAGAAGCCTTTGGCGCTCGGCGTCGCGGTCGATCTCGCCGTAGAGATTGGCGAGCCGCGACAGCAGGTTCCGGTGCTCCTTCGCTTCCATATTCGGTGCCTTGTCGGCGATCGCGACGGCGCGCTCCAGCCAACGGACGGCGGCCACGAAGCCCTCTTCCATGTCGGCGATCATGGCCAGGTGGCGGAGCACGATGACGAGTTCCTTGTCGTCTGGTCCGCGGGCCCTTTCCCTCAGGGCCAGGCAGCGTTCGAACACTGCCTGGGCCTCGATGTTCCGGTTTTGCAGCATATAGACGCTGCCCAGGTTGAACAGGATGGTGCCGGTGAAGTCGTGAAGTTCGCCCACAGTTTCTTCGGCCGCCGGCACCAGGCGCTTGTAGATGGTCTCGCTTTCCGCATAGCGCCCCTCGTGCATAAGCTTGCCGGCCAGCCAGAAGGCCATGTCCATGACACCTTCGCGGCGCTCCGTCGGGATCCGGTGAATGACGTCGAGGAGCCTGAAGACGATGCGTTCGGCTTCCCGGTAGCGTCCCAACTTGGTGTGGATCAGGGCCAGGCCGTAGTGGGCCGAAGTGACGTCCGGATGAAACGCCGGCAGTTCCCGCTCGCGCATGTCGATGAGGCGCCGGACGTTGGGCTCGGCTTCGCCGTGGCGCTCCTGACGGACCAGGATCCCGCCCAGCCGCTCGAGGCTGTGCGCCAACGCCAAGCGATCGCCGGACGACGTCAGCCGACCCGCCTCGGCCAGGCCCTCGCGGATTTCGAGGGCCTTACGGAAAACGGCTTCCGCATCGGCGAGCCTGGGCCAATCCGCGTAGAGGTAGCCGAGCGTCATGTAGATGCGGGCCAGAAGTTTCGGTTCCGGGTCGGTCAAGGCTTCGGCGCTTTCGAGGGCGCGCTTGAGCGTGCGTTCCGATTCTTCTTTGGCGCCCGCGTAATAGAGCGCCTGGCCGAGCCGGTGGACGTCGCCGACGCTTCGCTTGTCGACCGTTTCCAGAAATCCTTCCCACAAGGTCAGGGCGAGGGCGTAATAGGGATTGTTTTCGGCCGTGCGTTCCATTTTGGCATGCAGTTTGCCAACGCTGGTCAGCATGCGGGCCACTTCTTTCCATTGCACGGCGAAGAACTTGCGGTGTTGCGGTTCGCGGGCGGCGGACAGCGGCAGTTCGAGGAAAGGCCGCGCGCGGCGGAAGATGATGTCGTTGCCGGCCCGCACGTCGCGCTCGACGCGCCGATCGGCGACCCGGCGCAGAGCGACAACCAGCGTAATATCGATGCGGCCGAGAGCGAGCGATTCATCGTCGATGGGGCCAGCTTGGATGATCTTCAGGAAGGTTGTTTCCGCTTCCTCCTCGCGGCCCATATTCATGAGGTAGTTGGCCAGTCGCAGCCGTGTGAAACGGGCGTCGTACTGGGCCTCGAGGGACCGTCGCTTGATCGTTTCGTAATGGTCATCGAGTTGCCGCAGTCGATCAACCGCCTCTTCCCGGCGACCGCGCTCCCAGGCGACCTCGGCGAGCTTGGCCATCGTTTCGAGGATCGAGCGGTGTCCCGGCGCAAGGGTCTCGGTGCGGATGCCCAGGGCCTCCTGGAAAGCGGATTCGGCGCGAGCCAGGTCCTTTTCGGCGATCGCCAGTTCGCCCCTCAGGTCGAGGGCCTCGGCCAGCAGAACGTTCCCGGGTCCGTATTTGCCGGTCAAATGGTTCTCCAGCTTTTCGATAAAGATCCGGCTTTCGGCGTAATGGCCGGCACCGGCCAAGGTGCCGGCGCCCTGGTAGAGGTAGCGCTCGAGGACAGTGTCGTCGGGCCCGGGATGCAATTCGGCGATGGCGACGATTCTAATGAGGGCTGAAACGAGTGCGTCGACATCGCCGCGGAGCCAATGAACGCCGCCGTAGGTGTCGAGAACCGGGATCAGTTTCGGGCTGTCGAGGCCGAAGCGTTGCTCCCCCAGTTCAAGCAATCGGTCGGCCTCCGCCTCGGTCTCCGCGTACCGCCCGGCCGCGAATAGCGCCTCCAGCGCTTCGACCTGGTCGTCGAAATCCACCCCCTGGGCACCAGCCGGGCTCGTTCCGACCAACGCCGCGACCATTACCGCGACCAGGATCCGTAACCATCGATTGCGCGGCATCACCCACCTTTGCAATCGGGATGAACAATAGAAAACGTCGTCGGCGAGGCACCCGGCTCTCGGCGCGATTAACCGCGATCATACCACATTTGGTCGACCGGCAGGTTCTTGGGGGATGTTCCGTCATTGCCGACGGGCCCGTCCGCAAGCTTCTGATCAGCGGGGCGAATTCGATATGCGCATTCGTTCAAAACACGAAAGGCGCCACGGTCTACTTGCCGAGCAGCACGTCCTTGGCCTCGTTGATCTTGGCGGCCAGGTAGTCGGACCCGCCGTGATCCGGATGCAGGCCGGCGATCAGGCGTTTGTGGGCCGCCTTGATCGCATCCCGATCGGCCCCGTCGTCGAGACCGAGGACGCGCAACGCCTCGGCCCGGTCCATGGCGCCGGGCATGGCGCCGCTGCCGCCCCGCGCCTCTTCGCCGCCGCCTGCCCCGGCGTCCCGCCATTCCGGGTGGTTTCGGTCGAGATAGGCCTCGATCAGGCGCGCCGATTCGGCGTCATCGGTCCAGCAGGCCCTGAGCAATTCGATGAGTTCGCCGGCGGTCAGGTCCTCCACGCGGCGCCCGGCGAAGGGTCCGTCCAGGACTTCGCCCGAGATGTCGCCCGTATCGTGGTTGAGCGACATACGGAGGTGACGGGTCTCGACGTCCGATGTCCTGCCGGACGCGCTACCGGTCGCCGCGCCGGCCATGCGCGAGAAATTCTTGGCGAACCGTGCCGCGGCGCGAGCCCGGAAAAACCAGGGCAGCAACGCCGGCAGGGCGAAGAAGGCCCAGGCCAGGCGTCCGGTCACGACGAAGAACAGTGCGACTGTCACGACCAGGCCGATCAGCACCCACTTCAGGACCTTCAGCAGCGTCTTGGTGTCGGCGCTCGAATACCAGCGACCGGCCAGCAGCAGGCCGGCCAAGATGGCGATGCCGAGGATAAGATAGGGAAACATCGATCGCCGTTCCGCTAGCGGTTACCAAATGGAGCCATACGATACACCTTTGACGCGATGGGAAAAGGCGAGACGTCGGTCCGTTTCGGGTCTTCGATGACACTGCCCCGACGCCGACGATCGTCTCAAACGATCATGGGGTATATGGGTCGAAGGGTCGATCGTTTGGAGGGGCATCCCAATTAAAGGCCGACGATGTCGATCCCGTACTTGTCTTTGGCACGTTTTCTGAGCCATGTCGCGGCCTCAACCCTGTCGCTGAAGGCACGGGTTTCCCAATCGGTCGCGTCCATGAAGATCTCCCACATTCGGGCCAGACCAGAAGCGTAGGGTTGCGGCGTATATATGGCAACGAGGGTGTCCAGGTTGATCGATGTGACGCGCTTCGACATGGCCACCAAGCGCTTCACGGCATCACTGTTCACATGAAGCTCTGTGACAGCGGAATAATCCGAAAGGCTGAACCTGTATTTCGCGAGGCTCTCGTCCCCTTGCGAAAAGAACTATCGGTAAAACCCGACGAACTCCTCATCGGTGAGAACGCCGGAGGCCGTGATCAGGTTTCCAAGGCCGCCGTCCACTTGTCGATAATCGATGGGCATGACGGGCTCACCGCATCTGGTGCGTGATCTTCAGCACCTCGCCGCCTTTCTTCCGGGCCAGGTCCTCGAGCGCCGGGCGGCCGCCGGCGGCGAATACGGCGACGGCACCCAATAGCTCCTTCAGCATGCCGGCCGACGAGCCGTCGAAGCGGCAGCAGGCGCCGCCGGTGAGGCGCGCGACCTCGCGGAAAGCGTATTCGGCGACCGGTTCGTCACCCTCGTGGAACATGAAGGCGGGCACGCCCAAGAGTCCCAGTTCACCGGCCGTGGCGCCGAGCTGATCGACATCCTCCTCGACGCAATCGCCAACGAAGACGAGCGCGTTGACGCCGCCCCTCTTGGCCTCGTTGAGCGTGTGTTTGAGGACCTTGCCGATCTGTGTTTCGCCGGCGTGACACAAAACCGACGACATCAAGCGTAACAATTCTCGCGCGTTCGACGTCCACGGGCTGACCTTGAATTCGCCGAACCCGCGGTAAAAAGCGAGTTGCACGTCGAGTCCGCCGAGGTCCGCCGTGGCCTCGAACATCTCGCCCTGGATGCGCGCCGCCGTGTCCCAGGTCGGCTGGCGGCTGGCCGTGGCGTCCATGGCGAACAACAGGCGCCCGCGTTCGCCCGCCTTTTTGGAGACCGGTGTCGCCGCCAGCTTGTTGAGAAACGCATCGACGCTACGCTTCTCGCTGTCTTTCTTCGTCGGAACCTTGTCGGCCATGACTCCGCCCGTCGGTATTGATCCGCCGCTTAAAGATAAGGGTTTTCGGCGCCGGCGCCAGGGCTTCCGGATGCCGCATTCACCGGTTCGTCACCAGGCGGGTGCGGGTCTTGCCGCAATAACGGCACTGGTCCTTCTCGACACTGCCGGCTTCGCCGAAGCCGAAGGTGGCCTCGACGACTTGACAATCATGAAGTCCGATCCGACACAGCAACCGGTTCGGGTAATCAAGGATATCCATCATTGCACCCCATCGGCGATGGGTTACTAACCCCATTATACCGCTTTTCGCCGGCTCCCGTTAGCCGGGTAGGCGACGGCGGGACGAATTCCCAGATGAACGTGGTCGTGACGGCACTCATGCTTCTGGCATGCATCGCATGGGTACCTATGTTATATGTCGCCCGTTGTCCGGCAAAAACGTGGCCGCGCCAAGAATACCATAACCGTAGACCAATGCCATGAAGACCTACGCCCCCGTCACCGCTGACCAGACCGCCAGTGACGCCTTCGCCGCCATTCTCCGGCACAACCTGGACAAGGTGCATTCCTGGCAGGACAAGGCCCGGGACTGGCAGGACATCGAAGGCGTCCATCAGGTCCGCGTCTCCTTTCGCCGTTTGCGCTCTGCGTTCAGCGTCTTTCGGCCGGTCCTCGCCGGCGCCGACCGCAAGCACTGGTCGAAGACGATCAGGGCCCTGGTCGATGAGACCGGCATGGCGCGCGACATCGACGTCCTCATCGACGAAGGGTTGCCGGAATTCCACGCCGAAAGACTCGACATCAAAGACCTGGGTGAAGAGGCAATGCTGGCGGTCCTGGCCGAAAGACGCGAGACCGCTTACGTGCGGGTGCGGGCCATGCTCGACAGCGACGCCTACGCGGCGTTCCACCGCGAGTTCCCGGCATGGATCGACAGGGCCGGTTGGTACTCGGAGACGCTTTCCGAGAAGAAGAGCAAACGCCTCAACACCGATGTAACCACCTTGGCCACGCGTCTGTTGGACAGACAGGATACGGAGGTGCTTTCGCACGGCGACGGCATCGAGAACCATGATGCAGAAGAGATGCACCGGCTCCGTATCGAGTGCAAGAAATTGCGCTACGCCGGCGAGTTCTTCATGACCGTGTTCGACGGCATGGCCGAGTTCCTGAAGCACATGAAGGGCATGCAGGATACGCTCGGCCTGATGAACGACGCCGCCGTCATGCACCATATGATGGATGACCTGGTGCCTGCGGATGCCGACCCCGAACTGCGCCGATACGCCGAAATCCTGATCGCCTGGCGGGCCGAACAGTACGCGGCGAAGGAAGACCAGTTGAGCGCTCAGTGGACCGAGTTCCTCGAGGCCGAGCGGCCGTGGGACATCCTGGCGTCATTTTAAACCAATTTCGATGACCCCGACCGTTTGAAGCCGGGCCCAAATATCCGTCCGGATATCGCGTTTCGGTTTTGGTTTGTGTTCGGATGCCCGTTGGACTAGGAAATCTGAAACACAAACGCGCCACGCGAGGTGCGATGGAGGGGAACATGAAGACCGTGCGTTGGTTGGTCGCCGGATTACTTTTCGTCGTCGCCGGCTGCCAGACGACAGGCCAAGACACCGAGATCACCAAGGGCCGCGTCGAGGTGAACATCGGCGCCGGCGGCCAAGGCGGCGTCTACCTGCCGACCGGCAACAACATCTGCCGGATGCTCCACAAGGACCGAAAGCGCCACGGCATCGATTGTTTCGCACTAGAGACTCGAGGTTCCGTCGCCAATCTTAAGGCCATGCGCGCCGGAGACATCCAGATGGCCATAGCGCAATCGGACTGGCACTACCATGCCTATGAAGGCTCAGCGAAGTTTCGATCGGCCGGACCAAACAAGGATTTGCGCTCGGTGTTTTCGCTTTATTCAGAACCCGTGACACTGGCCGTCCATCCGGATTCCGGTATCAAGACGATCCACGACCTCAAAGGTAAGGTCGTCAACATTGAACGGCCGGGCACGGGTACGGAAGCCTACTGGAACCTGTTGTGGTCGACCCTCGGATACACCAACGCCGACCTCGAGAGGGTAACGCAGATGCGGACGAAAGACGCCGCCGGTGCGCTTTGCAACATGGACATCGACGCCTTTCTCTGGATCGTCGGCAATCCGAACTCAATAACCGGGAGAGCGGTCGAAACTTGCGGAGCAACGGTCGTTGAAGTCACGGACCCGGCCTTCGACAAGCTCGTGGAAACCTCCAGCTACCTACGCCATGGCGTGGTTCCAGGCGGAGTCTATCGAACGACGCCGAATGACGTGAAGACCATCGGCCTCGGCCCGACCCTGGTGACAACACGAGATGTGCCGGAAGACGTCGTCTACGAATTCGTAAGGGCAGTTTTCGAGAACTTTCGTGCGTTCAAGAACTCGCACATCGCGTTCTCGACCCTTCGCAAGGAGGAGATGGTCAAGGCCAGCCTGACCGCCCCGCTCCATCCGGGTGCCTTGAAATACTACCGGGAAGCGGGACTGATGTGAGTGTTGGCGGCCACGCCTCTATCCGGTCAGTTCCGTCCGCACCTTGACTTCCGAATGCAGTGTCCGATGCACCGGGCACTTGTCGGCGATCTCCAGGAGCCGCTGGCGTTGCTCGCCGTCGAGCGCGCCTGATATCGCCAATTCCCTTTCAATCAGGTCGAGCTTGCCCTCCCGGGTTTCGCAGTCTTCGCAGTCGGCGGCGTGGATCTTGGCGTGGTTCATCTTCACTGAGACGTTTTCCAGCGGCCAGCCCTTGCGCTCCGCATACATCCTCACCGTCATCGAGGTGCAGGCGCCGAGCCCGGCCAGCAGGTAGTCGTAGGGCCCGGGCCCCGTGTCGTCGCCGCCGTAGGACAGCGGCTCGTCGGCGCGGAGCACGTGGCGGCCGCCAACGGAAACGATCTGGGCGAACTTGCCCTCGCCGGTCTCGGCGACAGTGACCTCCCCTTCCCCGGCCCGCGCCCGGTGGTCGGCCAGGGCGCCTTCGCCGATGAAACGCCGGGCCCAGGCGCCGATGACGTCGGCAACGTAAGCGGCGTCATCGGGGCGGCTCAGGAGATGGTCGGCCTGGTCCAGCGAGATGAAGGATTTCGGGTGTTTGGCGGCCTGGAAGATGCGCCCGGCGTTGTCGATGCCGACGGTCTGGTCGAGGGGCCCGTGGAAGATCAGCAAGGCCTTCCGCATCTTGGTGATCTTGTCCTCTAAAGCCTGGCCGGCGATGTCGTCGAGGAATTGCTTGGTGATGGTGAAGCTGCGCCCGGCAAGGGTCACTTCGGCGATGCCGTTTTTCTCGATGCGCTCGATATCGCATCCGAAGTTGTGCTTCACATGGTCCGGATCGGCCGGCGCGCCGATGGTGCACACCCCCTTTACGCTCTCCACATCGCCGGCCGCGGCTAGCACGGCGGCGCCGCCGAGGCTGTGGCCGACCAGGATCGCCGGCGCTTGGTGGTTGTCGCTGAGCCAGTTGGCGGCGGCGATCAGGTCGGCGACGTTGGAACTGAAGTTGGTGTTGGCGAACTCGCCGTCGCTGTGGCCGAGCCCCGTGAAATCGAACCTGAGCACCCCGATACCGTTCTCGACGAGGCCGGCGGCGACCCTTTTCGCGGCGAAGATGTCCTTCGAGCAGGTGAAACAGTGGGCGAACAACGCGTAGGCCAGGGGCGGATGCGGCGGCAGGTCCAGGCGCGCCGCCAAACTCTCCCCTTGTGAGCCGGTGAACGTGACTTTTTCGCTGCTGCCCCAGGCCATGGTCGGTCCCTCCTCTTTTCGTGGCGCCTCCCGTCAATGTGGGTGCGTCGGGGGCGTTGGGCAAATCACGATCCGATCAGCGGCCGGGCAGCGGCGGCGTGATCGCAGCGAGCAGATCGGCGAGCCCGCATCGATCCAGGGTGTCGACAGTGTTTTCGATTGCCTTGGCGCGATCGGCGCCGAGCGGCCGGTCGGCCAGGGCATGGAACTTGGCCCGGATCTCGGCTTCGTCCAGCGGCGCCTCCGGATCGCCGCGCGCCTCCGTGGGGCCCGATGCCAGCTCGCGGCCGTCCTTGAGGACGACCGACACCTCGCCGATGCGCCGCGCCGGGAAGGCATCGTTGTAGTCGTCCTTCTCTTCCATGGTCATGGAGTCCGATAGTCTGAGGATGGCCGCATCTTCGAGGGCCGCTCCCGAAACCTCCTCCGTCCCGACGCGCCCGTAAACGGCCGCCGCCGCCGTCGGGAACGGCAGGCTGTACTGGGCCTCTTCCGTCGTTTTTGGCCGCCTCATGGCGAGGCGCGTCGCCTCGTGGAAACTGGCGACCCGTATGTGGTCGATGGCGTCGCCGTCGAACCTGTGCTCACTTTTGAGCTTCAACACCGCCTCCACCGGCGGCTGCGCCCAGCGGCACACCGGTTGCGGCTTGAAGTACTGCTCGAGGATGCGCCAGCGGCCGCCGAGGTCGCCCCACAGGTCGGCGACTTCTTCGCCCTCGACGGTGATCGCCGGCGCCCCCGTGAACCCGCTCCTCGCCAGATAGGCGGCCGAGACCCCGGCCAGGGCGCCCCAGCCCGACCCGTCCTTGACCATGGTCGGGAAGTCGATGCAGCGCATCATCTGGCTCCGCGGCCCGTGGTATTCGGCGGTGCCGATGGCCTCGCGGGTTTGCTCCGCATCGAGGCCGAGGACCCGGGCAGCGATGGCGGCGCAGGCGACGGCGACCCAGGCGCCGGAGGTATGGTAGTCGTCGACGGTCCGATGCAGCGCCATACCGGCCCGCGAACCGATCTCGTAGCCGACGACCACCGCTACCAACAACGCGCTACCGTCTTCGACCGTCTCCGCCTGCAGGTAGGCCAACGCCGCCGGCAGCACGCCGCAGCCGACATGGCCCTTGGTCATCTTGTGGCCGTCGTGGGCATCCAGGGCATCGATGGTCATGCCGCCGGCGAGCGCCGCGCCGGCCGGGCTGACGGTGCGTCCGTCGAAGATCATTCTGGCCGCCGCCTTTCCCGGGCCGAATTGATCGGCGGCGTGATCGCCGATGATAGCGGCAAGCGGCGTCGTCGCCCCACCGGCGGCGACACCGAGGAGATCGAGAATGCAGCGCTTGGCGAAGGCGACGACTTCGTCCGACAGAGCGTCCAGCCGGGCATCGTGAACGAAATCGCAGAACGGCGTCGCCATGGCCCCTCCTCCCCCTGCCGGATGGCCGATGTTTTGAATCTGCCCCAATCCTATGAGGCGGTTCCAACGACCTTTTGCGGCGGACGGACCTCTGGAGTCCCCCGGGCGACAAATGTGGTCGGCATGTTGATCGGCCGGCGGCGGGAGCACCGATAGCATCCCCTTCGAAACTCCGCGTGCCGTCTTTCCACAGGTGATCGGCCATGGCCTTCCCCACGCACAGCAAGTACGTCGTCATTGGCGCCGGCATCCACGGGCTGAGTACCGCCTACCATCTGGGCCGCCGGCTCCGCGAGACCGGCCAGGGCAGCGGCGAGGACATTCTGGTCATCGACAAGACGTCGATCGCCGCCGGCGCGTCCGGAATCGCCTGCGGCGTCGTGCGCAACAACTACCACCAGCCGGCCATGCGCGAGCTGATGGCCCATAGCGTCGCCATCTGGGAAGAGGACGCCGAGACCTTCAGCTACCACCCGGTCGGCTACATGCAGATCAGCCACGAAGGCATGCGGAGCGACATCGCCGAGGTGGCGCGCCAGCAGAAGGCCATCGGCTACGAATCCGAATTCATCGAAGGCGCCGAGGACTCGGCGGCCTACATGAAGGCGATCTTCCCCGACTGGCAGGCGAGCGGCATCACATCGGTTTTGCACGAGAAACGCGGCGGCTACGCCAACAACACCAAGGCCATATACGGGCTCGCCGGCAAGGCGGAAGCGGAAGGCGTGCGCATCCTCACCGGCGTCGCCGTCACCGGGTTCCGCATCGACGGCGGCGCGGTGACAGCGGTCGAGACCGAGCGCGGTGCCATCGAAACCGACACCGTCGTCGTCGGCGCCGGACCCTGGGCGAAATCTCTGTGGGACATGCTGGAGCTCCCCGCCGCCATCCGGGTCAAGGGCCTCGACGGCATCGTCCACGAGGATGTGCCCATGTGGACCTTTTGGAGCCTGCAGGAAGGGACACTCGGCGTCGATCCCGACTTCCAGAAGACGGCGGACGGCGCCATGCCGCCGGTCATTCACGTGGACACGGATACGCCGCTCCATTCCGACGTCGACGGCTCGCTGATTACCGAGGGCCCCTGGGGCATCTACTACAAACCCGATTTCCACTTCAACGGCATCCAGGGCGGCGCCATGCCCTACGTGGTCGAGACCCCGGCCGACAAGGTCGCCGTCGACCCCTACGGCCCCGACTCGCCCGATTTCGTCGTCGGCGACGACTTCGCCCACATGTGGTGCTCGGCCCTCGCCTTCTGTCAAAAGCGCTTCGAAGGCCAGATCGTACGTTACCGCAAGGAGCCGTCCGGCGGCATCGGCTGCTTCACGCCGGACAGTTTCCCCGTCTTCGACGTTTTCCATCAGAACTGCCACGTCATCGCCGACAGCAACCACGGCTTTAAGATGATCGGCGTCGGCAAGCTGGTGGCGGACGAGATCACCGGCGACAAGAGCAAGCTAATGGAGCCCTTCCGTTTCTCACGGTTCGAAGCGGGCAAGCTGCACCCGGTGTCGAACAGCCCCTATCCGTGGAGCTGAGGGTTTCGCCTTCGTGTCTTGAAGGCGGGTTGTCTCCACCGGGTTGATGCCTGAGTGGATTTCCATACTATCAGCGGTTATCCGTCTGTTTCGGTGGCAGCGCCATCATCGCCAGCCCGCCGATGACGAGGGTCAGCGCGGCGAACAGCGATGGCGTGACGCGCGCATCGAGAAATATAATGGACAGCAGGACCGCGGTGATCGGGCTCAGGGCCAGAAAGGCGGTGACGATACCGGCCGGCGCATTGGCCAAGGCATAGAGCCACATCAAATACCCGATACCGCTCGACAGGCCGACAAAGCCGACGAGCGCTAGGGTTTGGTCGGTCCAACTGCCGACGGGGGCGCCGCCGGTTTCAACCAGGGCCATTGCGGCCAGGGGGAGAAGGGATGCGGCCATGGCGACCACACTGACGTTCAGCGCGCCATAACGCTTGAGATAGGGCCCGTAAAAGACAGAGCAGACTGCACCGGTCAGGGTCGCCAGCGCTGCCAAAACCAAGCCGGTCACCTCGCCAACCGTGATCATCCCGGCGAGCGCTTCACCGCCGACAAGGGCCGCCACCGCCGCGATCGTCAGAACGATGGCGGTGACGTCGCGCGCACCGACACTTTTACGGAAGAAGAGCCAGGCAACGCCGATGGTCATCAGGGGGAGTGTGGCGAAGACCAGAGAGACGCGCGCCGAGCTCGAATTGAGGACGGCGAGGTTCAACAGCGCGATCAGCAGGCCGAACTGGCCCATGCCGATCAGGGAAACGGGAAGCAGGCCGCGGCGGCTTATGGACGGCGCGGTCGAACGCAGGGCGAACGGCAGCAGGAAAAGAAGGGCGACGGCATAGCGGAGTAAGCCGAGCAGACCGGCACCCACATCGGCGACGACGGCTTCACTGGCGACCATTGCGGCGCCGACCTGCACGCCTGTTCCCGAGGCGGCCCATAGCACCCGTGTCAAAGATCGCGTCCCCAGACCTGGCCGACGAGGTTCTTGCCGAAGCTTTGGTGCGGCTCTTCTTCCAGGAGTTCGAAACCGACGGCCTCATAGATGCGCCGGGCAGATACCAGGACATCATTGGTCCAAAGGGCCATGCGTTTGTAGCCCTTGGCGCGCGCAAACCGCAGGGTCTCGTCGACCAGGCGGCGGCCCAGCCCGAGCCCGCGCGCGCGCTCGTCGACATAGAGCAGGCGCAGCTTGGCCGTCTTGTCATCCTGGCGGACGATGAAGACCGAGCCGATCACCTCCCCGTCGCGCTCGGCAACCCAGCACCGCTCGCAGGACGGATCGAAGGTCTTGGCGAATTGGCCGACGATTTCCGCGACCAGCGCCTCGAACGTCCAATCCCACCCGTATTCCTTCGCATAGAGCCGTGCTTGCTGATGGGTGATCCATCCGAGATCGCCCGGCTCCGGATCACGCAGGATGAAGGTTGCATCCCTCGGGCCGTCGCCGAGCAGGCGCCGGATGCGGTTCATAGCGCCGATCAGCTCGCGTCTTTCCGTCTCCGACAGGTTTTCGAACAGTGCCGCCGCCTCCTTGGTCGACGCCGCGTCGAGGCCGGCGAAGACCGTCCGCCCTTTACCGGTCAAAGTGAGTTCCAGCCGCTTGGCGTTCCTTTCCGAAGGCCTCCGCTCGACCAGCCTGTCATCGACGAACCGCGAAACGATGCGGCTCAGATAGCCGGGATCCATGCCCAGGGTCTCGCTCAGATCCCGCGCCGAAGGCCGCCTCTTGGGCGGCGCATTGGCGATCTCATAGAGAACCCGCACCTGCGGCAACGTATATTCCGATGCTAACAAGTGTTCGTTGAGTGCCCCGACCAACCGTGTATGAAACCGGTTGAACTCCCTGAAATCCGAGATATCCGTCTCCATCATATTGACATTGTCTTTAATAGTGTTGACTTCGTCAACAAATCATAAAAGATGAAAGCGACCTGCCCCCCTTAACCGGATCTAGACGCTCAGCGGGAGAATCTGGGGTTTGGATCGTAGAGAAGAGGGGATATTCGGATGTCCAGGAAGCGATTTTCTGTCGAGCAGATTATCGTTTATTCGCGGGAAGGCGAGGTGCGGTTGGCGTAAGGCCGGACAGTCGGCGACGCATGTCGCGGATCGGCGTGTCAGAACAAAGTTACTACCGCTGGCGCAAGGAGTATGGCGGGCTGAAGATGGACCAGGCTCGGCGGCTGAAGGAACTGGTGCGCGAGAACAGCCGTCTGAAGCGGGCAGTGGCCGATCTGACGCTTGAGAAGTTGGTGTTGAAAGAAACTGCGGAGGGAAACTGGTAAGCCCCGAGCGCCGCCGGCGTTGCTCAGTGCCGAGGGCTGGCCCGTCAACCACAAGCGAGCCGAACGCATCTGGCGGCGCGGCGGTCTGCCGCCCGCGCTCAACCTTCAGGCTAAAAACGCTCCACTGGAGCGTTTTCTTAACGCCTTCAGCCTTCAAGTTATGAGCGCTCCCGGTGGTCGCGGCGATAGCCTTCATGGGCGTAAGTCGAAGTCATATCCCGGCAGGCAAAACCACGAAGACCCGCCAAGGGCGGGTCTCTCAGACCGCTGACAAAGTCCTCGCCTTTGGCGGCGGCTTTTGATTCAATGTGGGATGCTTAAAAACCGCTCACCCCAGCAGACGGAACTGGAGATGGTGACTTTGGAGTCTCTGGTTCCGTCGGATCA
>Ga0209787_1000022_pt1 | contig 68796 bp, 66 predicted proteins | sample WorMetLIZISLAND2_2_FD_187414 | JGI IMG/M metagenome (GOLD analysis project Ga0209787, IMG submission 187414) | Marine gutless worms symbiont microbial communities from Max Planck institute for Marine Microbiology, Germany - Olavius loisae LIZARD... ... | reverse complement strand
TGATCCGACGGAACCAGAGACTCCAAAGTCACCATCTCCAGTTCCGTCTGCTGGGGTGAGCGGTTTTTAAGCATCCCACATTGAATCAAAAGCCGCCGCCAAAGGCGAGGACTTTGTCAGCGGTCTGAAACGGCGCCTTCAGGCGCCGTTTCCCTATCGAACCGCAAAAGCGGAACCTACCAGAGCTTCACCTCCTCGCCGCGCTTCTCCATCTCCTCGGCCAAAGACTGCAGCCAACGTTGGAAGTTGGGCTGGGTCTCGTAGCCCTTGGTGCGCACGTAGACGAAGGAGTTCTTGAAATGAAAGGGTTTCCAGTACCCTAAAAGCCGCCACACCTCGGCATCGTGACCCGGCTTGGTGTCGGCATCCGAAATCGTCGCCGGCAGGAACTGGATGGTCGGCGTGAACTGCACCCGGTACTTGCGGGCCAATTGTTTTTCCGTCGTCACCTCGCCGTCGAGGTCGGTGACCTCGCGGTCGCCCCACAGATTGAGCTGGATGACGTTGAAGTTCTCCCGGATGTAGTCGACGACCTCCGGAACACGGAGATTGACGTTGTGCATCTCGGCGCAATAGGGGCAGCCGCGCTGCTCCCAGATGATCGCCAGCTGTTTGCCCTCGCCCGCCGAGTCGGTCATGTCCTCGCGCAGATCGAGGAACGAATCCATGAACCAGGGCTGAATATAAAGCCCCTCCTCGTTGGGCTCGATCTCCGGCAATAGCTCCTTCTCGCTGGCCTGTATGGTCCCGCCCCACATGACGGCCGCCACCAAAAACAGTCCGGTGATGATCTTCCGCGCCAACATCACGCTCTCCTCCCATTCGAAAGCCGGTTGTGGCGATCCCTCGCCCCACACTTAAAAAATCCGTGATATCTTACCCACGCCTTTGACCGGCATCAACCGAGGCCGGAAACACGTTCGTGTTATGGGCGGTTACGGTTTTCGCGCCCGCTCCTTGCAGGACCGCACGAATTGTACGAAGGGTTCGGTCCAGCGCCGTCCCGGTACGCAGCGTTGATGAGAGAAACAGGCCAGCAGATTGCCGACGATGAGGCCGTCGTGCTCACCGTCGATACCGTAACCGCGCACCACGTCGAAAGCGTAGGTCTGGCTCGCCGGCAGGTTCTCCAGCGACGCGTAGTGGAACTCGTGGGCCGGAAGGACCGCGCCGGGAGAGTCGGTCTCGGGCCAAAGCCCGTTTTCGGTCCGCGCCAAGCGCACATAGCCGCGGCCCACCGGCTTGTCGTGCATCACCGTGTCACCGGGAAGATATCCGACCATCTCGTGGCGCTCGCCCCGCCAGGTCAGGCTCTTCGACAGATACATGAGCCCGCCGCATTCGGCGTAGGCCGGCATGCCGGCCTCGAGCGCCGCCGCGATTTCGGCCCTGAGCGCTGTGTTCGCAGCAAGTTCGGCGGCGTGGGTTTCCGGGAACCCGCCGCCGATGAAAAGCCCGTCAACGTCCGGCAGGCGTGCATCGCGCTGGGTATCGAAAAAACAGAGCTCGGCACCGCTCCTTTCCAGGCACTCGAGGTCGTCGGCATAGTAGAACCCGAAGGCTTCGTCGCGGGCGATGCCGATACGCAGGTCCTGTGTCCCGGGGCCGGCCGACGATCGGCGTCCCGCCGGTTTCGCCGGCAGGTCGCGGCCTATGTCCAAGACGGCGGCGAGGTCGACGTTTTCGCGGACGATGGCCGCCGAGGCGGCGATGATCGTGTCGACGGCGCCGGCCTCGTTGGTCGGGGTCAGGCCGAGGTGGCGCTCGGTGATCTGCATTTCCGGGTAGCGCCCGATGGCACTCAATACCGGCACGTCGGTGTATTCCTCGATGGCGGCGCGCATCTTCTTTTCGTGGCGCGGCCCGCCGACCTGATTGAGAATGACGCCGGCAATGGCGACGGATGGATCGAACGTGCGGTAGCCGTGGATCAGCGGCGCGATGCCGCGGGTGATACCGCGGGTATCGACGACAAGAACCACGGGCAGCTGCAACAGGGATGCCAGCGCCGCATTACTGTCGGAACCGGTAACGTCGACGCCGTCGAACAGTCCCTTGTTGCCCTCGACGATCGCAACATCGGAACCGGCGGCGATCTCCAGGAAGTAGTCGCGGATACCCTCAGGCGTCTGGGTGTGGAAATCGAGATTGCGGCATGGCAGCCCCGAGGCCCGTCCCAACCACATGGGGTCGATGTAATCCGGTCCCTTCTTGAAGGTCTGCACGGTCTTGCCGTCTTCGGCGAAGGCGGCAGCCAAGGCAAGGGCGATGGTGGTTTTGCCCGACGACTTGTGGGTAGCGGAGATGAAGAATGATCGGGTGCTCATGGGGCTCGGTCACCGTGGGTTTCCGGCCGCTGCCGGTACCCATTCCCCTACCCGCTCGAGTGATGCGGATCAACCACCTCGTCGGCGAGATTTTCCGGCAGAAACCTGAGGACCCGCGCCGCAACCAAGGTGATGATCGCGGCCAGGGCCACACCGCCGACGCCGAGGCCAACCTCGGGAAGGCTCGGCACGTAATTACTGACGGAGCCGTCGTAGAAATTGCTGGTCACTTCCATGCCCGGGAACAGGTTCAGGGGGTAGGCCTGACCGCCGATGATGATGACGTAGACCTGGGCGATGCCGCCGACGACGACCAGCGCCGCCGCCAGGGAGACCCGGCCCTTGGTCAGGTTCTCGGCGTTACCGAACAACAGAACCAGCGGCACGATGGAGCCGACGAAGACTTGAACGCCCCAGAACAGGCCGGTGAAAATGCCGCCTTCGACCAGGATGAACCGTTCGACGCCGGCGTGTTCGGCGGCGTAGAGATTGGTCAGGTGCTGGACGATGACGAAATAGAGGACGGCGGCGACGAAGACGCCCAACAGCCGGCCCATCTTGCGGACCAGGAAGTCGCCGACCGGGTTGTCGCTCCATTCGTAGACGGCGATGACGGCCAAAAGGAAGATCGCCAGACCGAAGGAAAAGGACATGGCGATGAACAATGGCGCCATGACCGCCGCGTCATAGGCCTCACGGGCGATGAGGAAACCGAAGATCAGGCCGGTACCGGTGGTCAGGCCGAGGCGCCAGACGAATGCGACGGTGCCGGCGACCTTGCTCCAAGCATTCACCGGTCGGTCCATCATCACCCACAGATAAACGCCGACGACGGCCATGAAGCCGGTGTAGAGGAAGATGTTCCAGGCGAAGATCGATTTGAAGTTATAGGTGGTGGCGGCGACGATCAGCCGGTCCGGCCGGCCCAGGTCGAGCACGAGAACGGCGAGACCTCCGGCCAGTAGGGCCAGCGCCAGGAGTCCTGAAAACCGGCCCAGTGGCTTGTAGGCGGAGCGGCCGAAAACGGTGCCGATGGAGGCCACGTTGAGCGCGCCCGAGGCGGCGACGATCAGGAACACGGCGAAGACATGCGGCATGCCCCAGACGATCTGGTTGTCCATGCCGGTCACCCAGTGGCCGCTGTGCTCCATGTAAAGAGCCGACAACCCGCCGACGCCGGCGACCACGGCGATGGTGAACAGCACCTTGTAGAAGGCGCCGCCCGGTACACCCAGGAATTTGTAGCTCATCGTTAATTTCTTGGCCGGTTTCATCGTCCTGTCGCCCCTACAGGTTTTGGTACCAGACGCCCGGGTCAACGCCGAGATCGGCCCGGATCTGTTTTGCCGGGTAGGCCTTCAATGCCTTCGAGATGGTGCTCTCCGGGTTTTTCATGTCGCCGAAAAGGATCGCCCCGTGGCCGGCATCAGCGCAGGCTTCAACACAGGCCGGCTCGCGGCCGGCATCGACACGGTGGACACAGAGTGTGCAACTCTCGACCGCACCCTTGCCGCGCGGCGCATAAGGTTTCTGATCCTCGACGGACTCGTGAATAAAGGACCGCGCCTTGTAGGGGCAGGCCATCATGCAATAGCGGCACCCGATGCAAATGTGTTTGTCGACGAGAACGATGCCGTCGGCCCGCTTGAACGAAGCGCCGGTCGGGCAGACGTCGACGCAGGGCGGATCAGCGCAATGCTGGCACATGACCGGCAGCGAGCGCTCCTGGCCGGTTTTCGGGTTGCGGAGATCGACCTTGCGGATCCACTTGGCGTCCGTCTTCGGCCGCCCGTGGCCGTTGATTCCGTTTTCCGTCTTGCAGGCACTGACACAGGCGTCGCAGCCGGCCGAACATTTGTTGACGTCGACCAGCAGTCCCCAGCGGACCTTCGACGATACCGGAGCGGCGGCGCCGTTCGCCTCGCCGATACCGTAAAGCGTGACGCCGGGTGCCAGCGTGATGCCGGCGGCGAGCGCGGCTGCGTTGCCGAGGAACCGGCGGCGGTCGAGGGTTTCCGTGTTTTTCTTTTTCGTGCTCATTTCGAAACCACTTCAGACAGGACTTCGCCGATCGTCTTCATCGGGCGCTGTGACAGTTTCTCGGCCTCCCCCGGTCTCGACGCGTGACAATCGAAACAGTCGACGGTTACCGCCGCATAGTCGTGACAGGCCCGGCAGAAGTGTTTCGGACTGTCGAAACCGACGGGTTTTCCGTCGCTGTTGGGTACCGCATGGCAAGCGATGCACCCCTTCAGATTCTCCTGTTCCGGGCGGATACCCTCGTGAACGGTGTCGTCACGCTGATGCTTGAGGAGTTCCATGTGATGGGAGCGCATAAACGCGGTGTCACGTACACAAACATCCCCTTTGCCTTTCGAAACCGTCGGCAACGGCACGCCGTCGCCGGCCGAAGCGGCCCGCTCCATACCGGCGCCTGCGATCAGCAGAACCGCGGCCAAGATCAGAAAGACGTATCGGGGATGCATGCGGCCTCCTATCCGTCACCAAGTCCCATCTGGATGTAGCCCGACGGGCAGACGTCGGCGCAGATGTAGCAGCCGACACAGCGGGAATAATCCGTGTCGACGTAGCGGCCCACCGTCCGTTGGCCCTTATCGACGCGGAAGACGGCGTCCTGCGGGCAGTAGATGAAGCAGTTGTCGCACTCGAAGCACATGCCGCAGCTCATGCAGCGGTCGGCCTCGTCGACGGTTTCCTCTTCCGAGAGCCCGGTGAAACGTTCCTCGAAATTGCCGACCACGTCGTCCGCCGAAATCTCCACCTCGGCGCGGCGCGCCATCGGCGTGTACGGGAAATGGGCCTTGAAAAGCGTGTCGGCCGGAATGACCTCGGCGAACGAACGGTCTTCGTAGTTATGAACGGCAAACTCGGCGCTGTCGGTGCCGCGCGTCGGTTCGTTGCCGTATTCCTCGGGCTCCAGGTCATGGGCGCGCAGTTCATTCAGCAAGTTGAAATGATGGACGTCGACCTTCGGCCGGTCCGCCAGAGCCAGGCCCTGCAGGTAGCGGTCGATCTCGTCGACGGCGATCGATGCGTGCCCGATGGCCGTGGTCAGGAGATGCGGCTTAATGACGTCGCCCCCGACGAAATGCCCCTCGTGATCCTTGACCTGATAGTAGCGGTCGGCATCCATCAGGCCCCAGCCGTTGTCGAAATCCTCGATGCCCTCGAAGTCACCGGCCTGGCCCGTGGCGCCGACGATCAAGGAGCACTCGATCTCGTACTCCTCGCCTTCCTTGATCTCCATCTTTCCCGACGACCAGTCGGCGGGCACCACTTTCAGTGCCTTGGCGCGGCCTTCGTCATCGAGGATCACCTCGACCGGGGCCAGGCTTTCATGGATCTCGACACCTTCGGTTATCACGGAATTCAGCTCATGTTCCGTCGCCGGCGCCTTGTCGATCGGCCGCCGGTAGACGATCCAGACGTCGGCGCCTTGGCGGCGCGCCACGTGAGCGACATCGTGAGTCGTATAGCCGAGAATGACGCTGTCGGGTTTATCCTTTTCACTCGAGGCCTCGATGTGCCCCAAGCGGCGCGCCACGGCGGCAACGTCCATCGCCGTGTCGCCGGCGCCGATGACCAGCACGCGGCCGTCCATGTGTTGCAGGCGCCCTTCGTTGAAGGCGCGCAGGAACGACATGCCGTCAACGCAATTCGGCGCATTCGCACCCGGAATGGGGATTGGTTTACCGGTCTGAGCGCCGATTCCCCAGAACACGGCGTCGAATTTTTCCTCCAGCTTGGCGATGGTGATGTCGGTACCGACCCGGGCGTTGAGCTCGACCTCGACGCCCATCTCGATGATGCGGTCAATCTCGCCGTCGAGAACGTCGCGCGGCGTCCGGTAGCCCGGAATGCCGAAGCGCATCATGCCGCCCAGGGACTCGTAGCTCTCGAAGATGGTGCAGCCGTGGCCTTTCTTGCGCAGGAAATAGGCCGCCGCCAAGCCCGCCGGACCGCCGCCGATGATAGCGACGGTCTTGCCGCTCTCGGTTTCCGGCTTGGCGAACGTGAGACCGTTCTCCAGCGCCCAGTCGCCGACATACTGTTCGACGGCGTTGATGCCGACGTGTTCCTCGACCTCGTTGCGGTTGCAGCCGTCCTGGCAGGGCGCCGGGCAGACCCGGCCCATGATCGCCGGAAACGGATTGGCCTCGGTCATGCGGTCGAAGGCGTATTGCTGCCAGCTTTCACCCTCGGCCGGCTTGTCGAGACCGCGGGCGATGGTCAGCCAGCCGCGGATATCGTGGCCGGACGGACAACTGCCCTGGCAGGGTGGTGACCGATGAACGTAGGTCGGGCATTTGCCCGATTCACCGGAGATTACGTAGTGGTCGATCCAATCCAGGGGGGCGTCGTCCCCATCGGCGTAGCGTCGGTGCGTCAGTGCTGTCGTGCTCATATCATGCCTCCCCAAAAACCATGAATTCTGCTCAATCGCACAGTGAAAATTCCTTGCTTCGCAACGTCCTCGGCGAAAAGAGCCGAGGTTGACGGGGTCGATCGTCCTGGTTGTTCCCTTTTCTTATTCGCCCAACCCCATCTGAATATAACCGGTCGGACAGACATCCTTGCAGATGTGGCATCCGATGCATTTCGTGTAGTCGGTGTCGACGTAGCGGCCGACGGCGCGCTGGTCCTTCTTGACCCGGAAGATGGCGTCCTGCGGGCAGAAGATGACGCAGTTGTCGCACTCGAAGCACATGCCGCAGCTCATGCACCGCTTGCCCTCTTTGATCGCCTGCTCCTCGCTCAGACCTTCGATACGCTCTTCGAAGTTGCCCAGCACCCTGTCGGCGTCGATGTGGATTTCCTTACGCTTACCGCGCATCTCATAACCGAAGTGGCCGAGGAACAACTCGTCATGCGGGATGATCTGCGTGTCGCCGCGGTCCTCGTAGTTGTGGAGTGCAAAACTCTCCTCGGAGGTTCCCCGCTTCGGCTGGTGATCGTATTCCGACGGCGTCAGGTCGCGCTGACGCAGTTCGGTCAGCAGATTGAAGTGATGGACGTCGACCTTCGGCCGTTTGTCGATGGTATCGCCCTTGAGATAATGGTCGACGCTTTCGGCAGCAATCCGGCCCTGGCCGATGGCGGTCGTCAACAGATGCGGGCGGAGGATGTCGCCGCCGGCGAAATGGTTTTGGCGGTCCTTGACGTTGAAGACCTTGTCGGCGGCGATGAAGCCGTTACCGCCGTCGAGGTCCTCGAAGCCATCGAACGACCCCATCTGGCCGATGGCCGAGATGATCATGTCGCATTCGATCTCGAACTCGGTGCCTTCCTTGGGGATCGGCTTCATGCCGTCCATGTCGCATTCGCACATCTTGAGGGCGACGGCGCGGCCGTCACCGTTCTTGATGACTTCGAGCGGCATGACGCCGCCGCGGAGGTCGACGCCTTCGCGTTTGGCATCCTCGCGTTCGCGTTCGGCCGCCGTCATCTCCTCGATCGGGAACAGCGATGTCAACACGGCGGTAACACCCTCGCGCTGCATGGTGCCGGCGACGTCGTGGGCGGTGAATCCGAGGATGGCGTTCTCGGGCCGGTCCTTTTCGTGCGCCGTTTGGATGTGCCCGAGGCGCCGGGCCACCGAGGCGACGTCGATCGACGTGTCGCCGCCGCCGACGACGACGACCTTCTTGGTGGTGAACTGCAAACGCCCCTTGTTGAAGGCGTCGAGGAAGGCGACGCCGGAGAGGCAGTTGGGCGCGTCGAAGCCGGGAACCGGCAGCGGCCGCCCTGTCTGCGCACCGATGGCCCAGAACACCGCATCGAATTCGTTTTCGATGTCGTCGAGCGAGACGTCGACCCCGACCTTGGTCGCGGTCCTGGCCTCGACCCCGACGTCGAGAATGCGCTGCACCTCGGCATCGACCATGTCGCGCGGTGTGCGGTAACCGGGGATGCCGTAGCGCATCATGCCGCCGAGCTTCGCGTTGCCTTCGAAAACGGTCACCGAATGGCCCTTCAGGCGCACATGGTAAGCCGCGGTCAAACCGGCCGGGCCACCGCCGATGACGGCGACCTTCTTGCCGGTTTCCGTGTCCGGTCCGGGCAGTTTCAAATTGTGCTCGATGGCCCAGTCGCCGACGTACTGCTCGACCGAATTGATGCCGACGAAGTCGTCGACCTCGTTGCGGTTGCAGCCGTCCTCGCAGGGCACCGGGCAGACGCGGCCCATGGTCGCCGGAAACGGATTGGCCTCGACCATGCGAAGGAACGCGTATTCCTGCCAGGTCATGCCTTCGACCGGCGGCTTGTCCATACCGCGGGCGATGGCCAGCCAACCGCGGATATCATGGCCGGACGGGCAACTGCCTTGACACGGCGGTGCCTTATGAACGTAAGTCGGACGCTTGTGGGTATGGCCGGCCGTAAAGATTTTTTCCTGGAGCGATTCGATCTCGGTATCGCCGTCTTCGAAACGGCGCCACGAGAGTTTCGGTTTGTCGGACATGTTATTCATCTTTTTTTTCCTTCGGGATCGTCCCCAGTGTCTTCAATCGTTTGCTCGGCCTCGACCTGCTCGGCCTCTGTCGCGGATTCGCCCACCGAAACCGGTTCGTCTTCCGGTTCTTCCTCCGGTTCGTCTTCCGGTTCTTCCACCGGTTCATCGAGGATGATCGCGTTGCTGACCAGTTGGTGAACGCTGACGACCTTGTCCATCGAGAAGCCGTAGTACGGCATGACCTTGGAGAACTGGGTCTTGCAGATGGCGCAGATCGCCGCCATGTGGGTCACGCCTTGTTCGTCGGCGACCTTCTTCAAGGCCTCCATGCGCGGTTTGGCGCCCTTGACCCGGAGTTCCATGAGGTCGTCGGTGAGCAGTCCGCCACCGCCGCCGCAGCAATAGGTGTTTTCGTGAATGGCATCGTCGGCCATGTCGACGAAGTTATTGCAGCACGCCTTGATGACCTCACGCGGGTACTTGAATTGGCCGCCCGGCTCCGGACCCATGCGCGACGCCCGGGCCACGTTGCAGGAATCGTGGAAGGTCACGGTCATGTAGTCGTTTTCCGACTTGTCGAATTCGAGCTTGCCCTCCTGGATGAGCCCGTAGGTCACTTCCATGATGTGCTGGGGGACCGGATAGTTGGGATCGAGGAAATCGAAGGGACCGGCCAGGGTATTCCAGAAATTGTAGGCGACGCGCCAGGCATGGCCGCATTCGCCGACGACGATGCGCTTGACCTTTAGGTCTTCGGCAGCCTTGCGGATACGTTCCGCGATTTCGCGCATCTGTTCGTAGGAACCGATGAACATGGCGAAGTTGGCCGCCTCCGAGGCATAGGTGCTAAGCGTCCAGTTGATGCCGGCCTGGTGAAAGACCTTGGTGTAACCGATCAGCCCGTCGATATGCGGTTCGGCGAAGAAATCGGCGCTCGGTGTCACCAGCAATACGTCGGCGCCCTCGACGTCGAGAGGCAGCTTGACGGGAACGCCGGTGTCCTCCTCGATCTCCTCTTCCAGGTCCTCCAAGGTGGCGCGCATGGCCGGAGCCGGCAGGCCCAGGTTATTGCCGATCTTGTGGACCTTGCCGATGATCTCGTTGCAGTACTTCTGGCCCTTGCCGATGCTGTCCATGATCTCGCGCGCGGCCATGGAGATCTCGGCCGTATCGATGCCGTAGGGGCAGTAGACGGAACAGCGCCGGCATTGCGAACACTGGTGGAAGTACTTGTACCAGTCGTCGAGCACCTCTTCGGTCAGGTCCTCGGCGCCGACCAGCCACGGGAACCACTTGCCGGCGAAGGTGAAATTGCGCCGGTACACCTTGCGCAGCAGGTCCTGGCGCGCGACCGGCATGTTCTTCGGATCACCGGTCCCCAGGTAGTAGTGGCATTTGTCCGTGCACGCCCCGCATTTGACGCAGGAATCCAGATAGACCTGGAGCGAGCGGTACTTGCCGAGGAGCTCGCCCATCTTGTCGATCGCCTTGGTCTGCCAGTCGTCGACCAATTCGCCGGGATAGCCGAGCGCCTCCTGATGGTCGGGCGCCGCCACATAGGGCTGGCTGTGGGCCATGGCGTCGGGCGTGACCGAGGGAACCGACGTGTACTCTTCGAGTGTGGGAATTTCGAAATCGTCGGCCATGGTCAATCCCCACCCTGCGGCTGGGCCGCTTCGCCGCCCGATCGACGGCTGGCTTCCTGTTCGGCGGCCCACGGCGCCAGATGGCGTTTTTCACGCGGATTGTCGACCTGGTTGCGGCTCGGGCTGAAGAACACGCCCGGCGCATGCAGGAGCTTGCTGAACGGGAAGACGATCATCAGCAAGGCCACGGCACCGAGATGAATGTAGAGCAGCGGATGGGCCGGCAGCGGCTGCCAGTCGAAATACATGAGCCCGAGCACGAAGGCCTTGAGGCTGATGATGTCCGTGTGGCTGACGAAACTCATCAGGATGCCGCTGACGGCGATGACCGCCAGCAACAGGAGCATCAGGTGATCGGACGGACTGGAGATATAGCGGACCCGGTCGACGGCGATGCGCCGCACCCACAGGCCCAAAAGGCCGGCAATCATGGCGAACGCCGCGTATTTGCCGAAGGGTTGGACCCAGACGACCCAGAACCATACGGGCTCGATGAAATAGCGGATATGGCGCAGGACGACGAGGGCCAGCGCCGCATGGAACATGTAGCCGAAAATCCATGTCCACTTGCTGGAGCGGAACAGGCTTTCAAAGAAGACGACTTCGCGGAACAGGCGCCAGAAGACTCCGCTGCGCGTGGTCGGCGCCGGTGTCGTCGGGATTTTCAGGGGTGCCGGGACGGTCGCGAACTGGCGGATCTTGACGACCAGCCCAACGACCAGAACCAGCGTCGCAAAGTAGAAGGTCAGGGCAAAAAAAGTCGTCACTACCTCGTTTTCCGCCCCTGTTCAGCCTTAACGGCACCGGGGCGGAACCCCAAATCTCTGTTTTGACGTACGGCTGATCGCCGGATCAAACGCAGCCGGTCGGCTTCGGCAGGCCGGCGATTTTGCACGCCTGCTTGGCCGGACCGTAGGGGAACAGCTCGTAGAGGTAACCGCTGTTGCCTTTTTCCGGGCCCAGCTTCTTCTTGATCGCCTTGGTCAATACGCGGATGGCCGGCGCGATCTGGTATTCCTCGTAGTACTCGCGCAGGAAGTTGACGACTTCCCAATGGTCTTCGGTCATATCGATCTTTTCGTCGACCGCGATGAGGCCCGCGAGGTCTTCGTTCCACAGGCTGATGTCGATGATGTAACCTTCTTCATCGGCATCGATTGTTTGCCCATTCAGTTCGTAAGCCATGGATATTCCTCCGTGCTAGTCAAAAAGTATGGCCGTCGAGCGGTCAAAGCCACGAGTTTACGGCATCGTGTTCAGCCGCGAGATCGACGAATTTGCCGTAGTCGATGACCTCGACACCATCGATCAGGGTTTTGTCTCCGAGGCCCCTGGCGTCGATATCCGGCCCGAGGACACAGAAGCGAAAATCGTCAATGCGCGCAGTAACTTTGTCACTGGCCGCCGTATCATTCAAAGCGGCATAGACACCGTCTTCGATGAGTAAAATTGTACTACCTTTTTTCGCCAAACGCAGGCAACTGTCGAGCGTATTGCGCTCGAACGGCGATTTGTTGACGGCGTGGAGCATATTCGTCATGTCATTCGACCCAGTCGTCCTAACCGGTTAACACCACGTCCTGCGCATCCATGAGCTCGGCGAGCTCGTCTGCGCCCAGGACTTCGACATCGACGACGAAATCGTCCTCGTTGAGGCCGCGGGACTCCATCGATTCGCGCTCGACGACGATGCGCCATTCCATATCGATGTCCTCGTCTTCGTCGGCGTCTTCCTTCTCCATCTCGACGACCCCGTAGGTCGGCGAATAGTTCTTCATGCCGAGTGCCTTGGTGTCGTGGCCCTTTTTGATCTGGTAGACGCCGTCGTCGATGAAGGCAATCACCGCATGCTGCTCAAAAGCCGCTGAAATCAATACCATCTCAAGGATCTCGAGGGCGTAGATGGTGCCGTAGGGAGCCTTTCTATTGACGAACATGAAGCGTTTCTTCACGCCCGCGATATCGAATGTGCCTTGAAATTCGTCTTCCATTCCGATCGCTCCTCAGTCACCGAACACGACGGTTCGTTCGGCCGCCATGCCGAGTTCAATGAGTTGGCCGAGGCCGGAAATGCGGTAGCCCTCAGCCAGAATCTCGTCCTTGATGCCGCGCCGGAGCGCGGCGGCGACGCAGACGACCAGATCGATGTTGTGTTCGGCCGCCAGTTCACCCCACAGCTTGACCAAGTTGCGGTCGTCGGACTGTGGTTCGGACAGCTTGTTGGCATTGTTGACGCCGTCGTAATAGAAGAAGACGCGGATGACGTCGTGCCCCTTCTCGACCGCTGCCTTGGCGAACTGGTAGGCGGAATCGGAGGCCTGATGCGTGAAAGGCCCCTCGTTAACGAGAATTCCGAACTTCATGTGCCGTTCTCTTTATTGTTGTGCGGATCCTAGAAGTGAATATGCGCTGAGGCGTTGAGCGCATCGCGGCCGCCCCGATAATCATCGATGTGATGATAGGTGAACGGCGTATCGATGAGCTCGAAGAAGCGCGGCCAGCCGATGCGTTCGATCCACTCGCCCATGCGCTCCCAATCGCGGGCGTTTTCCTTGTAGGCGTAGAGGATCGTCTTGACGACCTCGCCGACTTCCGGCCAACGCGGCGGGTTGTTGGGCAGGTTGGCGCGAACCAGCTTGTGGAAGGTCGGCTTGGAGCGCGCGTTGGAGTGTTTGCCACCAACCCAGACGGCGATTTTCGTCGATTCGTCCGAGTTGATCTGCATCGGCGGGCATGGCGGGTAGCAGGCGCCGCAGCAGATGCATTTCTTCTCGTCGACCTCAAGCGAGGCCTTGCCGTTGACCATGGCCGGACGGATCGCCGCCACCGGGCAACGGGCAACGACGGCCGGCCGTTCGCAGACGTTGGCGACCAGGTCGTGGTTGATGACCGGCGGTTTGGTGTACTGAACGTTGATGGCGATGTCGCCCTGGCCGCCGCAATTGATCTGGCAGCAAGAGGTGGTGATGCGCACCCGGTTCGGCATCTCTTCTTTGATGAACTCCTCGTAAAGATCATCCATCATCGATTTGACGACGCCGGAGGCGTCGGTGCCCGGGATGTCACAGTGCAGCCAGCCCTGGGTGTGCGAGATCATCGATACCGAGTTGCCGGTACCGCCGACCGGGAAGCCCTCTTCATTGAGCTTTTCGATAAGCGGGTCAACCATGGCTTCCGAACTCAACATGAACTCGATGTTGCTGCGCGTCGTGAAACGGACGTGCCCCTCGGCGAATTCATCGGCGATATCGCAGAGAAGACGGATCGTATAGACGTCCATCTGGCGCTGCGTACCGGCACGTACGGTCCAAACCTCGTCGCCGCCCTTGGCGACATGGTGAAGGACGCCGGGACGCGGGCGGTCGTGCCAATCCCAATCGCCGTAGTTCTTCTTCAAGAGCGGGTGCATGTAGGGAAATGGGTCCGGAACACCGGTTTCTATGGGCCTGCGTGGCGTGTCTGAGGCTTCTGGCATGTGAAGATTCCTGTCTCTTTATATATGTGTTGTCGGGGCCTACCGGTTCGCCTTATTCGGCCGCCGCCACCTGACCATCGGATTTCGCCGCCTGTTTTTGGCGCCACTTCTCCGCTTCTTCATCGAAATTGTCCGTCCGCACGTAGGAATTGGTGCGCGGGTGCTTGACCATGTTGAGATCGATGTCGATGCCGACCCCTTCCAGGAAATTGTGGAGGCCGATTCGGTCGATGGTCTCGCCGACCCGTTCGTGCTCGAGGGCGTTTTCGGCGAAGAAGTCGATGACCTTTTCGCAGAGCTCCTCAAGTTCCTCGAAGTCCTCGTCGGTTTCCAGTTTCATGAACGGCACGACGACGGTACCCATCAGGTCACCGATCTTCAGCGACCGCTTGCCGCCGATGAGGATGCTGATACCGCGGTCGTCGCCCGGCGACAGCGCCTTGGTCATGACGTTGATGCAGTGCATGCAGCGCACGCAGCTCTTGTTATCGACGTCGAGGCTGTCGTTGTCATTGAGGCTGAGCGCGTTGGTCGGGCAGCGCGCGATGACGTTGTCGATCATGTACTTGCGGCCGACCTTGTCGATGTAGGCCTTGACCTCGTCCTGGTTGACCTTCATGTCGTCGCGCCAGGTGCCGATGACCGCAAAGTCGGCGCGGTGGATGGCGTTGACGCAGTCGTTGGCGCAGCCCGAGAACTTGAACTTGAACTTATAAGGAAGGGCCGGACGGTGCATCTCGTCGAGGAAGGCGTTGATCACCGTGCGGTGAGCGCGCACTTCGTCGTAGCAGGACTGTTCGCAACGCGCATGTCCGACGCAGCTCATGGACGTCCTGAGAGCCGGACCGGCGCCGCCCAAGTCGAAGCCGATCTCGTTGAGTTCGTCGAAGGCTTTCTGGGTGTTCTCCGTCGTGCAGCCTTGGAACATGATGTCGCCGCTCTGGCCATGAAAGGCGATCAGGCCGGAACCGTGACGCTCCCAGATGTCGCAAAGGTCGCGAAGCGCCTTGGTGTCGTAATGCATGCCGGCCGGCGGCTGTACGCGCAAGGTGTGGAACTCCGACGATTCGGGGTAATCCTCTGCGACCTCGGAGAAACGCGGGATGATGCCACCGCCATATCCGAAAACGCTGACCGTACCGCCTTTCCAATAACCGCGCCGGGTCTCATAGGAATGTTCGAGCTGACCGAGCAAGTCGGTCATCATGTCGGCGTAGGGTTTGTCGTCGCTGGTCGCGAGCCGCTTCAATCCCTTGACGAAGCTGGGCCAGGGGCCATTTTCCAGGTCGTCCAGCAATTTGGTGTCGTGTTGTTCCTTGGCCATGGCCTTCCTCCAATTACCCCAACGGAAAACGTCCCGTTTTTTCATCAGTTGGGCCGTCTATCGGGCCTTGTCCCTGTGCGCGGTGTTTGCTCCCGCGCTTACACCGTCCGCCGGCAGCCCAACCGCACCGACTGGACAGATCATATTCAAAAAATATAAATTATCAAGAGTCAGAGTCAAATGGTTTAAAACCCTAGATTTCCAAGGGTTTTAAGGCAACTTTTAAGCCTCTATTCGAGATACAACGATGGTTACAGGTGCCGATTTCGCCACGGCCGCAGGGTCGACCAAAGAAACCGCTTTGCGGCGCTTCGATTTTCCGTTCTCGGGCAAGCCCGACAACGCCTACAAAACGTGGCGGGAATGGAAGCTGTCGAGCGCGCCGCAGGACGCCTCGTCCCAGATCGTCGAGGTCGGCAACCTCCGAAAACCCAGCGCTAGCGAGGCCGAAAAGATCCGCGATTTGTGTCACCGCGCCAACTTCGCCATCTACGCAACGCGGGGAACGGTCGGAAAGCAGGGTATTATTAGCCTCGGTACCGCTTTCGGCCTCGAGCGGCTGGATATCATCCATTGCGCCGACGACGACGCCGTCACCGAGCTAAAGGTCGAAGCGGACGGACAGCGCGCCGCCTACATCCCCTACTCCAACCGGCCGCTGAGCTGGCACACGGACGGATACTACAACGAAGCATCCGAACAGGTGCGCGGCTTCATCCTGCACTGCCTGCGTCCGGCCGAGACGGGCGGCGATTCGCTCGTCTTGGATCCGGAATTGGCCTATATCCGCCTGATGGATGAAAATCCGGATTATGTAAGCGCCATGATGGAGCCGGACGCGATGACCATCCCTGAAAACGTGGAAGCGGGGCGCCTCGTGCGCGAGGCCGTATCCGGACCGGTCTATTCCGTCATCGGCGGCAACCTGCATATGCGCTATTCGGCTCGTAAACGGAATATCTCATGGAAGGCTGATTCGCACGTCGACGGAGCGAAGTCCGTTCTCGACACGCTGCTCGACGAAGGATCTCCGGCTCCGCTCCGGTTCCGTTTGGAGCCAGGCCAGGGGATCATTTGCAACAACGTACTCCACAGGCGCACCGGATTCGACGCCGAGTCGGATCGCCTGTTCTTCAGGGCGCGCTACCTTGACCGGATCTCCGGAACCTCGTGGCAGGGCGAACCTCCTCTTCACCCAACGGATTAAACGACGGAGCACATTCATGTCGGAAAACATGATCAGATTGAGTGACATCATTATTCAGAACCCGCAGGCGCAATCGTTCCCTGAACTTATCGCCGTCATCCGCCAGCGGGCGGAACAGGCCGGGCAGGCGATGTTGGAGATCGATCTCAAACCCGATTACCCGGACACGCCCAGAAACTGGGAATTCCTGGTCGAATCGGCCTTCACCTGGGGTGAACGCTGATGGCCGGCGATACCCGATCCATCGATTCTTTCGACGCGCCCTATGGAAAACAGATCGAAATTATCGAAAACACGGAAGAAAGCGTGACCTTCCTGCGCGTACGCATTAGAGAAAAGTCGCGATTTACGATTTTGGACCTGGACCCGGTCACCGCCGAGCGGTGGGGACGCGCCATGACGGATTGGGCCTCGGCCCAAGGCGCCGGGGAGACGCCCGATTAGGGTGCCCGTTTTGGGGCCGTGAGATACCTGTGACACGAACATGAAACACATTCCGATTTTTCTCGATATCAAAGGTAAACCCGTTCTCGTCGTCGGCGGCGGGCTGATCGCGGCCCGGCGCACGGATTTCGCCAGCCGCGCCGGCGGCGACGTTGTCGTCGTTTCACCGGCGCTTTCATCGGATTTCGACAACTGCCGTGACTACCGGCACGAGGCGCGTGATTTCGACCCGTCGGACCTGGACGGCGTCCACCTCGTCTTCGTCGCCGGCGACGACGAGACACAGAACACCGAGATCTCCCGATTGGCTCAGGAACGGAACATACCGGTCAACGTCGCCGACCGGCTCGCGCTTTGTTCGTTCATCATGCCCTCGATCGTCGACCGGTCACCGGTCATCGTCGCCGCTTCCACCGGCGGCGAATCCCCTATTCTATCGCGGCTTCTCAAGGCCAAACTGGAAACGATAATCCCGGCGGCGTTCGGCCGCCTGGCCGAGTTCGCGGCGCGTTGGCGCGACGCCGCCAAGACGCGCATCACCGATCCGGTCCGGCGGCGCCGGTTCTGGGAAGATCTTGCCGACGGACCGATTGCCGAATACGTCCTCACCGGGAAGGACAAGGAAGCGGCGGATCTCGTTGAACTGACCCTCGATGCCATCGATCAGGATGGCGGCACCGCCGACGTCGGCGAGGTCTACCTCGTCGGCAGCGGCCCCGGCGACCCCGACCTGCTGTCCTTCCGGGCGCTCCGGCTGATGCAACGGGCCGACGTGGCGCTCTACGACCGCCTCGTACCCGAGGCCATTCTCGAACGTATTCGGCGGGACGCCGAGCGGATCTTCGTCGGCAAACAGCGCGGCGATCACGTGCTGCCGCAAGAGGAGATCAGCAAGGCGCTCGTCGACCATGCCCTGCAGGGCAAACGGGTGCTGCGCCTCAAGGGCGGCGATCCGTTCACCTTCGGGCGCGGCGGCGAGGAGATCGAGATGCTGGCCAACCACGGGATCCCGTTCCAGGTGGTGCCCGGGGTCACCGCGGCGAGCGGTTGCGCCGCCTATTCCGGCATCCCGCTGACCCATCGCGATCACGCGCAAGCCTGCGTTTTCGTGACCGGACACACGAAGGACGGGCAGCTCAACCTCAATTGGCAAACGCTGACACCGGAAAACCAGACGGTCGTCGTCTATATGGGATTGAACGCGTTACCCGACCTGGTCGGCAAACTGATGGAACACGGCGCGCCTGCCGACCGCCCGGCGGCGGTCATCGACAAGGGCACGCGTCAAGACCAGCGGGTCGTTACCGGCACGCTCGGCACCCTGGCGAAAAAAGCGGAAGCCGCCGATCTGGAAGGTCCGGCCATCATCATCGTCGGCGGCGTCGTCACTCTGCACGACAAGCTTTCCTGGTACGCCGACGACTGACGGGCGGTCTTATCCGAGGTTGATTTTGCAGCCCATGGGCGTCGCACCGGACGATACCCGGTGATCGGCTTTTCAAAGACTTAGCGAAAGACCAGGACTGATTTTCCTACTGGTTGCGCATGACAATTCTTAAAAGAAACGTCATAAGTATACTTTCCTGCTTGATATTTTATCAAATTTGAATATGATGCTCCGTGCAGGGTTCATCGTTGATCAAGAATTCGTATTCCGCCAAGGTAATCATGGCAATAATCACTATGCCGTGGTGGAAACGATCGATCACAAAAAATGGAGGAGAGCTTGTTGCGTTTTAAAAACATTGCCACTTTGGCGTTGGGAGCGTTGGTCGGTCTCGCTCTTAGCTCAACCGCGAGTGCTGCGGAGATGGCTAAGTACGAGATTGTCGACGACACCAGCATCCCCAAATCGTTGACCGGCAAACCAGGTGACCCGGCCATGGGCCGGAAACTGGCGATCAACCGGAAAAAAGGCAATTGCCTGGCCTGCCACGTGATGCCGATCTCGGAACAGCAGTTCCACGGCAACCTCGGGCCGAGCCTGGTCGGTGTCGGCGAACGTTACGACGAAGGTGAGTTGAGGTTGCGCGTCGTCGACGCGAAAGTCGTCAATCCTGACACCACCATGCCTGCGTTCTACAGGAGCTCCGGCCTACATCGGGTCCTGAAGAAATTCCAGGGGAAGACCATATTGGCGGCCCAGGACGTCGAGGACATCGTCGCTTACCTGAAGACGCTGAAATAAACGTTGGGGGTACGTACGCCGTCGATCACGTTCGGTGGTACGGATTCGTCTAACAAGCCCATCACCAAGGAGATTTTCATGGTGCAGAAAATAGAACTGAAGCCGGTCGAACGCCGCGATATTCTGAAAATCGCGGGTGCCGGCGCGCTGGCTATTGTATCGACCAGCCTGCTTCCCGGCCTGGCGGCCGCCGATGCAGAAAAGCTCGCCGCGGCGATGAAAAAGCTGATCGGCGACAAGTCGCCGACTGAAGGCAAAGTCACCGTCGAGTTGCCGCAGATCGCGGAAAACGGCAACACGGTGCCGATGAGCTTCGAAGTCGAAAGCCCGATGACCGACGCCGACCACGTCAAGTCGGTTCACATCTTCGCCGACGGCAACCCGAACGTCGACGTTGCCTCCTGTCACTTCACGCCGGCCTGCGGCCGGGCTCGCGCATCGACCCGTATGCGCCTGGCCAAGACCCAGAACGTGGTCGTCGTTGCCGAAATGAGCAACGGCTCCGTGATGATGGGTAAGAGCGAAGTGAAGGTAACCATTGGCGGCTGCGGCGGCTGAGTAGGATTGGAGAAAGACAATGGCGAAAGCCCGCGTAAAAGTTCCTAAGAAAGTGAAAAAAGGTGAGGCCTTCCAGGTCAAGACCCTGGTCTCCCACAAGATGGAAACCGGTCAGCGCAAGGACAAGAAGACCGGCAACAAGATCCCGCGCATGATCATCAACAAGTTCGTGTGCAAGTATAACGGCAAGGAAGTCTTTTCCTCGGACTGGCATCCGGCCATATCCGCCAACCCCTATATCGCCTTCTACGTCAAGGCGACGGAGAGCGGGAAGCTGGACATGACCTGGACCGAAGACAACGGCAAAACGACGACCAAAACGGCCAAGGTCAACGTAACCTGATGACAGGGGGAAAAAATGGGTAAGGCTTATCTGGGAATTCTGACACTCGCGGGTGCGGCTCTGGTCGCATCTGCGGTTTCATCACCGGCCATGGCGGGGCACAAGGACTGGGGCAAATACCAGGCCGGCGACCGCCATAGCGGGTACACCTACATGACCACGGAAACCATGCGGATCCAGGACGACGATCTGGAGAACCCCGGCATGCTCATGACCGACGAGGGCGAGGCCCTGTGGAGCACGGTCGATGGAGAAGCCGGCAAGTCCTGCGCCTCGTGCCACGGTGACGCGTCCGAATCGATGAAGGGCGTGGCCACGGTCTATCCGAAGTACGACTCGAATAAAAAGGGCCTCGACAATATCGAGACGCAGATCAACGAGTGCCGTACCGAGCGCATGAAGGCGAAGGCCTGGAAGTGGGAATCGAACCAGCTCCTGGCCATGACGATCTACGTCAAGAACCAGTCCAAGGACATGCCCATGAACGTGTCCGTCGATGGTCCGGCGGTGCCTTTCTTCGAGAAGGGCAAGGAATTCTACTATCAGCGCCGCGGCCAGTTGGACTTCGCCTGCAAGCACTGCCATGAGGACAATCCGGGCATGATGGCCCGTGCCAATCACCTGTCCGAAGGGCAGTCGAACGGATTTCCGACGTACCGCCTCAAGTGGCAGAAGGTGGGCTCTCTCCACCGCCGCTTCCGCGGTTGCAACAAGAACATTCGGGCGACTCCCTATGCCTACGGCGCGCCCGAATACCTGAACCTGGAGCTCTATCTAGCGTGGCGTGGGCGCGGTCTGGCCGTCGAAACGCCGTCCGTCCGCAACTAGGTTCAATTCGAACGAAAATTTGTTCCGGGGGATGCGCATGCTCGCATCCCCCGTTCTATTTCTTGAGGAGATTTATTAGCGATGCTGGACCGCAGGCAGTTTCTTCAGGTGGCGGCGGCGACCGCCGTGATGACCGGAGCCCCGGGCGCACTTTCGCGTGCCGCCGCGCAACAGACGATCACCCAGGATGAGCTCTTGAAGTTCGACTCGGTCGGTCAAGTCACATTGCTCAATTTCACGGACTGCCACGCCCAACTGGTTCCGCTCTACTTCCGCGAACCGTCTGTCAACCTGGGTGTCGGCGAGGTCAAGGGCCTGGTCCCGCATATCACGGGTAAGGATTTTCTGAAACACTACGGCCTACAAGCCTCGTCGCCGGCGGCTTACGCACTTTCCAGCAATGATTTCTCGGCGCTGGCCAAGAGCTATGGGCGCGTCGGCGGACTCGACCGCATGGCGACGTTGGTCAAGGCGATCCGCGCCGAGCGCCCCGACAACACGCTCCTGTTCGACGGCGGCGACACCTGGCAGGGCTCCTACACGGCGCTGAAGACCAACGGCGCCGATATGGTCGAGGTGATGAACGCGCTCGGCGTCGACGCCATGACCGCGCACTGGGAGTTCACCTACGGCGAAGAGCGGGTTCTTGAACTGAAGGATATGCTCAACTTCCCGTTCCTGGTCGGCAACGTCATCGACACCGAATGGGAAGAAAGCGTCTTCGACGCGGTTACCTATTTCGAGCGCGGCGGCATCAAGATCGGCGTCATCGGCCAGGGCTTCCCCTACACGCCGGTTGCCAACCCGCGCTACATGATCCCCCAATGGTCCTTCGGCATCCGCGAGAAGTTGGTTCAGGAGCGGGTCGACGAAGCCCGCGGCGAAGGCGCCGATTTGGTGGTTCTCCTGAGCCACGACGGCTTCGACGTCGACCGCAAACTGGCTTCTCGCGTCAAGGGCATCGACGTCATATTGACCGGCCACACCCATGACGCCCTGCCTGAGGCCGTTAAGGTCGGCAATACGCTGCTCGTCGCTTCGGGATCACACGGCAAATTCCTGGCCCGTCTCGACCTTGAAGTGAAGGACAAGAAGGTCACGGATTATCGGTTCAAGCTGATGCCGGTGTTTTCCGATGTCATCCAGCCGGACCCGGAGATGGCCGCCGTGATCAACAAGATTCGCGCGCCACATGCGGCAGAACTGGACCGCGTCGTCGGCCGTACGGAGAGCCTGCTCTATCGGCGCGGCAACTTCAACGGCACCTTCGACGATTTGATCTGCCAGGCCTTGATCGAGGAACGGGATGCCGAGATTTCGCTGTCGCCCGGCTTCCGCTGGGGATCCAGCCTACCACCGGGTTCGGACATCACCGTCGATCACGTCTATCACCATACGGCGATCACTTACCCCAATGCCTACCGCTCGGAAATGAGCGGCAAGCTGCTCAAGGACATCCTCGAGGACGTGGCCGACAACCTGTTCAACCCGGACCCCTACTATCAGCAGGGCGGCGACATGGTGCGCGTCGGCGGCATGGGCTACAGCATCGACATCTCGAAGAAGATCGGCGAGCGCATCAGCAACATGACGCTGTTGAAATCGGGAGAGCCGATCGATCCCGGCCGCAATTATGTCGTTTCCGGATGGGCCTCGGTCAACGAAGGGACCGAGGGACCGCCGGTCTATGACGTAGTGACCAACTATATCGAGAAGAAGAAGGTCATCGACCTGCCGCCCAACAACAGCATCAAGATCTCCGGGATCTAGGGTCCGATGGACGGGTTCGAAGTCTCCTATGCAGGAGCGCTCGGGGCCGGGGTCCTGAGCTTCCTGTCACCGTGCGTCCTGCCGCTGGTGCCGCCCTATCTCTGTTTCCTGGGCGGCGTGACCCTCGACCAGGTGGCCGGCGAGGACGAAGTTGACCCCAACCTTCTGCGCAAGGTTTTTCTCGCCGCCTTCGCCTTCGTTCTCGGCTTCTCATCGGTGTTCGTGGCGCTCGGCGCCACGGCGTCGGTCCTCGGCCAGATGGTTGCCGACCATCTCGACCTGCTGTCGCAGATTGCCGGCGTCATCATTGCCGTCCTCGGGCTCCATTTTATCGGAATCCTGCGGATCCCCCTGCTCTACCGCGAAGCCCGTTTTCACTCGGAAACCCGTCCGGCGTCCCTGATCGGCTCCTACGTTATCGGTCTCGCCTTCGCCTTCGGCTGGACGCCCTGCGTCGGGCCGGTGCTGGCCGCCATCCTGTTCGTTGCCGGCAGCGAGAACTCGGTCGCCTACGGCTCCAGCCTGCTCGCCGTCTATTCCCTCGGCATCGGCATCCCGTTCCTGGCCGCGGCGCTGGCCGTCAAGCCGTTCATGAACTTCATGAAACGGTTCCGCAAACACATGGTGACCGTTGAGCGCGTCATCGGCGTGCTGCTGGTCATTACCGGTGTCATGTTCCTCACCGGCACCTTCTCCGAGCTCGCCTACTGGCTGCTCGAGGCGTTTCCGGCACTCGGCAAGGTGGGATGACGATAAACGGCGGTCAGACGACCGCCGTCTTCGTCACTACATTTCCGGACCGGTTTTTCGGCTGACTCAACCGGTCCCTTATCGTTCACCAACGATAGCTCAATCCGACCGTACCTTCGTGCTGGTTCATCTCTGTCGCCACGACTTGACCGGCGAGGTTCGGGTCGGTCCCCGAAATGTCATTGGATAGCCCGCGCGAATAGGCGAGGTTAATGGCTAGTTTGTCCGTCATGTCGTATGTTGCGCCGACAGTGACATGGGTGCGGACAACTCCTGGCGCCAGGAAATTGAACATGATCTCCTGGCCGTCGTAAGTCTGCGTCGCATGGCTGATTCCGAAGCGCGCCGTCAGACGGTCGTTGTAGCGCCATTCGGCACCGATCTTCAGGATGCCCATATCCTCCCAACCGAAGCCAAGCCCCTGGTCCTTGCCAAGCTGATTTTCCGCCGGCAACGAGGCGAGTGGAGTCCGCGGCCCGTGGTTGGAAATGGAGGCGACGTCGTTATAGAGAATGTATGAGTAATCGAAACTGACCAGAAACTTCGGTGAGATTCGATAGGCGATGCCGGCATTGATCACCGGTGCCAGATCGAAATCCCCCTCCTCGGCGAACAATCCTTTGTACTTCGTGAACTCGGTCATATAGGTCCGCGTCTGATAGGAAGCGCCGATCATGAGATCTTCGTTGGCGAAACGGCCTTGGTAACCGAAACGGACACCATATCCGTAAGAATGGTCATAGCCGTTGCCCGTGACGTGGCGCCCGTCCTGGGAAATACCCTGGAACGCCTCCAACCCGTAGGCCTTGAAGCGGTCAAAGGCGCCGTAGGGCATGACGCCGACGCTATGCTTGGCGTCAAGAGCATCGAACTTCGCCGCGTAGTTCACCCCCAGAAATGCATGCGCCATGTCAACGCCCGTCGGCACGCTGCCGGCGCCGAAGGCGGCATAAACGGCGGTCGGCCACTCTGTGTTCATACCACCGGCAGAAGTCAAACCGATCCCAATCGAGTGGTTGTCGTTGATCGGGTAGTTGGCTCCGATATTGGGCATTAAGAACAACCGGTTATCGCTGGTGTTGTCCGTGATCGATCCGGCGGCGCCGACGTTGAGTTCACGATCCGGCGAGAAGAGCGTGACGTCCATGTCGCCTCGGCGGCCGACCCAGGCCATGCCGGCGGGATTGGTCGCCATAGCCAGGGCGTCGTTGCTGTATGCGGCGCCGATTCCCGCCATGCCCTTGGCGGTTGGGCCGAAGCCGTACATGTTCATGCCGTTGGTCGCCTGCGCCGAATGAAAGGGCGCCGTCGATACGGCGACAAAGGCGGCGATGGCCGCCGCTTTGTGAATAGAAGTATTTCCGTTACCCAACATCGTAACCCTCAAGTTCTCTTATTGATTTGTTGAAGGGCTTCGGCAGGTCCTGTCGCGGTGCGTTCCGTGCGCACTCTTGTTTGAACACCACTTCGCCCAAACACGTGGGCGTCAAATTAGCGGCGTTCTAAAGTGAAGATGTAGTACCCGGAGGCCACCGGGTTGAATTCCCGGGTATGTAACAATTCCGCAACAGGTTCGCGGGGAGCGGCTTGGCGGCGTCGGCGTGCAATCACTTCATCGTGACCCCAACGCCGCGTCACAAGTCTATAAATCAAATCCAACTTGGGTTATTTAAAGAATATGATATATTCGAAAAACTTTAACTGACAAGGAGTGCGGGCTGATGTCCGAGGAAGGCAGCAACGCCAAGACCATGACCATCATTTGCACGAAGGGAACCCTGGACTGGGCCTATCCGCCCTTCATCCTGGCGACGACGGCAGCCGCCATGGACGTGCAGGTGACGATGTTCTTCACCTTTTACGGCCTGCAATTGCTGAAAAAAGACCTGTCGCATCTGCAGATCTCGACGCTCGGCAACCCGGCCATGGAGATGCCGATGATGGGCATGCACATGACCATGCCGAATATTGTCTCGACGATCCCCGGTGTCGACGCCATGGCGTCTTCGATGATGAAGAACATGATCAAGAAAAAGGGCGTGGCTTCGATCCCCGATCTCCGTGAAGCGGCCATCGAGTCGGACGTGGAAATGATCGGCTGTCAGATGACCATCGACCTGTTCGAGATGAAGAGCGACGACCTGATCGACGAAATCGGCCTCGGCGGTGCCGCCACCTATATGGAAAAGGCCATGAATTCCGACATCAACCTGTTTATCTAAATTCGCGACAACGACGGGGTACCGGGCGGGAAGAACCGGTCCCCCGCATCAAACCTGGATGCCGTGAACCGGGCGGTGACCGGTCGTGGCAGTGTGTTGGCATTTCTTCAGCTCTTCAGCGGAAATGAGGGTATTTTGACGAACGAACGCTACTCCCCTGAAACGCCAGGGCTCCTCCCGCGGATTTGCGAATCCCAACGGGTTCCCGAATTCAATCCGGTGCGGAAATCGATTCGCATTCACGGCCATTCGACGACGATCCGGCTGGAAAAGTGTTTCTGGCGGGTTCTTGAGACTCTGGCCGTCCACGAAGGGCGGACGATACCGGAACTGGTTACGACCATCCACGACCACTGCCCGGTCGATGAACGCAAGAACCTGGCTTCCTGCCTCAGGGTCGTATGTCTGCAGTTCGTGAGCTATCCAACGGCCGGTCAAACCGGATAACCGGTATTACGAAAAGAGGGAAAGCGTCAGGCGGCTTCCGCTTCTTCGTCGTCGATCTTGCCGCCGGAAACCGCATCGCTTTCCGCGCCAACACCACAGGCCTGGCCGTCTTCCATTCCCTCCGAGCAGAAAAGCTCGTAGAGCAGGCCGATCATCTTTTCGGCCTCTTCGCTCGCCAGTCGGTAGAAAATCTGTTTCGACTCGCGGCGCGTCGAAACCATCTTGTCGGCGCGCAATCGCGCCAATTGTTGCGACAGCGTCGGTTGGCGAATACCTAAAATCTGCTCCAATTCACCAACGCTTTTTTCGCTATCAACCAGTGCGCAGAGAATGACCAGTCGATTGTCGTTGGCTAAAGCCTTCAAAAAACGGCTCGCCCGCTTGGCATTGCTGAGCACGTCTTGAACTTGCATATGTCGTCCCCCGGTAACGAAAACCTATAAAACGGTATCGAAACTCCTGCTCACGAAAGAAACAAAAACAACGATCTGCTCTTTATATACGCGATTTCGAATGTATTTTCCACCAATCTACGGGTATTTTTCGTAATCCCCGCCTATTCCTTATGAATCGTCGGCCCGTTGCCCCCGGTTCGCCGCGGTATTACCGCGACGTTCACAGTTTGTTGAGACCGTTGACGCGATATCGATTCGCTGGATCATCTGCCCGAGCAGGCCCCAGAAGTGGCTTTCGCCCGGGTATCCAAGGATCCGCCCGACTTCACTTCCATCTTCAACCAGGACGAAGGTCGGCGTGAAAACGATGGAGCGTACGGATTTCAGATCGTCGGGCCGCTCATCGTAAACGGACACCCGGCGGATGGGAGCGACACAGGCCTCTTCGGTCTTGTTGTAAACAATACCGACCTCTTCCTCCCAGACCTCACACCACTCGCAAGCCGGAGAATCAAACATCACCAACTCAGCGGCCGCAGCGCCTCCGGCACGCATGGAAAAAGGGGCGGCAACCGTCACCACCAGCGACATCCGGACGATTGTCTTTACCTGTGGCATGGCCTGCTTATCTCCTCCAATCGGAGGCCGCGCCTCCAATCCCAAACCTAAGCCGGCGACAGTTTATCAACTTTGAATGTGTTTGTCTTCACACTTCCTGTCGATTCGCTCGATCAATCCTCGTCGTCGACGAAACGTGGAAAAACGCCTTCCGGCTTCGGCAATCCAGTGCCGGGATCCAGACGTCGGCCGGCGCCGAGGGAGGCAAAAGACCGGCTCTCGTCGCCCTGCGCCAGCTGGTCGAGGAGTTTCGACGAGGCATCGGGCATGAAAGGCTGTGTCAGCACGGCGAGTTTTCTGATGACCTCGGCCAACACATAGAGGGCCGTCTCCATACGTTGCGGATCTTCCTTGCGCAGCTTCCACGGGGCCTGCGAATCGACGTAACTGTTGGCGCTTCGGACCACCTGCCAGATGGTGTCGAGCGCCTCGTTGAAGGCCTGTCGGTCGATCTTCTCGCGGACCGCGTCGAGAAGGCTGTCGGCGGCACCGAACATGGTCTCGTCGTCGCCCGAAAAAGCGCCCGGTTCCGGCACCGTCGCCTCGCAGTTCTTGTGGATCATGGAGAGAACACGCTGCGCCAGGTTGCCGAAATCGTTGGCCAGCTCGCCGTTCAAGCGGCCGACCATGGCACGGTGCGAAAAGTCGCCGTCATTGCCGAAAGGCACCTCGCGCAACAGGAAATAGCGCACCGGGTCGAGACCGTACTTGTCGACCAGATCGTGCGGATCGATGACGTTGCCCAGCGATTTCGAGATCTTCTGCCCCTCGTTGGTCCACCACCCGTGGGCAAACACGCGCTTGGGCGGCTCGAGGCCTGCGGCCATCAGGAAGGCCGGCCAGTAAACGGCATGAAAACGCAGGATGTCCTTGCCGACCATATGCAGATCGGCCGGCCAGTATTGGGCATACTCGCCGCCCTCCGTCTCCGGATAACCGACCGCGGTGATGTAGTTGGTCAAGGCGTCCAGCCACACATACATGATGTGCGCGTCATCGCCAGGCACCGGAACGCCCCAATTGAACGTGGTCCGCGAGACCGAAAGATCCTGCAACCCGCCTTTGACGAAACTGACGACTTCGTTGCGCCGCGTCGCCGGCAGGATGAAATCCGGATTGTTCTGATAGTGCTCGAGCAAGCGGTCCTGCCATGCCGACAGGCGGAAGAAATGGCTCGGTTCCTCGACCCATTCGACCTCGGCCCCGCTCGGCGCCACCTTCTTGCCCTCGGCGTCGGTCGTCAGTTCGTCCTCGCCATAGAAAGCTTCGTCTCGCACGGCATACCAGCCGGCATAGGACCCCAGGTAAATCTCGCCGGCTTCCAGCAGGCGCTGCCACAGATCCTGACAGGCGAGCGTATGGCGATGTTCCGTGGTGCGGATGAAGTCGTCGTTGGAAAACCCCATGGTTTCCGCCAACTCGCGGAAGTTCTGCGACACCTTATCGGTGAATGTCTGCGGGTCGAGCCCGGCCGCGGTCGCCGATTTTTCGACCTTCTGGCCATGCTCGTCGGTACCGGTCAGGAACTTCACATCGAACCCGTCCAGTCTTTTGAACCGCGCAATCACGTCGCAGGCCAGGGTCGTATAGGCGTGTCCGATATGCGGCGCATCGTTGACGTAGTAGATCGGCGTAGTGACGTAGTAACGGTTTTCCATCGGGACCTTTTGGGGAAGGAAATATAGAACCGGCGTTCGACCTATTGGCGCACGGCACCGCCGATCTCGGAAAAAACGTTCAAAACGACTTGCTTGTGTTCGAGATTTACGGCGTCGGCACGCTCTATCAATTCACCGACGTTTTCCCACACCTCAAGCCACCGATCAAGCGTGGCCATCGGCGCAATGGCGCGGATCACCTCGTCCTCACGGCTGTCGATGTCCATGGACGCGGCGCCGGAATGGGCTGCATATCGCGTCAACCGCAAGAGGACACCTTTGAGCAGTTCCATGGCGGTAGCGAATGCCTGCGGATCCTTGCTCCGCACCGTGAGCTCGTCGGCGAACCGATGCACCGCCTCCACGTCCAGGTCCGGTGCCGAAGCCAGCAGTTCGAGAGTGGCGTTGTAAAGCTCGACACCGCCCGATTCCCAGAGCTTCACCGCATCGCCGATGCTGCCGGCGGCGAGCCGGGACAAGATGCCGGCCTGGTCGTCCGGCAAATCGCTCAGGTAGCGTTTGAGGAGCTTTTTCATGACCTCGTTGGCCAGCGACGGCAGCGCAAGGTTGCGGCAACGCGAGCGGATCGTCGGCAGCAGGCGCCCCGGATTGTGGCTGACGAGCAATAGAACGGACCGGTCCGGCGGCTCTTCCAGAACCTTGAGCAGCGCGTTGGCGGCGTTGCGGTTCATTTCGTCGGCACTGTCGACGACGACGACCCGCCATCCCCCCTCCCCTGATGTGTGGCTGAAAAACGCCGGTACGCGACGGACGTCGTCGACGACGATCTCCGTCCGCAGCCGCCCCTTGTCGTTGACGGTCCGCTCGACGGACAGAAAATCCGCGTGCCCGCCCGCGGCGACACGCCGAAAAACCGCGGAATCCGGAGCTACGTACAGGCTGTCGGGCGGCGCATCCGCCGCACCGAACAGGCCGGCACCGTTGCCGCCGAAGGCGTCGGTGTCGCCCTGAGACAGGATGTAGCGGGCGAACCGGTGGGCCAAGGTCGCCTTGCCGATGCCCTTGGCACCGGAAATCAGCCAGGCGTGGGCGAACGTGCCGCCGTGAAACGCCTCCAACAACTCGTTTTCGGCCGATTCCTGCCCGAGAAGATCCGCGTTCATATGCGGCGGCGGCGGCCACGCCTCGTCCGTCGCCGGGTCGGCTGCCTTCGCCATCACCGCCTTCCCGCAATCAATCGTGTTTCGACCGCTTCGAGGATGGCCCGGTGGACCTCGTCGATGCCGGCCGTCGCATCGACGACGCAGCGGCGATCCGGATGGGTATCGGCGATTGCCAGGAACCCGCTCCGGATGCGGTCGTGAAACGCCTCTTCCATACGTTCATAACGGTCCTCGGCGCCGGCCCGGCTGCCGGCCCGGGCCAGGCCGGTTTCATGGGGCAGGTCGAGGATGACGGTCAGGTCAGGTCCGAAATCGCCGAGGGCCATACGGTGGATGTTTGCGATGGCATCCAGATTCATGCCGTGGCCGTAGCCTTGGTAGGCCAGGGTCGAATCGGCGAAGCGGTCGCTGATCACCCAGCGGCCGGACTCGAGTGCCGGCACAACGGTGTTGTGGACATGTTCGATACGCGCCGCATAGTGGAGCAGGATCTCGCTGAACGGCTGCCAGCGTTCCGTCTCGCCGGTTACCAGGAGCCGGCGGATTTCCTCGGCGCCGGGCGAACCGCCCGGCTCCCGGGTCAGGACCGCTTCGATATCCCTGTCGGCGAGCGCCGCCGCCAGTTTCTTGGCCTGCGTGGACTTGCCGCCGCCTTCGCCCCCTTCGAGCGTGACGAACTTACCGCGGGCCATGCGGCCCTACCCCGACCGACCCCAGATGATGGCCGACAGGGCCGCGCCGAGGCGCCCGAACAGCCCGAGGCGGGCGACACCTTCGCCGGCGACCAGCGGGACTTCAAGGGGATCGCTGTTGGGCGCCGTCACCACCAGCCTGGCCACCTGGGCGCCCTTTTCGATGGGGGCCGGGATGGGCCCGTCATAGACAACGCGAACCTTCATGTTTCGGCGCGCCTTGCGCGACAAGGTGAGCAGAAGCTTGTTCTCGATGACCAGGGGGATCGACGGTTTCTGGCCCAACCAGACGTCCGCCGTCTCCACCGTTTCGCCGGCCGTAAACAGGGCGTAGTTGCCGAACTCGCGGAGTCCCCATTCGAGGAGCCGTTCCGGTTCCTGACTTCTCGCCTTTTTCGAGGGCAGCCCGTTGACGACCAGGATCAGGCGCCGGCCGCCGCGCACCGCCGATGCGGTGAGGCCGTAGCCGGCCTCCTCCGTATGTCCCGTCTTCAGACCGTCGGCACCCATGTCCTTGTAAAGCAGAGGATTGCGGTTGTTCTGCTTGATGCCGGCGTAGGTGAATTTGAGCTCGTTGAAGTAGCCGTAGAGGTCGGGAAAGTCGTTGATCAGGCGTTTCGCCAGGATCGTCAGATCGCGGGCCGACATCTTGTGTTCGGGATCGGGCCAGCCGGTGGAATTCCGAAACGTACTGTTCTTCAGGCCCATTTCACGGCCACGCGCCGTCATTTCTTCGGCGAACGCCTCTTCCGTACCCGAAATCCCCTCGGCGACGACGATGCAGGCGTCGTTTCCCGACTGAACGATGATGCCGCGGATCAGGTCCTCGATGCGCACCCGCTTATTGGGCAACAGGAACATGGTCGAACTGCCGCTCTTGGCACCACCCTTGCGCCAGGCATTTTCGCTGACCCGGAAGGTGTCATCGAGCGACAGGGCCCCGTCACGCACCCGCTCGAACAGGAGGTAGAGCGTCATCAACTTGCTCATGGAGGCCGGCGGCATCGGCTGATCGGGGTTTTTCTCAAAGAGGACGGCGCCCGTATCGTAGTCGACCATGATCGCCTCGCGGGCGATGCTGTCGATAGCCCAAGCCGGGCTGGCAGCGCCCAAGGCGATCAATGCGCAAGTTAATGTTATTTTTGAGAATGTTCTCATAATAAATTGATTTATCTGTTTTATTCCAAATTCAACAAACTGAGGTTGGTGTCACCCCAATCCGCGGGCAGGCGTTATTCTACGATGATTCGCGCCTCGGGATAACCGGCATTGGCGACCGCGCCGAGCAACCGGTCGGCGGCCGCAACACTGGTCAGCGGACCGAGCCGCACGCGGTAGAGGTCGCGGCCGTTGACCAGGACCTGGCTCAGTTTGACCGGCCCCAGGGGCGTCAGCTTGGCGCGCACCTTGTTGGCATTGTCGTAACGGCCGAAGGCCCCGGCCTGTATAAAGATCTGTGTCGTACCGACCGGTCTCTGCTCGACGACGCCGCTCGGCTCGAAGGCCTCCGCCTGGGCCACGGGCTCGGGCGAGGCGACGACGCTTTGCCTCTGCGGTTCGGCCGACCCGACCGCGGCGGGCGCCGGGTTGGCGCTGGCCGGTTCCGGCGGTGGTGGCGACTGGCTCTGCACGCGCGGTTTCGGCAGACGATCGACGGTGATCGGTGAACCGACCTTGGCCAGTTCGGCCCGGTTCTTCAGCCGTGCCTTCATGGCCCGGCTGCGATCGGCGAGGATTTGCACGCGAACCCGCGCCGTTCCCTGTTTCTGGAACCCGAGCAACTGGGACCCGCGCCTCGACATATCGATGATGCGGCCGCGCGCAAACGGGCCGCGGTCGTTGACCCGGACGATCAGGCTGCGCCCATTCTCCAGGTTGGTGACGCGCACATAGCTCGGCATCGGTAGCGTCCGGTGCGCCGCCGTCAGCGCGTTCATGTCATAGAGTTCGCCGTTGGCCGTGCGCCGGCCGTGGAACTTGGTGCCGTACCAGGACGCGATCCCGGTCTCGTCGTATTCGAAGTCTTCCCGGGGATAATACCAGGCGCCCTTGATCTGGTAGGGTTTGCCGACCTTGTAATCGGCCTTGGGCGGCTCTTCCGACGGGCCCATGACGCGCTTTGCCGAATGGACGACGAAACGGGTCTCGGCACAGGCAGCGACGACCAGCACCGAAGCGACAACCATCAGTCTTGCCAAGCGTTTGGACAGCCCCGCATACCCCCTGTAAGTGCCCTCGCCTGTTTCGGCAGCGCGGTGGACCTTACGATATCTGGTAGAACACCGCGATACCATTCACATTATGTTGCGTATCTTACGGATTGCAGCCAGCCCGGGCAAGGGCCGCAAGCGATTTCGCCCAAACCCGTCGCGCCGGCTCACCCGCCGGGCTTCCCGCCGGTTCACCCGCCGGTGCCACGCAACCGTTCCAACAAACCCATGGACGGATAGCCGTCCGGCGGCAGGTTGACGCTCTTCTGATAGGCCTTGATGGCTTGGCGCGTCGCCGGTCCGACGATACCGTCGGCGCCGCCGGCATCGAAGCCCTTCTCCGCCAGAACCGTTTGCAGGGCGACGACATCACGCCTCGACATGGGAACATCGCCTTTGGTCGGCTTGGCCAGCAGTCCGCCGCCACCGGCGATCCGGTCGGCCAGGTGGCCGACGGCAAGGGCGTAAAGGATCGACCGGTTCCAGACCAGGATCGTCCGGTAATTCTTGTAGACCAGAAAGGCCGGTCCCCGGAATCCGGCCGGCAAGACAATCGACCCTTCGATATCGACCCGGGGCAGGTCGCGGCCGTCGGCACGGCGTACCCCGATCTTCTGCCAATCGGCCAGGGACTTGTGGTTGGAGAGCCCGGCCAGTTCGAAATCGAAGCCTTTCGGTAGGCGCACCTCGCGCCCCCAGGTCCGCTTCGCATCCCAGCCGGACCGGCTCAGGTAGTTGGCGGCCGAGGCGAAGATATCGGGCAGGCTGTTCCACAGATCGCGCTTCCCGTCACCGTCAAAGTCGACGGCGAAATCCCGGTAGGTGGTCGGAATGAACTGATGGTTGCCCATGGCGCCGGCCCAGGAGCCCTTGGCGTCGGCGGCGATATCGCCCCTGTCCATCAGTTTCAGCACGGCCAACAGCTGGGCCCGGAAAAACCGCGCCCGCCGACGATCGTGGGCCAGGGTGACCAGGGCACCGGCGACCGGAAAGGACCCGGTGTAATCGCCGAAGTTGCTCTCCAGGCCCCAAAAAGAGACGAGAAAGCGGGGTTGGACACCGTAGCGGGCCGATACCTTTTCGAGCAGTCCACGGTGTTTCACCATCATCGCCCGTGCGGTGCTGATCCGCTTGTCACTGATGCTTCGCTGGAGATAGCTCCAGAAGGTCAGCATGAACTCGGGCTGCCGGCGGTCCAGCTCGATGACCCTCGGAATGGGCTTGATACCGGCGAGTACCCGCGCGAGCGTCTCCTCGCCGACACCGATCTGGCGCGCTTCCGCTTTCAGGTCCTCGAGCCAGGGCCCGAACGGCGGCGGCGCTTCTTCGGCCAGCGCGCCGGACAGGGTCACAGCGGTGAGGATGGCGGCCATGGCAAGGACGGCGATACCCCGGCCCTTGCCCTTTCGGCCGGATGACAGGGTGTTGATCGGCTTCATGGCAGCGTTCTGCCATAGCGCCTTTGGAACCACAACTCCCAATAATCGGGGCAGTAATCGGCGGACCATGCGATTTTTCTCAGGTGACGTCCCGGTGGTTTCCGGTCTGTTTCGTTGCGGACGGAAGCGCAGCCCGCGCGGCTCTACGGCTGTTGGCGGAGTTTCAGCCAGTTGTGGCGGTCGAGCGAGCGGATGCTGACGTTCTCGATGGCCAGGTCCTTGGAACCGATGGGCAGAATGTCGACACCGACCTCGACGCCGGCCGCACCGCGTGCCCAGATTTTCCGGTAAAAATCGGCGAGACCCGCGACCCGGCGTCCGCCGACCCCGATGATGATATCGCCGGGTTTGACACCGGCCGTTTCCGCCGGACCGCCGCGGGCAACCCGCCTGACGAAGACGCGGCCCTGGGCTTCGCCGGCGTAAAGGCCGAGCCAGGGGGTGGCCGGTGCCGATGACCGTCCCTTTTCGACCAGTTCGGTGAGGATCGGTTTCAAGAGGTCGATGGGTACGAAGAGATTGCCGGGCGCCGCCTCACCGCTGGTATCGGCGTCATTGACGAACAACGAGCCGATGCCGACCAGCGCTCCTTCGGAATCCAGCAATGCGGCACCGCCATAGGAGTCATGATAGGGCATGGTATAGATGGCCCGGTCCAACAGGTATTCCCAGTACCCGGCGAACTCGCGGCGCGAAACCACGGCGACCGCCGTCACCGGAGACAGCCGGCTGGTGCGCTCGGAAGAGACAGCGAGGGCGCGGCCTCCTTCCGCCAAGTCGGCAGAGCGGCCGAGCGGCAGCGGTTTGACGTCGGCCAGGGCCGGTGCGCGAAGCAGGCCGAACCCGGTGGCGTGGTCGTATGCGACGACATCGGCCGGGACCGGTTCGTTCGCGCCTTCCGTGATCTCAACAGCCGACGCTTCGAGGATCAGATAGCCGATGGTCAGGACCAGGCCGCCGTCACCGATGACGACACCATTTCCCTCCCGTTCCGTGCCCAGGGAATGGGCCGTACGGGCGTCCTCGGGAATGGTGGCGTGGACCGTCACGATAGAGCGCAGAATCTCGGCAAAGGCCGTATCAGCGGCGATCGCCGGCCTCGGGCCCATGACCGCGACCCCGACGATGAACAACAATCCGACAATCCCGTGAAGACCCGCTCTCGGCGGTTTGTGGCCCGACATGGCGAACGACCCATTGCTGTGATTGGACGCCCAAGTCTAGCACGAACCTGGGCCGATCTCACAGCCCCAGCGTCAGGAGGGCGGGATCAATCACGCCAATGTGTTTGAGGTTCGTCCGGCGGGTCAACCGGCGGGACATCCGATGGGGAATGCAGTGGGGAGTGTGGCGGGGAATGCAGTGGAGAAAGCCGGACGACCGGCGTTCAGAAACACATGAATGACCAGGACGTGGCGTCGACGTAGCGCACCATATAGGACCCGGCGACCAAATCCCAATTGGCGGCGATGAGACCGGCACCGGCGAGCGCGGCGAAGACGGCGGTGAAACGCTGCGTGTCCATGGCCACAGTATACCACCGGCGCCCCGAATTATGCACGTCGGACGCGCTGCCGGTGGGACTTAAGACTTAAGCTGCGGGATCGGCCGCCGCCGGGGTGAACTGGTCATAGGCTTCGAGCGCCTGGGCCGCATAGACCATGGACGGCCCGCCGCCCATGTAGACTGCCATGCCCAGCGTCTCCAGGATCTCCTGGCGGGTGGCGCCGTTCTTCACCGCCGCCTTGACGTGGAACGCCACACAACCGTCGCAGCGCACCGCAACACTGATGGCCGTCGCGATCAGTTCCTTGGTCTTGGTATCAAGCACGCCAGGCGTCGTCGCCGCCGCGGCCATCGTCGAAAACCCTTTCATGGTTTCCGGTATGCCTTTCTTCAGATCACGGATCGCGACCGTCAGTTCACGCGCCAGTTCCGGATAATCCGTCGCCATGGATCGTTCCTCCTTTTGGACAAGGGGCCGTCGGCGGGCCCCGCCAGAGAATTCGACCGAATCATAAGCGATCGGCGGCGCCGCGAAATTGCGTGAGATCAAGACCCCAAGCAAACCTTGAAGGCGGGCCTGGGGACGGCTAGAAAACGACACCTCCGGCGGCGAGACTGCGGCGCCGGGCGCGGTGAAGCCCCGCAGGGTGAGGTGGCCGAGTGGTTGAAGGCACTGGTCTTGAAAACCAGCAAACGGGAAACCGTTTCGTGGGTTCGAATCCCACCCTCACCGCCAATTTCCAATGACGTAACAAATAACTCTCGATAAAAATATTCCCGAAACTTGCCTCTTTTGGGACAATTTTGGGACTCGTGCTTGGAATTCGCCTTTCGACGAACCACGCGAGGGATCCCATGGCAAGCATCGAACACCGCGGCCGAAACCAATGGCGGACCGAGGTGCCCCGAAAGGGCTATCCGACCCCTTTCAAGATCCATTTGTGCCACAAACACGGTAATGTGCCGTTTTAGAGTTCTAGTTTTGGAAGCGGTTTTCGTGGACGCGGAAACCAGAGAAATCTGGTTTACAAATGGCTCGACGATCCGCCTCGTTTTCGCGCGGCGAACCCATCTTCATTCGACGTCGATCAAAACCGATAATCGGAGATTCTCTCACCTTTCCCCGACGTCGTCGGGCAACGGACCCGTAGACGACGCGGCGGCCGCCACGGCGCCGCAGCGCCATGACAACGACCGGCTCCTGGTCGTGGGACAGTCCCGAGGAGCTGGGGGACGCCATCGAGGAAGGCCTGGCGGCCGTTACCGGCGGCGACGTGGACGGCGCCGCCGTCTCCAATGCTCTGGTGGCGCGGATCCGCACGGAATCGGCCGAGACCCTCAAATGCCTTGAAGCGGCTTGAGCGGTTAAACGAATATCTGCTTTTGCCTTAGAGCAGCGTCATCGCCCCGATCACGGCGGCAACGACGATCGAGCCGAAGGCGAACGCCCTTCTCGTCTTGTCCACGTCCAGCGCTCCCCAAACGGCACCGACAAGGGCAAGGCAGGCGAGGGCCGTAATCGGAACGTATTTGTCGTGGCTCGTGATGGAGGTCCATCCGTAGGCATGAGGGAAATGCAGGATCACCAGCAGCCCGATGCCGACGATGGCACCTCCCAAAGTCAATAGCCATCGGTTCCGGTACCGCACCATTTGCCCTTGAAGGGCCCGGCCCTCTTCCTCATCCGGGTCCGCTCCCAACTCTTGCAGACGTTCGAGTATTCGGGTTCTTGCCTCGATCAGCAGCGGTGTAATGCCGAACTCGAAATGAGTTTCCGACTTGGTCGCCACAACGATAGCGGCGGCGTTTCCCGAGATCTTTATTCGACAGACACCGAAGGATTGTACGTTGGAGAGTGCTTCGTTGACGTTCGCGAGGCTTCGGGACAGGGCGCCCGTATCCTGCGATTCGATCTGTTCGCTGGTCAGCTGCATACGACGCATGCTCTCGGCGAAGTAGGCGTCAACGGCTTCCTTGAAGCCCTGAAAACCGGCAACGGCCGCTCCCTTTTCGTTCCGACCTGCCATCTTCTCGTACCCTACACGGTTCCCGTTCCAGGAGCATTTGCCAGACGATAACATGCTTAAGCGCGAAGGCGGAAGGCTCTAGGCTATCCTTTGGGTTGTATTTTTTTCTCGCGCTCCGGGTATTCACCGTACTAGAATCGTCTCAAGGCGGCTCATGAAGAGGCCGCCGGGAGAGAGCCGATGCCGACAGCGACCGCTCGCGAGAGCCGCCCCGCTCAGGTTGGCGGTGGCGGTCAACCTCAGGCCGACATCTTCGACGATCAGCATGACGTCCAGATCGGCCTCATCGACATGCTGGCCGACTGCCTTTCTTCGGCACGGCGTATGCACCAGGTTGAAGAGGTTCTGGCGCAACTGATCCGTCAATCGGAGATCCATTTCCTATCGGAGGCGCTTCTTATGCGGCTTCATGAGTTCCCGAATTACGAGGACCACCGTCGCGAGCACGAAGAGTTCCTGGCCGGCCTCGAGGATCTCCGTTGCCGAGTGAACGAGGGCAGCCCCATCGAAGCGCCGTTGCAGGACCTGCGCCGAAAGCTCCTAACCTATATAGCCGAGCAGGACCGGGCTTTTTACCGCTTTCTCGACACTCACGCCGGGTGATGGACGAGCGGGGCGATCGACCACTAACCCCCCATTGCCGTCATTTCGGCATTTTTGACTCGAGGTCTTTGTGGTGATCAGTTTCCCGGAAGTTTCCGCTATCCTGAAATTTCCACTCTTTCGAGGCTGAGGCCGTGCTTCGCTTCGTGTCGGTTGATGTCTGGTAGGCGATTAGGTTTCAGGCATTTCCACCGTCGGCGTGGGACGGCTTCGCTGTTCCTCATTTGTGTTAGTGGTTCGCGAGCCGGTGTCTCCAGCCTTTTTGAAGCTCTAGTATTGTTTGCGACACTTTGCGTTGCCAGAAGAATTGCCTGGGGTCGTCGTTCCGCAGTATGCAGGTCAAATTTCAGTCGAGGGATGTAAACTCCGTAAAGGGCACCGAGGCGCCTTTATCGCGAGATCTCGGGTTTTTTTCGGAACCAACAGTAACTTGTAGTCGACAAGGGGAAACGCTTTCATGGGGTTCCGGGGAGGGCAACCCAATCAACGGTGACGTTTCCATCGGGCTTCGGCGGTTGATCGTTTAGAATTCCGGCAGAGGTTCGAGCGCTTTGGTCTTCAGCTTACGTGTCCCAGAAACGGCGAGTTCTAAGGGCCTTCTACTCGTCAACGACAGGTTTCGCCCTGAGATGAGGGCGGTCCAGAGGCGATACTAGGGGCTGAGCCTGTCGAGTTTTGGAAGTCGTATATTTGATATGATAATGCCGATGGGTACAGTAACCAGCCGCAATATTCCCATTGTCTTTGCGGCTCTTTTCTTCTTGTTTTACGCAGAAATATTCCTTCCTGGGCCGTACGGATATGCGGCTCACTTCGAAATCGAGCATTCCCTGAGCTTGTATGAGTTTTTCTCTGACCGGGAAGCCACGGGGCTTTTCCTGCCGGAATGGGGTGGCGGGATGGATATTCACGCCTTCGCCTTGGGCAATGAACGGATCGCGCCCTATCCGTTTTTCCGGTCCTTTTTGCCGGTCTGGTTGGCGTTGACGGCGGAAAAGGCACTGCTTTTCGCGGTTGCTTTTGGCGGTGTGTTCTTGATTACGACCCGCCTGCTCCAAGGGCCGGCTTGGCTCGGTGTGTTCGCGGCCTTGGCGTTCTACACGCATATTCCGCTGTTTCCCTACGACACGCATATGCATTTCGCCCAGCATTTCCTGCCGATGGTCCTTTACTGGTCCGCCTTGCAACGCCTTTCGCGGTGGCAATGGGTGTTGGCGCTGTTCACCGTCGCTGTCGCCGCCTTGGCCAATCCGCCGAAGAATTTCCTTCTTGTCGCTTCCGTCCCGGTGATTGCGCAGGTCATGTTTCCGGGCCTTCGCTTACGACGCGTGGCCGTCTTCGAGACCGTATTGCTGGCCGTCGCCCTTTGGAACTGGGAGGCCTATATCGTCGGCTGGTGGCAGTTGGCGCCTCACAGCGACACCGTCGTTACCGGCGGCGGACCGCCGGGCTTGGCCGACGTCGCCGCGACGGCCGTCAACGTCATCGCCCAGCGCCCGTACAATGTCCTGTGCCTGGTCGTTGGCCTGCCGGCGTTGGTCTTCGCGTCGGGCGGGTTCAGGCGGGTGTATCTGGGTGCGCTCGTGTTCGCCGCGATCTACGTTGCCGCCTATTGGGTGCTGGCGCGGATCGATGGCCTGTCATCCCTTGTCAGCAACCTGGTCAATACCCTATGGGCCTACCCGACCTACGCGACCGTCGTCCTCGCCGGCGCCCTGACGATCTACCAAGAGCGAATAGCCGCGGCAGCCGGCAGCTCGACCCGCCATGCCGGCTTGCTGCTGCCGCTGGCCTGCTACGCTGTCATTGCCTATCCCGTGATCGAGATGAAGCTGATGACCGTGCGTGCGACAATCCACCGTTGGAATACCTTCCAGCTGGCAAACTTCGAACCTTTGCGGGCCGGTCTCGACCTCGAGCCCGGTGTGTATCGGAGCGAGGTCCTTGCCGCCAATCAGTACGCCAACGTATTGCCAGGATTTCACGGTGTTCCGACTTTCGGGTCGATCGCCAACATCCAGCCCTCCCGCTACGACGGCTATTGGCGGGCGATCAACGGATTTGCCGGCACGTCAACGGCGGTCTCGTGGTCGAACGCGGCCTTTTCCTGGGAGACCTTCGACCTCCGCATCGACGAAGCGGCCGACGTCGACCTGCTGGCCCGGGCCAACGTCAAATACATCCTTTCCGACTACCGCCTGACCGGAAATCCACGCCTGACCCTGGTCCGAGGCAAGAACGGCGAGGAATGGCCCTACCAATACCTGCAACCGACGCTCGACGACAAAATCAACTACTACAAGTGGCGCTTCGATGAGCGTTTCCGGGCCAAGGACTTCTTTGTCTACCGTATAGACGACGCACTGCCGCGGGTGTTCTCTCCAACCGTGATCCGGACGTTCGAGCCGGCGACCGCACTCGAAACCCGTGTCGCCAAACTCAAGGAGACGCCGGGAAGAGACTTGGCCTTGGTTTCGACTGAGGACATGCACGATTTACCGGCCACCCCGGACCGGGTCGAGATCACGTCCGTCGAGACGTCGGCCGATAGCATCACCATAGATTTCATGGCACCGGCGGCAGGAATCGTCGTCGTCAACCAAGGCTGGTCGCCGTTCTGGTCGGCCACCGTCAATGGAGACCCGGCGCCCGTCGTCGCCGCCAACATCGTCCACATGGCCGTTCCGCTGCCGCCCGGGCGCGGCCAGGTTCAATTGTCCTATGAACGCAAGAGAACGTTCCTCGACATGTTGCGATGAGATCTCGACCCGGTGGCACATTCGGCGCCGGCGTCTGACCCGCCGCCGGGACTGACGCCGGCGAAAGTCGCTTTTTTCCACTCGAGCCCGGTGTTCGGTATTTTGCCGACGGAGCGCAATGACCGGAAGATTCCGGGTTGGTTCCGGCGCATTTCGGAGGGCCGCTGCGCGGCCTGCAACTCCGGCATGCCCGGCCAACCGAGCGACCAGCATTTTTTGACCATGTTGTCGATCCTCAACCGTCGGCCGTTTGCCGCCTATCTGGCGAAGACTTCGGTTTCCGACTTCCCGAGCACGGCACGGACGAGGCCGTAGGCGGCGCCGCAGCCGATGACCAGCGTGAAATAAAGATTGAGGGCCGCCATCGCCGGCAGCAGCAAGGGCCGGCGCTGCAAGACGAAACCGAAAAACCCGCCGTAGCCGTAGGCGTAAACGATGAAGGGCAAGATGGCGACGAGCGCCCAGGAAGCGTCGACCAGTCCCAGGGTCCAACCGGCTATCGCCACGACCAGGAGGGCGATCGCCGCCAGTAACGCCGCTGAGGCCAAGCCCGTCTCCGCCGATGCGACGCCGCCCGACTCGAAGCGGCGGCGGCGCACGAAAACCTCCATCCAAAAGGCGACGCGAAGAAAATAGGTGCGCGTCAGCTTGCCGAAACCGGGAAATACGTGGTCGACCTGGATCGACGGGTCGAGGACCAAGCGATGGTTTTCCGAGATGCGGTAGCCGAATTCCTCGTTTTCGTAGTCCATTCCCCAGGCCAGGTTCTCGTTGAAGCCGCCCAATTCGCGAAACAGGTCGGCGCGCATGCCGGCCCGTGACGAATCCAGCACCTCGTAACCGATGACACCGCGCCGGCAGAAGAAGTAGTTGTTCAGCAAAGCCTTGTAGGCGGGGACCAGCCCCCGATTCAACGGCGCCGCCGAATAGGTGCCCGACACCGCGTCGGCCCCCTCCATGGCGACGACGAATTTGTCCAGGGCATCCGCGTGCATTCGGGTGTCGCTGTCGAGGAAGAAGATCAAATCGCTTGTGGCAAGGCGGGCGCCCGCATTGCGGGCCTTGGCCGGACCGCCGTTCTGTTGCTGGCGGATCAGTTTCACCATGGGTCCGAATTCCTCGATAAGGCCTTCCGCAACGGTGGACGTGTCGTCCGTCGACCGGTCGTCGACGATGATGATTTCGAGATCCGGATAGCCGGTGTCGAGAACGCTGCGCACACATCTCCCCAGTGTCTGCGACGCGTTGTATGCGGGAACTACCACGGAAACAGATCTGGCGGACACGGTCATCCGTTGCCGATGTTCTTGAAGGCTGCGGCCAACAGCCGGGGGTACTGGCTCGGGTTCCATACCACGTTGGCGGCGAGGGCGCATTCGAATGTGCAGGTGCATTTCGTGTCGACGATCTCGCGGCGCAGGGATTCGGCCTGATGCGAAGCCATGATCGCCTGAATGTCGAAATCGACCTCACGCAGGCTGCCCATGGGCTTACCAAGGATCTCGCAGGGTAAGACGACGCCGGTCTCGGAAACCACCACCAGCTTACGGCCGGCAACGCACGGCGTGACGAACCGGCCGTCGAAGGCCGTCGCCATCAGGTTCTCCCGGGAAACGTCGCGGACACCGCGCCAAACGGGATAGAGAAACCGTTTTTCCTGGCGGCGTTCGACCGATTTCAGGAAATCGTTCACCGCCCTGTACTTGGCGGCCGCTTCGGTCTTCAAGGTGGGGTCCTTGATGTCGCCGCGGGCATAGGTGACCGACAGGTTGTCATAGCGGAAATCTCTGTCCAGGACCCGCAGGGTCCCGAGTAGGGTGTTTTCCGTTTCCGCCGTGAAGACCGCGTTGGCGTCGAGAACCAGATTGTCGAAGCGTTCACGCAAGGGGCTGACGGCATCGTAACTGGCCAGGATCTTATCATAGGAGCCGGGCATCGACCGGGCCCGATCGTGGTCGTCACCGATTCCGTCGATCGAAAAGGTCAGCCGGAAATAGGTGTCCGCGTGATCGGCCAGGGTCTTTTCCAGGAACAGAACCATGCGGTCGGTCAGTGAGGCGTTGGTCGGGATCGTCACGTAGGTCGGACGACAATGCCGGATCAGGACGTCAGCGACCCGGTCCAGGTCCCGGCGCAGGAATGGCTCGCCCCCGGTCAGCGACAGTTGCACAAGCGGCCCGACGCTCTTCGCCAGGCGCTCGATTTCGTCGATCGACAACTCATCCGGTTTGCGGCCCTTTTCGATTTCCGCGTAGTAGAAACAGAATTCGCAACGGAAGTTGCAACGGTTGGTCACGTAGAGAATCAGGTAACCAATCTGCGAATTGTTGAGAACGGCGGCCAATTTGCCCAAGCGGACAGTCCCATGTCTGCAGGTCCGGAGTCCGATACCCCGCGTTAGGATAACAGGTGGTGCCTGAGCGCACACGCGGCAAGTCGGAACCGGAGAATCCCGGACTCCGGCCGAACCGGGGCCGGTTCAGTGTTTACTCCCTGTCGTCTTGGTGGTGTTATGCCTGGGCCTGATATTCGGCGGCGGCGGGCGCAGCCATTCTTGAACGGGCAGAATTCTGGCATGTGCGGGTTCATCGGGATCGTCAACTGGCAGGACGGGATCTCTCCCAAGGACGAGGTTGCCGCCCGTGCGGGATTGGCGGCTTTGGTCCATCGCGGACCGGACAGCGACGGCGAGTGGCGCGACGACCACGCCTACCTGGGGCATCAAAGGCTGAAGGTCATCGATCTGTCGGACAACGGCGGGCAACCCTTCGTCTCCAATTCCCGGCGCGTCGTCGCCGTCTACAACGGCGAAATCTACAACTACCGGGAGATGCGCGATGGACTGGCCGCGGCCAACGGCGGGCTCAAGAGCGAGACCGACACCGAGGTGGTCGTCGCCGCAGTCGAGCACAGCGGAATCAACGCCTTTAACGAGTTCGACGGCATGTTCGCCGCGGCGTTCCATTTTCCGGGCGAGCGCCGCCACCTGCTGGTGCGCGATCCGCTTGGACAGAAACCGCTCTACTACGCGATCGTCGACCGGACCCTGATCTATGCCAGCGAACTGGGTGCGTTCCTGGCGTTGTCGCCGCGCTATCAATGGAAGATCGGCCGCACGGCTTTCCGCCGCTACCTGGCCAATTGCTGTTACATGGGGGAAGAGACGCCCCTGGCCGGCGTCTTCAAGCTGCAGCCCGGACATTTCGCTGAGTGGCGGCCCGGCGGCCTGACCATTGAACGGTATTGGACATCGGAGCCCGGCGGCCATCCGGAAAGCCGGTCCTTCGACGACGCGATCGCCGAGTTCGACCGCCTGTTCTCGGTTTCGGTCCGCCGGTCGTTGCGCGCCGACGTGCCGCTCGGTGTCTTCTTCAGCGGCGGCATCGACAGTTCGCTGGTGACGTCCGAGGTGGTCAACCACGCGCCCGACGTACGGACCTTCACCGTCGCCATGTCGGAACCGGACTTCGACGAATCGTCGAGCGCCAGGGCGGCCTCGGCCCATATCGGCGTCCGCAACCGGTTCACCTTCGACATGGACCGCGACCAGGTGGTCGCCGCCGTCGACGACTTTTTTCGAACCGTCACCGAACCCCACGGCGATCCCGGCTACGTCAACAGCCTATTCCTGGCCGGCGCCGCGCGAGCCCACACGACGGTCGGGCTGGCCGGCGATGGTGCGGACGAGTTGTTCGCCGGCTATGTCCCGTTCCAGGGCCTCGCCGCCCACAGTCTCGCCAAACGCCTGCCTTCCGCGCTCGTCGCCGCCATGCGCGGCGCGCTCGATTATCTGGTGGCGGCCGATGACGGTTACGCCGGCTTCGGCTTCAAGGCCCGGGGCTTCCTGCAGGGATATCCATCGTCGCCGGAAACGGTTTTTCCCCTGTGGTTGTCGTCACTTCCGCTGCGCGACCTGGCGGCGTTGACGGGTGCCGCCGATGACCCGTTCTTTTGCGGCTCCGGGGCGCCGGGTACGATCTTCCACCCGGAAGCGGCGGCACTGCGGGCGAGTGCGGCGAAAACCCCGCATCAGATGCTGTCCACCTATTACCAGCGGTTTTTTCTACCGGACTTCGTCTGCCATCACACGGGCCGGGCCGCCATGCGCCATTCGCTGGAGGTGCGCGCCCCGTTCCTGTCGCGCGACCTGATCCGCTTCGCCAACCGTCTTCCCGACGCCCATCTAGCGAGCCGTGGCCGGCTCAAACGGGTCCTGCGGGGCTCCCTTCGCCGCCGCGGTTTTCCGGCCGCCATCTGGAAAAGACGGAAAACGGGTTTCACATTTCCCGTCGCCCGCTGGATGAAAACAGCCTTGCGGTCGCGGCTGGAAGCCATCCGTGACCCCGGCGAATGGGATGACGCGTTGATCGACGCGCCCTACCTGAATGGGCTGATCGACACCCATCTTAGCGGCCGGCGCAACAGCTACCGGGCGCTGTTCAGCTTGATGACGTTTCACGCTTGGCGCCACCGGTGGCCCGGTCTAATAATCGACGACCACACGCCGGGTCGATCGCCGTGATCCAACGGTGCTCCGGTTTTCGCTTCGCGCTTCGGCGAAAGGTTTGAGATTGCAGCCGTGAACCAAATCAAACCGCCCAATTTCCACGACAACTGTAAGTTCGATCCCGACGTCGATTTGTCGGACGTCCGGTTCACCTTCCTATTCTACAACTACGCTGTGTCGAGCACGATCATGGTACCGGTCGGCTATCTGAAAGACGTGCTCGGCCACACGCCGAGCATGACAGCGTTGACGGTGGCGGCGATCCTGCAGCGCTATCGTTGCGATGTGGATATTATCGATGCGGCCTTGAACGAGTGGGATTGTGAAGCAGCCATCGAGGAGCTGAAACGACGCAATCCCGACGTCGTCGGCCTGACCGTTTGTTCCGCCGATTTCAACGTGACCTCGCGAAAGTGGATCCGGAAGATCAAGGAAAGTCTCGGCTGCACGATCGTTGTCGGCGGCGAATTGGCAACCGGATACCCGGCCGAACTTCTGGAGGCCGAACCGGCCATTGACTTCGTGTGCGCAGGACAGGCCGACCATAGCCTCGGTCCGCTTTTGCGGGCGTGGCGGGACGGGGCGCCGATGGACGGCATCGCCGGCATCGCCTACCGGGACGCCCAGGGGCGGCCGGTCTTCACGGGTCCTGCGCGTCCCATGGAGAACCTCGACGCGTTTCCGCACCTTCCCTATCACCTCCAGGAATACGAGCGGTACATGACGCCGCAGGCGAGGCATCGAAACTACTCGGGTATTCTGACGTCGCGTGGCTGCCCTTATGCCTGCCGGTTTTGTTACGAGCGCGCCGCGCCCTATTCGGCGATGTCGCCGGCGCGGGTCGTCGACGAGATGGCCTGGGCGCATAAGGAGTTCGACATCCGGGAGTTCGACTTCTGGGACCCGACCTTCAACATCAGCCACAAACGGGCCATGGGTATTTGCGAGGAGATCGTCCGCCGCCGATTGAAGATCACCTTTTCCATACGGGCCCGACCGGACCTGATGACCACGGAATTGCTGGAGGCGCTCAAAAAAGCCGGATGCTATCTCATCCAGTACGGCATCGAGAGCGGCGACACGGATGTCATCAATGCAATGGACAAACGCGGCCGCTTCGATGATTTGATGCATACGGAACGCATCATCAAAAGGACCCGCAACCTGGGTATGGAAACGGCCGGATACCTGGTCGCCGGACTGAAATACCAAACGCCGGAGAGCGTCGACGAGACGGTGCGATTCCTCGCCAAGCTGAAGCTGGACTACACGATCTCGCTACCCGCCTATATCGGACCGGTGACACCCGACTACGAAGCCTGGAAACGGGAAATGGCGGAGGATTTCTGGGGCGACTATATCCGGAGCGGCGACGACGACCTCGAGCACTTGGTCGCCACGGCACCGCAATACTTCCCGTTCGAGCAACGGCTGGAATTCGTCAAGCGCTACATACGGACGATCTATTTCCAACCGCGGCAGATCCTGAAGGTCTTGTTTCACGACATCCGTTACCCAGCCAGCCTGTGGTCGAAGATCCGCGCCGGTCAGCGGATCATCCTGATGGCGATCGTCGATGGCCTGCGGAAGCGGTTTGCGGCGATCCGTCAGTAGCGGTTGACGGATAAGGGATTGAGGCCGTCGGTCAGGATCGACGCGCCGAGCCGTACCTTGGCCTGAAACTCCTTCAGCGACTTGAGAGAGCGCAATTCGCGCAGGATGCGGTTCGGTCTCAGGTAGAAGGACCGGCTGGCATCGTTCTTGAGCCGGATCAGCGTTTCGCGATCCAAAATATCCTCGACGACGTGCGGGATACGGAAATTGGGTTGCGGGGCGAGGGCGAATTCCCGCCAGTAGTCGCTCGGAATGATGCCGCGTTTCAGCGCCTCCCCGTAAATCGCCGTTCCCGGGTAGGGAATGAGGACGCCGAAGGACACATAGTCCGGGTCCAGTTCCTTGGCGAAGGCCAGGGTCTTTTCGGCGTCCTCCCGCGTTTCCTCGAGAAATCCGAACATGAAGTAGGTCATCACGGTCATGTCGACGGTGCGGGCGATATCCATCGCCTGCCGCGCCTGGTCGAGAGACATAAACTTGCCGGAATTGGCCAGGATGTCGGGCGACCCGGTCTCGACGCCGAAGTGGACGCGATAACAGCCGGCCTGTTTGAGGAGAGAATACAATTCCGGCGTCACCCGGTTGACCCGGTCGCGGATCGCCCAGTTAACCTCGATGCCTTGATCGATGATGCCCTTGCAGATGTCGATGGCGCGGGCCGAGCCCCAGGTGAACGTATCGTCGTAGACCTGAACGTCCTTGATCCCGAGTTCGGCGATCTGGCGGAACTCCTCGACCACCTGATCGGCGGTACGGGCGTAAACGCGCTGCACATCCATCTTGCAGAAGACGCATTTGTACGGACAGCCCCGGGACGTGACCATAGTCGTTTCGTAGTCGCTGGGCGTCAGCACCGAACTGTAGCGCCGGTAGGGGAGCAACGTGCGGTCCGGGGGCGGGATCTTGGTCAGGTCGCGGACCTGGGCGAGAGGCTGTTCCGGGGCACGGACGGCACCGCTGGTGCGCTGCCAGAGCCCCGCTTCCGCCGACACCGGTTCGCCCCTCGAAAGGGCGGTGACGACCGCCAGCAACACGTCCTCTCCGTCGCCGGCAACGACGTAGTCGGCTTTCGAGGCATGCATCGTTTCCGACGGATAGACGCTAGCGTGCGGGCCACCGACGATCAGCGTCACGTCGGGTAGGAGGACCCGCGTATCCTCGAGGGTCTTCCAGGTCGGATACCAGAAGTCGGTCCACGCGGTGATGCCGACAACATCGGGTTTCAACTCGGCGATACGTTGGGCCGTTGCTTCCGGTGACAGTCTTTCAGCCTGGGCATCCAGACAGTGGACGTCCGAAAAGCCGCGTTCGCGGAGATAGGTGCCCAGGATCAGGATCGATTGCGGCGGTTTGAAGCCGATCTTCTGGTCACGGTTGAAGGTGTAGAGGGTCCGGACGCTGTCCTGCGACGACGGGTAGACGAGGACAACGCGGATGTCCCGTCCCTTAACGGGTCCAAGCGTCGGATATTCCTGCCGAAGGGGTTCTGCACTGACCATCTAGGCCACGTTTCCGGTTGTTCTCGATCGGGGCGTTCGGGATCGTGTCGTCGCCTGAAAAGACCCCCACGATTTAACATTGCGTCAACACCAACTAAAGAAGAAACCTGAATCCCATAGGCAGATCCTGACATCGGCAAATCCGCCCCTGGTTCCCTATATGGTGCACTCGGGATGCCTTTTGAATCGAAATTCGCCGTTCCCGCGCCGGATTTGGTTCGATGGTCAAACCTCGAGACGATGCAATAAGTTTACCGTGATCACCGATATATTCTATTATCGCTAGATATTGTTGCCTTGTCGCCGGCTTTCAGCGCAGCCAAGCTTTATAGATATAGTGATTATTTCTCGCGGGTATCTTCCAGAGGTGTCGTTTGAATCATTCGTCTGACGTGTCGATCGTCGTCCCGGCATTCAACGAGGCCGAGTCGCTGAGCGAACTGACGTCGCGGATCGACATGGTCATGAAGACCGGATTCGACCACCCGCGACGCTATGAAGCCCTCATCGTCGACGACGGATCGACCGACGATACGTCGGACGTGCTCGAGGAACTCATCCGGACAAACGCCAATATCCGCGGTATCAGGCTACGCCGCAACTTGGGAAAGTCGATGGCCTTGATGGCCGGATTCGGGCGTGCCGAGGGCGATCTGGTCGTGATCCTGGACGCCGACCTTCAGGACCGGCCCGAAGACATCCCGGCGCTTCTCGGCAAACTGGACGAAGGGTTCGACCTGGTTTCCGGCTGGCGCAAAACGCGCCACGACGGATGGCTCAGGCGCCTCGGGTCCGGCCTTTTCAATCGCACGGTTCGCCTAACTTCGAAGCTTGATTTGCACGACATGAACAGCGGCATCAAGGTAATGCGCCGTGAAGTCATCGACAACATCCAGGTCTATGGACAATTCCACCGCTACATCCCGTTACTGGCCAGCAATGCCGGGTTCGCGGTCACCGAGATTCCGGTTGCCAATGACGCGCGTCGCTATGGCATGTCGAAATACCCAGCGATTCGTTACCAGGGGTTGTTCGACCTGATCTCGATCATGTTCACCCACGGGCACATGCACAGCCCACTACATTTCTTCGCCAAGGTTGCGGCCGTGTTCCTGATCCCTAGTTCGCTGATGCTGGCCTATATGATCACCAGCCATCTCCTGGCCATTGTCGGGATCGGTGGCGAGGATGCACTGTTGTTCGAACGGCCGCGGCTGACCATTTCGCTGGTCATGTTCGTTGTCAGAACCAACATCTTCCTGACCGGCTTCGTCTGTGATTTCTTCCTTCATCACCTCAACCGCACGCATCTGCGAAGCACTGTCGAGACCGTCATCGCGAGCGAGATCGGCGAAGCTCCCGTGGCAGCGGACCCTTAGCGGGTGACCAACTGGTCTGGGTCGCCTTTGTGTCTAGCGCTGATGCGTCGCCGGCGGGCGTCCTTGATGCGGTGTTCGAGCACCGTCGCCGCATGGGCATTGTCGCCAAAGACATTGCGCAGGGTGCGGACGATACGCGGCAGATAAATGAGGTAACCGAGTCCGTAGTTCAAACTCATGGCGGCGAGCCGGTAGAGCGCCAGTTCCCTCGGGCCGACGTACTCGTTGAGGGTCATCGGATTCATCGCCGCGAAGTCAGAGTTGATCGAGGTCAGCGACAGGAAGTAGTCGTCGTCGAGTTCGACCTTCCCCGACGCCACCAGTTCATCGAATATCTCGCTGCCCGGGTAAGAAGAATAGAGGTTGATCGGCACCTCGTCGACGCCGAGGATTGCCAGCCTCAAACCGTAGAGAATGGTCTTGAAAATGTCGGCCCGAGTCTCTCCCGGAAAGCCGATGATCAAATTGGCACGGACGGTGATTCCCAAGCGGCGAGCCGTGAGTACCGAATGGGTCAAGGATTTCAGTTTAATTCGCTTCTTGATCCGATGCAGCGTCCTTTCCGACCCGCTCTCCGGCGCGTAGACCAAATAGGTGCAACCGGCCTCTTTCATCAGCGAGAGCGTCGTCTCGTCGAGCGCCTCGCTGCGGGTTCCCGACGGCAGTGTCCAGCCGAGCGCCAGGCCTTCATCGATCAGTCGCTGGCAAAACTCGGCAGTCCAACGCTTCTTGGTGATCGCCGTCAGATCGTAGAACTGTAGGCTGGTGATGTCGTAACGTTTCGTATAGGCCTTGATTTCGGCGACAAGATCATCGATGTCCCGCAAAATGTAGCGCGTCGTCCACATCTGTGGGCTCGAACAGAACGTACATTGATAAGGGCAGCCCCGCGACCCTAAAACCGGCATGTCGCGTTCGGTCTGTGTGCCGAAGGATTTTCCGGCGTGCCAGAATTTCTCCAGATAACCGTCCGGCCAATCCGGCCAGGCAGGTTATCGATCTCGCGGATTCTCGGTTGCTCGGCGGCAAGGGTGAAACGGCCCTCGTTATCGAGGAAACAAGCGCCTGGAATGTCGGTGACAGATCGCCCTTGTTCGAACGCTTCGACGAGCGCAAGCAGCGTGCGTTCGCCTTCTCCCTGAACGCAGACATCCAAAGCCAAACAGTCGCGGAGCACATATTCGGTCAGCGCGCTGACATGTTCACCGCCGGCGACCAGCAGCGCGTCTGGAAATCGCTCGCGCGCTGCCCGGATCAGTTCCCGTTGGACGGGCCATTCGCCCGAAAACATGATCGAGAAAACCAACACTCGGGCGTCATCGGGAATCCGATCGAGGGTCTCGTCATAGGTGAGACCTTGACAGGCGAAATCAGGAAAATCCGGGTGCGGCCAAACCTCGTTGAGTCCCTCGGCAACGGCGTCGACGAGAACCACATCATGTCCGGCCGCTTTCAAATAAGCGGACAAATAGGCGATACCGATCGCCGGGGTCGCCTCGTTGTTAATCGCTCCCTTGCGAAACACTAGGGGTCCGCGAATGTTAGCGACACGCATCATTATGATCTCACGCTTTCGGTGCGAGCTTCTACATAGGATAACGAATGGCTAAATACCAGTATCGCCTGTTGTGGTGCCGACCGTCGAAACGGCACGTTTTTCCGAGTAATCAATGTGCGCCATGTACCTCTGAAAATCAGACCGCATCGTTCTCCCGCTTTTCGCTCGCTTGACGACGACCCGCCGTCGAGCCGGCAAGGATGAATCCGATAAAAGGCAGTTTCCGGAGCGATCCGCGGGAATTCGATCGACCGGGATGCTGTCCCACTCGTCACGAAAGGCGTAGATGTGGGCTTGAAAACCAGCAAACGGGAAACCGTTTCGTTGGTTCGAGTCCCACCCTCACCGCCATTCCCTTCCGAATTCTGACAGGCCCAGCCACCCCCCTCGAAGACGGGTGCTGCCGGCCGTTTCGGCCGAGAGGCCGAAACTACGCCCAAACGTTGTATTTCTTCCCCGAAGGGAGTACCCAAGGGACGGGTTCACCGCTGGTCCCTATTGCAATTGCGCATGGGTTTACCTGGCAAAGGATACTTGGCGCCCTAGGTAACAATCGACCCCGAATAGAGAGGCGGTGCCGGGAGAATTGGCTTGAACGACGAAGCCGACGCAGAGAACCGAACGGGCGACGGCGGGCCGCAGGAGCCCGCCGGCGAACCGGCCCGCGCCTCCGGCGACGACCCGGCCGGATTGCCCGTCGATACCGGCCGTCCCGGCAAGGCCGGCGACCTGACTGCGTCGGCGGCCGAGACGCCCGCCGGGGAACCGGCCATCGACACCGGCCTCTTGTGCTTCGTCATGCTGGCCCAGTTCCTGGAGGTGCCGGCCGACGCCGAGCAGATCCGCCACCAGGCCGGCAAGCCGGGCGAAGTTTTTACCGATACCGACCTCTTGCGCGTCGCCAAGGGCATGGGCTTCAAGGCGAGCGCCGTCAGCACCGACTGGACGCGCCTCGAGAAAACGCCGCTGCCGGCCATCGCCCGGCGCAAGGACGGCACCTTCTTCATCCTGGCCAAGGTCGGCAAGGCCGGGCCGGAATCGGGAGACGGTGCCGGAAGCGAGGCAGCCCTCATCCAGTGCCCGGTCGCCGGGCGGCCGCAGACCCTGGCCCGGGGCGAACTGGAAGACCAGTGGGACGGCTCGCTGATCCTGCTGACCACCAGAAAGCAGCTGGCCGGCGATCAGCGCCGTTTCGACATCTCCTGGTTCATCCCGGCCGTCGTCAAGTACCGCCAGCTGTTCGGCGAGGTCATCGTCGCCAGCTTCTTCATCCAGGTCTTCGCCCTCATCTCGCCTTTGTTTTTCATGGTCATCATCGACAAGGTGCTGGTCCACCGCGGCCTGTCGTCCCTCGACGTGCTGATCTTCGCCCTCCTGGTCGTTTCCGTCTTCGAGGTGCTTTTAGGCGGGCTCAGGACCTACATCTTCTCGCACACGACAAACCGTATCGACGTCGAGCTCGGCACCAAGCTCTTCAAGCACCTGTTGCAACTGCCCATCGCCTACTTCGGCGCCCGGCGCGTCGGCGAGACCGTGGCCCGCGTGCGCGAGCTCGAGAACATCCGCAACTTCATCACCGGGTCGGGCCTGACCCTGATCGTCGATCTGGTTTTCACCGTCGTTTTCTTCTGGGTGATGTTCCTGTTCGCGCCCTTGCTGACGTGGATCGTCATGGGCTCGATCCCCTTCTATGTCGCCTTCTCGGTGATCATCACCCCCATATTGCGGGCCCGCGTCGAGGAGAAGTTCGCCCGCGGCGCCCAGAATACGGCCTTCCTCACCGAGAGCGTAACCGGTGTCGAGACCCTGAAGGCGGCCGCCGTCGAGCCGCAGATGCAGCGCCGCTGGGAAGAGCAGCTGGCCGGCTACGTGCAGGCGTCGTTCAAGACGTCGCAGCTCTCCAACATCGGCCAGCAGGGCGTGCAGGCGATCCAAAAGATCACCATGGCCCTGACGCTCTGGTTCGGCGCGCAGCTGGTCATCGAGGGCGACCTCACCGTCGGCCAGCTGGTCGCCTTCAACATGCTTTCGGGCCGCGTTGCCCAACCGATCCTGCGCCTGGCCCAGCTGTGGCAGGATTTCCAGCAGATGCGGGTCTCGGTCGAGCGTCTCGGCGACATCCTCAACACCAAGACCGAGGCCGCCGCCGAAGCCGGCCGGGCGCGGCTGCCGGATATCAAGGGTGACGTCGAGTTCGACGGGGTGACGTTCCGCTATCGCACCGACGGCCCGGAGGTCCTGAGGAACGTTTCGCTCGCCGTTCCTGCCGGCCAGGTCATCGGCATCGTCGGGCCGTCAGGCTCGGGCAAGTCGACCCTGACCAAGCTCGTCCAGCGTTTGCACCTCCCCGAGGCTGGCCGCGTCATGATCGACGGCACCGATCTCGGCCTGGTCGATCCGGCCTGGCTCCGGCGCCAGGTCGGCGTGGTGCTACAGGAGAACCACCTCTTCAACCGCTCGGTCCGCGACAACATCGCGCTCGCCGACCCGGCGATGACCATGGAACGCGTCGTCGAAGCGGCGACCCAGGCCGGCGCCCACGACTTCATCTTGGAGCTGCCCGAGGGCTACGACACCCTGGTCGGCGAACGCGGCGGCACGCTGTCCGGCGGCCAGCGCCAACGCATCGCCATCGCCCGGGCGCTCGTCACCAATCCGCGCATCCTCATCCTCGACGAGGCCACGTCGGCCCTCGATTACGAATCCGAGTCGATCATCCAGGAGAACATGCGCAAGATTTGCAAGGGCCGGACGGTGTTCATCATCGCCCACCGCCTGTCGACCGTCCGCGACTGCGACCGCATCATCACCATCGAGGCCGGACAGATCGTCGAGGACGGTACCCACACGAGTCTGCTCAAGACCGACGGCCGCTATTCCCGTTTGTGGCGGGCCCAGGCCGCTGGCACACCAATGGAGACGCAACAACCGGAAGCGCCGCAACCGCCCGCGCCGACGGCGCCGGCCCTGGCCGCTCCCCCGGCTCCCGCCCCGGCGAAGAGTGGCCCGGTCAAGGCCGAGGTGACGCGGACCGCGGACGGCAAACTGGTGGCGCGGCCGGCGGCGGCAAGCACGACCGCCAAGAAGGGTGATGGCAAGGACACCGCCGAGGTGAAAAAACCGCGCGTGGTCCGCGGCAATTTGGCCGACGTCGCGGCCAAGACCAAATCCGACGCTACCGCCGCACCGGCGGAGCCAGGGTCCGGCGAACGCGAGAGCGGAGACAGCTGACCATGGCGCTGCTGCCCGCCCTCAAGCACCATGCCCAGGTCGCCAAGGCGGCCTGGAGCGAGCAGCGCGCCATCGAAAAGTCGCTGAAGGCGGACAATCCGGCCAAGCGCGCCGAACTGACCTTCCTGCCGGCGGCCCTGGAGGTCACGGAGACGCCGGCCGCACCCTTGGGCCGGGTCATGATGATGGCCATCTGCGCCTTTTTCGCCATCGCCATCGGTTGGGCGGCCATCGGCGAGATGGACATCATCGCCACGGCGCAAGGCAAGATCATCCCGACCGAACGGGTCAAGAAGATCCAGCCCATCGAGACCGGCGAAGTGATGGCGATCCACGTAAAGGACGGGCAGCAAGTCGAAAAAGGAGAAACCCTTGTCGAGTTCAATCCGACCGGCTCGGTGGCGGACCGGGAGCGATTGGTTCAGGACTATTTGTCGGCCCGCGTCGAATTGGCGCGGCTGCAGGCACTTCTCGCCGACAATCCCGAAAAGGCGTTTTCCCCGCCCGAGGAGGCGTCGGAGTCTCTGGTTCGGTTGCACAGTGCCTACCTCACCAGCGAGCTTCAAAAACGGGCGGCCGAAAGAACGGCATTAACCGGTGAAATCGAACGTCGTGAGGCCGAGGTCAAGACCTTGACGGCCGGTATCGGGCGACTTGAACGCAAGCTCTCCAAGGTCCGCGAGCGGGTCGAGGGCCGACGTAAGCTCATGGAGAAAGGCATTGTCGCTAAGCTCGAATTTAACGAGTTTGAGGAGGAACTGTTCGACGTCGAGGACCAGTTGGAAGTCGAACGTAAACGCCTGACTGAAACGGTTCCGTCATTGCGTGCCGCCAAGGCGCAGTTGGCTCAGGCCGAGGCCGAATTCCGAAGCGACGTGCTGGCCCGCGAGACAGAGGCCCAAGACCGGGTCAAGACCATCGAGCAAGAACTGCGCAAGGCTGTCAATCGGTACCGTTTGCAGACCCTCAAAGCACCGGTCTCCGGCACCGTCCAGAAGCTCGATGTCCATACCGTCGGCGGCGTCGTTCAGCCGGCCCAAGTGCTGATGGAGATCGTTCCGCAGGGCAGCGGCATCGAGGTCGAGGCGATGGTTCTCAACAAGGACAAGGGGTTCGTCTTCGCCGGCCAAGAAGCCGAATTGAAGATCGAGAGTTTTCCCTTCACCAAGTGCGGCACCATTCCCGGCAGCGTGCGCCTGATCTACGAGGACGCCGTCGACCACGAGCAATACGGTTCGGCCTTCCCGGCCCGTATCACCATGGCCCGCTCGACCATCGCCGTCGGCACGAGCGAGGTCAATCTGACGCCGGGCATGACCGTCACCGCCGAGATCAAGACCGGCAAGCGCAAGATCATCGAATACATCCTGGCGCCTTTGCAGGAATACGTCGACGAAAGCATGCGCGAACAATAAAGGGAACGACATGAACGACGCCACGTCCGCAAACGCCGCCACCGACGGCGATCTCCGATTCTTGGGCATCGTCGACGTCTTCCAGGTCCTCGATCCGGACGAGCTCTCGGAACTGCATGGGCGGTCACACCTGCGCGACGTGGCGCCCGGCACGGCGGTCGTGACCGAAGGCGCGGCCGGCGATTCGCTCTACATCGTCAAGTCGGGCTTTCTGCGCGTCGATCAGGGCGGCATCGAGGTCGGCTCGCTCTCCCCCGGCGATTTCTTCGGCGAGATGTCGCTGCTGACCGGAGCGCCGCGCAGCGCAACGGTGAAGGCGGCCGAGCCGACGATGGTGTTCGAGATCACTAAGGCCGACCTCATGCCCCTCTTGCAGCGCCATCCGCAGCTGGCGCAACGCATGGGCCAGGCCTTGTCCGAGCGCCAAGGCGCCAACCTGAAAAAGACCATGGATTGGCAAGGCGGGTTTTCCGGTGATCTCGGCGCCACCTTCGAAACGACTGATGCGGCACCGGTCGCTGACGAAGGCCCCGGGCTGGCCTCGGCACTGGCCGGGCGCATCCGCGGATTCTTCGGCCTGCCGGCCAGCATCTGGAAGCGCGCCACCAGTGCCGGCGAGGCGCTCAGCACGGTGACCGGCGCCTTCGCCGGAGCCAAAGCGGACACCAGCGACCGCCAGATCGCGTTTACCACGGCGATCGTGCTTCTGGCCGCCAAGATGGCGGCCTCGGCCGGCTCCTATGGCGGTGCCGAGATCGACGTGCTCTCCGACAGCTTCGCCATCGCGCCAGAGGACGTCGAGGGCGTCAGACGCCTTTATGACGGCGCGCTTGGCAGCGCCAAGGGCTACGAGCCCTATGCGAACCGCATCCACGAGTTGTTCGACGGAGATCAAGCGGTTATGGAGGAATTGGTCGGCGTGCTGTTGCGGGTCGCCGACGCGCCGGGCGGTGACCAAGCGAAGAAGCGTGCCTTCGTCGCTACCGTCGCCGGCCTGTTCGGTTTCGACGCATCCGGATTCGAACGCCTGGAGACGATCCACGAGCGCGCCGCGGCCGGGTTCGACGGCGCCGACGACATGGACTACCTGACCATCCTCGGCCTCACCGCCGATGCCGACGAGGCCACCGCCAAGAAGACCTACCGCCGGCTCGTCGTCGACAACCACCCGGACAAACTGATCGCCCGCGGCGTACCGGCCGAATTCGTCGAACAGGCCAACGAAAAGCTGGCCACCATCAACCTGGCCTACGACCGCTTCCGCCAGGCCCGCGGATTGGCATGAGGGTTTTCGCCGGGACCGCCTGCGCCTGGGCCCTGTTGCTTGCGGCCGCTGACGGCCTCGCCGCCGACAAGAAGCTGCACGACCGACTGACCCGGCTGAAGAGCGCGCCGGGATCGGACCACCGCGTCATCGTCGATACCCGGGACCACCCGTGGCGGGCCGTCGGGCGGCTCAACCGGCGCACCGGCGGCCATTGTACGGCGACGGTGATCGCGCCGAAGCTGGTGCTGACCGCCGCACATTGCCTGTGGAACAAACGCACGCGGAAATACCTGCCGGCGATGTCGCTGCATTTCGTCGCCGGCTGGCAGAAGGGCGAATACCTGTTCCATACGAAAGCCGTCGCGGTCCGAACGGCGCCGAAATACGAGCCCCAAAAACCGACGGCGATCACATCGTTCGCCAACGACTGGGCGCTGGTCACCCTGGCCGACGACCCGTCGCCGGTGACCGGTGCCGTCGAACCGCGGGCGCTATCCGGCAGCGAATACAGCCAGAAGGGCGCCGCCGCCGGCCCTTTCGTGCAGGCCGGCTACAGCGCCGACAAGCGACACGTGCTGACGGCGCATAACGGCTGCCCGATCTGGGGCCGGGTCACGGGTTTGAATGGGGGGCCTGACCCTGGTGCTGCATGGCTGCGACGCCCTGCCCGGCGATTCCGGCTCGCCGATCCTCAAGAAGGATAAGGACGGCAGCTACCGGTTGGTGGCGCTCCACGTCGGTTACGCCTACGACGCCAACAGGAAACGCGGCCAGGGGCTGGCCGTACCGGCCGGCAGCTTTCCCCTGCCCGGGCGGTGATCCCTAATAGCGGCAGGTCTTGCCGGTCAGGACGTCGGTCTTCGAGATCAGGGTGATCCAGATCTGCCAGCCGTCCTCGATCAGCGTCATCACGCCGCTGTCCTTCGGCGGGCAGACTTCCGAGACGAACTGTGTGCGGGTGATGGCGTTGAACCCCATGATCGTCTTGACGTGCCACGGGTCGCCGATGAGGACGTCGATTTTTATCTGACCTTCCTTGCCGATGGTGGCGGCGGTGACCTTCCATTTGTCGTTGGGCAACTGTTCGGTAACGGCATCGCGGGCCCAGGCGAGGGCGCGGGCTTCGGACGCATCCTTGTCGGAGGCGGAGTCGAAATAAACATAGGCGAGGACGGATCCGATGACGCCTACGAGAACGATCGCGGTGGCGATGATCCCGTGGCGGCCCAAGAAACCACGCTCTCCGACGCCGGATGTGGTCCCGGACCGCCGTTCCGCCCGCCCGCCGGAGGCTACGTCGACCGTCTTCGCTTTCATCGCCTCGGCATAGGCGGTGGCCCGTTTGATGCGGTCTTCCTTGATGCGGCGCATCACTTTGGTCGTGTTGGCGCGCAGCGTGTCCATGGCCTCGATCGGGGCGCCGTCGGGAATGACCTTGTCGACGTAGGTGATCAGCTTTCCGGCCAGCGCCTGGTCGCTGTCACGTTTGTAGAGTTTCTTGATGATGACGATGACCGTGCTTTTCAGCTCGTCGGGCGTACCGGGCCGGCAGGCGATGGCGATCAGACCGGTGTCCGGGTCTTCGAAGACCCGTTCCCAGTCCGTCACCCCGTCCGGCGTTTTCGGCCAGTGTCTGTTGCTGGTCTCGTCCATGGCGCTCCAATCAGCGATTGGAGACCGCCTCCCCCCGGATATCTTACCGTGCGTTTGTTATAACACGTTTTGCGTGCTTGTCGTCCCTCGTATTCCCGACGGCTGGCACCGACGCCCGATGGACTATCCCGTGGACTTTCCCATGGCATTGGGCCTGTTCTATCCTGCCGGAAGAGCGGCCGACCGATGACCGAATGAAGGGGATAGCAAATGGCGGACCAGCAAGACGACGGTTTCCAGGGTGTATTCCCCTATCTGGTGTCGCCGGTCGACACATCCGGCACCATTCTCACCGATGTCCTGGCGCGCCTCTGCGATGATCTCGTCAAAGCCGGCGTGCACGGCCTGACACCGCTTGGTTCCACCGGCGAGTTCGCCTACCTGGGCGGCGAGCAGCGTCGGGCCGTGGTCCGAACCGCCATCGAAGCCGCCGATGGCCGCGTGCCGGTGATCGCCGGCGTCGCTTCGACGGCGACGGCCGATGCCGTTGACCAGGCGAAGGTTTATGAGAAACTCGGCGCCGACGGCATTTTGGCCATCCTGGAGGCCTACTTTCCGGTCCCCGACGGCGGTGTCGAGGCCTATTTCCGGGCCATCGCTGACGCCGTCGACATCCCCGTCGTGCTCTACACCAACCCGCAGTTCCAGCGCTCGGACCTGAGCCTGGCCGTCATCGAACGCCTCGCGGACCACCCGCGCATTGGCTACATCAAGGACGCCTCGACCAACACCGGGCGCCTGTTGTCCATTCTCAACCGCTGCGGCGACAGGATCCGCGTGTTCTCGGCCTCGGCCCATATCCCCGCCGCCGTCATGCTGATCGGCGGCGTCGGTTGGATGGCCGGCCCGGCCTGCATCGTGCCCCGGGAGAGCGTGCGGCTATACGAGCTTTGCCGGGCCGCCAACTGGCCCGAAGCCATGGCCTTGCAGAAGAGACTTTGGCGCATCAACGAAGTCTTCGCGCGCTTCAGCCTCGCCGCCTGCATCAAGGCCGGGCTCCAGGTCCAGGGGTATCCGGTCGGCGACCCGATCCCGCCGACGGCGGCTCTTGATGCGGAAGGACGGCGGCTGGTCGAACAGGCTTTGGCGGAACTGGCGGACGGCGGCTAGTCGGTTAGCGAGGCACCGGCCGATTACTGGACACGGCCGTAGAAGGTCATCCGCGCTTCTTCGGAGAGCGATATCCCCGGTTCGGCGTTGTAGGCGAGAACGGCGAGCAAGCGCGTCCGCCCGCCCTCATTGGGCGTCACCCGGTGCATGGCGTCGCGGCCGCGAAAGAGGACCAGGGCGCCGGCCTCCATCGACAAGCGCTCGGCCGCCACATGGCCGTCAAGAACGGCGCCGACACCGTCGAAGTTCATGTCGCCGCCATCGGCGTCGCGCACGGCGCCGACGTACTCGAACTGCCCGCCCCGCTCCGCCGGCTCGATCATCAGGGTGATGGCGAAGGACGAGTTGTCGAAATGCCAGCCCAGTTCCTGCCCGGTTTCCGCGTAGTGGATGTTGATCGAGGACAGCGGATCGGCGTAGGCGTAGAGCGCCTCTTCACCGAGGACGGCACAAAGGAAGGCGCGGAAGGCGGGATCATCGTAAAGGGTGCGCAACGGCGAACCGGACGGCACCTGGTCGTCGGTAATGCAGCCTTTCGACGAGGTGACGAGGCGGTTGCGCGGATGGTCGGGTGCGAAGGCGGAATCTCGCGGGCTGAGATAGACGGTGTGTTCCTGGGTGCAGAAGTAGGCCTTGTGGCGATGGTCCTCCCCTTCCCGGCGCACCGCCGTGACGGCGTCCGGCGTCAGGAAGTCCGGCAGGACGAGAACGCCGTCCCGGTCCAGATCCCCCCGGCACGCGGCCATGAACGCCGCGTCACCGATCGGAAACCGGTCCCCGTCTATGATCTCGTCGATGTCCACGGTCCGTCACTCCGCTCGTTTGCCTCTCGCCGCTCAGTAGGCGTATTTCACGGAGCAGCCGTAGGGGCGGGTCACCGGCTTCGCGACATCACGCCCGGCCGCGAGATCGTCCAACGCCGCCGCCACATGGTTGCGTGCGCCCTCGACGGACTTCCAGCTCGACGACGGCTTGTCGTCGATGCCCCCCATGTAGCGAAGCACGCCCGCCTCATCGATGACGAACATCTGCGGCGTTGTCCTGGCGCCGTAGGCCTGGCCGATGACGCCTTTCGGGTCGAGAACCACATGGTCGGGCGCCGCTTTCGTCTCCTTAGCGTTGGCCAGGGCCTCGTCCGGTTCCAAATATCCTTGGCGGCCCGGCGCCGACGAGATGATCGAGACCCAGGTCACCCCGTGCTCGCCTTTCGCCTTGTTCTGCAGGGCCTGCATGTTGCCCGTGCCATAGTGCTTGCCGACATAGGGGCAGTCCTTGTTGGTCCATTCGAGCACCACCTTGTTGCCACGAAGACCGGCGAGATCAATGGATGCGCCGCTGGCCGTCCGCCCCTCGAACGGCGGCGCCGGCGACCCGATCTCGGGCCGCGCCTCGGCATCGGCAAGGGGCACCGACAGCAAGAGAACCAAAATCGCGGTCTTTGTCAAAGTGTTCAACATGGCGTTCGCCTTCTCGGTTTGAATGGGTCGGCACTAACTCTCGGTATTACGAATTCCCGTATCGATGCGGCAGGCCGAAGGCATCGTTTTCTCCGCGCCCGGCGCCTTCAAGGCCACCACGCCCGACAACGCACCGGCGTAGGGCGTATCGCCGCCGGGCAGGTCCAAAACCAGTTTATCCCCGGTGGCCGTCATTTCCTGCTTACCAGCGTGTTCGACCAACCCCCAGGTTTCGGCAAAGAAATAGGCGCTTTCGACGGCTGGGAAATCGGCGCCATCGGCGCTCAGGGTCAGGCGCAGGGCACGGCCGTCGCCTTCGACCGCCGCTGCCCAGGGACAGGCCGACGGCAAGCTCTCTCGCGCCGCCGCGAATTGCGGTTTCGCCGCTTGGTCGGCACGGATCGCCGGGCCGGTCGCCACCGTGACCGTCAACGAAGCCTGCACCGGGATGCAGATTTCGCTGCACACCAGGAACAAGAGGTCGGCGGAAACGGGAAACGGCTCGCCCGCTGGCCAGGCCGCCGGCACCGAGATCTCGCTCAGGAACCGCACCGTCCCCTCGTAGCCGTAGGTCATGATCGGGCCTTCGGAAATGCGTTCCGGCACCGGCCAGGAGATCGCGCTTGCCTTTGCCGCCTCGGGCAATGTCCAGTCCACCTGTATGGCCTCACCGGAATCCCCGGGGTTCTTCCAATAGGTGTGCCAGCCGGGCGACAGGGTCTGTTCGATGGCGATGGTCAGCCGCTCGCCCGGGCGCACGGTCGCCATCTCGCTGACCAGCCGGGTCACGGCTTCCGGCGCCCTGTGGACGCTGGCCGGAGAAACCGCGCCCGCTTCGGCAGCGCCGGCAAGGACCAGCGTCGCCGCGAAAACCATTCCTGCCCTGACATTGTCGTCTCATGACCTGCGTCCGCCCCCCGGCGAGCGTTTTCGATACCGGTATCCGATCCTTATCTGCGCCTTGCGCGCCGCCGCTTCAAGGGTTGCCTCGAAACCATAACAAAGCCCGCGCCCGCCGCATACGGCGCCTTTGTCAGCCGCGTTTTCAGGGGCCTAGGTGATCGAAAAGGCCCCTTACACCGGGCTGCCGGAAACCCCATATCCATTTCTGGTTTCACATTCGGGATGAGGATTATGTACAGGCTCGGACTTTCGCTATTGCTCGTCCTCTTGGTCGCTCTTGGCCAGGTGAGCACGGCTCAGGCCCATCATGGCTGGGCCTGGACCACCGGCGGCAACATCGAACTGACCGGTGCCATCAAATCCGCCGAGCTGGGCAACCCGCACGGCGTCTTGAAGATCGACGTCAACGGCGAGGAATGGGCCGTCGAGATTGGGCAGCCGTGGCGCAACGAACAGGCCGGGCTGAAGCCGGGGGACTTCACCAAAGGCGTCACCATCCGGATCATCGGTGAGCCGTCGGCGAATATCGACGACCGGCGCGTCAAGGCGGAACGGGTCTATATCGGTGGCCGCGAATACATCCTCTATCCGGGTCGCGACTGACGGCGCCTAAGCGTGCCCATCGATTTCAGCTGGCTGGAGACCCTGGCGCTCATCAAAGGGCTCCGATTTTCACGCTGGGCCTACGCCGCCGTCAACGCCACGCACATCCTGGGCATCGCCCTTTTGATCGGCGGCGCGGTGCCGATGGCGCTCCGCTTGTTCGGCCTGTGGCCGCAAACGGCGCGCGCCGATCTCGTCAGGGTGCTCAAGGTGACGACGGGGAGCGGACTGTGTCTCGCCCTTGCAACCGGGTTCCTGCTGTTCGCAACGCGGGCCAACGAATACGCCGGACACCCGGCCTTTCAAGTGAAACTCCTGTTCGTGGCGGCCGGCATTGCTTCGGCGCTGATCGCCCATGCCCGGCACGGCCGCACCCTAGACGGCGCCTCGCAGGCGGCGGCGATCCGCATCGCCGCCGTGACCATTGTCTGCTGGCTCAGCGCGCTCACCGCCGGGCGCCTGATCGCTTTCATCGAACCGGCGCCTTGAAGCGCCGTTACGGGCCGGTCGGACAGCCGATCGAAAACACCCGGGAAATCCCGGAGGCGGACATCGGGTTTGGCTGAAGGCATGCCGTTTGAGTTGCGCAGCCGCAACGGTCGTGAGTACCCTATTTGACTTCCTTCGATTCCGCAGCGGAGAAAACGATTGTCCGGATCGAGGTTCTTCTCCTTGTTCGTCATTGCGCTGTTCGCGCAACCCGCCCACGCGGGTTTCGAAGACGATAGCCGGTTATGTGAAAACGGCGACCAGGGACCGTACGTACGCGAAGCCAGTTGCACGCGCTTGATCCGCTCGGGCCGGCTCGCCGATAAGGACCTTGCCTTGGCCTACCGTTTTCGTGGATCGAACTACCAGGATCTCGCCCGCTACACGGAGGCCATCGGGGATTTCACGGAGGCCATCCGCATCGATCCCAACGACAGCCTGTCCATCGGATCCCGCGGGATCGCGCACATGCGCTTAGGCTTATTCGACCTGGCGCTCAAAGATCTCGGCCGGGCCATCGAATTGGTGCCCAACTCGGCGCCGACTTACAACAACCGTGGTGCCGTTCATCTTCTCATGGGGAATTTGGATGGGGCCTTGGTCGATTTCAACCGGGCCCTGATCGTCGATCCGAAAAACGCCGATGCCCTCAAAAACCGGGGCGGCGTATACGCGAAGAAAGGCGATTTTGATCGTGCGTTCAGCGACTTCAACCGGGCCATCCGCCTGAAGCCCGGAGACCCGGAAGTCTTCAAAAACCGCGGCAATGCCTACGCCGCTCAGGGACGGTTTGAAGCGGCGATTGCGGACTATGACCAAGCGATCCGCATCGCTCCCTACGATGCCCGAACCTACTATAAGCGGGGCTCGGCCTTCCTCGATCTCGGCAAGCGGGATGACGCCATTCGCAGTTTCGACCGGGCGATCCGGATCAGTCCCGACTATGTCCGGGCGATCGGCGCGCGCGGTATCGCCTTTGCCAAGAAAAAGAACTGGATCAAGGCCATCAAGGACTTCGACAAGGAGATCCGCCTCGACCCGTCTTATGCGGATGCCTATTACAACCGGGGCCTGGCCTATGCCGGTCTCGGTAAACACGCTTGGTCCGTCGAAGAATACGAACGGGTCATCACGCTTCAACCGGATCACGCGGATGCCTTTTTCAGCCGTGGAGTGTCATTCCTGCATCTTCGTCGAAACGAACAGGCGATCGAGAGTTTCGGCAGGGCGATCGAGTTGAACCCCAGCGATCCCCGGCCTTACGCCAACCGGGGTCTCGCCTACGAGTGGACGGGACAACCGGACCTCGCCCTGGAGAACTATAAGAAAGCCGTTCAGCTGGGCCACAAGAACCCCCTGTTGCCCGAGAGAATCCGTCTTTTGGACAGATAGCCGTCCCACCGAACGGCTGTGCCCATTTGCGATCGGCGGCCCCGCGTTCCCGAACCGGCACCGGCCGGCAAAGCGCTAACCGTCGACGAGGTCGCGGATGGCCTGGAAATAGGTTTTGGGGTCGACCAGGAGAAGGTCGTTGTGGCCGGCGCGCGGGATCTCGACGATCCGCTTGTTCAGCGTTCCGGCCCGCCGGTACAGCTCGCGGCCGTCGTCGACGGGGATGATGCGGTCCTCGCGCCCGTGAATGACCAGTGTCGGCACCGCTAGGGTTTCCAGAATGCCGGCGTTGTCGAAGCCTTCCCGTTGTTCCGTGACGCCGTCCAGGCTCGGTCCGCCGATGCGTGCGATGAGGCCGAAGGTGTCGGAGAAGCCGCTCTCGAGGATCAGTCCGCCGATCTCCGCCCCGGCCCGCTGGGCCACGGCGACGGCCGCGGCGCTGCCGAGCGACCGCCCCATGACATAGAGCGCTCCGGCTTCCGTTCCCGAAGCGGCGAGAATCTCGGGCAAGGCTTCATAGGTCGCGACGGCGTCGGCGATCATCGCACTCGCGCTCGGCGTCCCGTCGCTTCGTCCGTAGCCCCTGAAATCGACGACCAGCAGGGTCAGGCCGATGCCGGCGTAAAGCGTCGCGATATCGGTGTAGTCGGCGGCGATTTCGCCGTTGCCGTGGAAATAGAGGACCACCGGCGCACCGGGATCGGCGGCGTACAGCCGGCCGCCGAGGCGGCAATCGGGAGCCACCGCAACGCTAACCGACTGTCCCCGGCCGCCGCCGAAACCGCCGAATTCGGGCCGCGGATGAAACAATACCCCGCCGATATCCGGTTGGTCGAGAATGGGAAAGGATCGATCAGCCAAGGCACCCTCCGTCCATCGGTAAAACCGGCTTGACCATGAATAACCCGAACCGGTCCCTTTTGACACCGTCGGCCAACAGGTTTAAGGCGCCTCCGGCCCGTCCGCCGGCGATCCGAAACCACCCCACGCCCGACCGCCGTTCACGAGGTCACGGCAGTCGTCCGGCGATGGCTCAACGAAAGGTCCGGGAAATCCCAGGAACGTGTGTTCTTTGACTTCGTTGGAAAACGTCATCTCTTAGCCGAGACCAGACGATTGTCCCCATCGTGATTACTCCTGCCCTCCAATCGAACTTCGCGGGACTTTGCCTTTTGGTTGAAACGGCGGGAAGCACCCCCGACTAAATCGATTTGTCTATGGTGAATGAAAGAAAGAGAAACTCGAAAATATCGTCAAAATCGGCCACGCCGGCGTAGGGATGTTCCAGAATCAAACCGTCGTAAAATCGCCGTCGTCAAACGTTGCGGCGTCAGCAACACCCGTGATCGTTTCTAAAAGCACGAGGTCACCGTTGTTTTCAACCTTGGGGTCGCCATCCTCGGTAAAGTGCCATACGTACGAATTCGTGCCGTTATCGACGATAAACAGGATCTTTTCACCGGCGGCGATATTGGTAAATGTGAACGAAGCCGCTGCCGTTGCCACCGCTACAGCCGAACTGCCGTCCACACCGTCGAAAGCCGAACCGCCCCAAGCGTAGAAAAGAAATCCGTCCGCGAGTGTGGCGGTAGCCGACGTGATCTCCTGAAGGGTCGTGGAGTTGCCGCCGTTTGACAGTGATGATGCGGTAAAACCCAATACGTCGGATCCAGTTCCGGCATCGAATCCATTAATCGTATCACTTCCGTGGCTGCTGGTTCCTGCATGAACGACGTGATGCGCTCCTGAACCGTTGAGATTCAGCGTATCCGCACCACCGTTGCCGGTAATCGTCGTCGTCTGGGAACCGGTCGAGGTGATGGTCTCGCCGCCGCTGCCGCCGTTGATGGTCTCGACGCCGCTGATCACCACGGATTCGGTTATGCTGTCCTTGAGGGTGACGCTGTCCGTCCCGCTACCGCCGGCGATTGTTTCGAGCAACGAAACGTTGCCGAGGGTGACACCGTCCGAAGAAGCGTTGACGATATCCGTCCCGCTGCCGCCGGTGAAGCTGTCGAAGGTCCCGGAAACGCTGGAGATCGTAACGCCGCCATCGTCCAGCGAGACGATTACGCTGCCCGTTGAATCCTTGGTGCCGACCAGGGTCTCGACGTTGCTGATGTCGTGGACCGTGGCATCGGTGCCGGTGCTGCCGCTGGAACGTACGGTCAACGTGTCGGAGCCGCCGCCGCCGTTAAAGTTGTTTACTGTCGCATCGTTGCTGCTGGCGTGGACGGTGACCGAATCGACCCCCGATCCGCCGACGACGGATGTCCAGGTGACACTGTCGGTATGGCCGGTGAAATTCGTGTCCGAGACCGAGGAGAGTTGGCTGATGGTGATCGTATTGCCGACGTCATCCAGAGTCAGAGTGCCGCCTGTGCCATTGACGGCGATGGTGACGCCCGACAGGGCCGATTTGAACTCCAGGTCGCCGCCTCCATCGAACACGTTTTCGACTCCGGTCATGCCTTCGATGACATCGGCGCCCGACGCGAACTGGGCAACGTCGTCGCCTGTCGATCCAGTCAACTCCAGGGTGTTGCTCGAGCCGGCATTGTCGGAAAAAAAGAAATGCTGGTTCAGCGCCGTCGTCCCGTCCTCCGGTGTGCCGGCGATCAGGTTGGCACCATCATTGCTCATGTTGATGGTGGTGGTCCCGGCCGAGCGGATGTTCAGGGCGAAGGAATAGTTGGAGCCGACGTTGGGCATGAAAATGGACTCGACGTCCTTCACACCGAAGACATGATTCATATTGCCGTCGTTAAAGGAAACGTGATCGTTGCCCCCCACCACTGAAGAAATCGCCGGTCTGGGCCGTGCCGTTGAGTGTGAGGGTATCGGCGTTCGCCGAGCCGATGAGATTGTCGTTTTGCGTGTCGAGCAACTCGTGCGTCAACGAACTCGAAAAATTGATGTCCACGGTGGGTTTGGTCGGATCGGGTCCGAGTTCGGAGATGATGTCGTCGAGCTCTCTCTCGAACTCTTCGACGATCGCATCCAAGACCTGTGCGAAAATCTCGTTGAATATCTCGAGAGGTCCCCCCGGCCCATCACCGTCAGGGCCGTCTCCCCCGAATAAGCCGCGCCCAATATCTTCAAAGGTATCCTGCAATTGCTCGCCGGTTACCGGGTTTCCGCCGGTGATCGAAGGGTCGAACATATTACCGCCGCCGTCGCCGGCGCCCAGCGGATCCAAGGCCTGGGCGCCGAGACCGCCGAGCGCGGCGATGCCGATAGCGTTCATCGAACCGTTGATCGCATCAGTCGACCCGAAGGCGAGAGGATCGCCGGCCAGGGTGTTCTGGATCACCGCTTCCGTCGCCGCGCCGGCCGCCGCGGCCATGGCGTCCTCGAGGCTGCCACCCTCGGCCAGGACTTCGTCGAAGGCTTCAGCGGCCGCATCTTGCGGATCGGCGACGGGAGCCGCATCCGAGTCCGGCCCGCCCTGATCATCGCCCTCGTCGCCGCCCTGGTTACCGCCTCCCGTCGGTGTCGTTACCGGTGGCGGCGGCAGGAGGGCGCGGGCGCTGGCGAAAGCGCGGGCCACGGCTGCAGCCGGCAGAATCACCGGAATGGTCGGCGGCGAGAAGGGGCTCGAAATCTGTGTCGTCTCGTAGATCTGGGTCAGGGTCTGCGAGCCGACCTGGTTGGTGATGGTCATGCCGCCGGCCTGCCCGCCGC
>Ga0209787_1000021_pt1 | contig 70991 bp, 70 predicted proteins | sample WorMetLIZISLAND2_2_FD_187414 | JGI IMG/M metagenome (GOLD analysis project Ga0209787, IMG submission 187414) | Marine gutless worms symbiont microbial communities from Max Planck institute for Marine Microbiology, Germany - Olavius loisae LIZARD... ... | reverse complement strand
CGACGCCGACCGCGTAGGGCAGGAAATCCAGCGTCTTGCCGACAATCCGCGCGCTGAATTCACGCATCGCCGCATCGCCGAACAGCAATACCGTCAGCGACAAAACGAAAATCGCGCCCGGGATCAGCAGCTTACGCATCAGATTACTCATCGTCTCGGCCCGTTGAAATCCCCGACCTTTGACCACCGACTGAGTGCCCGTCGTACCGAACAATCATTGAACACCTCATAATAGGTGAGTTTTTTGTTGGTTTCTATTCGGTGTGCGAGAACGGAGGAAACAAGGTCAGAATTAGAAATCAGGAAGACGAACGAGTCATCAAGATCTGCGAGATGATGAGATCCTTTTAGGGAACGGCTCCAAGGCAGGAAGCGGCGGTCGCGGTCGTCGGTAGGTCAACGTGGCTTTGGTCCGTCTAAGCGAACGGGCGCCATATCGCAACGCATCGAGACCAATGCTCGAAATCCATTCGGATACAAGAAGAGCGTTTTGCCGGGTCGAGAGACCGCGATCCGGTGCCCTTCGTCCACTGAACAGATAGTCCGCCGGGCTCTTGTCCTTGGTCGGCAGGTCGTCGTCGATGGCTTGGCGCGTTTGTTCGGTGATTTCGAAGGTCACTGGCCGGTTGGTCTTCATTTGGCGGATCGTCGCTCGATCGACCGCATAGCTGTTCGGCGCAACGTCCTCGACCTTCAAGGCGACCACGTCGCAGGCACGAAGCTTGCTGTCGATGGCGAGGTTGAACATGGCCAGGTCACGCAGGTTTTTCGCCGATTGCAGTCGCGTGCGGATGGCCGAGACGTGTTTCGCCTGCTGGAGCGGCTTTTGCCCGATGATCTTACCCTTGTTCCACGGCACGTAGTCGCTGTGCGCTTTCGTAACGCGTCGGCTCTGCGCTTTCGTGAAGAAATGCATGATCCTTCTCCCAGGTTGGATGTTGCGAGAGGGACCAGAATGGCTCCTACAGGACAAATCTAGAAAAGCGATTGTTCAAGTCCGCTTTGGAGGCCCGGATTCACATCCGTTTAACAGCAAACTAGATGTCGCCAATGGGGGAAAGCCGAAGATGTCCAGGCCTTCAAACCCCGTCCGCTCGCGACGGCCCAAACCTCAGAACTTACCGTTCGTGTTTTTCCACTCGTGCCGGGGAGCGATCTTTTCGGTTGTGTCCCAATGCTCGACGATCCTGCCGCCATCGACGCGGAAGAGATCGTAGAAGGCGGAATGGGTGCCGTCCAAGGCCCCCTCGCTCATGCAAAGCACGAAATTCCCCTCGGCCAGCACGCGGTGGAGGCGCTGGTAGTCGATCGACCGGGTCCCCTTGTCCGATGCTTCCAGTGCGGCCCGCAGGGAACGAAGGTCGTCTGTCAGTCTGGGATTGTGTTCGATGAACGAACCGGGCTCGACGAATTCCGTCAGTCGCTCGCATTGGCCAGCGATCAGCACGGCGTCAACGAAGGTTCGAACGCAGGTGCGGTTCTTCTCCGTCAGGTCGTGATCGACGGCTTCGGTCGGTCCATCCACCATGCTATGGCCGGAAGGATTGGGGCCCGATCTTGCCTGGATGTTGTCCCAGTGCTCGACCGCTCGGCCGTCTTCAAATCGGAACACCTCGAAGCCGATGTTCCGGCGCGAAAAATCGTACTCCGTATGCGCGAAGACAAAGTCCCCGTCCTCGAAGGCGCGGACGATGTTGACCCGGGGCGAAGTCTTGGACAGGCGCTCGAACAGGGTGGCCAGGCCTTCGCTTCCCTCATGGGTCTGCGGATTGTGCTGGATATATTTATCCTCATCGACCACGGCGATCGGCCCGGGGTCGCCGGTTTCGATGCTCTTCAAAAGAGCGCGGATCTTATCTTTGTTCGCCTGATCCATTCGTCATCGCCGATTGATCCGCGTTCTGCGCAGACCGTCACCCATCCGCCCCGGCGCTCGCTTCCGCACCAAAATGCCCGACCGGCCGGCGCTCCATGAAACTGTCGACCCAGTTCCGGCAGACGTCGACCGCCTCGTCGGGGGTAAAAGCCGTCGGATCGAGGCTGAGTTCCAGCCACAGGCCGTCGATCAGTCCGGTCAGGCTCAGCGCCGCCAGGCGGGGATCGATCCGAATGCCGCGATCGGCGGCGATCTCGCCCAGCACATCGGCGAGGTCTTGCCGGTAGGCGGCATAGACCCGCCGGTGCATCTCTTTGAACCGGCGGTCGGTCCGGATCAGCCGCCAGAAGGCGACCCAGGCCAGCAAGGCTTCCTCACTGACGAACTCGGGCGTGAAACTGACCACGAAAAAGGCGTCCAACCGGGCCTCCGCCGGGCCCGGCGTCGCCGTCAGTTTTTCGTGGGTGATGCGCGCGAGATCGGCCGCCATGGTGTCGTATGTGGTGGCGACGAGGTCGTCCTTGCCGTCGAAATAATGACGCAGCAAGCCCGCGGAGACACCGGCTTCCTGGCAGATGCGGCGAACGGACGCCCCTTCGAAGCCGTCGCGGACCAGGCAGCGGGCGGTGGCCTCGATGAGCGACCGCCGGCGGACGTCGGCGTCGAAGCGGGAGAATTTCCTCGGTCTGTCTTTTCGTTCGGCCATTGCCCCATCCGGCGGAGGACTCGTCTCCCCCCGACACCTGCCTGTCGTTTCCCTATTTTACGGGTGCGAAACAAGAAAGCGAGGCGGATCGTCCGCCGCGACTTGGCCGACGGGTCAGGCCTTTTCCGGATAGAGCGCCGACAGCCCGTCTTTCGATGCCTCGGCGACACCGCGTTCGGTGATCAACCCGGTGACCAGGCGGGCCGGTGTTACGTCGAAGGCGTAGTTGGCGGCCTTGGCGCCGTCCGGCGTAATGGTCACCGCGGCAACGTCGCCGCCGGCGGCACGACCGGTCATCACGGTGACCTCGTCCGGGTCGCGCTCCTCGATAGGGATCTCCTTGACGCCGTCGGCGAGCGTCCAGTCGATGGTCGGACCGGGCAGCCCGACGTAGAACGGCACGCCGTTGTCCCGCGCCGCCAGCGCCTTCAGATAGGTGCCGATCTTGTTGCAGACGTCGCCGGTGCCGGTCGTGCGGTCGGTGCCGGTAATCACCAGATCGACCATGCCGTGCTGCATCAGGTGGCCGCCGACGTTGTCCACCACCAGCGTATTCGGCACGCCGTGCTGGCCCAGCTCCCAGGCGGTCAGGCTGGCGCCCTGGTTGCGCGGCCGTGTCTCGTCGACCCAGACGTGGACCGGAATGCCGGCGTCATGGGCCTTGTAGATGGGTGCCAGCGCCGTGCCCCAGTCGACGGTGGCGAGCCAGCCGGCGTTGCAATGGGTGAGCACGTTGACGCCGCCGTCGATGAGAGACGGCTTGCCTTTCTTCTCCCAGGCTTCTCGGATCAGTTGGGCGCCGTGATCGCCGATCGACGAGCAGATACCGACGTCCTCGTCGCAGATTTCGGCGGCGCGTTTGTAGGCGGCGGCGGCGCGGTCACCGGGCTCGAGCGGCACCAGCAGCACCTTCATCTCATCCAGGGCCCAGCGCAGGTTGACCGCCGTCGGCCGCGTCTCGTAAAGCCGATCGTAGGCGGTCTCGAAACCGCCATCCGACGGGTCGGCCCGCATGGCCAGCGCCATGCCGTAGGCGGCCGTCGCCCCGATTAGCGGCGCCCCCCTCACCCACATGTCGCGGATCGCCGTGCACGCCGTCCCAAGGTCCTCGAGGCGGACGATGATGAACGCGTGCGGCAGCTTGGTCTGGTCGATGATTTCGACGGCCCAGCCGTCATCGGCGAGCCAGATTGTGCGATAGGGTTTGCCGTCAACCTTCATCGGTCGTTCCTCGTTTCTGAGTGGTCGGGATGATCAGATCCAGCGCCGGACAGACGCCTTGTAGTCGCGGTAGTCGTCACCGAAGTGCTCTTCCATGATGCGCTCCTCGTGGACGATGAAGCTGGTGGTGATCAGCCAGACGAAGACCGGCACGACGATCAGGGGCGCCAGGGTGCCGAGCCCGACGAACAGGCCCATCAGTCCGATCACCATGGCCAGATACATGGGATTGCGGGTCCGCCGGAAAAGGCCTGTCGTCACCAGCTTGGTCGATTCCGAGAACGGCCGCACCGGCGTTCCGACCCGGTCGAATTGACGCTTGCCGGCCACGGCGAAACAGACGGCGGCGGCGAGAACAAACCAGCCGGCGAGCCGGTAGTCGGCCGGCACCACGTCATAGTGCGGAAACGCGTAGTGGATCGAGACCATCGCCGCGCAGCTGATGAAGAACCAGAACGGCGGCAGGATACGCGACGTGCCGTCGGGCGCCTCATCGACCAGGACGGTCGCCTCGCTTGGGTTATCGTTTTCGTTCGGATTGCTCATTCGTCTACTCCCGACGATCCAGCACCGTCTCGATCCAGCACCTTCTCGAAATAGACGCGCTCGAAGCCGCCCTCCGTGACCCGGCGGGTCTCCGTGTACCCCAGGCGCGGATACAGGCTCAAGTTCTCCGTCATCTTGACGTTGGTGTAAAGCACCATCCGCGTCAAATTGGTGTCACGGGCCCGTGTCTCGGCGAAGTCCATGAGACGCCTGCCGTGGCCCTGGCCCTGGCGGCTGGGACGCACGGCGACGTTTTCGACGAACTGGGCGCCGTCCTTCCCGTAGGTGACGATATAGGCGACGACTTCGCCCCGGTCTTCGAGTGTAAACGCCTCACCACGGGCCGCGTGGCCGGCGAAATCGGCGAGCATGGGCGCCGGAGGGCGGCCGATGCGTTCGATAAAAGGGGCGTAGGCGGCCGTCGCGATGGCGGTCAACTGCGAGACGTCGCCGCGTCCGGCCTGGCGGATGACGATGGCGCCCGCCAAGGTGTTACTCCGGCCCGGTCAGTCGACGCCCTCGACGGCGAACAGGTCGCGTTCGGCGCCATCGCCGAGGAGATCATGCGCCGCTTTGTATCCGGGCGAAGCGTAGCAGGTCTCGGCGGCTTCCATGCTCGGGAACTCGATGACGACGACGCGCTGCTTCTCGTTTCCCTCGAAGGTCGCAGACGCACCGCCGCGGGCCAGGACCCGGCCGCCGTGCTCGGCCAGCACCGGGCTCGCCGCCTCGGCATAGGCTTTCAGTTTGTCGGCGTCGTGGATGGCGTCGTAGGAGCTGATCCAATAGGCCTTGGGCATGGCGAAATCCTCCTTCAGAAAAACCGGCTTTCAGGCGCCCAGCACGCGACCGGCGACGGCGTCGAGTTTCTCGACCATGGCCGGGTCGCGGGCCTCGGGGGCGGTGATGATGGCGACCTCGAGGGCCGTGTGGCAGCCCTCGGAACAGAGATCGCTGCGGTCCGAGAGCTTCGGCGCCGTCTGTTTGACCAGTGAGCGGCCCTTGTCGGCGTTGTCGAGCAACACCTTGATGATGGCGTCGACGGTGACGTGATCGTGGTCCGGATGCCAGCAGTCGTAGTCGGTGACCATGGCCACGGTGGCGTAACACATCTCCGCCTCGCGAGCCAACTTGGCCTCCGGCATGTTGGTCATTCCGATAACGTCACAACCCCAACTGCGATAGAGGTTGCTCTCGGCCAAGGTCGAGAACTGTGGTCCTTCCATGGCCAGATAGGTGCCGCCACTCTGGTAGGGAATGCCCAGTTCCTTGACCGATTCCTCCAAAGCATCGCCGAGGCGCCCGCAGACCGGATGCCCCAACCCGACGTGCGCCACGAGGCCGGTGCCGAAGAAAGACTTGGCGCGGGCGAAGGTGCGGTCGATGAACTGATCGGCGATGACGAAGGTGCCCGGCGGCAGTTCTTCCTTGAGGGACCCGCAGGCCGACACCGAGATAATCTCGGTGACGCCGGCGCGCTTGAGCGCATCGATATTGGCGCGGAAGTTGAGCTCGGAGGGCGGAATGCGGTGGCCGCGGCCGTGGCGCGGCAGGAACACCATCCGCTGGCCGCCCAGTTCGCCGAACAGGAGCTCGTCGGAGGGTTCGCCGAAGGACGAAGCGACCTTCTCCCAGCGGGTGTTCTCGAGACCGTCGATCTCGTAGACGCCGCTGCCGCCGATGACGCCGATAACCGGTGCCGAATGTTCCGTTGCCATGGATGGATGCACCCTCGTTGGTAACCTGGATGTCTGGCCCAATGCCTTGGTTTGAGCGGAGTTTCACAGGTTCGCCGGAGCGAATCAATGGCCGGATCGATGGCCGCCAATTGTGACGCTCGCTTGAATTTCCCCCGTTTTTTTCGGTTTTCCATGAACGTCGATTGCCTTACCGGACAATCCCGCTTAAACCGGCGTCCGGTTTCGGGTTGGCGCGGCGGGAATGGACCACAATATACGCCTCGGCAACAAGAGTTCGGGAAGGTTGGAATTCATGAAGAGAAACGTCGGGCGCGCCGCCCTTGCGGCAATGCTTGTCTGCGGCTTGGCTGCCGGCAGCGGAATCGGAACCGCCGGAGCCGGCGAGTTCTCCTTCAAGTGGGGCATTGGAGCTGGTCTGGCGCCGGATTATTGGGGCTCCGACGATTATACCGGCCTGGCCTTCCCGATCCTCGGTGTCTCCTGGAAAGGCGACGAGGCGAAACGGGGCTCACGCGGCTACGTCGTCGCCCTCGATCTGCACGACGCATCGTTCGACCTGCGCGAAGGGATCAAGGCCGGTCTCCTGCACGCCGGCACCCCGGATCGCGACAACATGCTGAGCCTCGGCGTCGGCCTCGGCCAAAGCCGCGACGCCGACGACAACGACGCGCTCAACGGCATGGGCGATATCGATACCCACGCGCTTGCCAAGGTTTCGCTCGAAGGCAGCGGCCGCGACCCGTCACGGCCCGACTGGCACTACGTCCTCACCTTTTCCCAGGACATCAGCAGCGAACACGAGGGTTCCAGCATCGAAGCCGGTATCGGTTATTCCTGGCCCCTTCGGCAGCGGTGGAAACTGACGACGAACGTCGGCGCCACCTGGGCTAGCGACGACTTCATGCAGGCCCATTTCGGCGTCACGCCGAGCCAGGCGAACCGGTCGGGCAACACCGCCTACACGGCCGGCAGCGGCTTCGCCGAGGTCGGCGTCGACGCCACCCTACAGTGGAAGATCAACAAGAACCTGGGGGCGCTGGCGGTACTCAAATACGGCCACCTTCTCGGCGACGCGGCGGACAGCCCGCTGGTCGACGGCGAGGGCGACGCCAACCAGTTCACGTTCGTGATCGGCACGCAAGTCATGTTCTGATTGGCCGGCCCCGGGGCGACGCGCCGCGGGTCCGACCGGATCAATCCAGATTGGCGTCGAACAAGCGGATCGTGCGCATGGCGGCGATGTTCATGGCGCGCGGGTCGAATTGACCGCGGCGGTCGCAGTTGAAACCGTGATCGGCGTCGTAGATGAAGATGTCGCAATCGGGATGGGCTTCGGTGATCTGGTCGACCTCGCTCATCGGGATCGAGGCATCCTGGCTGCCGAAATGAAGAATCGTCGGGCACCGTGGTTTTTCGTCGACAAAGGGAAGGATACCGGCCCCGTAGTAGCTCGACGCGGCCTGGAAATGCAGCCGGCAGGCCGCACCCCAGGTGACGACGCCGCCCCAGCAGTAGCCGGTAACGCCGACGCCGCCGGCATCGAGAACCCGTATGCGCGCCGCTTCGACGTCGAGCATGACGTTGTCGAAGGCGTCGTTGGCCATCGCCTTGAACTCGCGGCCGGTGGCGATCTCCTCGGGGCTGTAGCCGCATTGGAAGTCTCGCTGGAAGCGGTCGTATAGGGCCGGCGCGATGGTCTTGTAGCCGACGGCGGCGTAACGCTCGGTAACGTCGCGGATGTGCTCGTTGACCCCGAAGATCTCCTGGATGACGACGACGCCGCCCCGCGGTGTCCCCTCCGGCTCGCAGAGATAGGCCCCCAGTTCGTGACCGTCGGAAGCGGTAATCGTGATCATTTCGCCCATGGTTCGAACCTCCCCTGATCGGTTGTTGGCCCAAGAATAGTGGAGGCCCGCCGACGAGAAAAACGGAAATCCCGAAATGGTGTGTTGACCGCGGCCGGAGTATGGGAGACAGTCGACACAACTTTTTATAGTGATCGATATTGATATGCGACTTTTGAGCGTTGGACCGAAATCCTGGTGGCGGCACACCGCCGGCCTCGCTGCCATCGTTCTCCTGGCCGCCGCCTGCGCTCCGGTGTCGAAACTGCCGGAGATCGATCCCAAAGCCGCCGAGGCCGAAGCGGAGAAACAGCGCGAGATCACCGTCCGCGAGCAGGAGAAGGCGATCAACCGCGTGCACCGGCTGAGCCAAAGGATTCGGATCGCTAACACGTAACTCTGCGAAAAGACCACCCACTCCCTGGGAGCCCGCGTCTACTTCACGGCCTCCTCGAAAAAGGGGTTCGCCAAGGCGAAACCCGCCGTTTACGCCCTCGCCGACCACGCCAAGTTCATCCAGGTCCCCGAGGGTTCCGCCGCCTGGAACAGCGGCATCCGCCAAGGCGACGAAATCCTGGCCATCGGCGACGAAGACTCCCCCGGAGAGGCCAAGAAGATCGGCCGCTGGTTCAAGGATAAGTTTGCCGAGCACAACAATAAGGCCGAACCCTACCGCATTGTCGTCAAGCGCGGCGAGGAAACCCGGGTCCTGCAGGTGACGCCGGAAAAACTCTGCGACTATCCCTTCCACGTCGAGGACAACGACGAGGCCAACGCCTTTGCCGACGGCACCCGGGTGATCGTCACCACCGGCATGATCCGTTTCACCAACGACGACGAACTGGCCCTGCTGCTTGGCCACGAAATGGCCCACAACACCATGGAACATCAGAAGAAGGGCCAAGCCAACCAACTGGCCGGTGCCTTGGTCGGCGCCGTTTTCGGCGCGATCCTTGGCGTCGACCTGTCCGGCACCGGCGCTCGGATCGGAGGCATGGCCTACAGCCAGGAGTTCGAGGCCGAGGCCGACTACGTCGGCGTCTATTATGCGGGCCGGGCCGGCTACGACGTGTCCGGCGCCGCCAACCTGTGGCGACGCATCGCGGCGCGCTACCCGTCGTCCATCCATCTCGCCGGTACCACCCACCCGTCGACGGCAAAACGGTTCATCGCCATCGAGAAGGCAGCCGAAGAGGTCGCGACCAAGAGGTCCCGGGGCGAACCGCTGGTGCCGGAAATAAAGGACGGCGACGGAGCCGAGGAGAAGCCGGACTAGGGTTGCGCGGGTGACGCTGGCGAGGCCGAACGGCGGCGTTCCCCCGTTGCCGACGAAATCACCTCTCCGCCAGCGGCCACAATTACCGGTATCGGCCGATGATCCGATCGACTGTGCCGTCCGCTTTCATTTCACGCAGCGCGGTTTCCAGTTCTTTTATCGATCGAGCCAGCTTGGACTTCTTGGAAACGGCAATGTAGGAAGGCAGTCCCGGCACTTTGAACGACGCTTTTCTCAGACCGAACGAATGGCTCTTGTTCAGATAATCGCCCAGCAGTTCGGGCATGATCGCCACATCTATACGGCCTTTCGAGACCATGCGAAGGGCGGTCGAGTAATTGCCCACCGAGTATTTCCGCAGGTTCTCGTCGCCGTCGAAGCGTTCGAAATACTTGGCGCCGCGTAAGACGCCGATGTATCTCGACGCCAGATCGTCATAACCCGTGATGTCGGGCGCTTCCGGTTGCAGATAGAAGGCTTTCCCTTCACGCGTGAGTTCGACATCGAGGTAGGTCATGAACGATTCCCGTTCGGGCGTCCTGTTCGGCCCGGTCATGATGTCCGCCACCCCTTGTTCCATCAAGGCAAGAGCACGGCGAAAGGGAGCCTCGTGAAACACCAAATCGAGATTTCGCCGTTTGGCCAGTTCGCGGACGAAATCGATATAAAAACCGGAGTAAGTCTTTACCCCTGCCTTTTCTTCTATGATGCGATAGGGCGGTGCGTGGTTGATCACCACCTCGTAAGGATCGGCGGCTGTGTCCCCTGGCCACAGGCCGCTCAATAAAACAGCAACGAGGACGGCAAAGGAACGGTTGCGGACCCGGTGACCTCGGACAGAGCTTGCGATCATGGCTGTCATCGTGCGCAAAGGTGAAGCCAGGGCCTCTCGGAGCGGCCCAAGAAAGCCTTCATAACATGAAATGGTCAGTGCCCGTAACGACCATGAATGACTTTGCGCCGCTCAGGAAGTTTCGGGGCGAGCGGTCGTTTCAGGCACTGGTGTTTAGTTTGATGGCCGAAAATCGCTGCGTTTTTGGTCAGTAGTATCGCGTCGCCGTAGCCAGCACATCGACCCACGCCTCACGACTGGCTGGGAAGAGTGGATACCGGCTATTCGTGGCGCTCGATTCAATCTCGCGATTGTCTTGATGGCGCTCGGCGGGGCTTTCATTGATGGTTCTGGACATGACGTGATCCTTTCCATTCGGGCCTCGGTTACGTCTTTCGATACGCGCATCTCCACGATTTGGATCACTCGGCACCGGTATTCTCCCGCCCATGCGCATGGACATCCGGTGAGTCAGACCAATTCGGTGCAGGAACAAACTGGAAACAATTGATCACTGTCAGGCGGCGAAAACGGTTCGAGGCCGGCAAATGGCATGGCGCTGACGGGGGAATATCGTCCGGGTTTTAGCAGCCCACCCCCCAATGAGGACGTTCGTACCAACAAACTGCGCTGGATGTTATAAGGTCCAACAAGAAAGTTGGTTCTATCCCCGAACGGTGAGATCTATATTCGGCCTAGCTAGGGGGGCCTCGAATGAGTAACGGTGAAGGCAAACGCGAAGGCGTCGTTTTATCTCCGGGCCAAGGACGGCACTATGAGATGGGCGGTATGACGGCCATCTTTAAAGCTGACCGCGACGAATCCGCTGGCAGTTACAATATCTCCGAATGGTGGCTTGAACCGAATACGAAAGGCCCTCCCGTTCATTCCCATCCTGAAGATGACGCCTTTTACGTGATTGAAGGAACCATGCATTTTCAAATGGGCGATAAATGGTTCGAAGCGCCCAAAGGCACCTTTGTACTGGTTCCAGGAGAGGTCCGGCATACCTTCGAAAACCGAAGTGCAACGCGGGCAGGTGCGTTGAATTTCGGCGTGCCCGCCGGATTCGAGGACAATATGCCGAGCATCGTTGAGTGGTTTGCCAAACACCCCCCCCCGAGCCAGCCGGCTAGGGCAGGCACTTTGTCCGTCCATTAGATATTCCGGGTGTCCGGACCACCTGTAAACATGCAGGCGTAGCGGACATCCGCCCTCGCGTGAAGATCGGACGGGAGCGAAATTGTCCGGATTTTGGCAGCCCACCCCCTTTTGGCGTCATTTCGCCTCATGTGCGGTGCTGTCTGCTATGGGAATTCGTTCCGGAAATTTTGCGTTCGTGGCGGCGACCCTGACCTGCCCCCAGCTCAACCCGTTCCAATTAAATAGTTTTGAGTAATCTAAATAGCTCCGATTAATTGGCATTTTAGATTGAATTACCAATTCCTCACGCACATTTACGAAATGAACGGCACTTTGGTGCAATCTTTCAACAAGGAGCATGAACATGGAAAAATTCCTTTTTGCTGTTGTGGCGTTGCCTGCCATTGGGATGATTGGATTTACAGCATCGATGGTGGCTCTTATCGGTGCTATCGAAGTCGGGCTGATCGGCTAGTGCGTAAGGCCTCTAGCGGGTCGCCAGCGGTTTATTCCGAAGAACCTCAATTCAGTCCGGTCTGGAAGGTAGTGCCAAACAAATCATGCGAGTGGTCGATTGCGCCCTCGGGAAACGGACAATCGCCGGGTAAATGGATAGGGTCCGCCAATGGGATATTCCCGAGATTCGAACCGCGCGGATGCTCGCCGAGGCTATTGGGGCCTGCCTTGCTATTGCAAGCGGACGGGATTCGAAAGATCCGGTTTCTAGCGGCCTTCCCCCCGTTCCGGACGTTCGGCAGCGCTTGCAATACGAGTGAATCGTTACGAAATTCTCCGGACGTTGTATGATCGAGGAAAACCCGCTTACAGTAGTCCGATTGACCATATTTGCCGCGAAATTGGTCGAAGAGCAATGCAAAGACTCATACCTCTCGGAGTGTTTCTGATTGTCGTTCTGACTGGTGCAACTCACGCTGATACCCAGAGCGATTGTCTCGGTCGTAATGGTTCTCCTGAAGTTGTCGTTACTAACTGCACCCATCTCTTGAAAGCGCAGAACCTTCCGAAGGTTCAGGAGTTCGGTGCCTACGACGCTAGAGCGACGGCTTACTTGAAATTGAACCGTTTCGAAGAGGCGTTTAACGACTTTACACAAGCTGCGGCGCTATTGCCCGCAGGACCCCGAAAGGCCGAAATCCTCTTTTGGAAGGGAATCCTCCGAACGTTTCGACTGCCGGACCGTTTTGGTGGTCCTGAGGCTGCGATAGGTGATATGGAAGCAGCCTTGGAAATGGAGCCCCCAACGGAATTACAGGTTCCGATCCTGGAAACCCTTCGGTCTGCCTACGCGCTTTCGGGTAAGCACGACAAAGCGCTTTCGCTTGCGTCGAAAATCCTCGACATCGATCCGAGTAATTCCGGTGCACGAATGTATCGAGCCGGGATGCTCGAAGACCAAAAAGATCACGAGAAAGCGATTTCCGACCTAGATTACTTGATTTCCAATGACCCTGACGACAGGGGCAACTACATTTCGCGTGGTCGAGTATTCGAAAAGATGGGGGAAAAGAAAGCGGCTTTGGCTGACTACAAGAAAGCCCAAGAGATGAAGCCGGATTATCGAATAGCGGAACAGATCGAGAAGCTTGAGCAGGTTCAGTAAAAGCTCAATGCCATTATTCGGCAGCTTCTGGGATATTCCCGAGATCGGGACCGCTGAGACGCCCGACAGCGAAACTATGATCCGCCCTGGAATTGCGAGCGGACGCGTTTCGAAGGTCCGCTTTTCTTCTCTCAACCCCCCTTTCCAGACATACTGAAACGACGGGTGCCTTAACTCTCCTTCGAAGCCTTAGCCGGAGCTCCGATCCGATCCCATCCGTATTCAATGAAACTTACGGCGCGGGCTTCGTCCCATACGAATTGCAAGTCGTCCTTTATTACCTTGTTGCGAAATGTCACCTGAATTCGCCGAGACAACAAAATGTAGCTCAGAAGAGCGAATTCCATGACAAGCATGGAACTGGCCTCGATGAAGCCAGCAGAAATGTGCGTTTCCACTCCGAAGAACATTGCCGCATTTCCAGCAATCTGCAGAGAACTGGTGCAAATACTAATAATTGAGCCGATCACGAAAACCGGGAAAAAATACTTCGACCTGAAAAAAACAGTCCAATAAAGATACTGGCCAACAAAAGAAGAAACCCAGCGAATACGACGCCCTCCGTCACCAACAACACCCACACCCCCGCCAGTGTTCCAACCACCATCCAGGTTCCGAACACAGCAGCCCATCCGCCAACACCATACAAAGGGTGTTTTCTGGCCTCTGCGGTTGAAACGTCAATCCAGTCGCGTTTCCAGATACTATCGTCCGTTTTGCGTATTGGCATCTTGGCGGAATATTCAATTCAGTGTCATCTTTATGTTGTCTTAGAAATTGAACCTCAACCAACTTGTTCGTCAACGCGATTTCAACGTTCCTCCCTATCTTCCTGCATCGGTTTATCTCTGCCATTCCAAGTCGCGCCATCGACCACATTTGGTTGGTGAGATGTGATCACGGCAAAGTAAAGAGGCGTCCGCCTCGGACCAGACAGATTGGATCGTAAGCGTGAACTCGAATATCTGTTTTTGGGATTTTGCAGAAGATCCGCTGTCCAACCATCGACGACGGCTCTGAGATAAAGCCGCCGTTAACCAATCGGACCGCCAATCCTCCCTGCCGGTAAGGCCTTTGCGTTCCGACGGATCGTTTCCCCGACGACCGCCACCATCGGCTGGTGAGCGGATTTCGACGAAACGATACCGCCGCCTTCACCTTGTTTGAGAACATTGACTTTTTTCCTATTTTATGCTATTAAGCTTTGCTCTGCTTTCGACCGGTGAGGCATCCCAATCATGGATATTCACACCACGATCACCGCCGGCCGGGCCCTGCCGGTGAACCGCCGATTGGGTTCGTTCCGTCACTATTCCGTGCCGTTTCCGCCGGGCCCGGGGCGGAGGGCACGGCAGGTGCATGCATACGAATGCCGACCCGGATTTTCCTTACGGGCCTACGGAAGTCGTCAAAAGTCGTCATTTCGACCGGGCGCGGCGAACCGAAGAACGGGACGGCCGGTCGGTTTAGCCCTCGCCCTTTCCGGTGATGGCCCTGCGCACCCGGCGCACCCCGTACCAGACGAGGCCGACCACCGGCACGAAGGCGATGGCGGTGACGATGAAGGGGTCGACCGCCGACAGGCCGGCCGCCTTGGCGCCCTTGGCGAGATAGCTGACGAGGCTCAGGAGATAGTAGCTGATGGCGACCACCGACAGGCCCTCGACGGTCTCCTGCAGGCGCAGCTGCAGCTGGGCCCGGCGGTCCATGGAGGCCAAGAGGTCGCGGTTCTGGGCCTCCAGGGCCACGTCGACGCGGGTGCGCAGGAGATCGCTGGCCCTCGAGATGCGCTCGGCCAGGACCTCGAGGCGCCGGGCCAGGTTTTCGCAGGTTTCCATGGCCGGCTCGAGGCGATTGGCGACGAAGGTGGTGATGCGCTGGTACCCGGGCAGCCGCGATTCGCGGAGACCCTCCATGCGGTTGCGGACGATGGCGTGATAGGCCCGCGCCGCGGCGAAGCGGTAGGCGACGCCGGAGGCCACGGTCTCGGCCTCGGCGGCGAGGCGCGACAGGTCGGTCAGCGTGCGGCGCTCGGCATCGGTGCCCTCGACGTCGGCGAGGCCGGCGATGATCGACGCCAGTTCCGCCTCGGCGCGGGCGACGGGGCCGCGGGCGTCGCGGGCCAGCGGGAAGGCGAGCATGGCCATGGCCCGGTAGGTCTCCATCTCGGCCACCCTTTGCACCAAGCGGCCGGTCGCTTCCGCGTCCAGGTCATTGACCCGAATGAGGACGCGGCCGAAACGATCCGTGTGCAGCCGGAAATCGGTCCACATGGTGGCATTGCCGTCCGACACGTCGCCGGCGAGAACAGCGTTGTTGTCGAACAAGGCGGCCAGGGCATCGGTACCGCGGCTCCTGCGGCCGCCGGCCTCGATGGCGATGTGAAAGGCGTGAACCACCTCGCCCGGCAATTCCGCCAGCCAGTCCTCGGGCACGTCGGCGATCACCGGCTCCTTGAAGGGCGCCCGAAAGGCGCCTTCGCGGATAAACGTGTAGGTGGCGAACTCGGTGTGGCGCTCCCACTTCAGCCGGAACGGCCCCAGGTCGATGTCGGCCTGGGTGGCATCGCGGCCCGGCGGCGTCGCCTTGAAGTGGCTGCACAGCCGGCTCAGGTGGTCGAGCTCCTCGGCACCACGCCCTTCGCCGGAAGCGGCGGCCAGGTGGCTGACGCGGGCCGGCGCCGTGACGGCGACCGATAGCCGGGCATGGGCCTCGGTCTCGAGAGCCTGGCGCAGGGGATGTTCCTTGAAACCGGTCATCGCCGCCTACCGTCACACGTTGAAACGGAACAGCATCACGTCGCCGTCCTGGACCACGTAGTCCTTGCCTTCCTGGCGCATGCGGCCGGCGTCCTTGGCGCCGTGTTCGCCGCCGTATTCGACGAACTCGTCATAGGAGATGGTCTCGGCCTTGATGAAACCGCGCTCGAAATCCGTGTGGATGGTACCGGCCGCCTGCGGCGCGTGGGCTCCCTTGTGCACGGTCCAGGCGCGGCTTTCGTTGGGACCGGTGGTGAAAAAGGTGATCAAATCCAAAAGCCCGTAGCCGGCATGAATGACGCGGTCGAGGCCGGCTTCGTGCAGGCCGATCGATTCCAGGAACTCGATCTTCTCGTCGCGGGATCCGAGCTGCGCGATCTCTTCTTCGATTTCGGCCGAGATGACGACCGAGGCCGCCGCTTCCGCCTCAGCCCGTTCGGCGACCAGCTTGGACCAGTCGTTGCCGTCCGCCGCGGACCCCTCGTCGACGTTGCACACGTAGAGCACCGGCTTCGGGGTCAGGAGATGCAGCATGCGCATGCCCTGGCCGGAGCCTTCGGCCATGCCCATCAGGCGGAGCGGCTTTCCCGCGTTCAGGTGTTCGCGGCAACGCTCCAGGAGCTCCAGTTCCTGCTTGGCCTCCTTGTCGTTTCCCCGCGCCTTCTTGGTCTGGGTCTCGATGCGCCGCTCGATGCTCTCCATGTCGGCCAGCATCAGTTCGGTGTCGATGGTCTCGATGTCGCGGATCGGATCGATGCCGCCTTCGACATGGGCGATGTTGTCGTCCTCGAAGCAACGGACCAGGTGGATGATGGCATCGACCTCGCGGATGTTGGCGAGGAACTTGTTGCCGAGCCCCTCGCCCTTGCTCGCCCCCTCGACCAGGCCGGCGATGTCGACGAACTCGAGCGTCGTCGGTACCACCTTGGCCGATCCCGTAATCGCGGCGACCTTTTCCAGGCGCGGATCGGGCACGGCGACACGCCCGACGTTGGGCTCGATGGTGCAGAACGGGAAGTTGGCCGCCTCGGCACCGGCCGTCTCGGTCAGCGCATTGAACAGCGTAGACTTGCCGACGTTGGGCAGGCCGACGATGCCACAGTTGAACCCCATGGACGTTATTCCTTCTTGTCTTCCGGTTGCTCGTTCCCATCGGCACCAGCCGCGTGCGGCGGTCTGGGTCTCTCGGGTTTGGGCCTGGGTGGATTGACCGCCAAGGCGACACGGCTCATGAAGCCGCCGTCGTCGCTGCCGGAAAGCAGCATTTCGACGTTCCCGGCGACGGTGTCGATCAAGGGCTCCAGCCACGCCTTGTCGGCCTTGGCGAAATCCTTGAGCACGTGCCCAGCGACCTTGTCCTTGGTGCCGGGATGACCGACCCCCATGCGCACCCGCGCGTATTCCGGGCCGATGTGCGCGTGCAAGGAGCGCAAGCCGTTGTGCCCGGCGTGGCCACCGCCGCGCTTGACCCGCACCTTGCCGGCGGCGAGGTCGATCTCGTCCTGGAAGACGATGACGTTTTCTGCGGGAATCTTGTAGAAGCGCAGGGCTTCGCCGACGGAACGGCCGGATTCGTTCATATAGGTTTTGGGTTTGAGGACCAAGACCTTCTCGCCGCCGAGCTTGCCCTCGGCGATCTCGCCCTGGAACTTGGCGCGAAACGCGGAAAAGGAATGGCGGCGGACGATCTCGTCCACCGCCATGTATCCGATGTTGTGCCGGTTGTTGGCGTATCCGCCGCCGGGGTTGCCGAGGCCGACCAGCATAAACACGTGTCCGACCCTCCGCCGGCGGGGTGGTTACTCTTCCGAGCTTTCCTCTTCGCCGCCTTCGGCTTCCTCTTCGCCTTCGACGCCCTCTTCGCCTTCGAGGCCCTCTTCGCCCTCTTCCTCTTCCTCCGGTTCTTCGTGGATGGTCGGCGCGGCGATGGTGGCGATGGTGAAGTCACGGTCGGCGATGGTCAGCTCGACATCTTCCGGCAGGGTGACGGCGCTGATGTGCACGCTGTCGCCGATGTCGAGACCCTCCAGATCGACCGGGATGCTCTCCGGGATGTTCTCCGGCGAGCAGCGGAATTCGATGGCGTGGCGCACCACGTTGAGGACGCCGCCGCGCTTGAGGCCGGGCGACAGTTCCTCGTTTTCGAAGACCACCTGCACCTCGACGACGAGGCGGGTCTTCCGAGAGAACCGCATGAAATCGACGTGGATCGGACGGTCGCTGACCGGATCCATCTGCAGGTCGCGGGCCAGGACCCGGTGTTTCTCGCCGCCGACCTCGATCTCGTAGACGCGGGCGAAGAATCCGGGGCCGCGCAGTTCGCGGGCCATGTCGATGGGGCTCAGGGAGATCAGGACCGAGTCCTGCTTGTTGCCATAGATGACGGCGGGAATCCGTCCGGCTCGGCGCGTCGCACGGGCTGCCCCCTTACCTGCCCGGTCGCGCGGCTCAGCCGCAAGGCTTACATAAGTGACCATTTCAAAACTCCTTTTGGATCACGAAAGCCAGCCTCCAGGGGTGCCGGCTTCAACAAACCCGCAATGCGGGCGCGCATACATAGACCCGACGGGCGCCGCGGTCAATCACGCAAAAAGGCGTTGGCGCGATCAATCAAACAGCGACGAGACCGAGCTTTCGTCGCTGATCCGGCGCATGGCTTCGGCCATCAGCGGCGCGATGGTCAATTGCTCGATGTTGTGCGACACACGGACCGCTTCGGTCGCCATGATGCTGTCGGTGATGACCAGGCGTTCCATGGGCGAAGCCGATACGCGGGCGACGGCACCGCCGGAAAGCACGCCGTGGGTAACGTAGGCGGAAACCGAGGTCGCTCCGTGCTCGGCCAAGGCGACGGCGGCGTTACACAGCGTTCCCGCCGAATCGACGATGTCGTCGACCAGGATACAGGTGCGGTCCTCGACCTCGCCGATGATGTGCATGACTTCCGAAACGCCGGCCCGCTCGCGCCGTTTGTCGATGATGGCGAGATCGGCACCGACGCGTTTGGCGAGACCGCGGGCCCGGACGACACCGCCGACGTCCGGCGATACGATGACCAGCTGGTGGCCGTTATAGCGCTCCTCGATGTCGCGCCGCATGACGGTTGCCGCGTAGAGGTTGTCAGTCGGGATATCGAAGAACCCCTGAATCTGGCCGGCATGCAAATCGATGGTCAGGACCCGGTCGGCGCCGGCTTCGGTGATCAGGTTGGCCACCAGTTTGGCCGAGATCGGCGTGCGTGGACCGGATTTGCGGTCCTGGCGGGCGTAACCGAAATAGGGAACGACGGCCGTCACCCGGCGCGCGGAACCACGCCTCAGGGCGTCGAGCGTGACCAGGAGTTCCATCAAATTGTCGTTCGCCGGGTAGGACGTCGATTGGACGACGAAGATATCCTCTCCACGAACGTTTTCCTCGATCTCGACGAAAACTTCCATGTCCGAAAACCGCCGGATGCTGGCCTTGGTCAGCGGAAGGTTGATGTACGCGGAGATTGCTTCGGCGAGAGGCCGGTTGCTGTTACAAGCGATGATCTTCATCGGTTCAGGTCACTTGGCAACTCGAGTTCGTCGGCCACCCTGCGGATGGCGAGGCACCGAATGCGTTTTGAAACGTTTGGTCCCCTTTGCGCGCGGCGGAATCTAGCAGCGTCCCCCTGCCCTGTAAATGGGTTCGTCGGGCCGTTCTCACGAAAGCTCAGCTACCGGGTGGCGGCGGTGCTCTTCCGGGTGTCTGACGCAACTGCGGAGTCCGCGAAAAATCCGGCTCCCCGGCGCCCCGCCGTTTCGGCACGCCTTCCTTATCGAACAGGCCTTCGATGCCGTTTACCGCGGCGACGGAAACCAGTTCCGCTACGCGTCCCCACTCACCGTCCAGGCTGCCGGCGATGACGGCATTCTCCTGGATGGCCTTGCCGACCTCGTCGCCGGTCACGGTCGATACCTTCCAAACGATCCGGGCCTGCTGGCGGCCATTGACGGGTGGTCCCACGGTCACTTGGCCGACGACCTCGTAGCCGGCTTGACGCGGATCTTCCGTCACCGTCAGGTCTTTTTGCCGCATCACCGATTTGATGGCCGAGGTCAAAGCTTCGTTGCCGTCACCGGGCGCGCCGGCGACCGGCCGGATCAGGAACGTCGGGCGTCCCCAGACGACGGGGGCGAGCCTGGTGTTATCGGGAACGCCGGCCATCTCGTCGGATACAACGTCATCGCGGTCGTTCATCAATTCCGTTTCGGCGCCGGGCATTTCGGGTTCATCGGCGGGCAGCTCGATGGCGTCGTCCGGTTCCTCGGCCTCAAACCCGTTCGCCGCGACGCCGCGCGGCATCAACCGAGTCGGACCGCTCGAAGGCGGAACAGGCGGTTGGGCGGCGATATCATCGTCGGTCAAGGAACCGTCGCCGGACATCGGTTGCGGATCCGGCATCATCTCTTCGAGTTCCTGATCCGTGATCCCCGGTTCGGCACCGCCGCCCGGGCGTTCGAGCATGACTCCGCTGGGCAGGGGCTCCGTCATTCGGGCTTCCGGCGGCATGGCGACCAGTTCCGTCGACGACAGCGGGCCGACGTGATCGGAGACCATTCCGATAATGTGCGGTTCGGCTTCGGCGATGACCAGATTGATCGCCTCGACACCGGACTCCTCCCACAACAACCGGTCGACGACGACTTCATGGGTCGCTTGCGACACGGTGGTGCCGTATGGCGCGCGCAACTCCCAACTCACCGTAATCCATGCGACGGAGCCGCGCTTGCGAATCTCGGTAATCTTGCCGACGATCGAAGGACCCTGGTCATTGGCCTCATCGGAAAGCACCGCCGGACGCGCCGCGTCGCGTAGCGACGCCGCCAGCGCATCGGCCAGGACGAGCCGAGCCGGGTCCTTCAATCCTTCCACCGGCAGCACGAAAACGATGTTCGTCGTATCGGCAAGCGGCGCCTCGACCCGGTAGTTCTCTGAATTCGCCGGAGCAACGCTGGTCTTATCGGAACATCCCGTGACGAGAAGGCCCGTTGAAAGAAACAACAATGCTAGGATCAGAAACCTTCGCATCTATCCGGCTTTTGACATCCCCAATACCTCACCCAGCGCCGCAGGCCGGCACCTCTGGGGAGCCGGGCGACAACGGGTAAGATCAGGTCTAATTACCTGATCTACCTGAAATTTATCAGGTACCGTTTTCGATTTCACGGGTTTCACTGGAAGCGTTCCTTCGAAATCCCTCTTTTTCGACCTTAATTGCCGTCCCTTGAATCCTGGCTCCCGGGTTTCGGTTCGCCGGAATCGGGTGTTAGAGACGGCGGCGGCAGGCTCGGTCCACGGAGCCCGGCTGGAAGATCGAGGCGGGACGGAAACAGCGGGTTTCCGCGGGTTCGGCGGTTTCTTTCCACGTCCAGGAGGATATCCTTGATGCCACCGACAGCGGCCATGGCGATCATCACCGCGGTCTGTCCCCAGCGCCCCTCGAACGTCCCTTCGGGAACGGCATTGCGTTGGACAGCATTGCCCAGCTCGTTGCCCTTCCGGTCGATCACCGTCCAAGCGATTTCCACGTTCTGGCGGCCGGAAACAGGCGAATCGACGCGGACGTTGCCTTTGAGCACGTGCCTCGCCAGGGTTCGATCCTCGACCACCTTTAGTCCCGAATCGCTGAGAGCGAACCCGATGGCGCGGGTCAGCGAGAAGTTTCCGTCACCCGGCGCATCGGAGATCGGCCGAATCCACAATCCTGTCGGGTTGAGTGCCTTCGCTGTTTTTGTTGCCGCTTGCGGCCGCACCACACGGGCAATGGCCCCGCCGGTACCTTCGCCGATCTCCCTTAGAATTCGCGGTGATCCATACTCCCATTCGAAAGCGGTGCCATAAACGTTTTCCGTATGGTTGGCGATCAGTTTGCCGTCACGCTGCGTCAGGACCCATTGAATACGCAGCGGTGGCGACAATGCCGCCTTGTTCTGCCAACCTTCGACCCAGCCCTCGAGCACAAAGCGGCTGGTGCCGCGGTCACCGGTATAGGCGACGATATCGCGCCGGCCGAGGTCATCGGCGACGGCCTTGGAAATGAGCTTGGCCATGGGTATGGGCGGCCCATTCACGAGTTTGACGGCAATGTCCCGCGGCACGCCGGATTCGACGAGGGGGTTGGGCGGTGCTTCGGCGGCACGCTTGAACGGTTTGGGCAGCGGCCCGCACGTCGCCATCCCAAGAAATACAATAAGCCAAACCAGGAGCCTTGCCGCCCGGTTTGAATTCATCGGTTTCTCCGTGAGCGTTACATCAAAACACAGGTCGCCAACGATCCTAGAACGAGAAACCCGGCGAACAAAAACAAGTACGGCATTGGGGCTATTTTATGACGAGTTCGAGCGGCGAGCGCGACAATCTTTCGTTGCCCGAATCCGTCACCAGTACGGTCTCTCCCAGGGTCATAGCCAATCCGGCCGGCGCGTCGAATATGATCATGTGGCAGAAGACGACCATCCCGGGCTCAAAAACAACAGGATTGCCCCGATAGAGCATGGGCCAATCCATCCACACCGGCGCGAAGGTTGTCCCCAAACTGTAGCCACAGGCATTGAGGCGGTGTTCACTCAATCCCGCGTCATCGAGAACGCGGGCATGGGCATCGAACCCGTCACCAAAGCGGTTGCCCGGGCGCACCGCATCCTCGACCGCCTCGAGGGCATCGCGGGCTGCCGAGAACAGGTACTTTTGCCGTTCATTGGCTTCGCCGACGACGAATGTGCGCATCATCGCCACGTGGTAGTGGCGGTAGGCACCGGCCCATTCGAGGGTGAGTTGGTCCTGCGGATCCAATTGACGGCGGCCCGTATAATATCGGCAGAGGAGCGCGTCTCGCCCCGACCCAATGATGAACTCGTTTCCCGGATAATCGCCGCCGCCTTTGAATACGGCACCTTGCATGGCATTCAGGATGTCGGCCTCGGACGCGCCCGCGCCGGTCGTCGCGACGCCAGCGTCATAAGCGTCGTCGGCAAGTTCGCCGGCGCGCCGCACGTAGGCGATCTCGGCCGGGCTTTTGACGACGCGCAGGCGCGAAACCAGTTCCGAGGCATCGTCCAGTTGGCAAAACCCGTCCATGGCGGCAGCGACCCGCTGACCGTTCCTGGCCGTCAACCCGAACGCCTCCCACTCAACACCAAGGCGCTTCCCAGCAAGACCCAGATCCTGCAGATATCCCTTCAACTCGCGGACCGGATCGGCATCCGGCGCATCGACCCAGATCCGGATATCTTCGATCACCGATGTATGCTGTGCTTGCAACCGGTCGGGCGCGCGCGTCAACAGGAACATGCGGCCGTCCTGACCCAGATAGAGGCACTGGAAGAACACGTAACCGAACGTGTCGTATCCCGTCAGGTAGAACATGCTTTCCTGACGGAAAATCAGCATGCCGTCGAGACCGGACGCGGCCATCGCCTCCTGCGTCCGGCGCTGGCGCTCGGTCAGTTCTTCCACACTGAAATGCAGCGCCATGGAGCCCCCCTTTTGACTTCAACCTTCGAGAGCGATCATCGAGAGCCCGCGCCCATAATCTTCTTCCCCCCTATGGGTCGCGCGGCGGAAACTGAAAAAACCGTTCTCTTCTTGATAGGTATCCACAGGAACCGTCTCGATACTAGACAAATCCACGGCCTCCAGACGGAAAACGACAAACCCCAAGAGATCGAACTGGAAGTGACCGGCCCGTTCACCTGGCGCAAAGAAACGGTCATGCATCGCATCTTCGGCAATGAAGGCGTCACGGAACTCGCTGCCGACTTCATACGAATCCTGATGAATGCAGGGCCCGACGGCGGCAGCGATCGAATTTCGCCGGGCACCGCGCGCGACCATGGCGTCGACAACATTTTCGAGAACGCCCGACAACGCGCCGCGCCAGCCGGCGTGGGCGGCGCCGATGATCCCGGCTTCGACGTCGGCCAGGAGCACGGGAGCACAATCGGCCGTCAGGATACCGATGGCCATTCCCGGTTCAGCACAGACCATCGCGTCGGCCTCGGGCCGGGCATCCCGTGGCCACGGAGCGGTGGCCTCGATCACCGACGACGAGTGGATTTGAAAACAGGTATTGAGTGCATCGGAGCCGAGATCCAGGCGCCGCAGGGCCCGCTCGCGATTGGCGGCGACGTTTTCCGGGGCATCTCCGGAGCCGAAACCGCAGTTGAGCGACGTGAAGACGCCGTCGCTGACGCCGCCCTCGCGGCTGAAAAACCCGTGGCGGATTCCCGCCAGACTGCGAAGATTGTTTGCCTCCAGCATGTCAGCGGTTCTATCAGTCGATTGCCGGCTCCTGCAATCACTCAAACGGAAGAACCCTAAAAGCCGGGCGGTGGCGGATTGCCCGGCGCCGAAACGGCCAGGCATTTGAACACCGTACCCATGGCCTCCGGATCGGTGAGACGGTGGTGGGCCTGACCGATATCACGAGCCTGTTCTTCCGTCGCGTGGGCAAGCAGGGCCTCGGCGCGCTGATCGATTCCCAACGTCTTCAGGAACCGGCCCTGACCGACAGGACCGGACACCTGGGCGCCGGCGTTTCCCGCAACCCTGGCCAATGTGTCGAAATTGACATGGGCCGTCAGGTCGCAATCGCCGGGAGCTTCCAGAACGTCGATGTACCCGTGCGCCGCGACGCCTTGCAATGTCTCGCCCCAGGCGCTGGTGCCGTAGCCGTAATCAATGAAAAGGGCCGAGCCACCGTCGCGTACGATCCGGCGCGCGACCGCCGACATGACGTCTTCGCCAGGCTGGCAGATCTCGGCAATGGCGCCGTCGGACGCGGGCCGAAGCCGGGCCGGAATGGGCGGGATCTCGTCGAGACGAGCGGACAGGGTATAGGCGAGTTCGTCATCATCGCCGTTTCGTCCGACCATCCGTTCGTGCCACCCGGTTTCGCCCATGACGAACTGGCGGATGGGCAGGGCGTCGAGAAACTCGTTGGCAAGGACGAAGGCGAAGCCTTCAGGCACGTCGGCGAGGGTATCGTGCCAGGACACCTCGAAACCGGAGAGCGTTTCCTTTTGTTTGGCGCGCAGGGACGGACTGATATCGACCAGGTGGATCGAGAGCGCCTCGGTGAAACCCGGCACGCCTTTGACGGCGCGGAGCGCATCGGTCATCAAGGTGCCGCGGCCGGGACCGAGTTCGATCAGTCGCACCGCTTCAGGGCGGCCCAAGGCCTGCCATTGGACGGCGCACCACAAACCCAGGAGTTCACCGAACATCTGGGAGACCTCAGGGGAGGTGATGAAATCGCCGTCCGATCCAAAGGGGTCGCGCGTCGTGTAGTAACCGTGATCCGGATCGGTCAGACAGGCCTGCATGTACTCGGCGACGGTCATCGGGCCTTCGCGGTCGATCCGCTCCAGCAATCGTCCCATCAATACGTTCACGTTTTCACCTTTGACCTGACAATAAGGTAGATGCCGACGGCGAGCATCGGCAGGGACAACCACTGGCCCATCGTGCTGCCAAGCGCGAGCAACCCGATATGGGCGTCCGGCTGCCGGAAAAACTCAACGATACTCCTGGCAATGGCGTACCCAGCGATGAAGACGCCGGTCGCCACACCGGGCCGGTTCCGGATAGTGTCACGGCGCCAAAGCCAATTGACGACGACTAAAAGAACAAGCCCTTCCAAGGCTGCCTCGTAGAGCTGGCTGGCGTGGCGCGGGCAGTTGAGGACGGGGCCGTCCGACAACATATAAACGTCGCACAAGGATCGATACGCGGCTGGAACCAAGTCCGGCGTTACCGCACCGCGGGGAAAGACGACACCCCAGGGAACATCCGTTACGCGGCCGAACAGCTCGCCGTTGACGAAATTGGCAATCCGACCGAGGAAAAGACCGACCGGTGCCACGCAGGACAGCATATCGGCAAATCGCAGTGGTTCGATTTCCCGGCGACGCGTGAACAAGATGCCAGCGACGACGACACCGAGAAAGCCACCGTGGAAGGACATTCCGCCTTCCCATAAGGTCAGGATGGCGACGGGGTTGGCCAGAAAAAGGCCCGGCTGGTAGAAAAACACGTACCCCAACCGGCCTCCAAGAACGACACCGAGGACGGCCCAGGTCAGGAAGTCGCCGGCTTCTTCGGGTTCCATGACCTTTGGTTCGAACCGCGCCAGCCGTATCAGGTACCACCACCCGAAAAGCAGCCCGGCCACGTAAGCGAGGCCGTACCAGCGAATGGCAATCGGCCCCAGGGTAATCAGGATCGGGTCGATCTCCGGGAATGGGATGGCCGCTAACATCGTCGGTGCCGGATTTCGCCCAGGTTACCGGTAAGGATCATCGGCATTTAGGAAATCAACGACATAGGACCGGACCGCATCCTCGAGCGCCGTCATCGGTTCATCGAAACCGGCGGCCCGCAACTTGTCCATATTGGCCTGGGTGAAATACTGGTAGCGGTCACGGATGTCTTCCGGCGTATCGATGTATTCGATCTTGGGCTCCTTATCGAGGGCCCGATAGACGGCCGTTGCCAGATCGAGGAAACTCCGCGCCTGGCCGGTGCCGGCGTTGAAGATGCCGCTGACATCCCCGTTGTCGAGCAGCCAATCGACAATTCGCACGCAATCATCGACCCAGACGAAGTCGCGGAGTTGGCCGCCGTCCTCATAGTCCGGCCGGTGAGATTTGAACAGACGGCAGGTTTCGCCGCGGGCGGCAACCGGTTGGATTTGGGCGACCACGCTCTTCATTCGGTCCTTGTGGTATTCGTTGGGCCCGAAGACGTTGAAGAACTTGAGGCCGGCCCACTGCGGCGGCCTCGGTTCGCCGTTCTCGACCATACGCACGATACGCCGGTCGAACAGGTGTTTGCTCCAGCCGTAGGCGTTCATCGGCCTGAGCCGGGCCAAACCTTCCGGCGTCGCGTCGTCGTCGAAACCCTCAGCCCCGTTACCATAGGTGGCGGCACTGGACGCATAGATAAAACGAACCTCATGGGCCGTACACCAACGCCAGAGATCCATGGAAAGGGCGAAGTTGTTCTCGAAGATCAGGTCGGCGTCGCGCTCCGTCGTCGCCGATATGGCGCCCATATGGATGACGGCGGAAACGGCGCCGGCGCTGGCATCGAGGAAGTCCAACAAGCGCCCGGGCGGGATCACATCGGCGATTTCCCGTTTGGCGATGTTCTTCCATTTGTCGCCGGCTCCCAAGCGGTCGGCAACGACGACCGGACCGAGGCCGCGACGCTCGAGCGACCAGACGATGTTGGAACCGATGAACCCGGCGCCGCCGGTAACCACGTACATCCATCACCTCTTCGGACGGTTTCGGCCCTTATAGGCACTGCCACGGTCGCCTGCAAGCGGCGGCGGCGCTTGCCGGAAGTTGGTCGATTCCCCATAATGACGCACCCGCAGATTGAAGGACGGAATATCATGCAGACGTCGAACCGTATTCTGGACGACCTGGCGAAAGTCGCGAACGGCGCCATGTCGACCGTGGTCGGGATCAAGGGCGAGGTCGAGGCGATGGTGCGCCAGCAAATGGAGCGCTTTCTTGCCGACATGGACCTGGTCACCCGCGACGAGTTCGAAGTGGTCAAGGCGATGGCGGCCAATGCCCGTGCCGAGCAGGAGAAGCTCGAAAAGAAGGTCGCCGCCCTGGAAAAATCCCTGGCCGCCAAACCGGCGACCAGCACGGCCAAAGCGCGCACGACATCCAAGGCGACGGCTCCGAAGAAAGCGGCTTCGAAAACAACGGCTTCGAAAACGGCCCCCAAAAAGCCGGCCCGGTCATCACCACGCAAGGCGGCGCCCAAGAAATAACTCCTTCGAGCGAGTCAGACTTTCCCATACCCGAGTCAAGGGTTCCTGCGGCTCCGTGGTACAAAACCGCAACTTGTGAATTTTCCACAGTATTTTTTTGACCCTCGCCACTTAACCCTTGCGCGCGATTCAGGCTTGGGGCAGGCTACACCTTGTTTAGGCCGGGCAAGGTTCCACAATATATAGCGGCAAACACGAAATGTTGTGGTACGCCCCAACCGGTCCGCAATTCGGGCAGCCTTAGGGGGCTTGGGGGAAGCGGACATGACAGCGATCGACACCACGCACGAAGCTCTCACACATAACCCGCTGGATATCGTCGAGAGAATCGTCGAGTACAACGAATGGTTATTCGACCGGCGCAGCGACCAGGAAATGGCCGTTCAGGTCCCGGGATCCTGGTGCGACTACAGCCTCTATTTCGCCTGGAACGACGAGATGGAGGCCATGCATTTCACTTGCGCCTTCGACATGCGGGTTTCCGACGATCAACGCCAGAATGTCTACGAGTTCCTGACGTTGGTGAACGAGCGCCTGTGGCTGGGGCATTTCGGCGTGTGGGCCGACGAGGGGTTGCCCATGTACCGACACACCCTGCCGATGCGCGGATTGCGCGGTCCGACCATGGAGCAGATGGAGGACCTCGTGGAAACGGCCATCGTCGAGTGCGAGCGTTTCTACCCGGCCTTTCAGTATGTGATCTGGGGCGGCAAAACGGCCGACGACGCCATATCGGCGGCAATGATCGACACCGTCGGCGAAGCCTGAATCAAAACCGATGATCGAGACCCTGGTTCTCGCCGGTTGCGGCAAGATGGGCGGCGCCATGCTCGAGGGCTGGCTCGACCAGGGCATCCGTCCGGATGCCGTTCATGTGGTCGAACCCGTCGCCGAGATGGCCGAAGCTCTGCGTCAACAACACGGAGTCAATGCGGTCGGAGGCGTTCCTGAATTGGCCGCCGATTTGGTTCCCGACGTCGTCGTTTTTGCCGTCAAACCGCAGGTCATGGACAGCGTCGCCCCCGACTACCGGTCCTTCGGCAATTCCCGAACGGTGTTTTTGTCCATCGCCGCCGGCAAACCGATCGGATACTTCGAGGAAACGCTCGGCGCCGATGCCGCCGTCGTACGCGCCATGCCCAACACACCGGCCGCGGTCCGCCGCGGCATCACCGTCGCCTGCCCGAACGCCCACGTTACCGAGCAGCACAGACAGCTTTGTAACACCCTGCTGACGGCCATCGGTGCCGTCGAGTGGGTCGATGACGAAGGACTGATCGATGCGGTGACGGCGCTGTCGGGCGGCGGTCCGGCCTATGTGTTCCTGCTTGTTGAATGCCTGGCCGAGGCCGGCGTCGCCGCCGGCCTGCCGCGCGACCTTTCGGAAAGGCTGGCGCGCGTCACCGTGTCAGGGTCCGGAGAATTGCTTCGCCAATCGGCCGAGGAACCGGCGACGCTGCGAAAGAACGTCACCAGTCCGGGCGGCACCACGGCGGAAGCGCTGAGGGTCCTGATGGCCGAAGACGGCTGGCAACCGCTGGTTACCAGGGCCATCGCCGCGGCGACGGAACGCTCCCGGGAACTGGCCGGCTGAACCGGTTTCGCGAATCCTAACGAAGCGGTATTTGACGGGTCACCCGTTCAGTTGGCCAAGGCCTTATTGACGGCCTCGACTTGCGTTTCGACCGAAATGTCGAGCAGCGCTGTGATTTCCAGATCCCGGTCCTCGAAGGCATCTTCATCGGGGTGTTCCGCCGCCCACTCTTCGACCTTGGCATCCCGTGCCCGGATCAACTCCTCGATTTGCGGCCGGAATAAACGGACCATGTTGGTCAGCCAGATGTTGGTGACCAGCGACGGAAAGCTCATGTCCATGTCGAAACGGTCGAGCATGGTGACGACGTCATCAGCCTTGTACCAGTGGTCCGCCGTTACCCACCGGTTCGTCGTGAACAACTGCCTGGGGAAACCGGACTTGTCCATGGAAATGGCGATCAGGTGCGAAAGGGTGTCGTCTCGGTCATCCATGAAGGACGCGTGGGTCTGCTGCGCCGGGCGCATGCCGGGCGGCATTCCGGCTTCACGGAGAAAGGTGTGGAAGTGGCCGTGTTCGCCTTCGCGGTGCGAATGATAATAGAACTGCGAGTGAGTTTCCGGATCGTACGCGTCGCCTTCCGGGTAATGGTCCATCTCATAGAACGTGCCCTGTCCCTTGAGGACCTCGGCGACGACGTTGCTGCCGCCCTTGTTGAGAAGCCGATAACACTCGAGGATCTGGACCCCGGCCTCGGCCATCGTCTCGAGCCGTTTCTTGCCCAGGCTCGACCACGTTATGTCCATATTTGTCTCCAGCCTCCAATCTTGTCCGTTCCTGCTTATATAGCCGGATTACTCGCCCTCTGAAACGTAGGCGGCCCCCACATTTCCGTGATAGAAGCCGTTCGAAAAGGACACACCCGGCATCACCTCGCCGAGCTCGGCGCGCATACCATCGAGCGACACCGCCCCGTCCAGCAACGCCCGGAAAGACCTTGAAACGCGTATCATATCCACATCCAGGGGGGAAAGACGAAAACGCCTGATCCCGGCGTCCAGCAGCTCGGAGATCTCACCGTCCAGTCGGCGGCAGGTCCGCGATAGGGTTTGGGTGCCGTTGACCGTGAGAAACGGTGTGCCGTCCAGGGTGTCGATGGCCATGCCGTCCGGATCCTCCGCGCAGACGAATTGGCAACTGTCTTTGGCCAGACCCCGGGAACGGGCATGGTAGCGCCGCGCCGAGATAGCCAGCGGTAACCGGCCGAATACCTGCACTTCGATCACGCCGGGGTCGTCGAGCGACGCCGCCATCGATCGGATCGCTTCGCCGGACAACTCCGCCGGTATACAAACGGCTTCCGCACCGGATCGCAGCAAATACGCCAGGGTCCCCTCGTTATAGGTGTTGATGAAGGGCCCGACCACGTGGCGGCGCCCTTCGAGAATCGAAACGGCGGCGATGTCATTGGCCTCGATCAGAAGGTCCGCGTCGCCTGCAAGCGCACGCACGCTGTCCAACTCCCGCTCGTTCATGATCAACGCCAGAGTTGAAAAGACCACCTGCTTGCCGGCGCCGGTGAGCCGTTCGACGACGTCGGCCAGCACCGGCTCGAAGAACGATGCCCGCTTCGAACAGACGACCTCGCCGACGAAGACGACATCGACCGGCGCCTCATCGGCGATCCTGAAATAAAAGTCCCGCCACGTCTCCTGCGCCCAATTGAAAAGCACGGGACCGAGGGTCAGGACCGCGTTGTCGCCGCGCGCCACCATTATCAACGCCATTCCTTTCGGTAGGCGCCGGAAGTCTCACGCCCGCCTTCGGTGAGGAACGCGAGGTCTGATGCGTCGATCTCCCGGCCGGCTGCCGCCGCATCGACTATACGACGGAACGACGAGACGACCTGCGACACGTAGGCGCGGCCGCGCTGGCGCCCCTCGATCTTGAGGGCGGTGACGCCGGCATCCATCAGTTGCGGCAGAACATTGGCGACGTTGAGCGAGGTCGGCTCCTCGAACAGATAGGACACCCCGTCGGAAGCGGCAAACCGCCCCTTGCACAGGGTCGGGTAGCCAGCCGGCTCGCCTTTCGGGAAAGCGTTGATGGTATAGCCCGCCAGTTTGGTGACCAGTTCTCCGTCGCGCTCCTCGTAGCGGACATGGCTGGCCGGCGAACAAGCCCCGTCCTTGTTGGGCGACAGACCGGTCGCGTAGGGCGACAATGAACAGCGGCCTTCGGCCATGACACAGAGGCCGCCGAAGGCGAAGACTTCCGTTTCCGCGTCGATCTTTTTGTTGAGCGCGGCGATCTCCGGTATCGTCAAGACCCGGGGCAAAACCACGCGCTTGACGCCGAAGGCCTCGGCATAAAAGCGGATCGCCTCCGCATTGGAAGCCGACGCCTGCACCGACAGGTGCCGGCGCAATTGCGGATGGTTGCGGGCCGCGTAATCGGCCAGCCCGATATCGGCGAGGATGACGGCGAAGACGCCGAACTCGGCGGCGGCATCGACGGCCTCGTGCCAGGGGCTCGGATTGCCGGCTTCCGGGTAGGTATTGATGGCGACGAGAATCTTCACGCCGCGCCGCCCGGCGAAGTCGACGGCGTCGGCCAATTCGTCGCGGCTGAAATTCAGGCCGGGAAAATTGCGGGCATTGGTCTCGTCGCGGAAACCGAGGTAAACGCTGTCGGCGCCGGCCTCGACGGCGGCCCGTAACGCGGCCGGGGTGCCGGCCGGGCAAACCAGTTCAAGCGGTTGAGTCATTTGAGTGGGCCCTTGCGGCGGGTCGATGGGTTGTCGAGCTCGGATAGCCGCCGTTCGAGATTTCGGATGACGGCGTTCTGGGCATCGATTCGACGCAGGAGCGGTTCCCGGATGGCGCTGCCGACGGCTTCCAGATCGGCACTCGCCCGGCGGCCCAGGCGCCAGACACCGTCGGCTACTCGGCGCGCCACGCCGGCGAGAGGTCCGAGCGACTTCAGAATATCCTCGACCAGGTCGATCTCGGCGCCGTCAACGGCGTTTTTGAGCGCCACGACGGCCTCCATATTGCCAATGACGGTCAGTTCGCGCGAGAAAAACAGGGCGTCACCATCCTCCTTTCCTTCAAGCAGTCGAATCAGGGACAGAAGCGGTCCTTCTATTCGCGCCGCCACATGGTGGTCTTCCTCGCCATCGCCGACCGTCTTGTCGAAAGCCGTGAGCTCCAGCCCGCCGGAATTCAGGACCAACAAAAGGCGAAACGGAAGTTCAGTCGGGGCGATGATGAAGCGGGTTTCACCATAAGCGCTCAACCGCTCGATGACTTCGTGGTGGCGGCGCTCAATCAAACGCGCGCTGAGGGCCAGCAGCGGCTGCAATCCAGCCAGCGGCAACGGCCGCATGGCGAGGCCGGCGATCATCACCGGTGACAGCGGCGGTGGGCGGTATTGGGAGCCTTCTTCCGGCCCCCGCGAGGGAAGCGACAAAACGGCGAAACCTCCAGCCAGACGCGACGATATACACCCAGTCGCCCACCGAAGACTCTCCGCGACGCTACCGGCAGGCGATCCGAGGAGTGTGATCGCCGGCAAAGGGAGCCGCCTTAACGAAGATCAAGTCGCGAAAAACCTCCCTTGGCCTCCTTCAAAGTTTGCGCCATGATTCCCATATTCCAACCGTTGTCGACGTTGACGGGAGGCGATACGTGGCACGCAAGGCATCGATAAAGGGTATAGACGCGCAAGCCATCGAGGCGGCGATGGCCTTGGTTGCCGAACGCGGTTGGTCGAACGTCAGCATGGTCGATATAGCGGAACGGGCGAAGATCTCCGTCGCCGACCTCATCCGGCAATACCCGTCGAAGGCGGCAGTCCTGGCAGCGTTGTTCTGCCAGGTCGACGAAGCCATGTTGGCTGACGTGCCCAAACGTTACAGCGATCTCGGTGACGGTGCTCGGGATCGCTTGTTCGAGTTGCTAATGGCCCGGTTCGATGCGTTGGCACCCTACAAGGAAGGCGTAGCATCCGTACTCGCCAGTTGTTCGTCGCAACCGCTGGACGCCATTTGCGTTCTTCCCCGCGCCGGAAAGTCGATGGCCCTCACGCTGGAACTCGCCGGCATCTCGTCATCCGGCCTGTCCGGCGCACTGCGGGTTAAGGGATTGCTTGTCGCCTACGGCGATGCGTTTCGGACCTGGCTCGGCGACGACAGCCAGGACCTGACCCAGACCATGGCCGCCCTTGATCGCAATCTGCGTCGCGCCGAAAAACTGGCCGGATTGTGCTGGCCCGGCTACCGGAGGACCGGAACAGAGGAGCCCCCTTCGGGCGAAACCTGACCCCACCTTTATTTTGCAACGCAAAACTAATGTTGCAGTGCAAAAAATTCCGTTGACTTTCAATCTTGTTTGACCGATAACTGCCTTATGTTGCACCGCAACATAAGGAATTCACGGCCGACCGCTCGACAGATTGAAACAACGGTCGCCACCAACAAGGAGATAGAGACTATGACCAAGAACGCCAATCCGTTCGCCGCGTTCGATCTCACGAAGATGACTGCCGATTTCGACCCGACGAAAATGGCTGAAGAATTCACGAAAATGTTCGGCACCATGCAGATTCCGAACGTCGATATGGGCGTCGTCGTCGAAAGCCAGAAGAAGAACATCGAAGCCCTGACCAAGGCCAACCAAGCGGCCGTCGACGGTGTGCGGGCCCTGGCCGAGCGTCAAAACGCCATCCTCAACGAGACGCTGAAAGAAGCCAAGGCGGCCGCCGAAGCCCTCGGCAAGGTCAAATCGCCGCAGGACGCCACCGCCAAGCAGGCCGAAATCGCCAAGAAGGCTTTTGAGCAAGCCCTCACCAACATGCGCGAACTGGCCGAACTGGTTGCGACCTCGAACGAGAAAAGCGCCGAGACCATCAACGCGCGCATCGCCGAGAGCCTCGACGAGATCAAGTCGCTGGCGCTGAAGTTCAAGTAAGAACGCCCTCGATCATCCGGCTTGAAAAGCCGCCCGCTTCCTCTGGGAAGCGGGCGGTTTTTCTTTTTGGCCGGTTGCATCCGCCCCTTGTCAAATCGCCTCCGTTCGACGACTTTCTTGCCCGCCGCAAGGAGGAGAACCATGCCGATTGAATTCGATGATTTCCTGAAAGTCGACATCCGGGTCGGAACCGTAATCCGCGCCGAGCCCTTTCCCGAAGCGCGCGCACCGGCGTTCAAGCTTTGGGTCGATTTCGGTCCGGAGATCGGAGAGCGGAAGACATCGGCGCAGATCACGCAACACTATTCGCTCAACGATTTGATCGGCCGGCAAGTTGCGGCCGTCGTCAATTTCCCGCCCAAGCAGATCGGCAAGTTCATGTCGGAGGTCCTTGTCCTCGGCTTTCCCGATGAAAACGGCGAGGTCGTTCTGCTGCAGCCGGAACAGGCCGTGCCGAACGGCGGAAGAATGTTCTAGGCAGGGTGGGCATGGTGGGTAAGGCGGCTTAGATCGGCAAGCTGATCCGGACGCGCAAACCGCCGTTGGGCGAATCCGCCAGTTCGACGGTCCCGCCGTGACCTTGAATGACGTCACGCGCGATCGACAGACCGAGGCCGACCCCGCCCGTGCCCGGGTTCCTCGACGCTTCGATCCGGTAGAAGGGCTTGAATACGTCGGTCCGTTTATCTTCCGGGATTCCGGGTCCGTCGTCGTCGACCAGGATTTCAACGGAGTCGGATCGCTCGCCGGCGCGAATGGTCACGTGCCCGGCGTATCGGATCGCGTTGTCGATCAGGTTCGTAATGCTCCGTTTGAACGCGTTCACCCGCAACGGCATTTCAATCAGGCCTTCAGCGTGATAATCAATGGCGCCGCCTTTGCGCCGGGCTTGTGCAACTACGTCTTCGAGCAGGGCAGTGAGGTTTGAGGTTTGCGGCTGTTCTGCACCCTCGCCGCGGGCGAACGCCAAATAGCCGTCGAGCATATGTTCCATTTCCTGGACGTCCGACTTCAATTCCCGTGCCGCAACGTCGTCGCCAATCATCTCCAACTCAAGCCTCATGCGGGTTAGCGGCGTTCTCAGATCGTGCGACACGCCGGCGAGCATTTCCGTGCGCTGGCCGATTTGCCGCAGGATCCGGTCACGCATGGCGATGAATGCGGAGGCGGCTTGGCGGACCTCATTGGCCCCTTCCGGCTTGAAGTGGGATACGTCACGGCCCTTGCCGAAATTCTCCGCCGCCAGGGCCAATCTGCGGATCGGTTTGACCTGGTTGCGCATGAAGATCGTCGCCACCGCAAACAGGATGAGCGATGTTCCGACCATCCATATGACAAACACATATACGGTGCTGCTGAACAATCGTTTTCGAGTCGTCACGACGTTCAGAACGCCGTTCGGCAGTTGAACGTCAATGACGACATGACGATCGATACTCTCGTTGTCGATCCGATGCGGTTTTCCGATGTATTCCCGCAAGGCCCGCGACAACATCCGTTCCATCAAGCTCGTATACGAAACCGGTGCATTGTCGAGAGCCTCGTTGGCTTTAAAATCGATCTTCATCTGCATATTTTGCCCCGCCACATCGAAGATCCATTCATGGTTCTCCAATCCCGGGTGGCGTCTCATCAGATTGATGACCGCACCAATATCGCCTGCGACACCACGCGCCAGTCGGAGGGTCACCTTGTCCCAGTGGGTCTCGTAGAAGATCACCCCCGATACCACCTGAAGGATTACGAGCGGCATGACGATGATCAGGAGCGAACGCCCGAGCAGGCTTTTCGGCAGATAGCGTTTGATCACGGATGCCACTTTCAAACACCCATCAGTCCGGCCTCAGGACGTACCCTTGACCGCGTACGGTTTGTAAATATCGCGGAAGGCGCGGATCATTCTCGATCTTCCGACGCAAGCGTGTGACCTGAACGTCGACAGCCCGCTCGCCTCCGCTGGCGCCCGTAAGATCGATCAGAATTTCTCGACTCAACACCTCACCGGGACGAGAAGCCAGCGCCTTCAATAGGGCCGCTTCGATGTCAGTCAAATGGACGCGCTTGCCGTCGATCTCCAACTCGGCTCGATCAGCCCTGAATACGGCGTTGCCGAGCGAGATATCGCTGGGCGTCTCCTTCGGAATTGGCGTGCGCTTCAGAATGTTGTGAATACGCAATAGGAGCTCTCTTGGTTCGAAGGGCTTGGCGAGGTAGTCGTCGGCCCCGCGCTCCAAACCAGTGATACGGTCTTCGGCTTCGCTCATGGCTGTCAGCATCAGTATGGGAACACTGCTGGAGCGACGAAGATCCTCCGCAAAGTCCAGCCCCGATTCTCCAGGCATCATAAGATCGAGAATGATGATGTCGAAACTCAGCCCTCGAAGCTTCGCCCGTGCGTCGGCAGCGTTATTGGCACTGCCGACAATAAAGCCGTTCTCATTGAGGTATTTGGACAGCAACTCGCGCAGGCGGTCGTCGTCATCGACAACGAGGACATGCGGCAAGTCGGCACTTGATGCCATGGCGTCTATGGATCCCCAGGCCTGTCATTACACAGGACCGGATCATAACACTCCTGAACGCCGGCGCCATGCCCCGTGCCGACTATCACGGCGAAAATCATGTCCATTTGAGACATTTTATTTTTCCCTTAATCGATTGCCGCGTTGTTGCGATCTACTTATATTTGCTGTGTCCTGAATGGCGCCATGCGGTAGAAGGATCAAAAAGATGGAAACCGTTGTTCTTCCTGGGGCCGGCGCACAAACCGAAAGGGACGTCGCCGGTATCGCCGACCTGACCGGAGCCATCGATCGGCTGCGTCGCGAGAAGAATGCCGTTATCCTCGCCCATTACTACCAGGACGGAGAAATCCAGGATCTTGCCGATTTCGTCGGTGACTCGCTCGACCTGTCGCGGACGGCCGCAGCGACCGATGCCGACATGATCGTTTTCTGCGGTGTCCGCTTCATGGCGGAAGTGGCGAAGGTCTTGAGCCCCGACAAGACCGTGGTGCTTCCCGATGCCGACGCGGGTTGTTCTCTGGAAGAGGCCTGCCCGCCAGACCAGTTCGCCGAATTCCGTGCCGCTCACCCAGACCACGTGTCAATCACCTATATCAATTGCTCGGCGGCGGTGAAGGCCCACTCCGATATTATTGTGACTTCCTCCAACGCCGCCCACATCATCAATCAAATTCCTGAGGACCAGCCTATCCTGTTTGCGCCGGACCGCCATCTGGGGGCCTGGCTGGCGCGAAGCACCGGCCGCGAGATGACACTTTGGGACGGCACCTGCATCGTGCACGATCAATTTTCGGAGCGTGAACTGGTCCGCCTCAAGGGCCGGCATCAATCTGCGCCCATCGTCGCCCACCCCGAGTGCCACGACGGCATTATCCAGCACGCCAATCACGTCGGCTCGACACGGTCGATCCTCAACTACGTCCTCGACAGCCCGGCGGATGAGTTCATCATCGCGACGGAACAGCACATCATCCATCAGATGGCGAAACAGGCGCCGGAGAAATCGTTCATTCCCGCCCCCGGCGCGGACGGAAGCTGCAATTGCGCAAACTGTCCGTTCATGGAAATGAACACTCTCGAGAAACTTTACCTCTCCATGCTCAACGAGGCGCCGCGCATAGAGATCGATGAGGATTTGCGCATCAAGGCGCTGACACCATTGGAGCGCATGCTGGAAATGTCACCGCCGGCAGCGGATGGGCAGAACCGGGTCACGCAGGCCGCGGAGTAACCATGCTGAAAATCGGACTTGATCCGGAGGCCGTCGCCGCCGCCGTCGACAGTGCGTTGGCCGAAGACGTCGGCGACGGCGACGTGACGACGCGAGCCACGGTACCGCCTGATGCACGGCTCGATGCGCGAATGATGGCCCGGCAGGATCTGGTTGTCGCCGGCATGCCGGTCATGCGGGAGATTTTCCGGCGTCTGGCCCCGGAAGCGACAATTTCCATCAGCGCGGACGATGGTGAACACGTTTCTGCCGGCAGCGAGATGGCGCGGATCACCGGCAGAGCTGAAGCTCTTCTCACCGCCGAACGTTCGGCGTTGAATGCCGTGCAGTTCTTGTCGGGCATTGCGACCCTGACCCGGCAATACGTCGATACGATCGCCGGAACCGGCGCCGTTCTGCTCGATACCCGCAAGACCGTTCCCGGCCTGCGCACCCTGTCCAAGTATGCGGTCCGTTGCGGCGGCGGCGCCAACCATCGCATGCGACTGGACGACGGCATCCTGATCAAGGACAACCATATCGCCGTCGCCGGTGGGATTGCAGAAGCGGTCATCCGGGCCCGGGCCGCGAACCTGCGGAATTTGCCCATTCAGGCGGAGTGCGACACCCTGGAACAGGTCCGCGACGCATTGGCCGCCGGCGCCGACCGGTTGCTCCTCGACAACATGCCGCCGCAAACCCTGCGTAAAGCCGTCGAAATCGTTGGTGGTCGTATTCCCCTCGAAGCGTCGGGCGGCGTTTCCCTCGAAACCATCCGCTCCATCGCCAAAACTGGTGTCGATTTTGTGTCCGTCGGCGCCATCACCCAGCGCGCTCCTGCCGTCGACATCGGACTCGACTTCGTCTGGGACTGATCCGCCTTTACAAACGCCGCCCAACCCCGCTTCCGTTACCATTGTATTCCGCTCGCATCGCCTTCGCGCGCGCCCGGAAGAAGGCATATCATAGCTATTACGGACCGATTGGTCCGCTAAGAACCTGATTCTCTGGGCAAATGCTTGCCCTGCTCTGGGAAACAAGGTACGACAGTCGGGAGGTTCGGTCGGCACGAAATGACGCCGGCAAAAACGTTTGAATCTACCGGGGGAGTATAATGGCTCGCAACAAAATCGCGCTCATCGGCGCTGGCAACATCGGCGGCACGCTGGCCCATTTGGCTGGGCTCAAGGAACTGGGTGACGTCGTCTTGTTTGATATCGTCGACGGCATCCCGCAAGGCAAGGCCTTGGATATCGCTCAATCGTCCCCGGTCGAAGGTTTCGATTCGAACATGAAAGGGGCGAAGTCCTACGCAGCCATCCGCGGCGCCGACGTCATCATCGTTACGGCCGGTGTGGCCCGCAAGCCGGGCATGAGCAGAGACGATCTCATCGGCATTAACGCCAACGTCATGCGTCAGGTCGGGGCCGGCATTAAGAAGTACGCGCCAAACGCCTTCGTCATCTGCATCACTAACCCGCTCGACGTCATGGTCAAGGTTCTGCGCGATGCATCGGGATTGCCAATCCAGAAAGTTGTCGGCATGGCCGGCGTACTCGACTCGGCCCGGTTCCGTTACTTCCTCGCCGAGGAGTTCAACGTATCCGTCGAAGACGTCACCGCCTTCGTTCTCGGCGGACATGGAGACACCATGGTGCCATCGGTCCGCTACTCGACGGTCGCCGGCATATCGCTACCCGATCTGGTCAAGATGAAGTGGACGACCCAGAAACGCATTGACGAAATCGTCCAGCGCACACGCATGGGCGGCGGCGAGATCGTCGGCCTGTTGAAGACCGGGTCCGCCTTCTACGCTCCCGCAAGTTCCGCCATCGCCATGGCCGATTCCTATCTCAAGGACAAGAAACGGGTTCTTCCCTGCGCCGCCTACTTGAAGGGCGAATACGGTGTTAAGGGCCTCTACGTGGGCGTCCCTGTCGTTATCGGTGCCAAGGGCGTTGAGCGAATTGTCGAGATCAAGTTGGACCGCACCGAAAAGTCGATGTTCAACAAATCGGTCGCTGCCGTACGCGATTTGAACGAATTGATCAAGAGACTCGACCGCGAGGCGGCGAAAAAGGCGGCTGCCGAAACGAAAAAGGCGCCGGCCAAAAAGGCGCCCGCCAAGAAACCGACGGCACGCAAGAAGCCGCCCGCAAAAAAATAAGTCAACCGCGCGTCCGCCGGCCTTCTCATGGTGCCGGCGGATTGGTCTCAGGAGCCTAGAGGGGGTCTCATGAACATTCACGAGTACCAGGGAAAACAACTGCTATCGAAATACGGCGTCACCGTCCCCCGGGGCCATGTCGCCTATACGGTCGACGAGGCGGTGAAGGCCGCGGAAGATCTGGGAGGCGATGTCTTCGTGGTCAAATCCCAGATCCATGCCGGCGGCCGCGGTGCCGGGCGTTTTCAGGACAACCCGGACGGCAAGGGCGGGGTCCGCGTCGTCAAGACCGTCGATGACGTCCGCATCAACACCGAGGAGATGCTCGGGCACGTTCTGGTTACCAAGCAAACCGGCCCTGCCGGCAAGGAAGTCAAGCGCCTCTACATTGAAGAGGGCTGCGATATCGCCCGCGAACTTTACCTGGGCATGCTGCTCGATCGCGAAACGTCGCGCCTGACGATGATGGCGTCGACCGAAGGCGGCATGGAGATCGAGGAGGTCGCCGCGGCGACACCGGAGAAAATCCTCAAGGTCGCTATCGACCCGGCGATCGGTATGCAGCCCTACCATGCCCGCCAACTGGCTTACGGCCTCGGCCTCGAGGGCGGCCAGGTGAAATCGGGCATTAAGTTGATGATGGCGCTCTACAAGGCATTCGTCGACCTCGACTGTTCGCTTGTCGAGATCAACCCGCTGGTCGTCACCGGTTCCGGCGACGTCATCGCGCTCGACGCCAAGGTCAACTTCGATGACAACGCGCTTTATCGCCACAAGGACGTCGAGGAGATGCGCGACGAGGACGAAGAAGACCCGGCGGAACTGGAAGCCGCGCAACACGACCTCAATTACATCAAGCTCGATGGCAGCATCGGCTGCATGGTCAACGGCGCCGGGTTGGCCATGGCGACCATGGATATTATCAAGCTGCACGGTGGCGATCCGGCCAACTTCCTCGACGTCGGCGGCGGCGCTACCCGTGAACGGGTCACCGTTGCCTTCAAGATCATCCTCTCCGACCCCAACGTCGAGGGTATCCTGGTCAACATTTTCGGCGGCATCATGCGTTGCGACGTCATCGCAGAAGGGGTTGTCGCGGCGGCCAAGGAAGTCAGCCTCAACGTTCCCCTTGTTGTCCGGCTCGAGGGAACCAACGTTGATAAGGGCAAGGAGATTCTGGCCAATTCCGGACTCCCGATCGTTTCCGCCGACGACCTCGGTGATGCCGCCGGGAAGGTCGTACAAGCGGTGAAGGAGGCCGGATAAATGGCTGTACTCGTCAACAAGGACACCCGGGTCATCTGCCAAGGGTTCACCGGGGCACAGGGGACATTCCATTCGGAACAGGCGATCGCCTACGGCACCAACATGGTCGGCGGCGTTACGCCGGGCAAAGGAGGCGAGACCCATCTCGACCTGCCCGTCTTCGATACGGTCAAGGACGCGGTCGAAAAGACCGGCGCCAATGCGACCGTCATTTACGTGCCGCCGCCGTTCGCAGCGGACGCCATTCTCGAGGCCATCGACGCCGAAATCCCGCTTGCCGTCTGCATCACGGAAGGCATACCGGTAATGGACATGGTCGACGTGAAGCGCGCCCTGGAGGGCTCGTCGACACGGCTCATTGGTCCCAACTGCCCCGGCATCATCACGCCGGACGAATGCAAGATCGGCATCATGCCGGGCCACATTCACCAACGCGGCAAGGTCGGCATCGTGTCGCGTTCCGGCACCTTGACCTATGAAGCCGTGGCGCAGACGTCGGTCCCCGGCCTTGGGCAAACGACCTGCATCGGCATCGGCGGCGATCCGGTCAACGGCACCAATTTCGTCGACTGCCTGGAGGCGTTCGTCGAAGACGATGAAACGGAAGCCATCGTCATGATCGGCGAAATCGGTGGATCGGCCGAAGAGGACGGCGCCGAGTTCATCAAGGCCTCGGGCACCAGAAAGCCGGTCGTCGGCTTTATCGCCGGGGTCACCGCACCGCCGGGCCGTCGCATGGGCCATGCGGGCGCCATTATCGCCGGCGGCAAGGGCGGCGCTCAGGACAAGATAGAGGCTCTGAAAGCGGCCGGTATCCACGTCGCTGATTCGCCCGCCGGGATCGGCACCAAGATGGCGGAGGTCTTTAAGGGATAGGCCCTACTGGGGTCGGTCATAGGCGCAACGTCTAGGGAGGACGCGCCGGCAACGGCGCGTGGCATTGGTAGATGAGCGAACTCGACGCGACACAATTCCTCTATTCCGGGAACCAGGTCTACATCGCCGAGATGTACGAACGTTTCCTCGACGATCCCAGTTCCGTCGATTTGAAGTGGCAGGAGTTCTTCGCCGACCTCGAGGTCGAGGCGCGGAACCTGAGCCAGGAGATCCGCGGCGCCTCATGGTCGCCGTCGGACGCCGGCGTCCTCGACCAAGGGGACCTTGCGACCATTTCCGAACAGATGGCGACCGGACCGCAAGCTCAGGCGCAAATGGTGCCGATGGTCTCGGAAGCCCGGATGACGGGCGTCAAGGTCCGCGAAGCGACGCTCGATTCGATTCGCGCCTTGATGTTAATCCGAGCCTACCGGGTGCGCGGCCATCTCATGGCCAAACTCGACCCGCTGGGCATCGAGGCGCCAACCGAGCACCCGGAGTTGGACCCGGTTACTTACGGTTTCGCCGACAAGGACATGGATCGCGAGATCTTCATCAACTACGTACTCGGTCTGGAAACGGCGACGGTCCGCGAAATCCTCAACATCCTGCAGGAAACCTACTGTAGCTCGATCGGCGTCGAGTTCATGCATATCCAGCATCCGGAGGAGAAGTCCTGGATTCAGGAACGCATCGAGCGCATCCACAACCAGCCGCATTTCACGGAACAGGGCAAGAAAGCGATCCTCAACCGTCTGATCGAGACCGAAGGTTTCGAGCAATTCCTCGATCGCAAGTTCACAGGCATCAAGCGTTTTGGCTTGGATGGCGGCGAAAGCCTGGTTCCAGCCATGGAGCAGATCTTCAAGCGCGGCGGCCAACTGGGCATCCAGGAAATCGTCCTCGGCATGGCCCATCGCGGCCGGCTCAATGTTTTGGCCAACGTCATGAGCAAGCCCTTCCAGGCCATCTTCCACGAATTCCAGGGCGGCTCCTCGAGCCCTGACGATGTTCTGGGATCGGGTGACGTCAAATATCACTTGGGGTCGTCGTCGGACCGCGTGTTCGACGGCAAGTCGGTCCACTTGTCACTGACTGCCAACCCGTCGCACATGGAGGTCGTCAACACGGTCTGCCTCGGCAAGGTCCGCGCCAAGCAGGTCCAGAAAAACGATGTCGAACGCGAAAAGGTCATGGCGTTGCTTTTGCACGGCGATGCCGCTTTCGCCGGCCAGGGCCTGGTGCCCGAGGCCTTCGACCTGTCGCATCTGCTTGGCTACCAGACCGGTGGAACCATCCATATCGTCATCAACAACCAGATCGGTTTCACCACCAACCCGCGCCATTCACGCTCGTCCCCCTATTGCTCGGACGTGGCGAAAATCGTCGCCGCGCCGATCTTCCACGTCAACGCGGACGACGTCGAGGCCGTCGTCCATTGCGCGAGGATCGCCACCGAATACCGCCAGCGTTTCAAGAAGGACGCGGTCATCGACATGATCTGTTATCGCCGGCACGGCCATAACGAAGGCGACGAGCCGATGTTCACGCAGCCGAAAATGTACAAGAAGATCGGCGCTCATCCGACGACACAGGACATCTATTCGAAAAAGTTGATCCGCGAAGGCGTCCTTACGGAAAACGACTTCAATCGGCAGGTCGACGCCTTCAACAAGCAGCTCGAAGAAGCGTTCGAGGCCGCGCCCAACTACAAAGCCAATCAGGCCGACTGGCTGGACGGTGCCTGGGCCGGCATTTCGGTCGCCAGCGGCGATGCCAGGCGCGGTGATACCGGCGTTTCCATCGACCGCCTCAAGGAGATCGGCGAAAGCCTGACCCGCGTGCCGGACAACTTCAACCTGCACCCCCGCATCGCCCGCCAATTGAAGGCCAAGGCCAAAATGTTCGATACCGGTGAGGGAATCGACTGGGCAACGGCCGAGGCATTGGCCTTCGGCACCTTGCTGACGGAAGGTCATGCGGTACGTCTTTCCGGCCAGGATTCGGAACGCGGCACCTTTTCGCAGCGCCACTCGGTGCTCGTCGACCAGGAAAACGAGGACCGTTACATCCCGCTCAACAACCTTCGTTTCGGCCAGGCGCCTTATGAGGTGATCAACAGCCCGCTGTCGGAAGCCGGCGTCCTCGGCTTCGAGTACGGCTACAGCCTCGCCGAGCCGAACATGCTGGTTCTCTGGGAGGCGCAGTTCGGCGATTTCGCCAACGGCGCCCAGGTCGTCATCGACCAGTTCGTGTCTTCCGGTGAGCATAAATGGCTTCGCATGTCGGGCCTCGTCATGCTGCTGCCGCATGGCTACGAGGGTCAGGGCCCGGAACACAGTTCGGCCCGGCTCGAGCGCTATCTACAGCTTTGCGCCGAAGACAATATGCAGGTTTGCTACTGCTCGACACCGGCCAACTACTTCCATGTGCTGCGCCGCCAGATGCGACGCGATTTCCGCAAACCTCTGGTCCTCATGACTCCGAAGTCGCTGCTTCGCCATAAGCTCTGCGTTTCGACACTCGAGCAGATGTCGGAGGACTCCACGTTCCATCGCGTTCTTTGGGACGACGACGACAAGCGCACCAACCCGAAAAGCAATCTGGTTGCCGACAACCGCATCAAGCAAGTGGTGATGTGCACCGGCAAGGTCTACTACGACCTGTACGAAGAAAGGCAAAAGCGGGACATCAAGGACGTCTACCTGATGCGCGTTGAGCAGCTGTTCCCGCTCCCCAAACGGGTCCTCATGGAGGAACTCGCCCGCTTCCCCAACGCCGCGGTCGTCTGGTGCCAGGAGGAGCCGCGAAACATGGGTGCGTGGCCCTATATGATCGAACGTCTCGACGACCTGATGCGCGAAATGCGTCGCGAGCAAACCCGTCCGCGGTATGCCGGCCGAGCAGAAGCCGCGGCGCCGGCGACGGGATTGATGAAGAAGCACGTCGCCCAGCAGCAACAACTGGTCGATGAGGCTCTAACCATCATTCCGGAAAGGCGGAAAGCAGCGCGATCAAGTGCCGCCCCGCGCAAGACGTCGCGCGCGAAGGCGCCTGCCCGTAAACCGTCGCCCCGCAAGAAAAGCTAGCCGGCAAAAGAAAGACTGAGGACACGAATCATGGCCATAGAGATCAAGGCCCCCACCTTAGGCGAATCCGTGACCGAGGCGACGGTCGCCAAGTGGTTCAAGAAACCCGGCGACGCCGTCGCTGCCGACGAACCCCTTGTCGAACTGGAAACGGACAAGGTCACGGTCGAGGTCAACGCCCCGGCTGCCGGCGCCCTCGCCTCTATTGCCGTCAACGAGGGCACGGATGTCGCCGTCGGTGCTTTGCTGGGAACCATTGACGAAGGAGCCGCCGGGGTCGAAGCACCACCGGCTCCCGAGCCCGAAGCCGCGCCCGAACCGGCTCCTGCACCGGCCCCGGCTCCAGCCGCTGCGCCGGCTCCGGCACCGGTTCCCGCGCCCGCTGCTCCCGCTGCTCCAGCTGCTCCCGCTGTCCCCGCAGCTCCGGCCAAGCCTTTGTCGCCGGCTGTCAGGAAACTGGTCGACGACAACAACCTCGACCCGGCTCGTATCAGCGGCAGCGGTAAGGACGGGCGGATCACCAAGGGCGACGTGTTGGCCGCCATTGAGGCGGGCACGGCAACGAGACAGGCGGCCGCACCTGCTGCGCCGGCGGCAGCTCCCGCGCAAGCATTTGCGTCCTCCGACGGCCTGCCGCCGCGCCCCGACGACCCGCGCGAGGAACGCGTCCGCATGACCAAACTCCGCAAGGTGATCGCGGGACGGCTCAAGGAAGCCCAGCAGACGGCGGCCATGTTGACGACGTGGAACGAGGTCGACATGGGTGCCGCCATGGACTTGCGCGCGACCTACAAAGACGCGTTCGAGAAAAAACACGGCGTCAAGCTCGGTTTCATGGGTTTCTTCGTCCGCGCCGCCTGTATTGCGCTCAAGGAATGGCCGGCGGTCAATGCCGAGATCTATGGAGACGAACTGGTCTACAAGAATTACTACAACATCGGTGTCGCCGTCGGCACTCCGCAAGGCCTCGTTGTTCCCGTCGTCAAGGATGCCGATCAGCTTCGGTTCTCGGAGATCGAAGGAAAGATCTCCGATTTCGGACGCCGCGCCCGCGATGGCCGGTTATCCATCGAAGAGATGATGGGCGGCACCTTTGCCATCTCCAACGGCGGCGTCTTCGGTTCGCTCAATTCGATGCCGATCCTCAACGTGCCGCAATCGGCTATCCTCGGCATGCACAAGATCCAGAAGCGCCCGGTGGCTGTCGGTAACGAGGTCGTCATCCGGCCGATGATGTACCTGGCGCTGAGCTATGATCACCGCATCATCGACGGCCGCGAGGCAGTGTCGTTCCTGGTCCGCATGAAAGAATGCCTCGAGGACCCGCAGCGCATTCTGCTCGACGCCTAACGGCACAGTGAACTCGAAATAGGAAAGGACGGGCAATGAGCGACGCTTACGACTTGGTCGTCATCGGCGGCGGCCCCGGCGGTTATGTCGCCGCCATTCGTGCCGCGCAGTTGGGGTTAAAGACGGCGATCGTCGAGAAACGCGGAAAGCTTGGCGGCACCTGCCTCAATGTCGGCTGCATCCCGTCGAAGGCGCTTTTGCAGTCGTCCCATCACTACGAGATGGCGGCCCACGAACTCGAAAGCCACGGTATCAAGACGACGGGATTGGCCCTCGACCTGAAGACTATGCTCGGGCGCAAGGAGAAGGTGGTCGATGACCTGACCAAGGGCATCGAGTTCCTGATGAAGAAGAACAAGGTGGATTACGTGGTCGGCGCCGGCACCATAACGGCGCCGGGCGAGGTTTCGGTCAGCCCGGGCAAGGGCAAGAGAAAGCAGGTTCTCAAGACCGACAACATCATGGTCGCGACGGGTTCCGACGTGGCGCCGTTGCCGGGCGTCGACATCGACGAGAAAAAAATCGTCAGTTCCACCGGCGCACTGAGCCTGCCCAAGGTGCCGAAGACCCTCGTAGTCATCGGCGCTGGCGTCATCGGGCTCGAGCTCGGCTCCGTATGGCGCCGTCTCGGCGCCGAGGTGACGGTGATCGAGTTCCTCGACGTCGTCCTGCCGGGCATGGACGCCGAAGTATCCAAGCACATGCAACGCATTCTCAAGAAACAAGGCATGACGTTTAAGCTGAAGACCAAGGTCACCGGCGCCAAGTCGACTCGGGCCGGGGTGACGCTGACCATGGAACCGAGGGACGGCGGCGATAGCGAGACCCTAAAGGCCGAGGTGGTGCTCGTCGCCATCGGCCGGCGCCCCTGCACGGAGGGCCTCGGCCTCGACAAGGTCGGGGTCGAGATGGACGAGCGCGGTTTTATCCGGGTCGACGAGGACTACCAGACCAACGTCGAAGGCATCTATGCAATCGGCGACGTCATCGGCGGTGCCATGCTGGCTCACAAGGCCGAGGACGAGGGCGTCGTCTGCGCCGAGATTCTGGCCGGCGAGACCGGCCATATCGACTATGACGCCATCCCCGGCATCGTCTACACACATCCGGAGGTCGCTTCGGTCGGCAAGACCGAGGAGCAACTGAAGGAAGCCGGCATCGAGTATTCCGTTGGCAAGTTCCCGTTCACGGCCAACAGCCGGGCGCGCTGCAACGCCGATGCGGACGGTTTCGTCAAAATCCTTGCCGACAAGGCAACCGACGCCATTCTCGGCTGTCACATAATCGGTCCCGGGGCCGGCGATCTCATTCAGGAAGTCGTGGTCGCCATGGAACTAAGTGCCAGCGCCGAGGACGTCGCCCGGATCTGTCACGGTCACCCCGGGTTACCGGAAGCCGTCAAGGAAGCGGCGCTGGGCGCCGGCGGGCGGGCCATTCACATCTAATACGGGATCGGAACGCCGGCGTCGTCAGTCGACGTAGGTGATCAGCGGCGCCCAATCCGCTTGCAGTTCGCGTGACGTCTGGTCGCGGCGGTCGAACAGGCTTTTCCCGGTTTCCGCCGCGTCGGCATAGATGACGGTTTCCTTCATGGTCATCACCGGCGAGTGGTTGAACTGCTCGAGAAATTCGATCAGGGAGCGGGCTGCACGGGAACGCATCTTGACCCGGTTGGCAACGACCGCGACAGGTTTCTTGTTCTTCCGGATCGGTTTCAGTGTTTCGATCTTTCCGAGGAACGTGACGGCTGCCACCTGATCGAAGGCTGATGGCATGATCGGAAGAATGATCGAATCGGCCATTTTCAAGAGTATCCGGAAATCCTTGGGCGTGATCGCCGCCGGCGCGTCGATGACCAGTCTATCGACGCTCTTCTTGACCTTGCCGATTCCCTTGGTCCAATCAAACCCATGGATCACCGGCAAGTCGTCGGAACGGCGCTCAAGCCAATTCAGCGAGCTCATCTGGCGATCGCCATCGGCGATCGCCGTCACCCACCCGGCACGCGCGAAGGCGCCGGCGAGGTTAGTCGAGATGGTCGTCTTGCCGCATCCCCCTTTTGGATTGGCGACGAGAACTGAGCGCATTAGGGACTCCCCTGTTTGCCGAATTCTGCCGGCTTAACGCCCTTTCTTCCAGAAGGTCGGCGTTGTGATGAAATCGTTCCAATACTCGAGGAAGTGAGACTCCAACATGTGAAGGTGCTGGGCATGCCAGCCCATCACCAGGCCGGCGGCACCGCGCAACCGCATTTCGTCATCGATCTTGCCGTCGTGATGTTCGAATAACTCCTCGATCATATGGCGGATTTGTGCAACGTCGTTCAGGTAGCCGAACTGGTCCTGCAGCTTCCGCAGATTCTTCAGGAATTTGCGGGTGTGATCACCGGGATAGAGATTCTCCAGGAAATCGACCGCATAACGGAGCTTTTTGAGCCGAATACGGACGACGTGACGGTCCTCCATTTCCATCTCGGCCAAATTTTCGCCCTCCTTGAGCAACTTGCGATAAGGCCGCGACAACAGATAGGCGGCATGTTCCCGAAGCGGCTTGATCAAGGGGTGGTAGCCCGTGACCGGTCGCGGCAGCCAGCCTTCGGTTTCGAAAAAGCCGGTCAGACGGAGGATCAATTGGGCGTAACGGGTCGAATTGAGCGTTTCCCGAACCAGTTCATAGGCCTCCTTGCGCCGTACTTCAGCCAGCCGGCGCAAAGCGTCGATGCTGTCGAGGTCAATTCCGTAGCCGTTGACTACGGCGAGGGTCTCCGAGATGAAGACGTCCCAGTCACGGGCCGGCCCCATGGACGTATGCAACCACTTCAGCTCCTCGCGCAACCACCCGACCCTTTCCGGATCGACCAGTTTGTTGACGATCGAGAGCGTCGAGCGCATGCGCCGGACAGAAACCCGCAACTGGTGAACACCCTCGATATCCGTTCCGTCGATGGCCACTGGCTCGTTGTCGACGATGTTCTCGACACAGGTACCGAAGATGTTTCGTAGGGCATCGGAAACCGTTTGGTCATGTTCCAGCATGAACTTCGGAACCTTGACCGCGCCCGGCTTCTTATCGTCGAAAAGGGCAAACCCATGGGCCGCTTTCGAGACGTTCGAAAGGCGGGCCGAGGTATTTCCCTGAACCGCCAGGGCCATCTCGAAAAAGGCCGCTGCCTCTCCGCGAATCAGTTCGAGTTCGCATTCCGAGATGCGGACCGATTTTCCGGCGGCGTTTACCGTGCCCTTGTCGATGGCAACCTCGACCTCGAGATCCGGCCCGAAGGCATTCATCTGGAGGATCTTCTTTTTCTGGCGCTTCACATCCACCGTCACGGCCGGTTCCAGTTCATCCGGCAGGACCGTCCCCATGGCGCGTCGGGTTTCCGGTTCGACGACCGAAAGATCCGGCTCCTGTTTGGCTACCGGATACTCCCATTCATTTCGATGAAGGGCGGCACCACCATCGTGGGTATCGGATTTGATGGTCTGAACATATTGGTCGCCCGACTGGCGGACGCGAAAAGCAACGCCTTTCGAGGACAATCGATGGTCTGGCGTGTCGTAATAGACCGCGTGGAGATCATCGGTGCTCCACGTACCGCGTCCGGCCCCGTACGCGTCGACGGCTTTCTTCATCGCCGCCAGATCGCTTGCGCGCGCCTTGAACTTCAACTCGAATTCCCGCGGTGGGTTTTGCATCTACCTCTTGATCCCTGACCTCGCAGATCCGCGGTTCAAAAACCACGGATCTGGCGCGACCCAACGGGCCATCCAACGATTGGCGACCGGAACTCTGTCCCGCTCCGTATCCAACCGGCCTTTATACCTGCTCGGCATACTGGAGGAACGCTTAACGGCAACTCCTCCCCCGGGGCACGGGAGACCGTGCCTAATCCCGGCGACGGTCTCTATTTCTTCTTCTTGGACTTCTTGGAAGATTTCTTTTTCTTCTTCGATTTGGACTTCTTCTTTTTGGACTTGTCCGCCTTCTTGTCTTTTTTGCCTTTGCCCGAACCCTTTGCGGGAGAAGCCTTCGACGGTTTTTCCGAAGTCCCTGCGGCGGCAATCAGAGCCTGAGCCGCAGCGATCAGCGCGTTCGCCCGCGCATCGCCTATCCCCGAAACCACAATCACGTCCGCCGTCCCTGCATTGGCTAGTTTTTCGGCCGTCTTGAACCCCTTGGCAGATAGCGCTTTGGCGGTCGCCGGACCGATACCTTTTACTTCGGAAATTGAAGCCATTTGTCTCCCCTCAAAATTGTCGGGCCCACTCGGTTGGTTCTGTTCGTAGCCGAACTATGGTTTTTCTCAGCCGATGTGCAACCCGTATTGCCCAGTACGCATCTCGGAAAACACGGTTTCCCGAACACGCGACCGTCAGGCTAGCCTAATTCCTTACCCTTCGCCAAGACCTGCCATCGTATGGGCCAATCTTTTGCTTCCCTCCGGTTCGCCCTATAGTTCCGAACGGAGAGGGGAAGTGGTGCTGATTTCTTCGATACGTTCACGTGCTTTTCGCCAGGCTCGGCGCGGATTACCCTCCCCTCGCAAGGGCAATTTCTCACGCTGATGACCAATCCGACGCCCCTGAAGCTAATCGTATTGATGTGCGTCGCCGAGGTTTTCAGCATGCTCGGTGCCGTAACATTTCCCGCCCTGCTGCCGCAGTTCGTTGACCTCTGGCGCCTGTCGAAAACCGACGCGGGTTGGATCAACGGAATTTACTATGCCGGTTACCTGTTGGCTGTCCCCATTCTCGTCAGTCTCACGGACCGCGTCGCACCCCGCCGAATCTATCTCATTTCGCTCGCCATCAGCGCCGTCTCGTCTCTCGGCTTTGCGACGGTCACCGATGGGTTTTGGTCGGCCATGGTTTTCCGGAGCCTTGGCGGCATCGGGTTGGCCGGCTCCTATATGCCGGGTCTAAAACTGTTGTCGGATCACCTCGAACGCCTGGGTCCCGGCCGTGACAACAGCCGCGCCATCGCTTTTTACACATCGAGTTTCGGGATCGGCACCTCGCTTTCCTTTTTCATCGGCGGCGAGGCGGCACAAATCTGGGATTGGCAGACAGCATTCGCCATCGCGGTGGCCGGTCCGGTGTTGGCCATAGTCCTGTCTATCGTCCTGCTGCCAAGACAAGACCCGCGTCCCAATACGGTACCGTCAACCCACCTTCTCGATTTCAGGCCGGTGCTTCGCTGCAAGCCGGCGATGGCCTACGTCCTCGCCTATACCGTCCACAACTTCGAACTGTTCGCTTGCCGGTCCTGGATGGTCGCCTTCCTGGTCTATGCGGCCTCGACCAATCCGAATCAGGGAACGATCCTCGCCGCCACGACCTGGGCCGCCATCGCCAATCTCCTTGGCCTGCCGGCGAGTGTCCTCGGCAACGAGTTGTCGCGTCGCATCGGGCGTCATCGGGCAATCACCATCATCACTTTGAGTTCCGCGGCGTTGGCCTGTTTTCTCGGTTTCTCGGCTGAACTGCCGTTCTGGATCGTCGTCGGTCTCGTCCTGATTTACGGACTGACGATCACCGGCGAGTCCTCTTCCGTTACGGCGGGTGTCGTCGCGGCCGCACCGGAGGGATATCGGGGCGCGACGATGGCCGTCCACTCCTGCATCGGGTTTACGGGCGCTTTTGCCGGCCCGCTGATGTTCGGCGTTGCCCTCGACCTATCGAGCGCCACGGGCGTTGGCGGCGAAACCACGGCGTCGTGGGGCTGGGCCTTCGTACTTTGCGGCGCCATCGTCGCGCTCAGTCCTTTGTTTCTTTTGGTCCTCGGCAAAAACCGCAGGGAGTAGTCCGATGAAAGCTTGGGAAATCGTATCGGAGGGCGGCATCGACGCCCTCGAGTTGAATGAGCGTCCGCTGCCCGATCCGGGGCATGGACAAGCGCTGGTCGAGGTTGCGGCCTCGTCGATCAATTACCGGGACCTCTCAACAGTCATGGCGCCGGCGGCGCGTAATATCCCCTATCCCACCGTACCGAACTCCGATTGCGCCGGGGAGGTCGTTGCTGTCGGCCCCGGCGTATCGCGTGTCGCCGAAGGCGATCGCGTGATGGGGTGCTTTTTCCAGGACTGGGAGTCGGGCGGGATAACGCCCAAGGCGATGGCGTCGGCCCTGGGCGGAGCCATTGACGGTGTATTGGCCGAGCATGTCGTTCTCAACGAAACGGCTGTTGTTCCGGTCCCAGACCACCTTTCGATGGAGGAGGCGGCGACCCTCCCGTGTGCCGCCGTCACGGCCTGGCACGCCTTGACGGCACCTAAACCGGTTTCACCGGGGGAAACTGTCTTGCTGTTGGGAACCGGCGGCGTATCGGTCCTTGCCCAGCAGTTCGCCAGCCTGTTCGGCGCCCGTACAATCGCCACTTCTTCGAGTGACCACAAACTCGACCGCATGCGCACACTGGGCGCCGCGGATACCATCAATTACAAGTCGACGCCGGAATGGGATGAAGCCGTCCTGGAGTTGACCGGGGGCGCCGGGGTCGATCGCGTTATCGAGGTCGGCGGGCCGGGAGCTCTTCCGAGATCCCTGGCGGCGACCCGCGTCGGCGGAAGCATCGCCCTCATCGGGATTCTGACCGGCGCCGGCGGCGAGGTCGTGCCAACGGACATCATGCGAAAATCCCTCACGGTCAAGGGCATCTACGTCGGCTCACGGGTTCAGTTCGAAGACATGGCGCGGGCCATAGCCAAGCACCGACTGCAGCCGGTCATCGACGAGATCTACGATTTCGAGGAAGCCAGGGCGGCCTTTCACCGGATGCACGACGCCACCCATTTCGGAAAGTTGGTCATCCGCCTGTAGATAGGCGACCAGCGGGCGTCGGCGCGAACGCTCACCTGACGCTCAATCGACGCTCACCGGCGTCGGTTGGGGCAAAGCCATGCCGCGTGACGCCATGACGCCGCGCAAACGGTCCGGGTAGTCGGTGATGATGCCGTCGACACCCATGTCGATCAGGGCGCCCATACTCGCTTCGTCATTGACCGTCCAGACTTTGACCGCGAGTCCTAGTTTATGGGCCTCGGCGACACTCTCCCGATCGACTTCACCATGAAAGGACGACCAGATCTTGCCACCCGCTTTCTTTACGGTTGCCGGCAGGCTTCCGCCATTGGCATCGACGTCGTACCCCGCCGTCCATGGCGAAGCCCCTTCTTCACCCAAACGAATCGTGTCGAACCAGGGCTGGTTGACGCTGAGATATGACGTCGGCACTTGCGGGTTCAGCCGCTGCACCGCCTGGAGTACGCGCCAATCGAAGGACTGGATGGTAACCCGCTCTATTACCCCATGGCGCGTCGCGGCATCGAGTACGAGCCGCGCGAAAACTTCCGGCGGCGGCGTCAAATCCGGTTGTTCCGGGCGAATCTTGGTCTCGATGTTGAACCGCACCGTATCGTTGCCCGACCGTTCGACCAGGGCGAACACCTCCTCAAGGGTCGGCACCCGGGCGCCATCAACGGGTTTCTGGTCGGGATAGCGCCCGGCATATCGCGTACCCGGCTTCAGGCGGCCGACGTCGTAAGTCTTGATCTGCTCGACCGTCAACGACCGGACGGCCGGACCTGTTTGGTCGAGCCACATACCATCGGGGAGCCTCGTCGTTTCCGGTTCCAGATGCGGGTTATGGATAACGACGACAACATCGTCCCGCGAGACGCCGACATCGAGTTCAAGAGTCGTGACACCGATCTCGAGGGCACGGGCAAAAGCATGGAGCGTGTTTTCCGGAAGAAGCCCGCGCGCGCCACGGTGTCCCTGCAGATCGAAACCGTTGGCCACGGAACCGCTCCCTAGTACTCCCACTGCCAATGCTCCTGCCAAAACCCGTCCAATCGCCCTGCTCGGTCTCCGCCGACCCGTCATGTCCAGCGCTTTTCGGTCTCGGGATCGAATAGGTGGATGTTCTCAGGCGCCACGTGGAGGGGAAGAACCTCTCCCGGGGCAATGTGTTGGATCCCCTGCAGACGCATCGTCAGATCGGTGTCGTCACCGCCGAACTGGCCATGCACCAGCGTATCGGCACCCAACTGTTCGATCAGGGTCACCGTCAAGTGCACGACGCCCTCGCCTTCTTCGGCTAGTTCGAAATGTTCCGGCCGCACGCCGAGTTTCGCCTTGCGATCACTCGTGACTTCGGCGATTTCACTAGGCACCGGAAACGTTTCTCCGCCGGCCAAGTTCAATGACCTTCCGTCATCGCCGACGATCGCATCAATGAAGTTCATCGAGGGCGATCCGATAAAGCCGGCGACAAATACGGTTGCCGGTTTGTCGTAAAGCTCGATCGGCGTGCCGATCTGCTCGGCGATACCGTCGTTAAGCACGATGAGGCGGTGCCCGAGGGTCATCGCTTCGACTTGGTCGTGGGTCACGTAGATACTGGTGATCCCCAGCCGTTCCTGCAGCTTCTTGATTTCGATACGCATCTGGACACGGAGTTTGGCGTCCAGATTGGACAACGGTTCGTCGAACAGGAAGACGCTGGGCTCGCGGACGATGGCGCGGCCCATGGCGACGCGCTGGCGCTGGCCACCGGACAGCTGGCGCGGTTTGCGGACCAGTTGCTCGTCGGTGAGTTCGAGGACCTCGGCGGCCCTTTTGACCCGAACCTCGATCTCGTCCTTGGGAACGCCCTTGATCTTCAGGCCATAGGCCATGTTGGAATAAACGTTCATATGCGGATAGAGGGCGTAGTTCTGAAACACCATGGCGATGTCGCGCTCCGCCGGTTCCAGGTTATTGACGACCTGATCGCCGATGCGCACGGTCCCTTCCGTCACACTCTCCAATCCGGCAACCATCCTGAGAAGTGTCGACTTTCCGCACCCCGACGGCCCGACGAGGACGATGAACTCGCCTTCGGCAATATCGACGTCGACTCCGTGAATGGCCTTGTAGCCGTTGGGGTAGACTTTCTTTACGTCTTCCAATTGAACCCGCGCCATCGCGCACTCTCCGGACCTATTTTTCTGTTTCCGTCAGCCCTTCAACGAAAAGCTTTTGCATAAAAATGACGATGGCGACGGGCGGCAACATAGCCAACATGGTCGTCGCCATGATGATCTGCCATTCGGCCTGACCTTCGCCCACGGCGATCATGCGGTTGATACCGATCAGCATGGTGTAGAACGATTCGTCGGTCGTAATCAGGAGCGGCCACAGGTACTGGACCCAGCCGTAGATGAACATAATGACGAACAGGGCCGCGATGTTGGTCCGCGACATCGGCAACAGGATATCCCGGAAGAAGCGTAACGGGCCCGCGCCATCGATGCGCGCCGCTTCGAGGAGTTCGTCCGGTATGGTCAGATAGACCTGGCGAAACATAAAGGTCGCGGTCGCCGACGCGATCAGCGGAATGATCAGGCCGGGGTAACTGTTCAGCATGCCGAGGTCGGCGACGACCTTGTAGGTCGGCAGAATCCGGACTTCCACCGGCAACATCAGGGTGATGAAGATCATCCAGAAGAACCCCATGCGGAACGGGAACCGGAAGTAGACGATGGCGAAGGCCGCCAGCATAGAAATGGTGATCTTGCCGAGGCTAATGCCGACGGCCATGATCAGGCTGTTGGTCATCATCAGCCAGACCGGGGCGCCGACCGCTTTCGCTCCTTGAGAAAGGGCCTGGATGTAGTTCTTGACGAAACTGCCGCCAGGAAGCACCGGCATCGGGCTTTGCAGCAAGGCGTCCAGTTCGTGGGTCGAGGCTACAAACGCCACATAAATCGGGAACGCGACAATCAACACGCCGACCAACAGCACGAGGTGCGTAAACACAGCCAGCCAGGGACGGTTCTCGACCATCAGTAATGCACCTTACGTTCGATGTATTTGAACTGGACGACGGTCAAGGCGATGACGATCGCCATGAGGACCACGGACTGCGCCGCCGAGCCGCCGAGATCGAGGCCCAGGAAGCCGTCATGAAACACCTTGTAAACCAGGATGTTCGTCGCGCCCGCCGGCCCACCCTCCGTGACCTGATGGATGATGCCGAAGGTGTCAAAAAAGGCGTAGACGATGTTCATGACAAGGAGGAAGAACGTCGTCGGCGTCAACAGGGGGAAAACGATCGTCCAGAACCGCCTGGCCGGTCCGGCACCGTCGATGGCCGCCGCCTCGAGCAGCGATTTCGGGATCGACTGCAGTCCGGCCATGAAGAAAAGGAAGTTGTAGCTGATCTGTTTCCAAGCCGCCGAAATGGTCACCAGGAACATGGCCTGATCACCGTCCAGGGCATGGTTCCAGTCGTAACCCATACCGCGCAGCCAATAGACGACGAGTCCCATGCTCGGGTTGAACAGGAACAGCCACAGCACACCGGCGACGGCTGGCGCCACGGCATAGGGCCAGATGAGCAACGTCCGATAGGCCATCGCACCGTGAATGACGCGGTTCGCCTGAACCGCGAGATAAAGGGCGACCGACATCGCCGTCAAGGCGACGGCGAAACTGAAAACAGCGGTCACCTCGAAGGATTTCAAATAGGCAGCATCGGAAAACAGGTCGACGAAATTCTCGAACCAAATGAATTCCGTACTCAGACCAAAGGCATCTTCACGCAGTACGGATTGATAGAGCGCCTGAGACGCGGGCAAGAAGAAGAAAACGATGGTGATGAGGATTTGAGGCGTCACCAAAAGGTAGGGAAGCAGGGTCTGACGAAAGACAACTCGCTTTTCCATGTCTTCAACCGGCGCCCGAAAAAAGTGGACCGCCCGCACTGAGCGCGCGGACGGTCCGTTTTGGTATCACTACTGGGATTTCTCGAATTTGCGGAGTTCTGCATTGCCGCGTCTTACCGCATCGTCGAGACCTTGCTGGGCCGTCTTTTTTCCGGCCCAAATCGCTTCCAGCTCCTCGTAGATGATGCCGCGTACCTGCTGGAAGTTGCCGAAGCGCAAACCCTTCGAGTTTGGCGTCGGGGCCTTCGCGTTCATCTGCAGGATCGGAATGTCGCGGCCCGGATTATCGTCATAGTACTTGAGCTTGTTCATCAGCTCGTAGGCCGCATTGGTGATCGGGACGTAACCCGTGTTGGCGTGCCAGTAGGCCTGAACCATGGGCAGCGACAGGAAGTTGAAGAACGTCGCGACACCCTTGTAGTCCTCGGCCGAATGTCCGCCCATCACCCACAGGCTGGAGCCGCCGATGATGGTGTTTTGCGGAGCGCCTTTGGCTTCCGGCCAATAGGGCAGGTTGGTGGCGCCGAACGGGAACTTGGCTCCGGCCTTGAAGCTGCCGTATCCCGCAGATGATTCGGTGTACATACCGCACTCACCGGCGACAAACTTGGCGTTGCCGAGGTTACGGCGTCCGCCATAGACGAAGATCTTGTCCTTCTGCCAATCGGCCATCTGCTGGATGTGTTTAACGTGTAACGGGCTATTGAAACTGAACTCCGTATCGGCTCCGGCGAAACCGTTCTCCTTGGTGCCGAACGGAACGTCATGCCAAGCGCTGAAGTTCTCCAGGTGGACCCAGGATTGCCAAGCGGTAGAGAACCCGCAGGGGTACCCGGCGGCGACGATCTTCTTCGCGTATTCGGCCACTTGCGGCCAGGTTTTCGGTGGGTTTTCGGGATCAAGGCCGGCCTTTACGAACGCTTCCTTGTTCCACCAAAGAACCGGCGTCGAGCTGTTGAACGGCATCGACAGCATCTTGCCGTCAGTGGTGGTGTAGTAACCCTTCACCGCGCCGAGATAGTCATCCGCGTTGAACGGTACACCGGCTTCGGCCATCAATTCGTGGACCGGTTTGATGGCGCCCTTGGCACCCATCATTGTCGCCGTGCCGACTTCGAAGACTTGCAAAATATGGGGCTGTTTCTTGGCGCGGAAGGCGGCGATACCGGCCGTCATCGTTTCCGAATAGTTGCCTTTGTAGATCGCCAGGAGCTTGTATTCGCTCTGCGAACGATTGAAGTTCTCGGCGATTTCGTTGACACGCTCTCCGAGAGCCCCACCCATGGCGTGCCACCATTGGATCTCCGTCGCGGCCAGCGCGAGACTAGATGTCCCTACGAATGTAACTGCCGTCGCGGCGGCAACGAGTGTCTTGGGTATTCTCATCTTCGTACCTCCCTCTCGATGTCTGCGTCATGAAAACTCTTGTGCGTCGGAATCCGTTGACCGGGCTTGGTTTCGCGCATTCGGTGGCCCGGACGCTAGGCCCGGATTGATGACGAAATGATGACGCCACTAATACAGAATCGTTATGCGAGTTGACCATGAAGTCTAATATAATTTTTTCACGGTTCCATAATCTTGTGTTATGGATTGAGCTTGGGAAATTAGGGGGCGCCAGATGATCCGACTTCGGCAGTTAGAGGCCTTTCGGGCCGTCATGATCGCCGGCGGCGTGACCCAGGCGGGCGATCTCCTGCGTATATCGCAGCCGGCGGTAAGCCGCCTGATCACGAACCTCGAACAAACGCTTAAATTCCCGCTTTTTGAACGCCGTCAAGGGCGTCTCCACCCGACGCCGGAGGCGGATTTCCTGTTCGGGGAAGTCAACCGGGCCATTGCCAGCCTCGATCACATTTCGAAAATTTCGGACGATATCCGCAACCGCAAGACGGGCCATCTCAGGATCGCCTGCCTGCCGGGGTTCGCGACATCACTGCTGCCCCGGGCAATCGCCGAGTTCCTAGAAGGCCGCCCGGACGTCACCGTGTCGTTCCAACCCCGCAGCAGCGCGCGTGTTCGCGAATGGATCGCGGCGCAACAATACGACATCGGCATCGCCGACGAATTCGAAGGACATTCGGCGATCGCCTGCGATTCCATATCCGTCCGTTCGGTTTGTATTCTCCCCGAGGGTCATCCCCTGGCCGGGAAATCGGTGATCACAGCAACAGATTTGAGTGGCGAGTCGCTGATTACCCCGAACAGGGACCACGGTTTCTATCGGTCGCTGGAAGAAGCCTTCGACGATGCAGGGGCGAAATTCACCGGCCGCGTCGAAACACGTCAGTTCGCCACCGCCTGTATCATGGTCGCTCAGGGTCTAGGTGTCGCCGTCGTCAGTTCGATCGACGCCCAGGAGTTTGCCGAAACGGGGTTGGCAATCCGCCCTTTCGAGCCGGCGATCCCTTTTAATTTGGATCTGCTCTATCCCGTCTACCACCCTCGATCCCTTTTGTTGCGCGATTTCGTCGACCGTTTCAAAGCGAGCCTTCAACCTTTTTTATATGAAGCGGCCCCATAAACATCGTAAAACAAAGGTGTAGAGCCCGAGTTCACGCGGAACGGGTACCGCAAACTCGAGGTTTTCTATGCGCCTTGCGGTTGCCGGCCCTACGGGTGCGCCGACTTAAAGAAGGAGCCTGATGGCTGTGCCTGTAAAAGGTTCATATCCAAATTCCCAGATTGTCGGGGAAGATGAGCCCGGGTCGGTTGAAGGCGATCGGGAGATCTTGGCCGCGGAACTGGCAGTCGAGAAACGGCGCTTCCGTGATTTCCTCAAGACCACCGAGGAATGGTACTGGGAAACGGACGTGGATCACCGTTTCACCTACATTTCGCCGAGCATATACGACGTAACCGGTGTTCCGCCCGAGTGGTACTACGGAAAGAACCGCGAAGAAGTCGGCCTCAAGGAAGCGGTCAATGCGGAAACGTGGCGCACTCTGAACGAGGCGCTCGCCACCCGTCGGCGGTTCTCGAATTTCGCCTATCAACAACGGGGACCGGCCGGCATCAAGTGGATGAAAATCAGCGGCATACCGGTCTTCGAAGACGATGGACGGTTCTCTGGTTATCGGGGATCGGGCGCCGATATCTCCGATCAGGTCCGGGCCGAACGAACATCTACGTTGCTTGAAGCGGCGGTCGACAATCTAGGCGAGGTGTTCGCACTTTGGGACAGCGACGACAGATTGGTATTCTGCAACGAACGGTTTCGCCGCATCAACGCGGCTGTTCCCCACGCCACCGAACCCGGCACCGCCTTTCGCGAACACCTGTCGATCATCCTCGAAGCCGGTCTTGTCCCCGACGCCGTCGGCCGCGAGGAGGAGTGGTTCAACGAGCGCCTGGCCCGCCATCGGTCCGTAAAATCGCCATTCGAGCTGCGCCGCCAGGAGGGAACCTGTTTTCTCGTTCATGAACAAAGCCTTCCCGAAGGCAGTTGTGCCACCCTGGGGACCGAGATCACTTCGCTGAAGGAAGCCGAACGGGAAGTCGAAGAAAAAGCCGAAGTCCTTGAGATTGCTTTCCGGACAATTCCGGACGGCATCCTGCTTCTCGATTCCGACCAGCAACCGCTGGCGTGGAACATCGGCATGCTGTCACTCATAAACCACCGCGAGCTCGGCACCGACGTGACGCCGGAAGCGGCGCGGACTTTGCGCCAGGAATTGACGCGTAACCTCACCGGCGACCACGGCAACGATGCCAGGCCATTCCCGGAATTGAAGTCAGGCGGGAACGTTATCAACGAAGAAAGGCTGTTCGAAAACGGCCGATGGGTCGAATACCGCGTCAACCCACTTTCCGAAGGCGGCTACGTCGCTGTCTTCCGCGACTTTACCGAACGGAAAAAAGTCGACCGCATGAAGGACCAGTTCGTGTCCACGATCAGCCACGAATTGCGCACGCCCCTGACGTCGATAATCGGCTCGCTCAAGCTCATCCGCGGCGGTGCCGTCGGCGAGTTAACTCATCAGGCGGACGACCTGTTGGACGTCGCCTCGCAAAACAGCGAACGTTTGCTCAACCTGATCAACAACATCCTCGATCTCGAAAAAATGCGGTTCGGCGATTTTCAGCTGGAAACCGAACCCATCACCGTACGCGACCTGATCGATGCCTCCGTCGAGGCCAATCAAGGTTACGCCAAGCGCTTTGGCGTGGTATTGACCGTCCTCGACGACGCGCCGGAAACCCGCGTCAACGGTGACCGTCACCGCCTCATGCAGGTCATGGACAATCTGATTTCCAACGCCGTCAAACATTCGAGCGAAGGAGACGAGGTCGAGATTCTGATCAACCGGCGCGCCAATTGGATACGTGTCTCCGTAAGCGACCGTGGACCGGGCATCCCGGCCAAGTTCCGCGATCAAGTCTTCAAACGGTTTACGCAAGCCGATTCGTCGGACACGCGAACGACGGAGGGAACGGGGCTCGGATTGAGCATCTCAAAAAGCATCATCGATCTGCACGGCGGCACCATCGATTTCCACACGGCCCTCAGGGTCGGCACCACGTTCTATTTCGAACTGGCCGAACTCGCGGAACAAACGGTCGCCTGATCGCTCTGACGCCTTATCGCCGGCGCGCTCGGGGATGGGCCTGTTCGTAGACGGTGGAGAGGTGTTCCGTATCCACGTCCGTATAGCGTTGCGTCGTCGACAGAGAGGCGTGCCCCATCAACTCCTGGATGGTCCTGAGATCGCCGCCGCCGCCGAGAAGGTGGGTGGCGAAACTGTGACGGAGTGCATGCGGTGTCGCCGTCTCAGGCAGGGCCAGTAGTTGCCGAAGTTCACGAACCCGGCGCTGCGCGACCCCGGGATTGAGTGCCTTTCCCCGGGCCCCGATGAACGCTGGTCCGTCCTCACTATCGGCACCCGGTCGGATGGCGATGTAATCAGCAATCGCTGCGGCCACGCTGGGCAGCACGGGAACGATACGCTGCTTATTGCCTTTGCCGGTCACACGCAGCGTTCCTCCGCCACGACCAATCGTAGCCACGACCCCCAGCGTCAAGCCGAGCGCCTCACCGAGACGTAAACCGCATCCGTAGAGCAAAGCCAGGAGCGCCTTGTCGCGTTTGCCGATCCACGGCTCATCGCTCAGTTCCTCGACGACAGCGACCGCCTTCAAGGCGTCTTCGACCGTCAGCGGCTTCGGCACGGACTTGGGGATTCGCGGCGCCCGCAGCGACGTGGCGGCGGCGTTGGACAGGCCCCGGCGCTGCTCGAGAAAGCGGAAGAAACTCTTCAACGAAGACACCGCCCTTGCCATCGAGCTCCGCTCCAATCCGTCGCGCCCACGACGGGCCAGGTAGGCCCGGAAATCCACTGATCGCAACTGTTCTAACTCGGTAAAGCCGGGCGGATATCCAAGATGCTCGGAAACGAAGGACAGGAAGGCGGCCAGGTCCCGGCAATATCCCTCGACGGTGTGTTCCGACGACCGTTTTTCATGGGTCAGCCAGTCCCGCCATTCACCGGCCATCGCCACCACGGCCGGTTCGGCGGTATACTCGATCAAGGGGATGTGTCCGCGCGCGCCTGGACCATGGCTTCAACGACCCGGGCCAGAAACGAGATCAGTTCGGTTCCCTGACCGGGGTGAAACACGGAACCTCGCGAACCCAGACAGAAGGCACCGCAAGGGGGACCGAGCAGGGGCCGCAATCGGACAACGGCCGCGGAACGGACCAAACCGGCACCGGACCCGAACAGCGTACCGTCGTCATTCATGTTCCGGAACAATCCAAACTCCTGATCGACACCAAGCACGGCATCGACCGTCCCCTCGGGCAAAGTCCTGATGTGGTGGGAGACGAATGCGGGGTCCGGCGGGGTCTGCGGCTCGAAGCCGACGGCCACGACATCGACGTCCAGCAGGAACGGCAGGTCATCGACGATGATCCGTCCCAGGTCGTCCAGGTCCGTCGTCGCCAGCAACGCCAGGACGGCGGCATGCGTCCGGGTTTGGGTCGACATATTGGAGCGGCTCGTTTCGATCACCTCCTGAGCGCAATTGCGAAGTTCGTCGATTTCGGTCGATCTTCGATCGAGAAGGTAACGCTGCATATCGACGACACCGTCACCGCTCCAGCGTTCAGGCATTTCGAGGGCCTCCAGCAAATCCGGGTGACGTTGGAAAAAGTCGGGATTCTGCAAAAGATAATCAGCGACCGTCCGTTCCTTCGGTTCGCCACTACCGCATTCCGAAGCGGTCCCCGCGTTCTCTGGCTGTTGCGTCATGCCCGCATCCCCTTTATCGCTCGTCCACGCTGCGAATCGCCCTATTATACACCGCGCCGCACTTAACAAATAAGAAACGCTGATCCCATGACCGTTGCCCGATCGACCGAACCCGAGGCCGTCGCCTATTCGGCTGGCGAGCGGATCGCGGTGCTGCTGCCGCTGCCGTTGAGCGGCGCTTATGATTACCGCGCCCCCGAAGGGATGTCGCTCCGGACCGGAGATTTCGTCGTCGTTCCGCTCGGCAACCGAACGGTCGAAGGCGTCGTCTGGGGTATCGGCATGGGCGACGTCGAAGACACCAAACTCAAGGAGATCACCGACACCGTCGACTGCCCCCCCTTGCCGTCCGAATCACGGCGGTTCGCCGAATGGGTCTCCGCCTATACCCTGCAATCCACGGGCGCCGTCCTCAAGATGATGATGAGCGTTCCGGACGCTCTCTATCCGCCAAAACCGCTTTCGGCCTTCACCGTCGCGCCGCTCCCGCCGGACATGCGGATGACCGATGCGCGAAATCGGGTTCTCGAGGTCCTCGCCGACGGCCTGCCCCGGCAGATTACGGAGCTGGCCCGTGAAGCCGGAACGGGACCCGGGGTCGTCAAGGGACTGGCGGATGCCGGCGCCCTTCACCGCGTCGAATTGCCGGCAGCGATCGACTTTCCGGCGCCGGATCCCGACCGTCCAGGCCCCGACCTGTCACCGGAACAAGCGGGAGCCGCCGAGGAATTGAGAGCCGTTGTTCGTGAGGGCCGATTCCATGTCACCTTGCTCGACGGTGTTCCCGGTTCGGGCAAGACGGAGGTCTATTTCGAAGCCGTCGCCGAAGCCCTTTCGCGCGGCAAGCAGATCCTTGTCCTGTTGCCCGAGATCGCGCTGGGTGCCCAATGGCTTAGCCGCTTCGAAAACCGATTCGGCGCACCGCCCGCCGAATGGCATTCCGACCTCACCCACGCGACACGGCGCAATACGTGGCGGGCTGTCGCTGAGGGACGCGTCCGTATCGTCGTCGGCGCCCGATCGGCACTCTTTCTTCCCTTCCGCGAACTCGGCTTGATAGTGATCGACGAAGAGCACGAAAATGCCTTCAAACAGGAGGACGGCGTCATCTATAACGCCCGCGACATGGCCGTCGTCCGGGCCCAGATTGGCGACAGCGCCATCGCGCTTGTCTCGGCGACGCCGTCCCTTGAAACGGTGGTCAATGCCGAGAACGGAAAATACCGCCACCTCGAATTGCCGTCGCGCCACGGCGGCGCGCAACTGCCGGAAATCCGTCTCGTCGACATGCTCGTCGACCAACCGCCCCGGGGACGCTGGTTGTCACCGACTCTGGCCGAAGAATTGACCAAGACGGTTTCAAAAGGCGAACAGGCCCTGCTCTACCTGAACCGGCGTGGTTATGCGCCGTTGACCCTTTGCCGGAAATGCGGCTACCGGTTCCGATGCCCGCGTTGTACCGCGTGGTTGGTCGAACACCGCTTGGCCGGAACCCTGCAATGCCATCATTGCGGTTTTCGGATCGACGCCCCCGAAACCTGTCCCGACTGCGGAGCCGTGGACGATCTAACCGCATGCGGACCCGGCGTCGAGCGGCTGGCCGAGGAGGTTCGAATGTTGATCCCGGACGTCCGTCTGACCATTGCTGCCAGCGACAACCTGACCTCGCCCAATGCCGTCCGCGAACTGGTCTCGCAGGTGGAGAACCATGAGCTGGACGTCATCATCGGCACGCAGATCGTGGCCAAGGGCTATCACTTTCCCTTGCTCACATTGGTCGGCGCGATCGACGCGGATCTCGGTCTGCAAGGTGGCGATCTGCGCGCCGCTGAGCGCACCTATCAGCTGTTGTATCAGGTATCGGGGCGGGCCGGGCGGGGCGAAAAACCGGGCCGAGTCTTTCTGCAGTCCTATATGGCCTCCCATCCGGTGATGGCGGCACTGGCGGCCGGAGACCGGCATCGTTTTCTCGCGGTCGAGCGAGAGGCGCGCGCCGAGGCCGGCATGCCGCCCTTCGGCCGTCTGGTCGGACTGATCGTTTCCGGCAAGGATGAACGGTCCGTCGAAGAAGCATCCCGCGCCCTCGGGCGGACAGCGCCGCAGGGTGACGAGTTCGTAACGCTCGGCCCCGCGCCCGCCGCCTTCGCCCTGTTGCGCGGCCGCCACCGCCATCGGCTATTGCTCAAGGCCGCGAAAACCGTCAACGTCCAGCAGACCGTCCGTCAATGGCTCGCGCGGACACGATGGCCGAACAAAGTCAGGGTCCAAATTGACGTGGATCCCTATAGTTTTTTCTGAAACCAAACCCCGTCAACTTGGGCGTCGGGCAAGGGTCGCGGGAACGGCGCCCCGGATGGCCCGCGCGGGAACCCTGACGGTCTATCCGTCTTCGCCAGAAAGCCCCGGAAAACCGCCGTTTTTTGCAATGCAAAAAGTTCTCCGAGTCTTGTTGCATACCCGGAGTGAGTATGCTACGACAAGCCCCGTTTTGGAGGGGCCGTCCCAGGCGGGACGGGGGCGTCAATGAGGGGATTACCGTTCACCGCGGCCGCTCAGGCGTTCTGAAAAACAACCGGAAAAGGGGTTCCCTAGGTGTCATCGGATGTCATCGCCGCCACCGGCCTCGCAGGCCGTTATGCGACGGCGCTTTTTGAGTTGGCAGACGCGGACAATGCTTTGGAAGCGGTTTCCGGAGATCTGGAAACGTTAGGCGCCATGATCGACGAGTCAGATGATCTGACCCGCCTGATCCGCTCGCCGGTAATATCCCGCGAAGACCAGAGCCGCGCCATGGACGCCGTCCTCGAAGCCGCAGGAATCGGCGAGTTGACGCAGAAGTTCATCGGCGTTGTCGCCGCCAACCGGCGTTTGTTCGCACTCCCTTCCATGATCAAGGGTTTTGCCAAACTTCTCGCCGACCGGCGGGGAGAAACGACCGCCGAGGTCGTGTCCGCGTCGGAGCTTTCAGACAGCCAACTCGACGCCGTCAAACAATCGCTTAAAAAAGCCATGGGCGTCGACGTTGCCATTGATGCCAGGGTCGACGAAGAGATTTTGGGTGGACTGGTCGTACGTGTCGGTTCGCGCATGGTAGACAGTTCATTGAAGACGAAGCTCGATCAACTTCGCTTCGCTATGAAAGGGATCGGTTAAATGGAAATCCGTGCCGCAGAAATTTCCGCAATTCTGAAAAAACAGATCGCCGATTTCGGCAGCGAAGCCGAAGTCGCCGAAGTCGGGCAGGTTCTGTCCGTCGGTGACGGTATCGCGCGCGTTCACGGCCTCGATCAGGTGCAGGCCGGTGAAATGGTTGAATTCCCGGGCGGCATCAAGGGAATGGCCCTGAACCTGGAACAGGACAACGTCGGTATCGTTATCTTCGGCGACGACCGTTCGATCCGCGAAGGCGATACGGTCAAGCGGACCGGCGACATCGTCGACGTGCCGGTCGGCAAGGGCCTTCTCGGCCGCGTCGTCGACGCGCTCGGCAACCCCATCGACGGCAAGGGCCCGATCGAAGCGGAAGACCGCAACATGGTCGAGGTCAAGGCGCCCGGCATCATCCCGCGGAAATCGGTGCATGAGCCGGTGCAGACGGGCCTCAAGGCGATCGACTCCCTGATCCCGGTCGGCCGCGGCCAACGCGAACTAATCATCGGCGACCGCCAGACCGGCAAGACGGCGGTGATCGTCGATACCATTATCAACCAGAAACGCGTCAACGAAGCCGGCGACGAATCGAAGAAACTCTACTGCGTCTACGTGGCCGTCGGTCAGAAGCGTTCGACCGTCGCCCAATTGGTGAAGACCCTCGAGGACTACGACGCCCTCAAGTATTCCATCGTCGTCGCCGCCACCGCCTCCGAACCGGCGCCCCTGCAGTTCCTGGCGCCTTACACCGGTTGCACCATGGGCGAGTATTTCCGCGACAACGGCATGCACGCGGTGATTTTCTACGACGACCTGTCGAAACAGGCCGTCGCCTACCGCCAGATGTCGCTTCTGCTGCGCCGCCCGCCGGGGCGCGAGGCCTACCCGGGCGACGTCTTCTACCTGCATTCACGGCTTTTGGAGCGCGCCGCCAAAATGAACGATGACCACGGCGCCGGGTCACTCACCGCGCTGCCGGTCATTGAGACCCAGGCCGGTGACGTGTCGGCCTACATTCCGACCAACGTCATCTCCATTACCGACGGCCAGATCTTCCTGGAAACCGAGCTCTTCTACAAAGGCATCCGCCCGGCCGTCAACGTCGGCCTCAGCGTCAGCCGTGTCGGCTCCGCGGCCCAGGTCAAGGCCATGAAGCAGGTTGCCGGTTCGATTAAACTGGAACTGGCCCAGTACCGCGAAATGGCGGCCTTCGCCCAGTTTGCGTCGGACCTTGATCCGGCGACGCAGAGGCTATTGGCCCGCGGTGCAAGGCTGACTGAGCTTTTGAAACAACCGCAATACACGCCGATTCCGGTCGAAGAGCAGGTCCTCGTCATCTTCGCCGGCGTCAACGGCTATACGGACGGTATCGACGTCAACCAGGTCACCGCCTTCGAAAAGCAACTGATCGACGAAGCGCGCGCCAATCAGGCCGATCTGTTGAAAACGATCCACGACGAGCAGGCGATTTCCGACGAGACGGAAGAGAAACTGAAGAAGTTCCTCGACGATTTCGTCAAGACCTTCGCTTGACGGCAAGACTGCCCGGGAAAACCAATTCGGATAGGCGCCGATGCCAAGTCTCAAGGACCTGAAAGTCAGGATCGACAGCGTCAAATCGACGCAGAAGATCACATCCGCCATGAAGATGGTGGCCGCCGCCAAGTTGCGCCGGGCCCAGGAATCGGCGGAACAAGCCCGCCCCTACGCGGCCCGAATGGAGCGTATGCTGGGCTCGCTCGCCAAATCGCTGGGCAACACGGAAGGAGCGCCGGCCCTGCTTGCCGGAACCGGCGGCAACGACACGTACTTGATCGTCGCCTTTACCGGCGATCGCGGCCTCTGCGGCGGCTTCAACAGTTCCATCGTCCGCCAGGTGCGATCCATGGCCAACGACCTGATCTCGAGCGGCAAAACCGTGAAGATTTTCTGTGTCGGCCGCAAGGGCAACGATGTCCTCAAACGCGAGTTCCCTTCGAATATCATCGAGGTCGTCACCGGCATCGGCCGGCGCGGCGTCGAGTACCATGAGGCGCAAGGCGTTGCCGAGCAGATCGCCGGCCTTCTCGACGAAGGGGGGTTCGACATCTGCACCATCGTCTTCAACCGTTTCAAGTCGGCGATGACCCTGGTGGTGACGGCGCAGCAGCTGATCCCCTTCCAGTCGACCGAAAAACCGGAAGACGTGGAAGACCTGACGGGCGAACATGGGCCGAAGGCGGTTTATATATTCGAGCCGGACGAGGAAGAAGTCCTGGCCGACCTTCTGCCGCGGAACCTGGCCGTACAGATATTCCAGGCGATGCTGGAAAGCTCCGCCTCCGAACACGGGGCGCGGATGACGGCCATGGATAGCGCCACACGAAACGCCGGTGAAATGATCGATAACCTGACGCTGACCTACAACCGGACGCGACAGGCCTACATCACCGAGGAACTGATTGAGATCATCTCGGGCGCCGAAGCGCTCTAGATCCAGATGAAACGCTGAGAAGCATACAGGAGCAGCAACGATGGCAAAGAATGACATCGGTAAGGTCACACAGGTCATGGGGGCCGTTGTGGACGTCCAGTTCGAGGGCGAACTGCCGGAGATCCTGAACGCATTGCATACGGAAAACGCCGGGAAACTGCTGGTCCTCGAAGTCGCCCAGCACCTCGGAGAGAACGCCGTTCGCACCGTCGCCATGGACTCCACGGAAGGCATGCAGCGCGGCGCCGAAGTCAAGGACACCGGCGACCCGATCGCCGTGCCGGTGGGACCTGAAACCCTGGGGCGTATCCTCAACGTCATCGGCGACCCGGTCGACGAGCGCGGCCCGGTCGAGACATCGAAGACCCTGCCCATCCACCGCCCGGCGCCGGAATTCGTGGACCAGGCGACAGAGACGGAAATCCTGACCACCGGCATCAAGGTCGTCGACCTCATCGCGCCTTACGCCAAGGGCGGTAAGATCGGCCTGTTCGGCGGCGCCGGCGTCGGCAAGACCGTCATCATCATGGAGCTGATCAACAACATCGCCAAAGGCCACGGCGGTTTCTCGGTGTTTGCCGGTGTCGGCGAACGGACCCGCGAGGGCAACGACCTCTACCACGAGATGATCGAATCGGGCGTTATCGACCTCGAGGGCGACAACTCGAAGGCGGCTCTGGTCTACGGTCAGATGAACGAACCGCCGGGAGCCCGTGCGCGGGTCGGCCTGACCGGCCTGACGCTGGCCGAGTACTTCCGCGATGAGGAAGGCCAGGACGTGCTGCTCTTCATCGACAACATCTTCCGTTTCACTCAGGCCGGCTCCGAAGTGTCGGCTTTGCTGGGCCATATCCCCTCGGCCGTTGGATACCAACCGACCCTGGCCACCGACATGGGCACCCTGCAGGAACGGATTACGTCGACGACCAAGGGCTCGATCACGTCCGTGCAGGCCATTTACGTCCCGGCCGACGACCTCACCGACCCGGCGCCGGCGACCTCGTTCTCGCACTTGGATGCGACCACGGTTCTCAGCCGGCAGATCGCCGAGCTTGGCATCTACCCGGCCGTCGACCCGCTCGACTCGACGTCGCGGATCCTCGACCCGCGGGTCATCGGTGAAGAGCATTACGGTGTCGCCACGGACGTTCAGCGCGTGTTGCAGACCTACAAGGGCCTGCAGGACATCATCGCCATCCTCGGCATGGACGAGTTGTCGGAAGAGGACAAGCTGACGGTCGCCCGGGCGCGTAAGATCCAACGCTTCCTGTCGCAGCCGTTCCACGTGGCCGAAGTGTTCACCGGTACGCCGGGCGTCTTCGTCACCCTCGAGGACACCATCAAGGGCTTCAAGGGCATCGTCGCCGGCGAATACGACCACATTCCGGAAGCCGCTTTCTACATGGTCGGCACCATCGATGAAGCGCTTGAAAAGGCCAAGCGTCTGGCCGCGGAGGCGGCGTAAGCGATCGACGCGGTCGAAACGCTTACTTCCGAGGAGGAGGATATGACCGAAAAGGTCGAGTTCGAACTGGTCTCCCCGCAACGGCTGCTCGTTTCCGAGCCGGTCGAAATGGTCGTCGTCCCCGGCGCCGAGGGTGACCTCGGTGTTCTGCCGGGACACTCGCCGTTGATCGCGACCGTACGTCCCGGTGTCATCGACATCCATGAGGACACGACCGTAAAGGAGCGGATTTTCGTGGCCGGCGGCTTTTGCGATATCTCGCCGTCCCATTGCACGGTGTTGGCCGAGGAGGCCGTGCGCGTCGAGGACATCGATAAAAACGCCGCCGAACAGCGCCTGGAGGCGGCGAAACAGGCGGAAGCCGAGGCCGAAGAGGACGACAAAGGGAAATGCGAAGCCGAACGACGTATCGCGGAAGCCATGCTTGCCGCCGCGTCCGCATGACCTGATCCTACAAGGATACTCATCTGAAACGCGGCACCCGGTGCCGCCAGACCGCTGACAAAGTCCTCGCCTTTGGCGGCGGCTTTTGATTCAATGTGGGATGCTTAAAAACCGCTCACCCCAGCAGACGGAACTGGAGATGGTGACTTTGGAGTCTCTGGTTCCGTCGGATCA
>Ga0209787_1000020_pt1 | contig 78194 bp, 78 predicted proteins | sample WorMetLIZISLAND2_2_FD_187414 | JGI IMG/M metagenome (GOLD analysis project Ga0209787, IMG submission 187414) | Marine gutless worms symbiont microbial communities from Max Planck institute for Marine Microbiology, Germany - Olavius loisae LIZARD... ... | reverse complement strand
GGAAGCCTTCCTCCAGGAACAGCATTCCGAACAGGAAGATGGCCACACCGGCGGCGATTTCCTTGAAGTCCGGGCTGATCCAGAAACCGTAGATCAGGAGACCGAAGATGACGGGAAGGATGATGCGTTTCAACATAACTCAGCCTCGGACTCTCAAATCCGTCATCAAACCCTCCAGTATGAAGCCGATTGAACCGGGTTGTATTGCCACGGGGACCAATACAGCTCTGTCTGGTTTATGCGAAATCGTCTTGATAGAGAGCTGCAGAAGGTTCCATTACCGCGCTCATCCCTGTCATGGGTAGAAGACGGTATTGGGCGGTCTCATCGTGCCATCGTACCGCCGGCGTAGGTTCGATTTAGCTCGTCGGTTTGCGTTTGCGGTGGGGCAATCTGGTTGATCAGTGCTAAGGCACCCGTGATCAGGACCAGAAAGAGAATCGGTTTGGCCAGGCCCCACAAGTCGAACAGTTCTGCTTTGGCCCGCTTTCGCCGTGAATGAGGGACAGTGCCCGATCGGCTATGACGAGTATTCATATCATTTCCTTTTAACGAAGCATCCGCTCCGGTGACCCGTGCAGATGGCATCAAGTTGGAGATTCCAACATTCTGCGCCTAGCCAGTGGCTTTCGAACATATCCTCTTTCGACCTAACCGAACGGCTAGTCCGAATGGATGTCCCGGTGATGGAATGACTGTGTGACTGGAAAGGTGACGGTACTTCATTCGGCGGTGTACCATTGCGAAGACTCCAAGACCGGCGGATGAAGCAACATGAAAATCCTGATCGGCGATGATCACCGCCTTTTTCGCGACGGCCTTCGCCTTCAACTCCAGCAATTCGACCCGACACTGGAGATCTTTGACGCATCGAGTTTTCCCGAGGTTTTCGACCGCCTTCGTGATCAGTGCGCCATCGACCTGGTTCTCGTAGACCTCGGGATGCCGGGCGGAACATGGGACGAGGCGTTGAATCTGCTGGCGACAGACCATTCGAACCTTCCGGTGGTGGTCATTTCGGCAACGGACGACCGGGTAACGATTCTCCGCGCGCTCGAACTGGGCATTGCGGGGTTCATCCCCAAGACTTCCAGCGGCGACGTTATGCTCAGCGCCTTGCGATTGGTTCTTTCCGGCGGTGTCTACCTGCCGCCCGAGGTGCTGCGCCACGTGACGAACGGAGATTTCAGCGCCGGTTCCGGCATCATGGATACGGGAAAAGGCGGAGAACCGCCCAGTCTTTCCCCACGCCAAACGGAGGTTCTGCACCTGATGGCCGATGGAAGGTCGAACAAAGAAATTGCCACGTTACTGGATCTGTCGGAGGGCACTGTAAAGTCGCATGTCGCAGCGATCCTTCGCGCGCTGAACGTCAGGAACCGCGCTCAAGCGATTATTGCGGCGACCCGGTTTAACATGGTGAAGATCGATTGAATCGCCGCCGACCGTAACAGCTAGGTGCTGCCTTGGAGTTCAGCTTGCAGCGCGTTGAGGAGTATGGCAGGTGAGACTGGCTTGTGAAGGAGCTTCAAGCCGCTTTTTTCGGCCTTCAGCAAACGTTTCGGAGCCGTATCCCCGGAGAAGAGGAGGGCGGGAATGTGTTTTCCGGCCTTTTTCCTCACGGCCATGATGGCCTTTTGCCCGGACGCACCCATTTGAAGCCGGTAGTCGGCCACGATGAGATCAGGGTTCCCCGTGTCCAGTGCGGCGATCGCCTCATCGATGGAACCAACAGCCATGACCCGGCTTCCCCAGCTTTCCAACTGATACCGCATGGCGATCCGGACCTTTTCTTCGTCATCGATGATCATGACGATTTTCCCGTATAACCCGCTTGGCATGGCACCGGCCGGAATTGCGTCCGTCGCCGTTTCGGGAACATCCTCGGCCTCACCGAGCGGCACCACCACGGAAAAGGCCGATCCCCTGCCGGGCGCCGAGTCGACGGCGATCCGGTGGCCGAGCAAAACGCCGAGTTTCTTCACGATCGCCAGCCCCAGCCCGACACCCTCTTCCTCCTCTTCGCCAGTTTTCGGGACTTGGTAGAATTCCTGGAAAATGGCTTCCAGGTGTTTCTCATCGATCCCGTTCCCTGTGTCCCAAACCCCGACTCTCAAGGCATCTCCGGTCCGGCGGCTGCCAAGGACGACACCGCCGGTATCCGTGTACCGCAAGGCATTGGACAGGAAATTCCTTAGTATCCGTTCCACCAGCACCGGGTCGCTGCGCACTGACAAGGATGGTGTGACGAGGCGGAAACGGAGACCTTTTTTCTCGAAAAGCGGACGGTATTCCACATCTAAACGCTGGAAAAGCCCGGCGAGTCCGAAGGTCGCAACCTCTGGAACCACCAATCCCGCTTCCAGCTTAGAGATATTCAAAAGGGCATTTAGCAGCTCATCGAGGGACGCGACCGATTCCTGAAGGTGGCCGATGATCTCACCGTCGTCGGGTTGTTTGTCTTTTGCCTTCAATACATTAACGAACAGGTTCATGGCCTGTAACGGTTGCCGCAAGTCATGGCTTGCAGCAGCCAGGAATTTCGATTTCGCCGCATTGGCGTTTTCGGCCTGGTCAACAGCAGCGCGGAGCTTTTCCGCCGTCACCGCCCTCTCCAAGACCCGACCCAGTTGGGAGCTAACAAACTTGAGGGCCTCGATCAGGGCGGGATCTTCGTCGATGGATTCGCAGGACAAAAACTCGAGGACGATGGCGACATCGGGTCCGCTGAGAATCGGAACGGCAATCGCCGTGCGAATCCCTGTATCCTGCGCAGCCGTGTTTCGACCCCCACCCATCTCCGTATGGACCGCGTTGGACCATAAGGGCCGGCCGATTTCCCAGGCCCGACCGACCAGCCCCTCGCGGCGATGCAAGCGTGTTATCGACGTGGCTTCATGGAGTCTTGCCATATCCTCTTCGCCGTCGCTCCACCATATGCCGGTCGACTGCAGGCACTTCCCATCGACGACCGCGTAGGCATGACCGATGGGAAAGCCTGTGAATTGGCAGACATCTTCGAGCCCCTTCTCCAGCGCGTCCTCGACGCGGGTCGCTTCATTGGCTTGGGCGGCGACCCCCTGGAGAAACGCCACCAGGGACGCCTGCCGTTCCAGCGCCAAGTTGGTTCGGCGAAGCGCCCTTGTCCGTTGTCGTATAACAGCACGGATTTGCCCGGCTCGGCGTACGCTGAGCAGGAAATACCCTGACAGCAAGACGGTCGTCAAAATGCCGAAAAGAAGAATCCAAACGGCTTCGTTTGCCCGCAACTGGCTCAAAACCGATGGCACCGGTAGAAAGGCGAACGTCCATTCGATATCCAGCGTCCGCAATCGCCACAGGTAGTGGCTGGTCTTTTTCAGGGCGGCCGTCTGCAACGGCTCCTGGACGACGGATCGGCTGCGTGACGGGTGAAAGTGGATCTGTCGCCCGGCAAGACTGCTGTCGCCCTCATACATATAGACGTCCAATCCAGAAGGCGCCGTTTGTTGGCCGACGATGTTTTCGACCATATCGGCAGTATGAAATACGCCGATCAGGTAACCGACATGCAGACGACCTTGAGAGTCTTGAGCGCCTTCCTGCGCCGCCGGCAGTTGCCAATGGGGCACGACGACACCCATGAAGGCCGTCTCCCCAGGCGTTCTCCACGAAAAGCTGATGCCTGTGGTGATTTTCCTGTTCTGGGCTCGCTTCAGAGCCGCTTGCCAACCCGGCGTCGAGAGAAATTCTGCGTCCCCGCAGTCGATATCCAAATCGCAGAAGACAACGTTCGGCCTGGCGATCATGTTTTCCATTTCTGGTATGTCACGGGCGCCGGGACTGAGCGTGTCCGGGTTGCTGTCAGGCATTATCGGCGGCAACCAGACCAGTACTTCCAGATTGCTCCAATCGAGGTCGATTTGCTTGATCGCCATGCGGAAATCGTCCCGTGACATTTGATTCCCGGTCATCAGCAAGCCCCGCATTTCCTCGACCAGGCGGATGCGTGCGACGATTCCCGTTTCAATGGCCCGCATGTGGTTTTCGACACGGCGTTCCATCTCCAGGCTCAAACGTTTCGTTTCGTTCTGAGACGCCATGTCAAAAGCGAAAAAACTTATCCCGAGGCCAATAACGGCGGTCAGGAACGCAGGAACAAGTAGCCGTAATTTTTCAAGTTGAAACAGGCTGTCCTCCTTCGGAAATCGGCATTGGACCGGATCAAATGGAGACAGGTTCATTCGATTGGAGAATCATATCTGTTTTTTGTTTCCGTTCGAAGGTCTTCATCGATGCGACGCCGCCTGGCTGGTAAGAGGAAATTAAACTTGCTGCTTGGCCTGTTCGGTGCTGCCTGCCACGAGAGTTAGACAAAACGGTCAGCCAGAGTCCGTTATCGGGGTGACAGGCGGTATCATTCGTGAATCGCTTCGACCTCATTGCGACCGATGGCTAACGTCTCCTTTAGCTTCAAAGAAGCGGTACCGTCGCAATGGCTGAATTGTCCGAAATCTGATCGAAGAGCCGGCGTCACCTCACTTGAGACGAGCTGACGGCAAAGGGGGGTGGGCTGACGAAGACCGCGTCTTCGAATTCTGTCCGCCCTCGTCGACAGGGCAGACCCTCATAGCGTCGGCGGCCGTCCTGGGGGTTCGGATTTCCGGTATATCCCGATGGGCCGGATTCCTGGGAATGGAAGAGGCCGGGCGTCGTCACCGGACATCGACGACGAGAGGCACCGTACGGTTCGTTTCGAGATCAAAGGCCGTCCGGTCGGTGTGGTCGAAGTGCCGACCATAGGTATGGAGCGATACGCTAATGTCGTCGCCGTCGTTCCAGACCACATGGATTCCATTGGGTTTCAGGCAGATCACGTCACCGGCACCGGCGGTAAAGACACAGCGCTCTTCCAACGCGGCATGATCGGGCCGAGATCGGTCATCGAGGCGGTTGAATTTGATATTGCGTTCGTTCCCGTCCACACCGGCAACCACGACCCAGGTGCCGTGATCGTGTGGCGGCGTACCGCGGTCCGGCGACCAGGCTACGGCAAATACGGCCAGGGAATGGTCCGGCTCCTCATGTAGAAGATGGGCGGTGTAACCCTTTTCCGCGTGGGTCTCGTAATGTTTCGGCTTCAGCCATGTTCCCTTGGCGAGCGCCAGTCTTTTCGCAAGCGGAGCCACCTGGTCGAAGATCTCACCGCAATCGGATGTTTCGGCCGTAATGCGCCGGAGATCGGCCACATAGTGATCAAGGGTATAGGATGTGTCGTCCGACATTTCTCTATCCTCCCCCGGTCACCCTATCACGAAATGACGATGAACCGGATGGACGAGAGCTTCGCGGGGAAGGCGGCCGTCACGGCATCGGTACCTGATAGTCATGCTAATCGCGCACGTCTCCGACGCCGATTGATCGCGCCTCCTGTCTCACCAGATCGGTGAAATGGCGCACGGCCGCATGGGGCACGGTGCGGGTGGCGAGGTTGATGGGAGCAATCAGCTCGGTTTCTTTTTCGAAAGATCTGTAGGCAACGCCTTGAATTTGAACCTGGCAAAGTGACTCCGGTACGATCGTGTAGCCCAAACCGGCGGCCACCAAATTCAGTGTTGAAAGAATGCGCGGCGCCTCCTGCACGACTTGCGGCACGAGCCCAGCCTTGTGGTATGCGGAGAAAATCGCATCGTAGAAACCGGCCCCGGCGCGACTCCGGTACAATATGAGGGGTTCCTTGGCGAGGATGTCGATCGTCAGGCCGCCGTCTTTTTGGTCGCTTGGCGGAACCGCATAGGGATGGTTGTCCGGCAAGGCGACGAGCATCGGCTCTTCCAGCAACGGATGGATATTCAGTCCATGCGGATCCGGCACCGGCGAACGGATGAAAGCGACGTCGATCCTCTCGTTGCGCAATCCATCGATCAGCTCGACCGTACCCAGCTCTTCCAAAACAAGGTTGATCAAAGGATAGCGTTCTCGAAAGATACGGATCGTATTCGGTATCATCGGATGGAATAGCGCGGAACTGGTGAAACCAATGGACACGACGCCCTGCTCACCGCGCGCGGTCCGTTGCGCGCGTGCCCGAGCCTTCGACACTTGCGCCAAGATAACCTCAGTATCGGCCAGGAAAGACCGCCCCGCCTCGGTCAGTTCCATGCCCCGAGGCAGACGCTTGAAAAGCTGCAGGTTCAGCTCTGTCTCCAGAGCCTGAATCTGCTGGCTCAGGGGTGGCTGTTGAATGCCAAGCCGTTCAGCCGCACGGGTGACATGGCCCTCCTCGGCAACGGCTTGGAAATAACGGAGGTGACGCAATTCCATAAACCATATCTATTTCATATTGATAATCAGATAAACATATATTTTTAAAATGCATATATTGTCGGTATGTTATCGGCGATCATCGCAATTCAGGATCGGACCGCCGGTAGCAACCGCGGCCCGGCGGATTGGGGCAGAGTTAGACTGGTGGGATGGCTATGAGCTTATACACGGAATATTTGGCTGAAATCGAAGAGCGGAAAACGCAAGACCTGCATCCGAAACCGATAGAAGACGGGGCGCTCGTCGAAGAGCTGATCGCGCAGATCAAGGACACCGGTCACGAGCACCGCGAAGACTCATTGAAGTTCTTCATTTACAACACGCTTCCGGGAACGACGAGCGCCGCAGGCGTCAAAGCGGCCTTCCTGAAAGAGATCGTTCTCGGCCAGGCGGGGGTCGACGAAATCACGCAGGACTTCGCGTTCGAGCTTCTCTCGCACATGAAAGGCGGCCCGTCCGTCGAGGTGCTGCTCGACCTGTCCTTGGGCGACGATGCCGACATCGCCCGGGCGGCGGCCGAGGTCTTGAAAACGCAGGCCTTCTTGTACGATGCGGATACGGACCGCCTGCAGGCGGCGTTCAAGGCCGGGAACACCATCGCCAAAGATATCCTGCAGAGCTACGCCGACGCCGAGTTCTATACCAAGCTGCCGGAGATCGAGGACGAAGTTCAGGTCGTCACCTACGTTGCGGCGGAAGGGGATATCTCCACCGACCTTATGTCCCCGGGTGCCGAAGCGCATTCCCGCGCCGACCGCGAACTGCACGGCAAGAGCTTCATCTCGGAAAAAGCCCAGAAAGAGATCGAGGCGCTCAAGATCCAGCATCCCGGCAAGCGTCTCATGATGATTGCCGAGAAAGGCACCATGGGTGTCGGTTCATCGCGGATGTCGGGGATCAATAACGTGGCATTGTGGATGGGTGAACAGGCCAGCCCCTACGTGCCGTTCGTCAATATCGCGCCGATCGTGGCCGGCACCAACGGCATTTCGCCGATCTTCCTGACCACGGTGGGCGTCACCGGCGGCATCGGCATCGACCTCAAGAACTGGGTCAAGAAAGTGGACGAAGACGGCAACGTCATCATCAACAACGACGGCAACCCGGTTTTGGAAGAAAAATACTCCGTCGCCACGGGCACGACCCTGACCATCAATACGAAAACCCAGAAACTCTGCTCAGAAGATGGTTCCGAAGAACTGGCCGACGTTGCTGCCTCCTTCTCGCCGCAATCGGTCGAGTTCATGAAAGCCGGCGGTTCCTATGCCATCGACTTCGGCAAGAAACTCCAGATCTTCGCCGCTGAAACCCTCGGCGTCGAGCCGAAGCCGGTATTTGCACCGGCCAAGGTGGTTTCGCATCCGGGGCAGGGCCTGACCGCGGTCGAGAAGATCTTCAACCGCAATGCCGTGGGCGTGCCCGAAGGCACCGTCCTGCACGCGGGGTCGGACGCCACGGTGAAGGTGAACATTGTCGGCTCTCAGGACACGACCGGTCCCATGACCGTCCAGGAACTGGAAGCCATGGCCGCGACCGTGATTTCACCGGTTCTCGACGGCGCCTACCAGTCGGGCTGTCACACGGCCTCCGTGTGGGACAAGAAAGCCCAGGCCAACACGCCGAAGCTGATGGCCTTCATGAACAAGTTCGGCCTCGTCACCGGCCGCGACCCGAAGGGCCAGTACCACGCCATGACGGACGTGATCCACAAGGTCCTGAACGACATCGCCATCGACGACCGGGCGATCATCATCGGCGGCGATTCCCACACCCGCATGTCGAAAGGCATCGCCTTCGGGGCGGACTCGGGAACGGTTGCGCTGGCGCTGGCCTTGGGCCAGGCGAGCATCGCTGTCCCGGAATCCGTGAAAGTGACCTTCAAGGGCAAGATGGGCGATCACATGGATTTCCGCGATGTTGTCCATGCGACCCAGGCCCAGATGCTGGCGCAGTTCAACGGGGAAAACGTCTTCCAGGGCCGGATTATCGAAGTGCATATCGGCACGCTGCTGGCCGACCAGGCCTTCACCTTCACGGACTGGACGGCCGAGATGAAGGCCAAGGCGTCCATCTGCATTTCCAATGATGAGACCTTGATCGCATCACTCGAGATCGCCAAGGCCCGCATAGGGGTCATGATCGACAAGGGCATGGAGATCCCATCCGGCATGCTCCAGGGCCTCATCGACAAGGCGGACAAACGCATCGCGGAAATCAAATCCGGTGAGCAGCCGGCTCTGCGGCCGGACGACAACGCCCAGTACTTCGCGGAAGTGGTGGTCGATCTCGACCAGATCAACGAGCCGATGATTGCCGACCCGGACGTCGACAACATCGATATCGCGAAACGCTATACGCACGATACCATCCGGCCGATCTCTTGTTATGGTGCCGAGAAACAAGTCGATCTCGGCTTTGTCGGGTCCTGCATGGTGCACAAGGGCGACATGAACATTATCGCCCAAATGTTCCGCAACATCGAAAAATCAGAGGGCAAGGTCGCGTTCAAGGCGCCCCTGGTCGTCGCACCGCCGACCTACAACATCGTCGACGAGTTGAAGGCCGAAGGGGATTGGGAAATCCTGCAGAAATATGCCGGCTTCGAGTTCGACGACACGGCACCCAAGACCGAGGCCCGTACGGCTTATGAGAACACGCTGTATCTGGAGCGTCCCGGCTGCAACCTCTGTATGGGCAACCAGGAAAAGGCCGAAAAGGGCGATACGGTCATGGCGACCTCGACCCGCCTGTTCCAGGGAAGGGTCGTCGCCGACTCCGCAGACAAGAAGGGCGAGTCGCTGCTGGCCTCGACACCGGTCGTGGTGTTGTCGACCATCCTCGGCCGGACGCCGAGCATCGACGAGTACAAGTCGGCGGTGGACGGCATCAACCTGACCAAGTTCGCACCGCCGCTCGCCTGAGCCGGGCTCGCCGCCCGATGCTGATGGCGACGGCGGCGATTGCCGGCTCCGGTGCATGATGAAAAACGCGGCCTGAGACCCTGATCCGGCGCGGCTCTCCTCTTCCGGTGGCCACCGCCATCGCCGGGCGGTATGATCACTTCCCTGTGAGAAGGGATCGGCTCGGCCGGTCTCACTCGCATGTGATTGGCCGCCGACGGCGGCTTCCTGTATCCACACGGTTTATGAAGGTATTACGAAATTCCCTGCTGGCGTTTGTGCTGGTCCTGTCGGTACCGCTATCGGTGCTGCCGGCTTGGGCCGGCGAGCGTTTGACCGTTGTCGAACTGTTCACCTCGCAGGGCTGCTCGTCCTGTCCGCCGGCCGACGCCATGCTCGGCGAACTGGCCAAACGCGACGATGTGCTGGCGCTCTCCGTGCACGTGGATTACTGGGACTACATCGGCTGGAAGGATCCGTTCGCCAGGCCGGAACACGGCATGCGCCAGCGCGAATACGCCAAGCGTTTCGACCTGAAGTACGTCTACACGCCGCAGATGGTGGTGCAGGGGACCTACCAGCTGGTCGGCTCGCACCGCAACGAGGTCATGGAGGTGCTGGCCAAGACCGATCGCCTGCCCAGGGTGCCGGTGGCCCTGAAACGGTCCAAGGACCGGGCGTCCTTGGGCTTGCCGGAAACAGCCATGCATGAAGAGGTGCGCGTGCTCTCCGTGTTCTTCGACCACAGGCACGAGACCTCGATCGACCGCGGCGAGAACAGCGGCCGCACGCTCGCCTATCACAACGTGGTCCGCGACATCAATCCGATCGCCGTCTGGCGCGGCGAAGCGATGAACATCGATATCCCCGTCGAACACGCCATGGCCGACGCCTGCGCCATCGTCCTGCAGTCGGCGCAGTCCGGCCATATCGTCGGCGCCGCCGTCGTCGGCCTCGAGAAAAAATGACCGGACCCTGCCGTACCGCCCGCCGGGACGGCCCAAATCAATCCACGGTAAGAAAAGGGTCTCGCCGGCGTCACCCGCCTGTCACGACGCTCCCTTAGGGTGCCGATCGTCGGGGTGATCCAGCCCCATCACCTCGAGCGGAGGGCATTCCATGTGTCAGGAAAGACAATCGGTTGCACCCCATCCAATACCCGAAGGCGCCTTTCGCAAGGAACTGCCTCTCCGCGACCTTCTTCACGATCCGGTCATCGGCAAGCTAATGGCCAGCGACGGCGTCAGCCGCTCGGACCTGCTCGACCTCATGTCGAGCGTCCGGGACCGCCTGTCCGCCAAGAAGCGGAACCTTCGCTCATCCGAGGCGCAAGCGGCTTGAGATCGGAACGCCATCCCCGCCGAACACGGGTCGTCATGAATTCGTCACAAAACCGAAACAGAAATGTTGCACGATGCAAATATGGTCGTATGCGAGCGAAACAAGGTGCTGGAACCCGTTCGCCTTCAGGGAGGTGACAGCATGCGCGACGTGAGGAGCCTGGGCAAAGCCCAGGCAAAACCGAAAGATAATCTGCGAAACGAACCGCCTCTTCGCGACCTAATGTCCGGGAAAACCTTAGGCTTGATGATGGCTCGCGACGGTGTAAGTCATGCCGAGCTATCCCAATTGATCGAGACGGTCCGTAACACTGTTATGTCCCGACAGGTTTGACGGACTTCAGCCGGCCACACGAGAACGCCCCACTCTCGGTCCGGCAAACTCAGACCGGTAAAACGGTCGCCGCGGCAAAACCGCGGCTTTTCTTTTGCGTATCCGCCGCGTCTCCGGACGGTCAGGAGACGGACAACCCTTTTTCCATGACCGCCGCCATGCGCCGCGAAAAGGCGACGGGATCGGAGACCGGTTCGCCTTCGACGATCTTGGCCTGGTCGAGCAAAAGCCAGGCGGCGTCCTCGATGATCGGATTGGGACCGTCCCCTTTTTGCGCCGCCGTATTGAGCGCCTTGATCAGGCCGTGCGACGGATTGACCTCGAGAACCCTCGGTGTCGAATAGTCCAACTGCTTGTGCTGTTTCAGCAGCCGTTCCATGTGCATGTCCATGTCGCCCTCTTCGGCGACCAGGCAGACGGCACTGTCGGTCAGGCGTTCCGAGGCGCGGACGTCCTTGACCGTACCGCCGAGCGCCACCTTGAGGGCGGCGACCAGCGGCGACACGTCGGATTTCGCCGGTTCGTCCTTGTTGTCCTTGTCGTCACCTTCCTGGGCCTCGATCTTGTCCAGGTCGACGCCGCCGCGGGTCGCCGATTTGAAGGGCTTACCCTCGAATTCACCGACCGACGGCATCCAGAATTCATCGACCGGATCGGTGAGCAGCAGGACCTCGACACCCTTGGCCCGGAAACCTTCGAGCTGCGGGCTGCGGGCGACCTGTTCGGCATCCTCGCCGGTGATGTAGTAGATGGCATCCTGGCCCGGCTGCAGGCGCTCGACGTAGTCCTTGAGGCTGGTCAGGTCGTCGCCGTGGGTCGAACGGAAGCGGGAGATCTCGATCAGCTTGTCGCGGTTCTCGAAATCCTCGTATAGACCTTCCTTGATCACCGGGCCGAAGTTCTCCCAGAAATCCTTGTATTCGTCCGGCGCCTTTTCGGCCTTCTTCTTCAGCTCGCCGATCAGGCGGTTGACCAGGGCTTTGCGGATCTTGGTCAGCGCCGGGTTGTGCTGGAGCATCTCACGGCTGATGTTGAGCGGCAGATCTTCCGAGTCGACGATTCCGCGGACAAAGCGGAAATAACCCGGCAGCAATTCCTCGCAGTTGTCGGTGATGAAGACCTTTTTGACGTAGAGCTTGACCTGGGTCTTGCGGTCCGGATGGAAAAGATCGAACGGCCGCTGTGTGGGCACGAACAACAGATTGGTATAGGCCATGACGCCCTCGACCCGGTTGTGCAGGGTCAGCCACGGGTCGTCGAAGGCATGTGCCGCGTGGTGGTAGAACTCCTTGTATTGCTCTTCGCTGATGTCTTTTTTGTCCCGGGTCCACAGCGCCGACGCCGTATTCAGGGTGCGCTCCTCGTCGTCCTTCTTGATCGGCTTCAAGACGATCGGGATGCCGATGTGGTCCGAGTAGGTCTTGACGATGTTCTCGATGCGCATCGCCTCGAGGAATTCCTTTTCCTCCTTTTTCATATGAAGAACGACGTCGGTACCGCGCCCGGCCCGCTCGCCTTCCTCGATGGTGAACTCGCCCTTGCCGTCCGACGTCCACACCCAGGCGCCGTCCTCGCCGGCCTTGCGGGTCACGACCTCGACCTTGTCGGCAACCATGAAGGCGGAATAGAAGCCGACCCCGAACTGGCCGATCAGGTCGACGCTCTCCGATCCTCCGCCGTCTTTGCCTTTTTTGCCGTCATCTTTCTTCGCCCGGCTCAATTGGTCCATGAAGGCCTGGGTGCCGGAGCGCGCGATGGTGCCCAGCGTTTCAGATAGTTCGTCGTGGCCCATGCCGATGCCGTTGTCCGATACGGTCAGCGTCTTGGCCTTGGCGTCGACGCTCAGCGTCACGCCGAAGTCCCCGTCGCCGGCGATCAGGTCCGGCTCGGTCAGGGCGCGGTAGCGCAGCTTGTCGCAGGCGTCCGACGCATTGGAGATGAGCTCGCGCAGGAAGATTTCCTTATGGCTGTATAGCGAGTGCGCGACGATATCGAGCAGCTTGCTCACTTCCGCCTGGAAGGTGAAGGTTTCCTTCGTCATGGTTAAAGGTCCCCGGTGTAGCGAAACAAAAGACAAAATGGACGGGCCTCATATGGCGCAAGCGGACGGCCTCCGCAAGTCCCTTGCGCGCAGTGTTTTCTCGTCGCTACTCTTAACAGCGACGGAGGACCGGCATGACCGATGAACGCCTTGAAAAGGCGCGTCAGCGCCTGATGCGGGAAATCGAGTACGACGCTCGCGATACGGCGTCCTGGACTGGCCGCCGGGTATTCTCCGAGCGGGTTATGGCGGCCATGGAATCCGTGCCCCGCCATGAGTTCGTGCGCCCCGAGGATCAGGTCGCCGCATACGTCAACCGGCCACAGCGCATCGGTCACGGCCAAACCATATCGCAGCCCTATATCGTCGCCCTGATGACCGATCTTCTCGATCTCAAAGGCGATGAGACGATTCTCGAGATCGGCACCGGCTGCGGATATCAGGCTGCCGCACTGGCGACGGTCGCCGAAGGCGGTCACGTCTATTCCATTGAAACGGTCGAGGCCCTCGCCGAGGGCGCCCGGAAACGCCTCGATCGTCTCGGGTATTCCAATATCGACGTCCGTTCCGGCGACGGCTATGGGGGATGGCCGGAAGAGGCGCCGTTCGATGCGGTTATCGTCACCGCCGCGCCGGAATGGGTGCCTGAGACCCTGGTTGAACAATTGAAACCCGGCGGGCGTATGGTCATTCCCATCGGCCGTGCCCATTCACGGCAAATGTTGGTATTGCTGCGCAAGGATGAGCGAGGCCGGGTCACCTCCGACAAGGTCCTGCCTGTGGCTTTCGTGCCGATGGTGCCACGCGAGCCGCCGAACTGACCCAATCGGTGCCGCACGGGCCGTATATCCGGCAAAAGATAGTTTTTTCCACTTTTTTCCGACTGGGTGACTTGGTCACTGAGGGTTTTCCCCGCTGATGGTCTTATGGCGACTGACCGGGGGGTGAACCTCTCCTCTTGCTCCTCCCCCAGAGCACCCCGGTCAACCTCCCTGTTGAACTCGCCGACCCTTCTCGGGTCGGCGTTTTTTTCGGGACCCGGAGCCGGACTCTGCAAATACGGCGAGTCCGGCTCCGGCACCGCTCACAAAAAGTTGATGACAAGAACCCGTAATTGGGATACGGGGAATTTCGAGTTTTGGGGGTTTAGAGCGGTGATATGAATGGAGAGGAAGTCAGCGACCGGCGCCGGCCGGGGACTAGGCAAACGATTTAATGAGTATCATGGGCCGACGGCCGTTTTGGCCGTGGCGGTTTATGCCGGCTGGGGCGCCCTGGTGTTCGGCCATGACACGCTTCCCGCCTACCTGTTCTTTCCGATGGCGGCCTACCTGACGGCACTCCATACATCCTTGCAGCACGAATCCATCCACGCCCTTTACAATTGGCCGCGTTGGCTGCGGAACCTGATCGCCTTCCCGCCGCTGGGGCTGGTTTATCCTTATCCTCTCTACAAGAGGCTCCATAAAACCCACCATCGCGATGCCCGCCTGACGGATCCCATCGATGATCCCGAGTCCTTTTACGTGACCCCCGAACGCTGGCAGCGGGTCGGCGCTCTCGGCCGTGCCCTGTTGCTGGCCCACCAAACGCTGGCCGGGCGCATGATCCTAGGGCCGGTACTAGCCGTTTTCGGACTGGTCGCAACGGAGGTGCCGAAACTGCTGCGCTTGGACGGAGAGGCGGTTCGCACATGGGGCGTCCACGCCCTGCTGGTTGCCGCCCTGTTCACGGCCGTCGAGGCGGCCGGACTGGCCTGGTGGGCCTACGTACTGTGTTTCGCCTGGCCGGGGCTGATGCTGACATTGCTGCGCTCGTTCGCCGAACACCGCAGTGCCGACGAGCCTCAAGCCCGCACCGCCATCGTCGAATCAGGCAGTTTTTTCGGTTTGCTCTATCTGTTCAACAACCTGCACGTCGTTCACCACCGCGATCCGGCGATGCCGTGGTACGAAATCCCCACCTTTTACCGCGAGAACCGCGACCGGCTGGCCGCCGAGAACGGCGGATTCGTTTACGCGGGCTACGGCGAACTGATCCGCCGTCATCTGTTCAAACCGGTTTTCCATCCCGTTCATCCGGCCTATTAATGGACCGGCAATGAGTACGCTTATTAAGACCGCGCCGTGACCGGCGAAGGGTCGGCAAACGCCGACGGCCGCCTCGAACTGGCGACACAAACCCACGAGCGAGGCGACTTGGCTTCGGCCAAGCGGATCTGTCTCGAAATCCTTGATACCAATCCTGAAAACGCCGGCGCCTTGAACCTGGCCGGTGTCATCCTGTGTCAACAGGGGAGCCTGGACGAAGGCCTTATCTCAATCGCGCGGGCCTGCGCCATCGACCCCCGCGAAGCCAGTTATCTCAACAACATGGGAACGGCCCTGTCGTCGCTCGGCCGAGACGAGGATGCCTGCCTCACCTATACCCGGGCCCTCCAACTTCAGCCGATCTGCCCGTCCGCACACAACAATATCGGCACCGTTCTCAAAAACCTGGGGCGCTTGGCCGAGGCGGTCGATCACTTTGAAGAAGCGCTCCGGCAAAACCCCGACTATGGCGAAGCCATGAGCAACATGGGCAATGCGCTGGTCGAGATGGGACGGATCGACGAGGCCGAGAAGGCGTTGGAAAATGCCTTGGCGCTGATGCCCGACTACGCCATCGCCCACAACAATATCGGCACCGTGCGCCAGAGGCAGGGCCGTTACGGCGATGCCGAAGCTCATCTCAGGCGGGCCATCAAGATCGACCCGATGTTCGCCGATCCCCATTCCAACCTGGGGGAGGTCCTGAAGGAAACCGGGCAGGCGGCGGAAGCCATACCCTGCTATCGCCGCGCCTTGGAACTGGACGCGGACCGCCCCGGAGTCCATTCCAATCTTGTCTACGCCCTTAACAATCTTGATGGCTTGGACCAGGCAGTCCTGTTGAGTGAGCACAAAGCCTGGGGCGCACGCCACGCCAACGCGGCATGGATGACCCATGAAAACGATCCGGACCCGGATCGCCGTTTGCGCGTCGGTTATGTCTCAGCCGATTTCCGCCGACACGCTTGTATGAATTTTTTCGAAACCCTGCTTTCCGGGCATGACCGAGATCAGGTCGAGATCTACGGATACGCCAACCTAAGCGTTGCCGACGCCCTCACCGAGCGGCTTCAGGGCGAGGCCGACCAGTGGCGGTTCGTGCGCGGCCATGCGGAGACGGCACTCGCCGAACTGATTGGCGCCGACGGGATCGATATCCTGGTCGATCTTTCCGGCCATACCATGGGCAATCGCCTCGCCGTATTTGGCCGCAAACCGGCCCCGGTCCAGGTGACGTGGTTGGGGTATCCGGCGACGACCGGTGTCGATGCCATCGATTACCGGATTACCGACGCCTGGGCCGATCCGCCGGGTATGACCGAGGCCTATCACACGGAGGAACTGGTGAGGCTCGACCACGGATTTCTCGGGTTTCGGCCGCCGCCCGACGCGCCGGATATCACGCCGCCGCCTCTGGAGGAAAACGGCTACGTCACCTTCGGTTCGGCCAATAATCTGGCCAAGATCACGCCGGCGGTACTCGACCTCTGGGCCGACATCCTCCGCCGGGTGCCGAATTCGAGACTGTTGATGAAGGCAAAGGCCATGGGGGGACCCGAGCGTGCAGGCGCGCTACCGGCGGGAATTCAGTGATCGCGGAATCGACGCCGAACGGCTGCAATTACTCGGATGGATTGCCGAGGGCAGCCACCTGTCCATTTACGACCGCATCGATGTCGCCCTCGATCCGTTCCCGTACAACGGCACGACCACGGTCTGCGAAACCATGTGGATGGGGGTGCCGACGGTGGCGTTGGCCGGGCGCTGGCATGCGGCCCGGATGACGCTGAGTTTAAACACCCGGCTCGGGCACGAGGGCTTGGTCGCGGCGGACCCGTCAGCCTATGTCGACATCGCCTGCGGCCTGGCAGCCGATGGGAACCGGCTTAGGATGCTGAGGTATTCCATGCGCGATACAATGGTATCCGCCGGAATGACCGATCCTCGCCGGTTTGCTCGGGACATGGAGAAGGCCTATCGGGACATGTGGCGGCGATGGTGTGAGCGCCAGCGTAAAAAGGGCCAGGCGACCTAGGCCAGCCGCTCGTCGCGGAAGCCGGCGCCCCGGCGCACAGGAAACCAACCGTCTAAAGCCCCTTAAATGACGGCCGGTAAACGCGAATACCCGTTTAACAAGAGATCGGCGGCCAAATGACCGCCGATGAAAGCGCCGCCACCGGCGGCGAAAAGAGAATCCGTTGGAAAGTTGCGCACGACACCTTCCTTTTCCGTCACCACGACGATCCTAAACCGGCGGGTAGGTTGACGCAAAAGGGTCAACCGCGGATTGAGGCGCCGGCCGCCGGTGCAGGCGGTCTTCAGAATCCTTTCAGGTACTGGATCCCGCCGACAATAATAACGGCGGCGACGGAAAGGAGGATTGAGATGATCTTTTCGTTTCGGGTCACGGTTTAACCTTTTCTATGCCTTTGCCCAGTTGAAGCTCGGTGACACTTGTTCCGGTCTGTCTCCCAACACTATGAATCGGCGATTCGCCGAAGTCAAAAAAAATCAATATTTCGTGTATGAAGAACTGTAAATTGCCCAAGTTTAGTGGAAACCCAAGGGTTTTTGCATTTATTAATGAGCTTGCGACGGCAACACGCGCCAGTTTCCGCCGACTTTGATCAGGGAAAATTCGTCGGTGCGATTCTCTCCCAAGGCATGGGAAAACCACTGCACCTTGGCGACGTCTCCGACCAGCAAAACACCGAGGACAGGATCGGGTTCGTTGAAACCCTGCTCGAAAAGGTGGCTGGCAACGGCTCTTTCGATCCAGATGATCTCCACGCTTTCAGGCTCCTTATCCCCAATCGTGATCATTACATCGTCTTCAGATACTCGATCGCGATGATCAAAACGCTCAATGCGACCAGCAGGGCTACCGAAATCACTTTGTCCTTCATTGGGACCGCCTCCATGTTCATGTCGTTCTCCTGGTTTTTTTCGTTCCGCGAACATTTTCAGACTACTCGCCGGAATTGTTTTCGGCATTCGAAAGCGATATGAGAACATAAAATGAACATTCTTCGCCACCTCTTGTCTTCGTTGGAGCGAAGGGTAATGATTTCCCATGCAGATCAGCACGTCCCGCGCGCGGGTTGCGGCCGTCCTCGGACCGACCAATACCGGCAAGACCCACCTGGCGATGGAACGGATGCTCGCTCATCCGACCGGCATGATCGGCTTTCCGCTCCGCCTCCTGGCTCGCGAAAACTACGAACGCGCGGTGCATATGAAGGGCCGCAATGCGGTCGCCCTGATTACCGGCGAAGAGAAGATCGTGCCCCTTGGTGCGCGCTACTTCGTCTGCACGGCCGAATCCATGCCGGTCGACAGGGCCGTCGATTTTCTTGCCGTCGACGAAATCCAGATGTGCGCCGACCCCGACCGGGGCCATGTCTTTACCGACCGCCTGCTCAATGCGCGGGGAACCGAGGAAACCATGTTTCTCGGCGCGGCGACCATGCGGCCCCTGATCAGACAACTCGTCCCCGACGCCGAGTTCATGTCGAGACCCCGGTTCTCGTCGCTGACTTTCACCGGCGCCAAGAAGACTTCACGCCTGCCGAAACGGAGTGCGATCGTCGCCTTTTCGGCCGGCGACGTTTACGCCATCGCGGAGCTGGTTCGCCGTCAGCGCGGCGGTGCGGCCATCGTCATGGGGGCGTTGAGCCCGCGCACCCGCAACGCCCAGGTCGAAATGTACCAGTCCGGCGAGGTTGACTATCTGGTGGCGACGGACGCCATCGGCATGGGGCTCAACATGGACGTCGATCATGTCGCCTTTGCCGCCACACGCAAATTCGACGGCCGCTACCGGCGCGAGCTGGCAGCGGCCGAACTGGCGCAAATCGCGGGGCGTGCCGGCCGTCACATGAACGACGGCACCTTCGGGACCACGGGCGACACCGGTCCGCTCGACGCGGAGGTGGTCTCACGCATCGAAAACCACGAGTTCGAACCGCTCCGGCGAATTCAATGGCGCAACCCCAAGCCGGCGTTTTCGTCGCTGAGCGACCTGTTGGCGAGCCTGACGGTGCCGCCGGAACTCGCCGGCTTGACCAAGGCGCGGCGCGCCGACGATGAATTGGTCCTGCGCCAACTGGCCGACGACCCGGAAATCGCCGCCCTCGCCGAAGGTTACGAACGGGTCAAGTTGCTTTGGGAAGTCTGCCAGATCCCGGATTTCGGCAATGTCATGAGCCACGGTCATGCGCAACTGCTCGCCGCCCTCTATCGACACCTGACCCGGGAGCCGTGGAAAATCCCCGGCGACTGGATGGCCGACCGGGTGGCGCGCCTCGACCGCACCGATGGCGACATCGAGAATTTGACCGGGCGCATCGCCGGCATCAGAACCTGGACCTATGTCTCCTTCAGGAGCGACTGGCTGGCCGATGCCCGGGAATGGCGGGAGCGCACACGATCCATCGAAGACAAGTTGTCGGACGCGTTGCACGACAGGCTGACCCAACGGTTTGTCGACAAGCGCACCGTACACTTGGCGAAAAAGCTGAAGGAGGTGCCGCAACTGCTATCCGCGGTCAAGGCCGACGGCGATGTCCTCGTCGAGGGGCATTTCGTCGGTCACCTCTACGGATTCCGGTTTCACGCCGATGAAAACGCCCGCGGGTCCGGCGGTGCCAGCGCGACGCGCACCGTTCTGCAGGCGGCGAACCGAGCCTTGCGCGGCGAAATCGCCGCCCGCGTTAGAACTTTCGAAAAGGAACCGGACGAGGCCATCGTCCTGGAAACCGACGATGCCGGCCGCCTGACCCGCAACGTCACTTGGCGGGGGGATCCGGTCGCCCGCCTGGTCAAGGGCGCGGAGCCTTTGAAGCCCGCTGTCGAACCATTGGCCAGCGAACTCCTGGTGCCGGTGGCCCGCGACCGTGTCGCCAGGCGATTACAGACCTGGATCGACAACGAGGTCGCCGACGCGCTGACACCGTTGTTCGGGCTGCAGGCTGCGCCGTTGTCGGGTCCGGCCCGTGGCATAGCGTTTCAGATCGGCGAGAACCTGGGATCGTTGCGCCGTTCGCGGGCCGGTAACGAAATCGCCGCCTTGACCCGAGCCGACCGCAAGGCCCTCAAGGGCGCAGGCGTTCGGATCGGCCGCGAATCCCTGTTCGTTCCCGACCTCCTCAAGCCGCAGGCGGTCGCCTGGCGCGGTCTTTTGTGGGCGCTCTACATGGACGGCGCCGTACCGCCGCCGGTGCCGGCGCCCGGACGGGTTTGTGTCGCGCCGGAACCAGGCGTCCCGGACGCCTTTTACGACGCCATTGGCTACCGCCACCTGGGCCCGGTCGTCCTGCGCCTCGACATGGTCGAACGGGTTGCCGGAAAGGCCTGGTCGCTCAACAGCCAGGGCCCCTTCGCCATCGGCCACGAACTGATGTCGCTTGCCGGATGCGGCGCCGAAGGAACGGCGGCCGTCCTGAGGGCGCTCGGATACCGCCGCGTCAAATCCGAAGACGAGGACCGCTACCGGTTCCGCGGCCCGGCGAAACGGCGCACAAAAGGGGCCGGGCAACGCGACCAGGCGGGCAAAAAGAAACCGAAAAAAGAACGAACGCGCAAAGAGGCCGACGGCCATTCGCCCTTCCACGTCCTGAAGACCATGGAACTCGGTCGTTGAGCGAGGGGTCACGGCGCATCGACAAGTGGCTGTGGTTCGCCCGGTTCTTCAAAAGCCGGACTCTCGCTACCAAGTTCTGCCAGTCGGGAAAGCTGCGCATCAACGGAACCCATATCAACAAAGCCCATCAAAAGGTCTCCGTCGGCGACGTGTTGACCTTTGCCAAGGGTCCCCATATCCGGGTCATCCGCATCCAGGCTTTGGGCGAACGGCGCGGGCCCGCCCGCGAGGCGCAGACGCTGTATGAGGATTTGAGCCCACCGCAGACTGCCGGATCGCCGTCAGGAAATCCCGAATCGCAATCCGGTTCCATCGCCAAGCGGGAACCGGGCAGCGGCCGCCCGACCAAGGCCGAGCGTCGGGCGATAGACCGCCTGCGAAACGGCTGAGGCGCACGGCAAAAACCACCGTTTCGCAGCCGATTCCCGGCCTTTTTGCGTTCCGGTTTTGTCTCGCTAACGACCGCGAAGATTCACCCTTTCGTAACTTCTAGCCTGTAGCTTGAAGGTATGATCCCAGGAGTAAAAAGATGAGATATGAAGTGATTTTTGACATGGACCACCGCCAATGGCTGGTTGTCGACCGCTTCGTCGCCGATCAGATCGTTGGTGTCCACAAGACGGAACAAGCCGCTGTCAAACACGCGGCCAGTGAAGAACGGTCTTGGTCGATCTACCGATCACCGGCCGAAGACGTCGCCTTGATGATGGCTTGATCCTGAGCGGGAACTGTCCTGCGGGCCTCTATGCGGCCCTTTGGTGATCGATCCCGAACAACTCCTTAAAACGTTCGACGGCGCTGTCGGCCGTGCCGCCGGCCGCTTCGTCCCAATGCAGCCACAGCGACCGGCAGTTGAGTGACACCACCGGTCGGCGCCGGTCTGCGCGTTCATCGGCCGTGATCGTTGCGCTCTCGGGTCCGAGCAGGAAGGTGCGGCCGTCGAGCGCGATGGTCAATACAACCTCGGTTTCGCCGGTGGCGTTGTCGCGGAGCCAGACGAGCCGAAGGCGCGACGGATGGAACGCCAGGTAGCGGAACGACACGTATTTGGCCAGCGCGCTTGTGGTTGAGCCGATCGCTCCCACGGCCTGTCCGATCGGCGCTGTCCAGGCCTTGGAACGGGCCAGTGCGGCAATCGGCGCCGGATCGCGAAGCGCATCGATATAGGCGTGAAGACCGGCGATTTGCCCGCGAACACCGAAAGCCTTCAGGTTTTCGGTCATGCGCCGCCACGCCCGGATCACCTCGGTCTTGTCGCGGCTAAAGTCGGGTGCCGGCTGGCGGTGGGGGAAAGCCGCTGCGGTTCGCCGAGTGTGTACTCGCGGCAACCGAAAATCGAGGACGTCGCGCGGGGTTTCTGCGAGATGTCGGTCCATTGACAGGCGCCGAAGTCCTCGACGCCTGTCGGTTCGGAGTGGCGCCACATCTCCGAAATCGTTTCACTCAAACTGTGCCACAGGGCCGTGTCGACGGGAGATCTCAGTGCAAACATCAAAATTCCTTTCCCGGCTTAGGTTGTTTTAGTCTTTTCTGCCTTCCTTCGGAGCAATAGGCATGCCAACACCAAGGCGTTGATTCCCTTGAAAAAGGGCCCCCGCAAAAAATAATCGGGGACAAATAACCGGGCATTTCTTGCCTGATTAACGAAAAACCGGCATTTTCAATGCGGGGGTAAGCGCCTAACCGGAAAAAGAAACGTTACAAACGGTGGGGAAGCCGACGGGATTACGACATGACCGGGACCAACGGGAAAGATTTTTCGATTCGCAATGAGGACCGGGATGCCCTGCACATCCTTCCTCTCGGCATGCTCGAGTTTGAAACGCGGCCCTTGCGCCAGGCGCGGCTCATCAAGAACGTCCGGTTGCACAGTGTCGTCGAACTATTTGCCGGCGAGGGTATCGGCAGCGGCCAGATGGAGGTCGACCATCTGCAAAGCCAGTTCAATTGGCCGAACAATCCGCCCCATCGCGACCTCAGGCTGCTGAGAAAACTGGCCAAGCTCCCCAGCTACGACGTCTACAGCCTGCGCATCCTGTTTCGGGAACTGGGCATCAATGCCGAAGACCAGGAGCATCTGCAGTTGTCGCCGGAGAAGCGGGCGGAACTGACCGAGTACATGAAGACGTTCACCCATCCCTTGATCATGCAGATCTACGGTGCCGACGACATGGAGATCCGGTCGTTCAGCGACGTTGTCGGCCTGTTCAAGAACCCGGATATCGACATGGTCCGCGAGAAGCTCAAGACCATGGCCAACAGGCTTCAGATCGACCTGACCGAGGTGCCGCGGTTCCTCGAGGACTACGGTGATATCTTCCTGTCGTTATCCTACTATCGCCAATGCCTGGACAAGGTCGAGCCGTTGATCGACGACTTCCTGGAAACCGCCTCGGAAATCCGCGGCAACTATCAGCTCAAGTCTGACGCCAACCTGATGAAAACCTGCCAAACGGTGGAGTCGTCGATGAACGGCATGATGGCGGCGATCAGCGGACGCTTCGAGACCTTCGAGCGTTATACCAACAACATGTGGCAGAATCTCAATGCCATCCGTTTCCGCCAGGTGAAAAGCTTCATCGAGGACTACCATACGACCATCGGCGGCTCGCTCTGCGCCATTACGGTGAAGATGAGCGCTTGGGCGCGCCTGTTTCCCAATCGCGACACCGGCGGGCCGACGCGCCGGGCCGAGTTCATAATCGGCGAAATGAAACAAGGTATCGACCGGTTGCAGGAAATTGAAGCCAACGCGCCGAAGATCGAGAAGATCGACTGGGCCGACGAGGCGGAATGACCGGCGGATAACCGCCTCCGCCCGCTATCCGGCGCGGCGGAAGATCAGCGAAAAATTGTTGTTCGGCATAGCGACGGTTTCGGACAATTGGAAACCGTACTGTCCGGCCACGTCCGCCACGTCGTTCCGGTCCCGGACTCCCCAAGACGGATCGCGGTTTCTGAGGCTTTGATCAAACGCCGCGTTGCTGGGCGCCGTATGCGCGCCGTCGATCCGATAGGGGCCGTAGAGATAGATCAATCCACCCTCCGGCAACCGGTCCGCGGCACCTCGGAAAAGCCCGACCGTCGAATCCCAGGGTGAGACATGCACCATATTGATGGCGATGACGGCGACAATGTCGTCGAGGTGCTCCGTTGGCCAACGATCCTCTCGGGTGTCGATGTCCAGCGGTACGCCGATGGCGAGGCCCTCGTGTTCGGCCCAGGCGGCGATCGACCGCCGCGCCTGCGGATCGGGATCGCTGGGCTGCCAGGTGAGATGGGGATACTGACGGGAAAAGGCGACGATGTGTTGGCCCGACACGGAGGCGATCTCAAGGACGGTTCCCGCCTCCGGCAGATGACGCCCGAGAACGTCCATGATCGGTTGGCGATTGCGCACCGCGGAGGGAGCATCGAGGCGGTCGTCTTTCGATCTCCACTGGTCCATGGTCGCCACTGGCATTGTCCTCCGGTTTCGGTGGTGTGCGGATTTTCCCATAAATTGCCTGGGGTTGCGAGAGCCGCCGACCATGTGATAGGCAAGCGCCATGATTGACAAATTGAGGCGATTGGTGCTCGGCGCGGGCTCGGCCGCGGAAGAAGCCGACACCGCCGGCGGTAACGACTTCGAAATGGCGGCGGCGGCCCTGTTGGTCGAGGCGGCATCCATCGACGGCAATTTCGACGACGACGAATACGAGACGATCGCCCGTCTCCTGGCCGAACGGTTCGATCTCTCTCCCGACGGTGTCCGCACCCTGATCGAGGAGGCCCATGGCGTCGCCGAACAGTCCGTCGAGCTGTTCAGTTTCGCCAGGCGCGTAAAGGCCGGTTTCGATCATGAGGAACGGGTGATGATGATCGAAATGTTGTGGGAGGTCGTATACGCCGACGGCATCGTGCATGACTACGAGGCCAATCTGGTTCGCCGGATTACCGGCCTCCTGCACGTGACCGACCGCGAGAGCGGAGACGCCCGCAAGCGGGTGCTGGCCAAGTTGGAAGCCTGAAAGCGGGCGGCGGCCCTTGGCCAATAGTGGCTAGACATTGAAGGGCAAGGGGACTAAACCTCATCGCGCCCTAGAGACTAGAGCAGGCGGAAAAGTGAAGATTATCCGGAGTGCCCCATGACCTACGTCGTTATTGAGAATTGCATCAAGTGCAAATTTCAGGATTGCGTTGAAGTTTGCCCCGTCGATTGTTTCTACGAAGGGGAGAATTTCCTGGTCATTCATCCCGACGAATGCATCGATTGCGGGGTCTGCGAGCCGGAATGTCCGGCCGAGGCGATCGTTCCCGATACGGAACCTGGGGTCGAGGAATGGCTCGCCATCAACACGCAATACGCGTCGGAATGGCCAAACATCACCCGCAAGGGTGAATCGCCGGCCGACGCCGAGGACTGGAACGGGAAGCCGGATAAGAAAGCGCTTCTCAGCCCCAACCCCGGAAGCGGTGATTGAGGCCTGCGGAGACTGTTTTTTTCCGTTTTTTTATGGTATGTTAGCACCATAGCGCCGGTTGTTTCCGGGCCGCGAGGCTTTTGGCAGTGACCGGCGCTCCGCTGTGTTGGCGGGTTTGAAAAGGACTCGCCTGTTGGGGCGTTCAAAATAGGGTCAGGCCGACGGGTCGGCCTGCGACGGAAAACGACAGCAAGCGTTGCCTGTGAAAGGCGACGACGTTGCTGCTCAGGGTTTTCCCGAATGAACGCGCCGCGGGAATAAACCGACGGAAGAGTGGACCATTAATGGCAAAATCACCCCAATACAAAGAAGGCGACTTTGTCGTCTACCCGACGCATGGCGTCGGCAAAGTCGAGAGTATCGAAATGCAGGAAATCGCCGGTCACAGGCTGGAATTGATCGTCATTTCCTTCGATAAAGACCGCATGACGCTTCGCGTTCCCGTCGCCAAGGCAGCAACGTCGGGGCTCAGGAAACTGAGTTCGCGCAAGATGATGGACGAGGCGATGACGACCCTCAAGGGCCGGGCTCGGGTCAAGCGCACCATGTGGAGCCGCCGTGCCCAGGAATATGAAGCCAAGATCAATTCGGGCAACCCGGTTTCCATCGCCGAAGTCGTGCGTGACCTGCACCGCAATGTCGGCCAGCCGGACCAGTCGTTCAGCGAACGCCAGATCTACGAAGCGGCGCGCGACCGCTTGGCCAGCGAATTGGCGGCTGTCGAAAAAACCGATGTCGATGCGGCCACGGAAAAACTGGAACAGGTGTTGAAGGCGGCCTGACACCGCACTCGCGCCTTCGTCCAAACGGAAACGGCTCTGCCTTGATGGCGGGGCCGTTCCGTTTTTCGAGCCCCATTACAGGCATTCAAGTGCCGGTTTTATCGATCGGTAACCAACTTGACGCGCCGACCCGGTGTCAAATGTTCGCCCTTGTCGAGCGCGTTGAGGACACGGAACCACTCGCGCTTGTATTTCTCGAAGGGCATGGTTGCCGCAAGTTTGGCAACCGTGTCGCCCGGCTTCACGGTGACCAGCTTGATGCGCAGCGGTTTGATGGCGGCCGCCTCTTTCTCGCCCAACCGCTGAAAGCTGTAGGTCGTACGGCGAAATTCCGTATTCAAACTGGCGGTCATTTCCGGGCGGGTGATAAAGGCGAAGCGGAAGATCTGATCGCCATTGCCGCGTACGACCAGCAGGCGGACGTCCCGATTCCCGACCGGCGTGTTGAGGCGCGTGCTGCCGGTGGCGCCCGCCGCACCGTTAACGTCGATGTTCTCGACCCCGTTCAGCGTCAGGTTTCGGCCCCAAAATCCCGTCAGGTAATGCCTCAAACTCTTGGCCCGGGCCGCATTTTTGCGGTTGGCCATATCGAAGACGATTTTCGAACCGTTGGGCCCGCGTGCCTCGACTTGGCTGGTCGAGTTGAACAGAACGAATCCGGGCGGGACGTCGAAGCGGAAGCGCAATTCCGGATGAATAAACGAACGGCCTTTTCGTACACCTTGTGCTATGTCGTCGCCGAACACCATGCCGTCGATGCGCTCGAGGTAGTCCTCGCGACCGCTCCTCGGATTAGCAACGCGTTTGGCCTTCGCCAGTTCGATGGCCTGGGCAATGCGTTGGGCCGTCCGCGGGTGGGTCGACATGATGTTGTGGCTGACGCCATCCTTGCCCTGCAGCGTCGCTTCCAACTTCGAATGGGCATCGAGCTTTTCGAAGAAACTGGTCATGGCGTTGGGGTCGTAACCCATACGCGTCATGTAACGAACACCGAGCATATCGGCTTCCAGTTCCTGCTGGCGCGAATAGCCCTGGATCGCCGCTTGCGCACCGACGGAGGCAAGGCGCCCGAGTCCACTTGGCAGACCGGCAGCGCTGCCGATCACGCCGATCACGGTCAAGCCGATGTTCGTCGCCATTGTCGTCGAATATCGCTGCGCCGTATGCCGCGCCGTGATATGGCCGATCTCGTGGGCCAGGACGCCGGCAACCTCGGCCTCGTTTTCGGCCAGGGCCAGGAGCCCGCGGGTGATGTAGACGTAACCGCCCGGGACGGCGAAGGCATTGACCCGCTCGTCATTGAGAATGGTGAAACGGTAAGGCAGGTTGGGAACTTCGGAAATAGCCGCCAGCTTCTTGCCGATGTTGCGGATGTAGGCATTGACCGGCCGGTCTTCGTATTCGCCACCGAACTGTTTGATGATTTTCGGATGTTCCTCGGCGCCGACCCGGATCTCATCCTCTTCCGACATGAATGCCGTGAAGCTCTGTTGTCCGGTCGCCGGATTGGTGCTGCAACCTGCCGTCGCCAGCATCGCCAACACCGAGAATACCGCAAGAAAACGCATGGATTCCGTCATCGTGGCCGTCGAATGGATCGGGTTGGAGCCCGTCGCGGATTATGAAACGCCGTCCCGTCGGCGGCAAGCGCCCAGCGATCAATCACCGGCTCCGATTGCTCGTGGCCTGCGTTTGTTCAGTTGTGCCTCGCGGTGCGCGATATAGAGAGATGATATGAAAATGATCGCCGCGCCGACCCAGGTCCATGAATCGATGGTTTCACCGAAGGCGAACCATCCGAGAAGAACGGCGAAGGGAAGCCTCGAGAAGTCGAACGGTACGACCGCCGATGCATCGGCTTGGGCGAACGCCCGGACCATGGCGATATGGCCGAAGATGGCGACCGGCCCCATGGCGACGATCCACGGCCACAGGGCCGTGGCTGGGGTCTCCCACACCCACAACGCCGGCCCGAGCGCGATCGGGGTCATCAGCAGGTTCATGTAGAAGACGACGCGGTTCGGGTTTTCCGTTCTCGACAGGCTCTTGACGATCAGCAGACTGGTGCCGATCAACGCGGCGGCGCCGACGGCGAACCAGGCCCCGGAGCTCATCTCGATCACACCGGGGCGAATGATGATCAGTGCCCCTAGAAATCCGATCAGAGTTGCCGACCAGCGCCGTCCGCGGACTTGCTCGCGAAGGACCAGAGCCGCCCCGACGGTCGTGAAAAGCGGCGCCAAGAAGCTTAACGCCGTCACTTCGCCGATGGGGATCAGGGCGATGGACCAAAACCATAGGAACATGGCGCCGGTACTGACCGTGGCGCGCACCAGATAGAGTTTCCAGCGATCCGTCTTCAACCCTTCTATTCCGGCGACGGCAAGCCACGGCAACATGGCGACCAGGGCGAACAGAAGCCGAAAGAAGGTGATCAGGTTCGGATGCAATCCTTCGCCGGCCAAATGCCGTGCGATCGCCGCCAGCAAGGACAGGAAGCCGCAGGAGACGATCATCCAGAGCGCGCCCTTGACCGGGGCGGCAAGGCCCGCTTGCGGGCCCGTCACGACGGCCATTCCGGCGGGTGGGTGCCGAGGCGGACGGCCGGACGGACCCATCGAGGCGGTGTCTGCGAGAGGCGGAGGAGCGGTGATAGGTGGGTGAGGCGGCCCCACGCCGTATCGCTCTTCATCACCAGGCTGGCCACATCGTCGAAACCCGGGTCGGGAAGGATCCGGGGATCGCCGCCCGTCTCCGCCCGTCCAAGCTTATTGATCCAGTGGCCGGTTTGAGCCAGCGACAGGCGGACGAGATAGCTGCCGCCCTCCCGGGCGCGGCGCGACAGGGCGACCATGGCGCCGAAGGCGGCGAGATAGCCGGTCACGTAGTCGAGGGCCTGTCCGGGCAGGTGCCGGGGCGTTCCCCCCGAGCCCTGTTCATGGGCGATGCCACTGGCGCTCTGCACCAGGGTGTCGAAACCCCGGCGTCCGGCCCAAGGCCCTTCGTGGCCGTAGGCGGACAGGGTCACGTAGATGATCCCTGGTCGCATGGAGGCCACCGCTTCGGGGGCGAACCCGCGGGCGGCCAGGCTGCCTGGCCGATAGGCCTGACAAAAGACGTCGGACTGGCCGATCAGGCGGGTCAGGGTCCCGGTCCCGGCGTCGGTCTCGAGATCGACGTATGCGGACAATTTGCCGTGGCCGGTGTCGACGACCAACGGCTCGATGAACGGCAGGTTGGGCGAGGCGATGCGCATGACGTCGGCACCGTGAGCGGCGAGCGTGCGCCCGCAGGTCGGTCCGGCCAGGACACGAGTCAGATCGAGAACGCGGACGCCGGAGAGCGGGCGTTCGCCTCCCGCCGGGAACGGTTCGGTAGGAGCATCGCCAATCCTGGTGATTTCGAACAGCGGCAGGCGGGAAACGGCGGCGGCTGGTTCCAGGCTCCGCCATTCCTGGGTGGTGCGGACGAGTGCTGCGCACAAACCCTCCTCGGCAAGAACCCGATCGAGTTCCTCGCCGGACCACCTGTTGACGGCGTCAGCGACCGCGTCCCTCGCATTTTCGCACTTAAGGACGCGCAACACACCGTCACGGTGGTGGCGGAAGTTGCAGTGCAATTGGATCCACTGCCGGTCCGCTGTTTCGTAAAATCCCGATACCGGTTCCCAGAGCTCGCCGATCCTCCCTTCGTCGAGCCGAAGGTACATATTGGTCCGTGTCGCCAACGCTCCGGCCCGGACGTCGATGGCGATCTTCTGATCCCCGCCGCCGCGCATTTTCCAGACGTTGGCCGCCGCCAAGCCGCCGGCGCCGAGCGATGCCGCGCCGGCGGTACCCATGAGGAACGCCGTCGGCAAGACCGGATCGGCGCCGGCGATAACAACGTCGTCGGCGTGTTCGGGATCGAGGTTTGCCGCCGTCAGGATTTGCCGGAGCGCGTTTTGGGGTGTCGTCGGGCCGTCAGTCATGGTATCGCCGGTTGTCGGTGGGGAGCGCATCATAACGGCGGATCACCGGCCCACCAATCGTTTCACGGCCAGGAACGGTTTCCGAAACTCGAGGGACGAGATACGAGGACCATAGGGCGAATGACGGAACTCTGTGACTTGACCGCGACGGAACTTCGCCGGGAAATCGGTAACGGCAACGTTTCCCCGGTCGAACTCATGGAAAGCTGCCTGGCCCGCATCGATGCCGTCAACGGTGCCGTCAACGCCATGGTCGCCATCGACAGGGAACGGGCGTTGGCGGATGCGCGCCGGGCGGAAAAGGTGGTGCGCGACGGCGAGGCCAACGGCTTGCTTCACGGACTGCCGCTCGCCATCAAGGACCTGGAGGATGCTGCCGGACTCCGCACCACCTATGGATCGCTCCTCTACGAGAACCACGTGCCCGAACAAGATCATTGGGCGGTCGCCAACGTCCGCGGTGAGGGCGGTATCGTCGTCGGCAAGACCAACACCCCGGAATTCGGCGCCGGTGCCAACACCCGCAACCGCGTCTACGGCGCCACCGGCAATCCCTTCGATCCGGAGCTTACCTGCGGCGGGTCATCGGGCGGCTCGGCCGTGGCGCTGGCTTGTTCGATGGTGCCGCTGGCCAGCGGTTCAGACTACGGCGGCAGCCTGCGGACACCGGCGTCCTTCTGTGGCGTCGTCGGGTTCCGGCCGTCTCCCGGAGTCGTACCGTCGGATACGCGGCCGGTTTCCCTGTCGCCGTTCGCGGTCCTCGGTTCCATGGGCCGGACCGTTGCCGACGCCGCCCTGCTGCTCGCCGCTCAGGCCGACGGCGACCGCCGCGATCCGCTGTCGCTGCGTTCCCGTCCCGATCTCGGCGAAACGCTGGCCGCGGCCGATCTGGGCCGGTTGCGTGTCGCCCTGTCCACGGATCTGGGGGCGGCGCCGGTCGACCGCGGCATCCGTAAGGTGTTTGGCGAAAGGGTCGAACAATTCCGCCATGTCTTTGCCGAAGCCGACGAGCGCGATCCGGACCTGGGACCTGTCCATGACGTTTTCGAGATCATCAGGGGGGTTAATTTCGTCGCCGCTCACGGGGAACGCGTCAAGAATTACCGAGACAGGCTGGATGCCAATGTGGTCGACAATACGGAGCGCGGGTTGGCTCTGAGCGCCGCGGACATCGCCTGGGCCCAGGTCGAGCAGAGCAAGCTCTACCGGCGTGTCACGGATCTGTTCGACGAAGTCGACATCTTGATCTGTCCGGCCGCCGCGGTTTCCCCGTTCCCCCACCAGCAACTCTATGTGGAGGAGATCGATGGCGAGAAGATGCCGACATACATGCGCTGGCTGGCCGTGACCTACGCTTTGACCATGGCGACGCCGGCCGTATGCGCCATCCCCTGCGGTACCGACGACAAGGGACTTCCCTTCGGGATCCAGGTTGCCGGCCCCTTCGGTTCGGATCGTTTCGTGCTCGAAGTCGCCCATGCGCTGGAAACCTATTTTCAGGACGTGCCGGCGCTGGCCCGTCCGGTCCCCGATCTCACGAAACTCACCAGGGCGGGGTCTTAGCCATGCCGGCGCGCGTGTTGATCGCCGGTTTCATGCATGAAACCAATACGTTCAGCGGGCTTCCGACGTCGCTCGAATCGTTCCGCGCCCGCGACCTCTGTTACGGTGATGATGTCAAGAAGGTGTTCCGCGGAACGAAAACCGAAATCGCCGCCTTTCTCGATGCGGCTGAGGCCTTCGAGTGGCAAGCGGTAACCCCCGTTTTCGCCAATGCGACGCCATCGGGAAAGGTCGAGGAGGAAGTCTTTCGCCACCTCGCCGATACGATTATCGCCGCGCTCAAAGACGACGGCCCGTTCGACGCCCTGCTCCTCGCCCTGCACGGGGCCATGGTCTGTAGCCATGTCGATGACGGGGAGGGGGCGCTGCTCGAGGAGGTCCGTGCCGTGATCGGCCGCGAGATCCCGATCGCTGTCACCCTCGACCTGCACGCCAATGTCACCGATCGAATGGCCGCACTGGCTGACGTTGTTGTCATCTACCGAACCTATCCGCATGTCGATCAGTATGAAATCGGCCGCGAGGCGGCGGAACTGGTCCGTAGGACCCTGGCGGGCGAGATCCAACCAGCGACGAGAGTCGCCCGCGGCACCATGCTTGACGGCGCCGACCACGGCCGCACGACCCGTCCGGGTCCGATGACCGAACTCCTTGCTCGGGCCGATCGTCTGAAGTGTGAACCGGCCGTCTTGTCCACGAGTGTCGCTGCCGGGTTCCCCTGGGCCGACATCGAAGAGGCCGGGCCGAGCGCCGTGATCGTCAGCGACGGACCGGCGCCACAGGCGTCGGAATGGGCCGGTAGTCTGGTCGATGCCATTTGGGAGAGCCGCCGCAATCTGACGATCGAGACCGTCAGTGTCGAGGCGGCAATGGCGCGCGCCGTCGCCCATGGCGTCGGTAACGGCCCTCTGGTCCTGGCCGATTTCGCGGATAATCCCGGTGGCGGCGGATACGGCGATGCGACTAAGCTGTTGCGCGGGATGATCGACGCCGGTCTCGACAACGCTGCCTTCGCCACCGTTTACGATCCGGTGACCGTACGCACATGTATCGAGCAAGGCTTGGGTGCGCACGTGGTGGTCGCCATCGGCGGGCGTATCGATCCCCGCTACGGGGAGCCCGTACCCGTGACCGGCCACGTGGTTGCCGTCACCGATGGAAAGTTCCGGCTCAAGGGTCCGATGATGGCCGGCTTCCCGATCGATATGGGACCGACGGTGGTGCTTAGGGTCGGCGGTGTCGACATCATCATCACCAGCGGCCGTTTCCAGGTCTACGACCTGATGGTATTCGAACACGCCCGTGTCGATCCGGCGGCCAAATCCGTCGTTGCCGTGAAGTCGGCCCATCATTTCCGCGCTGCCTATGGGCCGATCGCGTCTGACGTCATACTCGTCGACGCCGGCGGACTGACGTCACGGAACTACCGGGATTTGCCCTACGAGAAGGTTCGCCGGCCCGTCTATCCTTTGGATATGGACTAATCGACGGTTTCGGGGTGTTCGGCGTGGCGGGTTCCTTCGCCGGGCGTCAGGAAGACCATCGTCGTCGCCGCCCGCGGCCGCGCCGTGTGCCAGGTTCCCTTGGGAACGACGATGTAGGTGCCGGGTTGGGTAACCCGGACAACCCGTTCAGCGCCATCGATCCACAGAACGAAATCCACGTCGCCGTTGACCATGAACACCGTTTCGTCGCCGTTCGGATGGATCTCCCATGCCGACCAGGCTTCCTCGAAACGATGCTGTGAGACCAACATGTGGCCACCAAATCCGTCGAAATCGCTGTCGAGGGCGGTATAGAACTCGGCGGTCACCGGCCGTGTCAAAGCGGTCCCGTCAGGGGTATAGACGAGCCGTGTCGAGTCCAGGTCGTGGGGTCCTGTTGCCATTGCCGATTCCTTCCTTCAGGCGTCGACGGACCACGCCGAATCCTGTTTTTCGAAGAACATCATCAGTTCGCGCTTTTTGAGACCGAAGTCGTTGACAGCGACGACTCCGTCGACGGCTTCGCCGTCGTCCGATAGGGGCATGCGCAAAACCGGCGACAGGATCGGCGGCTGGTTCTCCGGGTGCACTTCGTTGACGGTGAGAAGCGGTCTCTTGGTTCGCCGGATCTCACGAAATCCGTCCATCAAAGGTTCGAATAGGGCGCCGTTCTGCAAGTCCGCAACAAAACGCCCCGTCACTTCCATGCGGAAGACGGAGACCATCGCCGTCCCCCAGAATCGAAACCTGAGGTCGTCCCGTTCCGGGTCGTAGTCGGCAACCAGGGTGCTTGGAACGAGCGCCAAGGGGATTTTTCCGAGATCGAACTCGGTCCACGGCGGCGCTGTTCGCGGCCCGCGAATGGAGGCCCAGTATTCAAAAACCTCCTTGAGGCGCGGCCATTGCTCGCAGCCGGCACCGAGCTCGACAGCTCGATACATGTCGTAGTGTAACGGCATTTATGTCGTTTAGTCCCCCAACTCCCGATTATTTCCTTTGCCTCATTCCAAGTAAACGGCTGACAGTGCGGAGACGCTCAGCGGAGAAGCGTTCGGAATGTCAGATTGATCCTCTCGCCGACCGGTTTCGCGGTTTTCGGGACCGCGTGCTGCCAGTGGTGTTGGGTCGGGCCGGCCATCACCAGAAGGCTTCCGCCGGGAAGATCCACCGCTACCTTTTTCGTCTTGTCGTCACTGCGGCGAAAAACGAAGCGCCTGGCGGCGCCGAGACTGAGTGAAGCGACTACGGGTTCACGGCCCAGTTCCGCTTCATCATCCGCGTGCCAGGACATGCTGTCCCGCCCGTCGCGGTATAGGTTCAACAAGACGCCATTGAACGGTTGGGCGGCCCGTTCCGAAACCGTACCTTTGATACCGGCAAGACACGGCGGCCAATCCGCAGCCGGCATGGTCAATCCCGAATAGGTATAGGCGAGATCGCCGTACCAGGCGACGAGCCGCGGCATGGCGATTTGTCTTCCGAACAGCCGGATGGTCTCCGTTTTCCAGGCAATCTCGTGGCGCAAGCGGCGAAAAAGCGCGTCGGCTTCATCACTGTCGAGGAAGCTTCGGAAGAGAAAGACATCGGCGTCAGCCATCGGAACCCGTTCGCCGGTGGCCGCCGATCCGAGCCCGTCGTCGTTGGCGAGTTCCTCTGTTTGTTTCGATATGCGGCTCATGGGTCCTCGCCTTGGCCTTGACGCTATTCTATCACGCCTTCGGCAAGTGATGACGGTCACTGGCCGCCTTTGCCAGATCAGGTACGATCGAGAACCACTCAAGAATGTGTGGGACCGGCAGACTCCAGAACAGGAGGCACAGATGTTCCAGAGACGCGACGTTGGAAACGGCGATCTTTTTCCCGACAAGCCCTTCGACGACGACCGGCGCTGCACGCGACGGCGCCAACGCGTGAAAACGTGGTGGGGCGAGGAGAGGCGTTCAGGAAAGGAACGACGGCAGGACGCCGACTGGCGGTTCGCCTATATGCGGAGCCGTTTCGCGGAAGAAGTCTTCTGAGGGGAACGACGAAGATTTAGAAACGGTAACCGTAGCGAACGCCTACGTTATCCATTCCCTCGTTTTCATCGTCACAGACGCCGCCGTGCGAGATGTGGTCCCACATGCCCGAGAGACTGTGGCGTTCCCAGAAAATGAAACCCAGCTCGATTGATTCGCGAAACAGCCAACGGCAACCGAATTCCCGCCGTTCGTCCGTATCCGTATCGCTCGGTTCGGCGTGGAGCCGCCCGTTGTGGAAGGAAAACCCGAGACTGAAGTCGATGAACAAGGGGCCCCACGGCATCCACTCCCAGGTCAGGCCCGTGTAGACCTGGTCCGTATCATCGGAACTGGCGTTGAAGCTGGCGCCGATGTGAGGACGCGGCGACCAAACGATATCCATGAAATCCGGCGATACGAAAAGCACTTCCAGGTTCCCGTCGACGCCGCCTTCCTTCGGCGTGTCCGTGGAGATGGCGACCGAGTGTGCGAGGAGACCGCCGCGAACCTCCGATAGCCAACCCCAGCCCCCTTCCGGACCGCCATCGGCTTCGGTCATTTCGGACGCGGACCGTTGCGCGGACGCCGCCGGACCGGGAGATGGCCGCGCGGCGGCGGGGAGATAGGGTTGCGCCGGCGTTATGGGCGCCGCGGGTTGAGCTGAAACCGGGGCCGGACGGCCGTCCAGCCGCCTCGACGCCGCCTGCTGGCGGGCGATGGCGTTGGCGAAAACCTGATTGACCAGGGACCAGTTGGCCCCGCCTGCAGGCACGGCACTGGCAGCCGTCGCGCCCTCCGTCAGGAACGCGATCGTCAACCCAACTGCCGCCGAGAGAAAAAGCCACGATCTGATTCGCACTAACGCCATGATTCTCTTAGTCTTTTTGAATCGGACGCCTATAAAACAAGGTTTTCGCGAAGGGCACAAGGTTTCCGTACCGACAAATTCCGAACGCCGTATCAACCGATGCTGTCGAGGCGGCCGGCACCATTCCGGGTCAGGTGGATGATATGGTCCTGTGGTTCGTCGAGGCTGAGTATGTCCTCCTTCGACAGGCCGAGATAAAGGCCGCGCAACATACGTCCGGCGACGCCGTGGGAGAAGACCACGAGGCGGGCCGCCGGCGGCTGTTCGGAAAGCCAATGGGCGATGCGCTCGCGCAGGCGCTCGTAACTCTCGCCGCCCCCGGGAATGACGTAGTCCCAGCGGCTGACCCGGCGCCCGGCGACGTCTTCCGGGTAACGCTCCTCGATTTCAGCCGTCGTCAGTCCTTCCCACTGCCCGTAGGACCGTTCGATCAGGCGTTCGTCGTAAATGATCGTTTCGACGTCGGCGCCGGCCGCGTCACAGGCGATCGCGGCGGTCTGGCGGCAACGAAACTTGGTGCTGCAGTGGATGGTCACCGCCGACCAGTCGTCGATCTCGGCAGCCAGGCGCCGGCCGTAGCCGCGCGCCTGCTCGCAGCCCCTAAGCGTCAAGGGGGAGTCCATATGCCCCTGGTGGCGATCGACACGGTTCCAGGTCGTTTGACCGTGGCGCAGTAAAAAGATTTCCGGTTGGTTCATGGCAGGGGGAACCCGTTCGCCGTCAAGAATAAGACCGACGCCTTGTTTCCAGGTCCGGTGGCCTCAAGTCAAGGCGCATATGTCCGCGATCCTGTTGCGCATCCTTTCGATAGGAGTCGCCCAGTCGCCCGGTGCCGGTTGCCGGAACAGGGTCAGCGAGCGGTACCAGGGCGTCGTTTCGCCCTCCATAGTCCATCGCCAGTCGGGTACATGGGCAAGCAGGAGCGAAGCCGGACGGCCCGTTGCGCCCGCCAAGTGAGCGAGCGCCGTGTCGACGGTGACGATCATGTCGAGTTCGCCGATCAGGGTTGCAGTCTGGGCAAAATCACCGAGGCGGTCGCCGAGGTCGGTGATGTGATCCGCCAGCCCGGCAGCCTCGATCGGACCCTGTCCCGCCCTGAACTGCAGGGAAAAGAGACGGCAGCCCGGTATGGCGGCCAGCGGCGCCAGACGGTCGAGCGGGATCGAACGTTTGGTGTCGGCTTCGTTGGTCGGGCTGCCGGCCCAGTTCAGACCGACGTTGAACGCCCCCTTGTCGGGCAGGGCGTTCCCGGTTGGTGCGGGCACCGTCAGATAACCACCGGCTGCGGGAATCGTCGTCTCGGTGATACCGAGCAACCCGGGCAAACTGAGCAGAGGCAGATAATAATCGATCGCCGGCACCGGCACGCCAGGAACCAGCACCCGATCGACGCCGGGTGCATTGCTGAGTAAGCGCGCGAGGGGTTCCCGGCACTGCACGATGACGTCGGCCGCTCCCCTGTCCTTGAGGCCCGGCGCGAAACGAACGAACTGGATGGCGTCTCCCAACCCCTGTTCGGCGATCAGCAGAATGGTCTTGCCGGTCAGGTCCTGGCCGCTCCATTTCGGGCATCCCAAATTGCCGCCCGGCGGCCTGCCGGCCGGTCCCGCGAACCGATATTCGTAGTCGGGCCAGCCTTGCCGGTAATCACCGCGCAACAGGTGAACGACACCGCGGTTGTATCGTATCTCACCATCGTCCGGGTTGATCGCCAGTGCCCGCTCGTAGGCGTCGAGCGCTTCGGCCAGGCGGCCCAGCTCCTTCAACGCGATGCCCCGGTTGTTCCACCCGGCGGCATGGTTCGGGTCGATAGCGAGGCCGCGTTCCCCGGCGGCCAGCGCCTCCTCGGGCAGGTTTCTATTGAGGCTGGCGGCTGCCAACCCGAACCAGGGAGCGGCATTGTCCGGAGCCATGTCGGCGGCTCGGCGGAACTGGGTGCACGCGACTTCCGCGTCGCCGAGTTCGGCCAGCAGGTTTCCCAGATTGAGGTTCAGGTCCGCGTTCTCCGGATGATTGATCAACGCCTGTTCGAACAATGATCGAGCGGCCTCCGGCCGACCCGTGCTCCTGAGGATCGCCGCCAGGTTATTGAGTGACGGGAGGTGGCTCGGGTCACTCCCAAGAATGGAACGATAGGCCTTTTCGGCAGCCACCAAATCACCGTCCTTGTGCAGTGCGAAGGCCTTATGGAAAACGCTGGTCACGGGATGGCGGTTTCTCGTCGGTTGGCGGGCATGCCGGCGGGACTTCGCCAGCCGGTGATTTTCAGTATAGTCTTTGCGGCGTTAAAACGGGGGAGGAAATCATGACCCACGGCATGGTCACGGCGCCGCAGCCGGAAGCGGTCGAAGCCGGTGCGTTGGTCCTAAGGGACGGCGGAAACGCCGTCGACGCGGCGATTGCTTGTGCCCTGGTGCAGACGGCCGTCGATCCGCAGATGTGCGGTATTGCCGGATTTGGCTCCATGCACCTCTATCTGGCTGGTGCGGGCCGCCATCTGATCCTCGATTTTCACGGCCGCGCGCCGTTAGCCTCGCGACCCGACATGTGGCAGGACCTGATCGAAAGAGAGACGGAGGACGGCTTCGGGTTTATCCTCAAGGGCCAGGTCAACGATCTCGGCTACGGTGCCATCACCACGCCGATGACGTTGAAGGCTTTCGACGAAGCGCTCCGGCGGTTCGGTACCCGATCGCTGGCCGGGCTTCTGGAGCCGGCGATCCGATATGCCGACGAGGGTTTCTTGGTGCGCCCGCACATGTCGTACTTCTGGAATCTGGTCGAGGGCGCCGGGCGCGTCCCGCATATCGAACGCATCCGCCATTTCCCGGAAGCCAGGCGCATTTACCTGGATGAGGATGGGAATATCCGCAGGACCGGCGCCATCCTGAAGAACCCGGACATGGCAAAGACCTACAGGCGCATTGCCGAGGAGGGTATCAGCACCTTCTATGAGGGCGCCATCGCAGGGGCCATGATCGCCGACATGGAGGCCAACGGAGGGCTGTTGTCGCACGACGATCTCAAGGGCGTTTCGGCCGACGAGACGGAGCCCCTTTGGGGATCGTACCGAGGCCTGCGGGTCGCCACCAACCGGCCGCCGGGCGGTGGCGTCATGATCCTCGAAATGCTCAATATCCTCGAGCGATTCGACCTTACCGCCATGGGTCACAATTCGCCGGAATACATCGCGACGGTGTCGGAGGCCATGAAGATCGCCACCGTCGACAAGGACCGCCATGTCGGTGATCCGCGCTTCGTCGACGTGCCCCTGGATCGCCTGACGTCGAAGGAATACGCGGCCGCCCATGCGGTCGAGATCGAACGCGGCCGGAAATGCCACGTACCACGCTTCGGCGACGGCGCCGACATCAAGGACACGACGCATGTTTGCGCCGTCGACGAGGCCGGCAATTGCGTCAGCCTGACTCACAGCCTCGGCATGCCGTCCGGCGTCATCACGCCGGGATTGGGCTTTATGTACAACGGCTGCATGTGCGTTTTCGACCCGAGGCCCGGGCGGACTGGCTCCGTCGAGCCCGGCAAGTCGCGGTTCTCCGCCATCTGCCCGACCATCCTGTTCGACGGCGAGCGGCCGGTCCTGATCATCGGTGCACCCGGCGGCACCTACATCACCATGGGCGTTCTCCAGGGTATTCTGAACGCCGTCGATTTCGGCATGAATGCCCAGGAGGCAGTGGCGGCGCCGCGTTTCTGCACGACCAGCGATACCATCGACGTCACCAACCGCGTTCCGCGCTTCGTCGAGGCGGAACTCAAGGCCATGGGCTATCCGGTGCGGCGATCGGCGTTGAGCTACCATTTCGCTGGAGTCCACGCCATCTCGTTCGATAGGGAAGGGCGCTGGACCGGCGGCGCTGACCCCGGTCGCGACGGCATGGCGCTCGGTGTTTGACGCCGGTGCTGAGCGGTCGGTTGCCTGCCCCAGGCTGGCTGTGGTAGGACGCCTCGTCATGCTGACAGTTCGACACCAGACGGACGCCACTGTCCTACGAATTACCGTCCCGGCCTAGGGTCTGGGCCGGGCCTATCTCAATGTTCGTTGGGGAACGGCTGTTCCCCCACTTCCAATCCGTCCGTGGTGCCGTCATGTCTTCAGCAAAACCTGTCCTCCACCTTGTCTGCGGCAAAATAGCCGCTGGGAAATCGACGCTCTGCGAGCAACTGGCGTCGGCGTCCCGGTCAGTATTGATCAGTGAAGACTTCTGGCTGACCAGGGTGTATCCCGGCGAGATATCGACGCTCGAGGATTATGTCCGCTGTTCCGAGCGTTTGAAGAAAGCGATCGGACCGCATGTCGTCGATCTGCTCGGAGCCGGGTTGTCGGTCGTACTCGACTTTCCGGCCAATACGCCCGGGCAACGGCGGTGGATGCGGGACCTGATCGAGGCCGCCGGGGGTATCCCACCGGCTCCACTATCTCGATGTGGCCGACGCCGTCTGCAAATCCCGCCTGCGGGAGAGAAACCGAACCGGCGAGCATGGTTTCACCGTATCGGACGCCGACTTCGACCTGATAGCCCGGCACTTCATCCCACCGTCTCCGGATGAGGGGTTCGACGTGAGTGTTTATGGTGATAAAGCGACCGCGGATTTATCGCCAACGAAATGAACGTGTTCCGCCGGGAAGCCGAGCAACAATAAATTAAGAATGTGAACGCGTGTTAATTTTTCGGTTATTGGAACTATTCTAATCGTTCGAACTCCCGTATTAAATTTGAACTCTTTCTTTGAGGGGGTGTCCGCCATGAATTACGTCAGCCAGGAAGTACCGCTCGAGGAGATTGCCAGTTCCGAATGCGGGAAACTTTATAAGTTTTGGGACGAACTGCGCGGAGAGCGCTTTGCACCCTCTTGGCAGGACTTTGATCTGCCGTCCTTATCCCGCAACATTTCCGCGAACCTGCGCGTCGTCGATGTTCTCGATGACGGGGCCGACTTTTTCTATCGCTACTGGGGAACCGGCATGGTCTCCATGTGTAAGTCTGAAAAGTCGGGAAAACGTTTGTCCGAGATTCCCGGCCCGCGGACGGCCGAACTCTTCGCCGAGTATCGGACCGTATTCAATTCCCGGGAACCTCTCGCCATTATTCATGACGCCCGTTGGGCGGACGAGCTTATCGATCTCATCGCGCCGGCCATACGGCTGCCGCTGTCGTCTGATGGCGAGACGGTCGACAAGGTCCTCACGTTCACCGACCCGCAGGGTTACGAGGAAGAGTGGGGCGCCATGTTCGAGGCCGCCGCCGGTTAGCGGGACGCGCTCCAGGTCGAACGGATCACCCTTCCATCGACAGTTTCATGCCCTCGTGCGAGGCGACGAATCCGAGCGCGTCGTCGGCGAGCAAAGCAATGACGGCGACGAGATCTTCGCGCATCACTTAGCGGTTTTCGTATTCCACCTTTTCGGTCATTGGGACCCGCCAGTGGCAAGACTCGTATGCTGCAGCGTCTAGCCTGCGACCGGCAATTGGTCCAGGGTCGCTGCCCTAGTTCCGTTCCCGGGTCCATGCGTCCAGGCGCTCGGCGACGGCATCGACGACCCCTTGCCAGTCGCCCGGCCGCGCCTGGCGGAAGAGCGTCACGCTCGGATACCAGGGGCAGTCGTCACGCCCGAGGAGCCAGCGCCAATCGGGTAGGTGCGGCAGCATCACCCAACAGGGCCGCGCCAGGGCGCCGGTGAGGTGGGCGATGGCGGTGTCGACCGTGATTACCAGATCGAGAGACATCAGCGTCGCCGCCGTGTCGGCGAGGTCGCGGTCACCGGCGGCACCGTCGGCCAGCATTCCACTCAGTCCGACGCGTTCGATCTCGTCTGTTCCGTTCAATTGCAGGCTGACGAATTCGATGCCCTGACGCTCGAACAGCGGCGCCAGCGTTACCAATGACAGGGACCGCCTGTCGTCGTCGACATGACCGGGGTTCCCGGCCCAGCTGAGGCCGACGCGGCATCCAGCGGCGGCCTTCGGTGTTACGCGGTCTCCGGGCACCGACAGGTAGGGGACCGTGCCGGCAAGTGTGTCGTCACCCGTACCGAGGATTCGGGGCAGACTCATCAACGGGATATGCCAATCGAACACCGGTAGAGCCTCTCCCGGGGTGACCACGCGCTCGATACCGGCGGCCGTACGGGCCAGGGCGGCGGCGCGCGGTTGGCAATGCAGGATCACGGTGGCGCCACGTTCGGCGAGCGGGCGGCAGAAACGGATAAACTGAAGAGTGTCGCCCAGTCCTTGTTCGCCGTAGACCAAAATCCTCTGGCCCTGGATATTCTCACCTTGCCACTCCGGTTGGGAATAATGGGGTTTCGGCGGCGCCCCCGGTGCCGTGAAACGGGTTTCATAGGCCGTCCATCCGCATTCGAAATCGCCGGTCAGCAACAGGGTCTGGGCACGGCCGTTGGCTGCCGGTCCGAGGCCGGGCTCGATGGCCAATGCCCGGTCGTAAGCGGCGACGGCACCGTCGAATTCGTACAGGCAACGCCGCGTATTGCCGAGATTGTTCCAGGCTTGAACCATGTCGAGTGCCGCCTTGACCGCCGCTTGGTAGCAGGCGGCCGCGGCTTCGAATGCCTCAAGGTCGAATAGGCGGTTACCGATATCGTTTTGGAATGGGGCGTTATCGCGGGTCAATTCGGCAGCTTGGCAATACCCGCGATAGGCCTCGGCCCGCGCACCGCTGTCACGTTCCAGATCAGCGAGGTTGGCCCAGGCCTCCGCGTATCGGGGATCAAGCTCGATCGCCCGCTCGAGGCTGGTCCTGGCGGTTTCGTTGTCGCCGGCACGGCGCTGCGATCCGGCCAGGCCATTCCAGGCTTCGGCCGACGCAGGAGCCAGGCGGACGGATTCTTGCCCGGCCGTGATGGCGCCTTCGATATCACCGACGCCGCGCAATGCGACGCCCAAGTAACACCAGACTTCCGCTCGGTCCGGGTGGCGTTCGAGGATCGCCCGGTAGCGTTCAATAGCGTTGTCGAACCGGCCACCGCGATGATCGATCAAGGCATCATTCAAGGCGCGATCCAGGTCGAACGGGTTTTCGTGCATTGTCACGAAACGGTCACCCTGCGCTCGCCGGTCCGGCTATGGTCATTCCCGCATCGGGTTTGATGGTATGGTCCGGTCCCGCGAGGCGCGGGCAGAGCCGGGGATCCGTATACCGCTTTGGGGAATGGCGAAACACGAGGGGGAAAGTTGCCATGGGCATCTTAAACATGCTGGTCGAGTACCATAAGAAAAACAAGATCCGTTCCCAGAATTTCGAATTGTTCAAGGCCTGTATCGCCGCCGGCGCGCTCATCGCCATGGCCGATGACGATATGGTGCGCCGGGAGCAGGCGGCGTTCAACACTATGCTGCGGGCAATCGATAAGCTGAAAATCTATCAGACCACCCACGGCAAGGAGTTGTTCCAGGAGTTCGTCGAGAAGATCCAGAATGATCCCGATGGCGGCCGCACCGAAGCCATGGAGACGATTGCAGCCGTCAAAGAAAACTCCGATTGGGCGATGACGCTGCTGATGATATCGGCAACGATGATGGAGGCCGACGGCGAAATCCACGAGAACGAGCTCGAGATCATCGGCCAGATCGGTGACATGCTGGGGATCGATTCGAGCACGGTCGAAGCCTTGAAGATCGACATCAAGGACGAGATTTTCCGCGTCTGACCGGCCGCGGGCCGGCGCCTCAGGGGCGCGGCCGAACCATCGTGAATACACTCTCCACAGACGTGTAGTCCTGATAGCCCATGCGCGCCACCGGGCGCACCCTTTCGATGTCGATGAGGCCGTCCTTGAGGAAGGCGTCGCGGATGTGTGCGCCGACGACGCGACCGGTAACGATGGCATTGGTCCCGCCGTGGCGGTCTGGCGGCAATTCCAGGGTCTTGTAATACTTGCATTCGAGATGGATGGGGGCGGCCTTGACCCGGGGCGGGGCAACCAGATGGGAGGGTTCGGTCTCGAGGCCTGCCAAATCGAACTCATCGACATCCGGTGCCGCCGGAGCGCTCGACGCGTTCATCGGTTCACGCAATTCCCAGGTCACCATGTTGCAGACGAACTCCCCGGTTGCTTCCGCGTTGGCCCTTGAATCCTTGAGGCCGCTCGGTTGCCGGCCGCCGGCGGCAAACATGACCATCGGCGGGTCGCCGGAAACCCCGTTGAAGAAACTGTAAGGCGCCAGATTAACGATACCATCGGGACTGACACTCGATATCCAGCCGATGGGACGGGGAACGACGCAGCTCTTGAAGGGATCGTGGGGCAGTCCATGCGGTTCGTCTGTATTCCAGAACATCGTTACTCCTCGAAATCTCGGTCGTTCAGCCGCCCGTTGCGGTTCCGGTCTGTCATGTCACCTTCAGGAAAATAGGGAATCGTTGGGCTGGCGGGAACCCAGAAACGTGTCCGGTCGATGTAAAACGGCTTGCGGTCTGCGCGCGAACACAGTTTCATTGAGGAAAGAGGAAACCGGGGGGTAGAAAATGCTACATAACTTTTTCGATCTCATGGAAGCCTATGCGCGCGCCGACGACGATGAGAGCCGCGCCACCATCGATGCAGAGGTCTGGGAAACCTATGGAGTTGAGAAGGCCGTATTTATCCTCGATATGTCGGGGTTCTCCCGGCTGACGGAAAAACGCGGCATCGTTCACTACCTTTCGATGGTCCGCCACATGCAGTTAGTGACGAAACCGATCGTCGAACGCTACGGCGGAGGAATCGTCAAGTTTGAGGCCGACAACGGGTTTGCCTGGTTCGAAGAGGTGTCGAAGGCCATTCAAGCGGCCGTATCCATCAACATCGCCTTCGACGCCATGAACCTGATGACCCAGGACGACCTCAACATCTACACGGCAATCGGCATCGATTATGGCCGTTTCCTTTTGGTCGATGACCGTGACTTCTTCGGCGCGCCGGTCAATACGGCGAGCAAGTTGGGCGAGGATATCGCCGGCGCCGGCGAGATCCTGGTCACCGCCAATGCCATGCCGCTCGTGCCGGAAAACGCCGGATTCAAAACCGAATCCGAGACTTACGAGATTTCAGGCGTTACCATCGAGGCTCGGCGTATCCTCTACTGATACGGTTGGATAAAAAAACTGGAACGAGTCCAACCGCGGTTGGAAACGGTTTCCAAATTCGGGAGCTGCGGAATGGCAGACATCACCACATCGCCCCTGTTCATCCTGGCGACGGCCCTCGCCTACGTCATCAACGCCGACAACGAAACCACCTTCGAGGAAAAGGCGAAGCTGATCACCGCTTTCGGCAAACACGTCAGCCGCGGCGAAATGACCAACGAAGAACTGCACGCGGTCATGGACGACGCCTTCGAATATGCCAGCCGGACCGAACTGGACCGGCTCCTCCACAACGTGACACCCAACCTGTCGCCGGGCCAAAAGGTCGCTATCTTCATCAACATCTACGATACCATGCTGGTCGACGGTGTCGTCATGGCCGGCGAGAAGGCGATCATCAACAAGTTCATCGGGGCCTTCGAGATCAGCCGCGATACGGTCCGTTCCATCCGTGAAGTCCTGATGATGAAAAACGACACGGCGGTCTTCACCGACCGCGCCCACCCCTACAACGAACCATCCTACCGCTTCGAGTTGAAGATTTTCGACGCCGGGGTCAGCGACACCTATCACGCACCGCAGTTGACCGACACGCTCCCCGGTATGAAGGAGCGTTGGAAAGAGACCGACAAATCCGACTGAGCGCAGTGGGGCTCGCGGCCGTGCAGTCCGGTCATTTGCTGGCGAAATAATCCCGCAGAAAATTTTTCAGGCGTGGCTGGGGCGTGAATTTGGCGGCGAGCTTGCCGTCCTTGACACGGACCACGTTGGCGAACCCGGTCGTCTCGACCGCCTCACCTTTCATGTCGCCCATGAGTTTGAACTCGAAGTACTGGTTGCCCCTGAGGTTGCCGTCATATCCGGTCACCGCGAAGCCACCCATGGACACGTCGAGGACCTGGTACTCAGGTCCCGAGCGGCCGGCGTCATCGAGGACAGCCAGGGTCTCGCCGTCACACTCGACCCGTTCGTGCTCCCGTTTCGGGCCGTCGCCCCCTTTGTCGTCGCCGCCGGTTATTTTCTTCAGCCAGGACATCCGTTTCTTGCCCCTGTTTCAGTATTCGGCCCCTACTTTGTCATGTTTGGCCGGAGTTTTGTAGGTCTCAAAGTGAAGTTACAAATTCATCGTTCCTTAAGCGCCAGGTTCATCTGCCCGATATAGGGGTCGAGCAGATAGCGCATGACCGTCCGTGTGCCGGTTTGAATACTCGACTGTACCTGCATGCCGGGCGACAACCGGTAACGCAAGGTACCCCGTTCGAAGAGCTCCTTTTCCGGCACGATACGCACCTTGTAGAAGGACGACCCTTCGCGGGTGACGATGGTATCGGGGCTGACATGGACGACCTTACCCGAGAGAGTCCCGTAGCGCGCCGCCTCGCCGGACGCCAGTTGCACCCGCGCCTCTTGGCCGATCCGCACATAACCGATGTCCTGGGGTGGCAGACGGGCCTCGATGAGCAGCCGGTCGTCACCGGGCACGATATCGAGGACCGTCTTGCCGGCCTGCACAACGCCGCCCACGGTCACCACGTAGAGGGTCTTGACGATGCCGTCGACGGGAGCCCGCAAGACCGTACGGCGTAGACTGTCCTCCGACTTGCGGATCCGTTGGGACAGTTCCTTGTGGGTGCGCCTGGCATCGGCCAGTTCCTTTGCCGCTTCCTCGCGGAAGCCGTGTTCAATGGCTTTCAGTTGCGCCCTTGCCGCATTCTGGGCGGCGACGGCGCGCGGCAGCAGGGCCCGGTCCTCCTCGATGCGGCCCTGAAGGGACGATTCCTCCTTGAGGAGGTCGAGATGCGCCATACGGTTGGTCTGGTCGAGCTTGATCAGCTTGTTCGAGATTTTCAGTTGCTCGCGCACCAGGTCGAGGCCGCGCGTGTTGTTGCGCATGCGCGCCTTGACCTCCATGATCTCCCGCTCCTTCTGTACGACCTCTTCGCGTTGGGTGGCGAGTTGGCTTTCGACCCGGTTGCGCCGGGTTCGGAACAACGATTTCGCCTGACGAACCAGATCCGGTTCACTAGCGGCAAGCTCGGTTGGGTAGGAGAGCTCGGCTTTCCCCGACATCTCGGCCTCGAGGCGGCCGATGGAGACCTCCAGCGCGGCGAGGCGGATTTTCAGCTCCTCGACCTCGGCCCCCGATCGGGTCGGTTCCAGTTCGATCAGGGCCTGATTCTTGGTTACCGGATCCCCTTCCTTGACCAGGAATTTCCGTACGATTCCGCCTTCCAGGTGCTGTACCGACTTGACCTGTCCGGCCGGTACGACTTCGCCCATGGCCAGGCTGACGACATCGAGTTCACCGACCGTCGCCCAGGTCAAAAAAACGCCGACCAGCGCCATGCAGCTGGCAAGGAACAGGTGAGTCCCCGCATTGCCACGCTTCTTGCGGGGCTCTTCTTGAGGTTCCGTTTCCTTGGTCGCCTCCGGCACCGGCATCGGTTCTTTCGTCATCCGCCACTCTCCCGTCTTCCACCAACAGGGGCCGAGTCCTTGTCGGCGACGGCCTGGGCCGTAGCCGGCGGCCCGGAGGTCAGGGTCAGGTTGGGCACCGGTTTGACGTTGAGGTCGAGGATCAGCCGGGCGCCGCGAACGATCACCGGGTCGGCGGTGACGACTATGATTGTGCGTCCGGTCTCAGCCAGTTCCTTCATGATGGCGTAGACGGCGGCACAGCCCTCCTGGTCGAGACCCTCGGTCGGTTCGTCGAAGACGGCGAGGCGGCCTTCCGTGGCGATGGCGCGGGCCAGCGCCAGGCGGCGCCGGATGCCGACAGCCAGCGTGCGGCCGTTATCGGTGATCGTTGTTTCCAGCCCGTCAGCGCTTTCGTCAATGAAGGGCCCGAGTCCGGCCTTGCGGAGCACGCGGTTCAGCGCTTCGTCGTCGAGGTCCGGATTGACGGCCTCGAGGTTGGCGCGGATGGTGTCGTTGAGAAAAGTCGGCTCCTGTGGAAGGTACATGATCTGGCGCCGCCACCAGGCCGGTGCCATCTGACGCACCTCGACGCCGTCGCCGAGCAGTTGCCCGCGTGTCGGCTCGACGAGGCCGACCAGAAGCCGGGCCAGCGACGTCTTGCCGGCCCCGTTGCGGCCGCGCACCAGCAGAACCGACCCCGGCTGCAAGGTCAGGCTCAGCGACTCGAAGAGCGGTGCCTGGGCGCCGCCATGGGCGAAGGCGACATCCCGGAACTCGACCGAACCCGTATAGGTCTCGAGTGCCGACCCGCCATCCGCCTCGACCGGCATCAGGACCAGTTGTCGCACCTTTTCGAGGGCCTGTTCGGCCTTGGCCATGGAGTCACTCAACTGGGCCAGCTTGATCATCGGTCCGAGACCGCGGGCGGCCAGGATGTTGGCGCCGATCATGGTGCCGACGTCGAGATCGCCGGCGACGACGAGGACAGCGCCGGTGGCGATGATCGCCACGCCCATTACAGCCTGCAGACTCTGGGTCAGAGTTTGCGCCATGCCCTGACGGCCGCTGACCCGGCGGCGCAGGGTCTGGCTGTGCTCGACGAACGTGCGCCAGGCCCGCATCATCGGTTCATGGCCGCCGAAGGCGCGGATGGTGTCAGCCGCACGGCCCGCCGTTGAGACCAGGCTGTTGCCGAAGCCGGTGACCTGGGTCAACTGTTGGGTGATCGGCTGGGTCAGGCGCTGGTTGACGATGCTGAAGAGAAAAGCGCCGACGATGAAGATCGACGCGATGCCGCCCAATACAGAATTGAGCATGAACAGTGCGGCGACGAAGACCAGCGCGAACGGCACGTCCATAACGACCGCCATGTTGGGCGCGTTGTAGGTGGTCTCGACCGTCGACAGGCCCTGAACGGTCTCGCGGCGCTCGCCCGCCGGGATGCGCTCCAGCGCTTCCATCTTGGCGGTGACCATGACGCCGAAGGCGCCGACGGCACGCTGCTCATCGCGCTCGGCCAGTTCGGTGGCGGCGATCATCAGGCGCGCCTGGCGGAATCCCATCTCGAGAACGATGGCGGCGAGCACACCCGTGGTCAGCGTGATCAGGGTCGCATCGATGCCGTAGGCGACATAACGATTGAGGACCTGAATGACGAAAAGCGGCGACGCCAGCGCCAGGAGATTGGCGAAAAACGACGCGAGCAAGAGCTCCGCCGTGATGACGGGTCGCGCCGCGAATCGCCGGAAAAGCTTCCTCATGGGCGAATCATCTCAGAAGTTGTAATAATTCGCAATGAATCCAGACGCTTAGTTTTTCTTGCGACGCGTCCAGCCAACACCCTTGAGGAACTCGAGAACCGGCGGGCGGACGAGTTCGGCATACCACTGGGCGCCTTCGCGGTTGAAATGGCCGTCAGATAGCCGGAGCGTCCCTTTTCGTTTCGCCCAGGCCCGGCCCGACGGAATCAGTTCCGTCGTATCGATGAAAAAGAACCCGGGTGTCGACTTGGCGAGACGGGTGAGTTCCCGCCGGGCCTGGTCAAACAGTTTCCGTTCGGGCGCCGCCGTGACGTCGCCGAACATTTCGGCCTCAGCCGGCACCCAGACCGTTATCAAGGGCAACCGCGCCTCGCGGGCGATGCCGATTAGGCGTCTCATGTGGGCGGTAGTGACGGCAACCATCAAGTCGATGGACTGACCGTTTCTACTGCTTTCTGGGAGTTGCGCGGTGAACGCCGGCGCCGCATCGATACCGTCTTCTGGCACTTCGGTCGCTCCCCCATGTTCCGGTGCGGCGACCGTCGGCCGGTCGAGGCCGCGTTTCCATTTGAGCGCGCGCTTCAACTGATCTTTGGCCAGCACGAACAGGTGCGAGTTCCGATTGAGCCAGGCGTAGGGTGTGTGGTTGAGCAGCCGGCGTTTCCACGTCGAGAATGGCTGCACGTCGGTGAGCTGGACCTTGCCAGTTCCATCAACAGTGAAATCGGTGACCCGGTAGTCAATGTCGGTGACGACGTTGTCGATGAGATCGTTGTTGTTGATGAAATAAACGACGGCCGCCGGTTCGATAGCCTGGATATGGCGTTTCAGCAGTTTCTTGATGTGCCCCGTCGAATAGCCACCGACTCCGGCATTAAGAAGTTGCACCGATGGATCGGCTTTTTCAGCGGCGTTCTTCAACGAAGCGAAATAGGTGTCGGCGTATTCAAGGCCCCAACCGAAAGTAAAGCTGTCGCCATAGACGAGGACGCGGAGGCGCTCCGCTGACGGGTCGACCTCTTCCTCCATGCGGAAGCCCATAGCGTTGGTGCGTACGCGGTAGGGGCCTTCCTTCGTGTAGACGTCGACGTAATCGGCTTTGGGCGCGATGTAGGTGCCGAGGTCCGGGTCGGGTCGGGCGTAGTCACGGACCAGAGTCTGCGGCAGCGTCATCCGCACACCGACTTCCATGGCAGCGAAGCCCGCGGCGAGGATCGCCGCCAGCAGTATCAGATTGATGAAGAACCGTCCGGCCATGCCGGTTTATGGCACGGGGCGAGGGAAACATTCAATTCCGGGGTGCGTGGGCGGATTGTGGCGAAGAGGTGCCGCATCGGACTCGCCTTTCCCCCCTGCCTCTGCCTATATAGTCCCCATGGACGGACTCCCGCTTTTCTCCCCGCCGAAGCGCCCGGCCGTCGAGGACGGGCGGGATTTCACGCTGGCCTCGCCCTTCGAGCCGGCCGGCGATCAGCCGGACGCCATCGCCGAGCTGACGGCGGGACTCGAAAAGGGTGAACGCGACCAGGTACTCTTGGGCGTCACCGGGTCCGGCAAGACCTTCACCATGGCCCACGTCATCCAGAACCTGAACCGGCCGACCCTAGTGCTGGCCCCCAACAAGACGCTGGCCGCCCAGCTCTACGGCGAGATGAAGGAGTTCTTCCCGGAAAACGCGGTCGAGTACTTCGTGTCGTACTACGACTACTACCAGCCGGAGGCCTATGTGCCGAGGACCGACACCTACATCGAGAAGGACGCGTCCATAAACGAGCAGATCGACCGTATGCGCCACGCGGCGACCCGCGCCCTGCTGGAGCGCTCCGATGTGGTGATCGTCGCCTCGGTCTCCTGCATTTACGGCATCGGCGCCGTCGAAACCTACGCCGAGATGACGGTGAAGCTCAGGAAGGGCATGCTGATCGAGCGCAGCGATTTCCTGAAACGCCTGGTCGAACTGCAATACAAGCGCAACGACGCCGCCTTCTTCCGCGGCGCCTTCCGGGTCCGGGGCGACGTCGTCGAGGTCTTTCCGTCGCATCTGGAGGACCGGGCCTGGCGTTTTTCGTTGTTCGGCGATGAGTTGGAAGCGATCTGGGAGATCGACCCGCTGACCGGCGAGAAGGTCGGCGCCATCGAAGAGGTCATCGTCTATCCCAATTCCCACTACGTGACGCCGCGCCCGACGCTGCTGCAGGCGATCCCGCAGATCCGTGCCGAACTCAAGGAACGGCTTGAATACCTTCGCGACAACGAAAAACTCCTGGAGGCACAGCGCCTCGAGGAGCGCACGACCTTTGACTTGGAAATGCTCGAGACCACCGGTTTCTGCTCCGGCATCGAGAACTACTCGCGCTACCTGACCGGCCGCAACCCTGGCGAACCGCCGCCGACGCTGTTCGAATACCTGCCGGAGAATGCATTGATCATGGTCGACGAGAGCCATGTCACGGTGCCGCAGCTGGGCGGCATGTTCCGCGGTGACTACAACCGCAAATCGACTCTCTCCGAATTCGGCTTCCGCCTGCCCAGTTGTGTCGACAACCGGCCCCTCAAATTCGAGGAATGGGAGAGCATGCGCCCGGACACGGTCTTCGTCTCGGCGACGCCGGGGCCTTGGGAAATGGAACGCACCGGCGGCGTCTTCACCGAGCAGGTCGTGCGTCCGACCGGCCTCATCGATCCCGAATGCATCGTCCGGCCCGTCGAAACCCAGGTCGACGATCTCTTAGGCGAGGTCCGCGAAATGGCCGCCAAGGGCCTGCGCACCCTGGTGACGACGTTGACCAAACGCATGGCTGAGGACCTTACCGAATACATGCACGAACACGGGGTGCGGGTGCGCTACATGCACTCGGACATCGATACCCTGGAACGCATCGAGATCATCCGGGACTTAAGGCTTGGCGCCTTCGATGTCCTGGTCGGCATCAACCTGTTGCGGGAAGGCCTGGACATCCCCGAATGCGGCCTCGTCGCCATCCTCGATGCCGACAAGGAAGGGTTCCTGCGCTCGAAGACGTCCTTGGTGCAGACCATCGGCCGAGCGGCGCGCAATGTCGACGGCCGCGTCGTCCTCTACGCCGATCACATGACTGATAGTCTCGAGTACGCCATTGGCGAGACCAACCGCCGGCGCGAGAAACAGCGGGCCTACAACGAGACGAACGGCATCACGCCGGAGAGCGTCAAGAAGGGCATCTCGGAGATCATCGACAGCATCTACGAACAGGACTACGTCACCGTCGACACCGGTGCTACCGGCGAGACGCAGCTGGTCGGCCACAACATCGCCGCCGTCATCGACGACCTCACCGAGAAGATGAAGGCCGCCGCCGCCGACCTGGAGTTCGAGGAGGCGGCCCGGCTCAGGGACGAGATCCGCCGCCTCGAGGCCACCGAACTCGGCCTCGACAAGCCCGGGGTGTCGCGCAAGGCCGCCTGGCAGCCCAAGGGCAAAAAGAAGAAGAAGCAGCGCCGGGGGTTGTGAGAAGCCTGTCGTGCACCCCGGCACCTGATCTCTTTACGGCCCGAAATTGACGATCTTGAACATGATCGAGGCGTACATGAATGCCGCCACCGCCACCAGGATCAGGGCGGCGATCATCGGGCGGAAGCGGCGTTTATCCATGGTCGGCATGCCCCCTAGTCCTTGTTGTAGTCGTAGGGAGTCCACTCGGTGTCGACCTCGACCGGGCTCGGGAAGTTGCCCGGCCCCGGCGGGCTCGGCGCGTGGGTCCATTCGAGGGATTTGGCGTTCCACGGGTTTTGGCCAACAATCGGTCCGCGGATTGCCGAGTTGATCCAGCCGATGACCATGAGAACGATGCCGGCGGCGATGATGAAGGCGCCGGCGGTGGCCATCTGGTGCCAGGGTTCGAACTCGGGGAACATCTCGTAGTCCCAGTACCGCCGCGGCATGCCCTCGGTGCCGATGAAGAACAACGGCCAGAAAGTGACCTGGGTGCCGATCAGCGCCAGGGCGCCGGCGGCGTTGGCCAGTTTGCCGTCGGCCGAGCGCCCGGTCATCTTCGGGAACCAGTGATAGACAGCGGCGAACACGGCGAAGGTGGCGAACAGCCCCATGATGAAGTGGAAATGCGCGTGCACGAAGGAGGTTTCCGACAGATGCACGGTCATCGACGTGATCGCCAAGGGGATACCTGTCAGTCCGCCCAATAGCACCAGGATCATGTTGGCGAAGACGTACTTCATGGCAACGCTGTAGGTAATCGCACCCTTGTAGAGCGTCCCCCATAGCGAGATCACCATCAGTCCGACCGGCACCGAGATCATCAGGGTCGTCACCATCTGGCCGATGCGGATCCAATTTGGCATGCCGGCGATGTAGAGGTGGTGCACCCAAACCTCGCCGGTGATGACCAGGATGCCGACGATGCCGCCGTAGACGGCGGCCTTGTAGTTGAAGATTCGGTTCTTGGCCATGGTGGCGACGATCTCGTACATGATGCCCATGGCCGGCAGGAAGATGACGTAGACGGCCGGGTGCGAGTAGAACCAGAACAGGTTCTGATACAGAAGCACATCACCGCCGGCGTCCGGGTTGAAGAAGTTGGTGCCCGCGTACTTGTCGAACAGCAACAGGGTTACCGCGGCGGCCAGTACCGGCACGAAGATCAGCTGGATGATGAAAGCGCCGAAGATGGTCCAGACGAACATATTCATCTGGTTCCAGCCCATGCCCGGGGCGCGCATGTAGGCGATGGTGACCAGGAAGTTGACGGCGCCCAGGATCGACGAGAAGCCGATCAGGTGCACGGTGAACACGTAGAAGGCGGTGTTGCCCTGGGTGGTCAGCGCGTAGGGCGGATAGCCGGTCCACATGATGTCCGGTTTGTCGGGTATGACGAAGGTGAGGAGCGCCACCACGATGCCCATCCAGAAGAGCCAGACGCTGAGCGCGTTGACCCGGGGGAAGGCCACGTCTGGCGCGCCGATCATCAGCGGCACCAGATAGTTGGCGGCGAAACCGGTCAGGCCAGGAATGAGAAAGGCCAGGATCATCGCGGCGCCGTGGAAATAGAGTGCCACGTTGTAGGCGTCGCCGGTCGCCATATCGAAGGCGAAGTCGCCGACGAAATAGTTGATCAGCCCGGACTCGCCGATGCCGCCCTGCTCGATGCGGATGCCGAGCGCCATCAGGCCGGCGACCAGGAAGGCGGCGATCGAGCCGATCAGGTAAAGAATGCCGATGCGCTTGTGATCGGTGGTGAAGATCCATTCGGAAAGCTTGAATCCGGTTTGCGCCGGTACGGCGTCGGTGGCTGCTGTTGTCATGACCGTTTCCCCTCTCCTCAGCGCGTTTCAGGCGTCGCCGCCAGACCGGCGGTCTGGTTCTGCTCGGCCAGCGTGGCTTCCTGTTTCTTTTGGGCGATCCAGGCGTCGTATTCGTCGCGCGGCACCGAGACGACCCGGTTGTACATCTGGGCATGAGCGGTGCCGCAGAACTCGACGCAGACGACCTGCGAGACCTTCGGTTCCTTGGCTATGAACCAGAGATAGGTGATGCGCCCGGGCATCATGTCCTCCTTGAGGCGGTAGTCCGTGAGGCCGAAGGAATGGATGACGTCGGTCGAGGTCATCCTGAGCACCACGGGCTGGCCGACGGGAATGACCATGTCGCCGTCCATGACTTTCTCCGAGAAGATATCTTCGTCCTCGTCGCGCTCCGTTGAATTGATCTCGATGCCTTCCGGGTACTCGTAGGTGAAGTTCCACTGAGCGCCGGTGACCTTGATCTCCATGGCGTTCTCGGGAACCGTGCGTTGGATGTTCCACAAGGACCAGCCCTTGGCCGAGAGCAGGAAATCGTCGGCCAGGAAGATGGCGGCCGGCACCAGGGACCAGCCGAGGGCCTGTCCGAGGGTCAGTTTTTTGGCCGTGCCGACCTCGTCAGGGCTCTTCGCCCGGTACTTGATCAGCATGTAGATGGCGGCGATGCCGAAGACGATGCCGATGATCCAGAGATCGATCAAAACCTCGGTCCAGGTGTGGTTCCAGGCGTCGGTCGGGTTCGGGTTTTCCCCTTCGTGACCGGCGAACGCCGGGGCGCTCAACAGGACGCCTGTAATCCAGGCGAGTCCGAGCTTAGGCGATAGGCGCATTTTCCATCTCCCCCATCGGTTTCCGCCTTCTTCGCTTGAAGACGGTTATGGAAACGAGAAGCGTCGTCAGTCCGATCAGCAGGGCGCCGACACCGACGAACACCGGAATGCTGAGGGTGTATTTCCCCTCCTGATAATTGTAGCTGTAACAAAGGCTTACGGCGAAATTGATGATTTCCTGCGGGCGGAACTGTCCCTGCTTGGAGTCGAACACGGCGAGCTCGATGTCGTCCTCGTCGACCGCCGGCGGATAGAGGATGCGGATCAGCCGTCCCTCCGGCGACAGGAACAGGAAGGCGCCGGGGTGCAGAAAGAGTTTGTCCTCCGGCGACCAGAAGAACTTGAAGCCGATCTTCGCCGTCTGCTCTTTCAGGTCTTCTACGCTTTCGAAGGTGGCGAACGTCCAGTGGTCCGCATATTCGCCGTCGACGGCGAGGCTGCGCTTGAAGGCGCCGGCCGTCTTCAAATCGTCGTGGCGGTCGAAGGACAGGGTCAGGATGCGGAAGTCCTCACCGGGTCGGACACGCTTGACGTCGTCAAGCAACCGCGCGAGTTCGGCATTGATAACCGAGCAGCTGCCGTCGCAGGTGTAGTAGGCGAGGACCAACACAAGCGGCTGGCCCAGGAGATCGGATAACGGGAACACTTCGCCCTTTTCGCCGACGAGCCGGGTGCCGCCGTCAAGCCGCGCGCCCAGGAACTTGTCCTCGTCGATGCGCATGATTTCCGGGTCGAGATCGGATTCGGGCTTCTTGAAATACTGGGCCTCGGCCGTCGCCGCCCACAGGAGGCCGGCAAGCATGAGGCCGCTGATCACGATCCGCGCGCCCATGGCGGCGACCCTGCTACACCACCATCTCCCCGATCACCACAGGTACACCTGCGAGGCAACGAAGAACCAGACGACGTCGACGAAATGCCAGTAGATACCGGCGCTCTTGACGAACATGTAGTGGACCGGGCCGCGGATCACCGAATAGAGCATGACCAGGAAGACGAGGACACCGATCAGCACGTGGGCGGCATGGAAGCCGGTGAGCGAATAGAAAGCCGTTGAGAACTGGTTGGTGCCGGGGACGAATTCCTGCTCGAACAGGTGCGCGTATTCGTAGGCCGTACAGCCGAAGAACAAAAGCCCGAGGGCGATGGAAACGACCAGCCATAATTTGAAGCCGCCCTTGTCGCCGGCTTCGAACTTCTGCTCGCCCATGTGGTAGGTGACGCTCGAGGCGACCAGGATCACGGTCATGACGCCGGGCAGTCCGAGGCCGATCTCCGGCGTGCCTGCCGGCGGCCAGGGATCGCCGGCGGCACCGGTGGCGATGCGCATGCTCCAGTAGCTGGCGAACAGCGATAGGAAGATGAGGATTTCCGACACGATGAAAATACCGATTCCGAGGTCGGCGATGTTGGAAATCGCCATCTTCTGGGTGGCGCCCTCGTAGATCCACTTGGATACACCGGCCAGGACCAAGGGCGTGCCGGCACCTGCAAAGAGGATCGCCAGGATCGGCGCCTCGTAGACGAAGTAGGCGGTGAACGCCATCGGCACCAGCAGGGTGACCCCAACCGAGATAACCAACGGCGCCCAACTGACTTCCCAATGGTGTTCGTGAACCGTATCCGTACCGGTGGACATATGACTGCGCTCCTCCTCTTGGCACCGCGGCCGGCTGTTGTGGTTATTCCGGCATTCACGGCGGCAAAGCCTAACCTGGATCAAAAAATAACCACAATTAGATTAGGGACACAATATTCACTTATAAAAATTATGGATATTGTGAAATCGGATCGGAGGCTCATGGGGTGGCTGGGGGATAGGCAGTCCCTCATCTTGAAAAATACATACAATTTACATAAAATGAATATGTGTGCATGGTTCACTCCCGACCGTGCGTCATCTTCGGTTGTACGACCTGATTCGTTGTCGATTTAGAGACGGGAAGCATGACATGAAGAAACTCAAAATGATCCTGGCGGCGATTGCCGTCGCTGGTGTGACGGCGCTGCCGTTCGCCTCGGCCGAGGCGTTCTTCTGGCCGTTCGGCGGCTGGGGCGGTCCATGGGGCGGCTACCCGGGATGGGGCGGTTACCCCGGCTGGGGCGGTTACCCCGGTTATTGGGGCGGACCCTATGGCGGGTATCCTGGCTATTGGGGTGGTTATCCTTACGGCGGCTACCCCGGCTACTGGGGCGGTTACCCCTACGGTGGCTACGCGCACCCCTACGCCTATCCCTACGCGGCGCCTGTCGCGCCTCAAACGAAACCCGCGGAATAAGCGGGCGTTCAACCGGGAGCGGGAGGGGCTTGGCCCCTCCCAACCGGTTCACCGATCAGACACTTACATGTGGATGCTGGGCCGTCAGCGTACCCTGAGCGTTTCCGGGTATTTGAACTCGCCGCACCAGTGATCCATGCCGACCGCGATCGGTTCCGGATAGCGCCGGCACTGTGCCGCTTCGCAATAGGCGCAATTGAGGCAGATCCTGCGAGCCACATTGCGGGCCACCGTGTTGCTGATCTGAAATTGGCGCATCAGGAACTTCTGGCCCGCCTCACGTTCCGCACCGTTGGGGAAGTCAATGACGAGACCGCGGGCACCATCATAGTAGACGGGGTAGGTTGGCCATTGCCGCTTGATCGGCTGTACGAGATCGCTCATGCCCCCCGCTTCGCATTCGAGGCGGTAGATATTTTCAACCATTGACGGTTGCCTTTTCCTGAACCGTTTCGATTTGAATGTACGCGGTCCCGTAGCCGCGTGTAGGACATATGTATTGCCCCAGTCAGAGTCAATAAACGCCGTCTGTCATCCCTGTGAACGGCCGTTACGGCCCGCACCAAAGCTCAAAACTCCTGTGACGCTACGGAAACCAAGGCGGTGCGCCCTTCCCAACACCTTCGCGCTTTGCTATCGAAGAGTGGAAACCTGGAGGAGAACGACGATGGTCGAACCCTTGATCCGGGAAAAATTCGACGCCCCCATCGAACGGTCCACCGTTGCCGCCGACTGGCGCGCGCGTGGTTATTCCTGCGACTTGTTCGTCGATCCGCCGGGGCGTCGCTGGGAGGATTTCGCGCACGGCTGCAACGAACTGGTCACGGTCGTGGAGGGACGTCTCGAAATGGAGGTCGCCGGCGAGGTCATGACCATGGGGCCGGGCGACGAGGTGTTCATCCCCAAGGGCGCCGTCCATTCCGTGCGCAACATTCATTCCGGCACGACACGCTGGCTTTTCGGCTACGACTGAGTGCACCTCGCGACGGCTCAGAAGTTCGAGATCGTATCGCTCCGTGATTGCGGGTCCGGCGGGTTGATAACCCAGTCAGCGACGTCGGCGATCAAAAGGCCGGAGGCGAGCACCATCAGCGCGATGATGGCGCGCAGCGGTTTCCGCCGCCGCTTGATTACCGGCGCGGCTCGCGTGTTGTCGAGGATTTCCTGGGCCGGCGGGAAGTGCTCACGTCGCCGGTTGGTGACGTAGTTCTCCTCGATCTTCTGGAAACCGCTGTCGATGCTGAAGTAGGCGTGAAAAAGGGGGATGGCCGTGCCGATCAAATAAAGGGTCGCCGCCGCCAGGCCGCCCCAAGGGATGCGCTCGGCGCCGACCACGTAACCGGCATATCCGGTGGCGACAATGATGCCTAGGGCATTAACGGCGATATGCCACGGCATGGCGGAAGCCTCATTGGTCCAATAATGGGAGAGAGTATCGCGGCGGGGTGGGTCCGGCAAATGTTGGAATCGGCGGAAAACACGACGGTATTGGCCGGCTATGGGCACGAGATGACCAGGATCGCTTAGACCGATTGGTGGATGTCCAGCTAACAACTTGGCTCCCATTGACGCGGCGGGTTCCGATTGTGCCGGTCATGGGGATTCGACGGCGTCTTAGAACGAGGGTTTCGGGTCAAACCAGTGTCAGACCGGTTCGTCGGCATTTGTGGAGTGGAACCGGTAAATACATGCCAGGATCGCCACATACGCGAACATGACCACCGCCACCCAAATCCGCAGGAAACTCAATTCGTAAAGCCCGGCTATGCTGAAACCCAGGAGTCCGGAGAAAACGGCAGTTCCATAGAAGCGGACGTATTCGTTCGCCGATTTCCGCACCATCCAACCGAGATGCAGGGCCGTTGCCAATACGCCCAGGAGGGCGAACAAGCCGAAAATTCCCTGCGCCGCCAGCGTTTCAAGATAGAGGTTATGGGCCCATGGCGAATGAAGGTCCGCGGGCCAGGGCACCACCCGATCGTTCAGGATGGGCCAGTCCGGGATCTGAAGATCACGAAGGTATGAATTCACGAGCAGGCCATAGGAATGAGGGCCGTGGCCGAGCCACGGCGCGTCCAGAAACATCGACCAGGCCGCCAGCCAGAGGGAAAACCGCGGCTCCGCAAAATCCCCGAATTTTCCGAGCAGCGGAAACCCGAGCAAGCCATCGACCAAGAGCCCCAATCCAACAATTGCCGCCGCACCCATCGCGGCGAACCGCGGCCGGAAGAACCAGGCGCATACGCCTAGGGAAATCACCATGGTGAGCACCCCGGTCCGGCTCTGGGACAAGCAGATGGCGATGACGCTCGCCGCGATCGCCAGGAGAGCCGTCGCTTTCACCAGGTAATTCCGTTCACAGCGGAAGAGGGCCAGGGAAATCGGGGCGGCCACGGCAAGGAAGACCATGTCGTTGGGAACGACAAGGAAGGGGCTCTCCAGATCGGCAATCCATCCCGTCGGGGTCCCGTCAGGGTTGGCCAGGACCTGCAAGACGAGTGGCATCGACAAGAGGATCGAGACGAGGCAGAAACTGAACGCCATCATTCGCACGTGAAACAGGTTGGAAAACTGTCCGGCCACCAGGAAATACAGCAGGCCGGCTGGGACCAGGGAGGCGCTCAAGACAAGGCTTCGATCAAGGTTGATCGAAACCAATGTCGACAGTCCGAAGGAAACGACAAACACCAGCACGGATACCAGGCCGGCCGGCCTGACGGGGGGCGCCTTGCGGAACTCTAGGGCCAGGGACAGTCCGGCGAACAGGATGAGGGCAATAAACGGGATCGTTGTATCGGATTGGATGGCGAAGCCGAGGATAAAGGCGCTGGTCCCGATTGCGGCATAGAGGAGGTTGCGGCCCGCTCGTATGATCGAAGTCACCATCATCTGCTAGACGCTCGGGTCGTCTCCCTAGGGGACGGCATGGTCCCGATTTCCCCGATTTCCGCCCGTGTGTTATAAATGCCAGGACACCCTAAGCGGGAACGGAGAGGCTTAGGCCAGGGAGAATATATCACCGTAGTCAGACGAGGGGGGGGGAATCATGGTCAAGTGGCGCTTCGCGAATGTTGCCATAATCGGTTCACTGATTGTCGGGTCCGGCTTTCTGGTTGTTATGTCGCCGGGCTGGCAGGCGGTCCTCGCCCAGGCCGGGTACTACAGGTACGGCGCGGCGACAACCATGTGGCTGGTCGGCGGCCAGTGGAAGAACAGCGCAGGATTTATCCATGTGTTCGGAGCAAGCAGGGTACTTGGGGCGACTGCTGAAGCTTATTGCGGTGGCTCGGGAGGATATAGTTCCAATGTTCGGCCCGGACCCTACCTGGATCTTCGTTGCGCCGACGCAAGTTATCCGTCGAAGGCGACGACCATGTGGTTGGTCAACGGCCGGTGGGTGAACGGTGCAGGGACCTACGGCCCCGACTACTCGTCGTCCGCGGTCCTCGACTCCGTCGCGGAGACGTACTGCATGAGCCACGGTCAACAGGTCAACACGAAAACGTTCCGGCAGGGTCCCTACCTGGACATTCTCTGCGGACCGTGATTTCGAGGGGCCGCGGAACGGCGGGTTTCTAACGAACGCTGTGCCTCGACGAGACGCGGCACCAAATCTCAGCGCCGATTTTCAGCGCGCCAACAGGACCGTCCGCCAACCCTTCAGCGTCGCTTGGCGGACCAGGTGCATGCCGTGGATGCGGTGGGCGCCGACGACGCGGTTGGCGTCGCGTTCGAGAAAGCCGGAAAGCACTGCCAGGCCGCCCGGTTTCAGGTGGCGCAACACGTCGCCGGCCATGGCGACCAGCGGCAGGGTCAGGATATTGGCCAGGATCAGGTCGTAGGGCGCGCCCTGGCGCACGACGGGCGATGCGTATCCGGTCCCGCAAACCGCCTTCACCCGTGCGCCGACACCGTTGTTCAGGGCGTTGAGCCGGGTCACGCGGGCCGACTCGTCGTCGATGTCGCTGGCCGTGACCCCGGCTCGCGGCCAGGTTTTGGCGGCGGCGACCGACAACACGCCCGAGCCGCAACCGATGTCGAGGATCCGCGAAAACCGGTGGTGGCGGGCGAGGCGGTCGAGGAAGCGCAGACAGGTTTCGGTCGTCGCATGTTCACCGGAACCGAAGGCCGTGCCGGCATCCAGTTCGATGGTCAGGGCGTCGGCCGGTACGGTCCCGTCGAAGTGCGATCCATGCAGGAAATAGCGGCCGATCCGGAGCGGCGGGAACTGGGCCAGGTTTTCGGCCAGCCAGTCCCGCGGCGGTACCAAGTCGATCTTCGGTTTCGGCGGCTCGACACCGACCTTGCGGGCCGTTGCCGCCAATCCGATGGTGATCGCCCGTTCGTCCGGTTCGGCGTCGGCGAAGCCTTCCACGGTCCAGTCGACGCCGTCCTCGTTTTCAAAGGAACTGACCGCCGCCGACACGGTCTCGAGATAATCCTCGAAGGCCTCGCGGGCCGCTTCAGGCGCGCGGAATCCGATGCGCCAGAGAAAAGTCGCGGTCGTCATGGTTCAGACTGTTTCCACGAAACTGTCCATGACCTTCTTCGTGCCGGCCTTTTCGAAGTCGATTTCGAGTTTGTTGCCGTCGATCGAAACGATGCGCCCGTAGCCGAACTTCTGATGAAAGATGCGCTCGCCCAATTCGAAGGCGCGGGCCGGGCCATCCCGTTCGCCGACCCGCCAGTCGCTGTCCTCGATCAGTGGTGTCGGCCGGCGGGGGGTGCGGCGCCGGGACTGGAAACCCGCCTCTCCGAAGCCGGACCCGAAGGCGTTGCGGAATCCGTCATCGAAGCCGTCGCCGAAGCCCCCGCGCGCGGCGCCGAGGCCGGTCTCCGCATCGATGACCACGTTGTCTTCGGGGATCTCCTCGATGAACCGAGACGGATAGGCGCTCTGCCACTGGCCGTAGACCCGACGGTTGGCGGCATGCAGGATGGCGGCGCGTTGGCGGGCGCGGGTCAGGCCGACGTAAGCGAGGCGGCGCTCCTCCTCGAGCGCGCTCAAGCCGCCTTCGTCCAAGGCCCGCTGGTGCGGGAACAGGCCTTCTTCCCAGCCCGGCAGGAAGACGGTGTCGAACTCCAGGCCTTTGGCGCCGTGCAGCGTCATCAGGGTCATCTTGTCGTCCGACGTGTTTTCCTCGTTCTCCATGACGAGACTGACATGCTCGAGGAAGCCGCCCAGGTTCTCGAATTCCTCGAGGGCGACGATCATCTCCTTCAGGTTGTCGAGCCGGCCCGGTGCTTCCGGCGCCTTGCTCTCGCGCCACATGGCCGTGTAGCCCGATTCGTCCAACACCACGCCGGCCAATTCCGGGTGGGGGACCACGTCGAGCATCTGCCGCCAACGGGCGAAATCGTCCATCAGGGCCCGGAGTGTGTTTCTCACCTTCGGTCTAAGCTCGTCGGTCTCGCAGAGTCGTATTACCGCCTGGGTCAGGGGCAGGGTTTCGGCCCGGGCGAATTGGTGGATGGTCCGCATGGCTGCCTGGCCGATGCCGCGCTTCGGCAGGTTGACGATGCGTTCGAAGGCGAGGTCGTCGTCCGGTTGCTGGACGACGCGTAGGTATGCGATGGCGTCGCGGATTTCCTGGCGCTCGTAGAAACGCGGACCACCGATGACGCGGTAAGGGATGCCGAGCGTGATCAGCCGCTCCTCGAACTCGCGGGCCTGAAAGCTGGCGCGCACGAGCACCGCCATGCCGTTGAGCGGCTGGCCTTTGGCGTGCAGGGCTTCGACTGCGTCGCCGACGGCGCGGGCCTCCTGTTCGCCATCCCAGACACTGCGGATGGTGATCGGTTCACCCTCGTTGACGTCGGTCCACAGCGTCTTGCCGAGGCGCCCGTCGTTATGGGCGATCAGGCCGGAGGCGGCGGCCAGGATGTGCGGGGTCGAGCGGTAGTTGCGCTCGAGGCGGACGACCTCGGCGCCCGGGAAATCCTCCTCGAAGCGTAGGATGTTGCCGACCTCGGCTCCGCGCCAGGAATAGATCGATTGGTCGTCGTCGCCGACGCAGCAGATGTTGCGGTGCGCCTGGGCCAAGAGCCGGAGCCACAGGTATTGCGCGACGTTGGTGTCCTGGTACTCGTCGACCAGGATGTAGCGGAACTGGTTCTGGTAGCGCGCCAGGATCTCCGGTTCGTCCTGGAAAAGTTGCAGGCAGAGCAGCAGGAGATCGCCGAAATCGGCGGCGTTGAGGATTTTCAGCCTCTCCTGGTATTCGGCGTAGAGCGACAGGATGCGCCCATCGGCGATGTCGCCGCCTTCGCCCGGCGTCATCCTGTCCGGCGTCAGGCCGCGGTCCTTCCAGCGCTGGATGGTGGATGCAATGACCCGGGCCGGCCAGCGCTTGTCGTCAAGCTCGTGGACCTCAACCAGCTGTTTGATCAGGCGGACCTGGTCATCGGTATCGAGGATCGAGAAGTTGGGCTTCAGGCCGGCTGCCTCGGCGTGCGCCCTCAGGATCCGCGCGCCGATGGCGTGGAAAGTGCCGACCCACCAGCCTTCGACCGGCGCGTTGAGGAGTACCGCCACGCGTTCCTTCATCTCGCGCGCCGCCTTGTTGGTGAAGGTCACGGCCATCACTTGCCAGGGCCGGGCGCGGCCCTCGATCAGGATATGGGCAAGCCGCGTCGTCAGGACGCGGGTCTTGCCGGTGCCGGCGCCGGCCAATACCAGAATCGGACCGTCGATGGTTTCGACCGCCTTTAACTGTGTCTCGTTGAGGTTAGCGAGGTAGGCGCGGGGGCGGGGAGCGGGCGGACGCGCGGGCGCCGGCGGGTCGGAGAGATCGAAGGGGTTTTCCATAGGCGATATATAGCACGCGGCGGACGGGCGGCCATCCCGGATCGAGCCGGAAACGGTTGGCAGCGTGCCGATTTCGGCGCATGATTTGTCACAACAACAAGCCGAGGGACAACAGGGGGGCGGCCGACATGGCCGGTTACGACGGCGATCCGCTCAGCCATATCGAACTGCTGGCGTCGGTTCCCAAGCCGGAGAGAATGGCGCTGGCCAAGCAGTGCCAGTGGCGGGATTACGCAGCCAAACAAACCGTTTTCGACAAGCAGAGCGAAAACACGGACGTCATGTTCGTCGTTTCCGGGCGACTCAACGTCACCGGCTATTCGCTCGCCGGCAAGGAGATTTCCTTCGCCGAGATCGGTGAGGGCGATTTTTTCGGCGAAGTCTCCGCCGTCGACGGAGAATCGCGCTCGGCCAGCGTTACCGCCATTTCCGATTGCCGCTTGGCGTCACTGACGGCCCCGCTGTTCCGGGCCCTGCTCGAGCGGCACCCGAAAGTGGCGGCCACCGTCATGCGGCGCATGAGCGGCATCATCCGCCGGTCGACGGAACGCCTGATGGACTTCAAGACCCTGAACGCCCATCAGCGTGTCTGTGCCGAGGTGTTGCGCATCGCCGTGCCGAGTGCTGCCGTTGCCGGACACTGGGAAATCTACCCGATGCCGACCCAGGCGGTGATCGCCAGCCGCGTCGGCGCCAGCCGCGAGACGGTGGCCCGCGTTCTCGGTGACTTGGCCCGCGGCGGACTGATCGCCCGTAAGGGCCGCACCTTGACTATACTCGAACGCGACACGCTCGACCGGCTAACCGAAAGGTTGGAGGACGATGCTTGACGGCAATCGCTGCCGCCGCAAGGCGCCTGCTCGACATTTCCCGTCGCCCCTGCACGCGCCAGAAGGCAGATGCCCGCGAATGATGGCGCCGCCCGCGGTGGAGCGGTAACGGGCGGGGAGTTGACGCGGTGACCATCAGCTTGTTCGAGCTTTTCAAGGTCGGCATCGGTCCGTCCAGTTCTCACACGGTCGGGCCCATGGTGGCGGCCAGGCGGTTCCTCGACGAGGCCCGTGACACCGGCGTCTTCGGCAAGATTGAACGCATTCATGCGCGCCTTTATGGCTCGCTGGCCTTCACCGGCGAAGGCCACCAGTCGGACACGGCCGTGCTGCTCGGTTTGTCCGGGGAGACGCCGGATGGCGTCGATCCGGACCGGGTGCCCGGAATTCTTCAGGGTATCGCTGCCGAAGCGGTGATCAAGCTCGGCGGCGAGCGGACGATCACGTTCGACCGCGACGCCGACCTCGTCTTCGACTATGGCGAACCGCTACCGGCCCATGCGAACGGCATGCGGTTCCAGGCCTTCGGCGCGGCTGGCGATTTGCTCGCCGAGACGGTTTATTATTCCATCGGCGGCGGTTTCATCGCCTCTGAGGACGAGATGGCCGCCGAGGCCGACATCCGGACCGGCGACGGGGACGTGCCCTATCCGTTCGCTTCGGCCGCCGAACTGCTGGACACCGGCCGGGTGACGGGCAAGACCATCGCGGAAATGGTATTGGCCAACGAGACGGTCGATCGCGACAAAACGGAAGTCATTGCCGGCATCGACCGCATTTGGTTGGTCATGCAGGATTGCATGGCGCGCGGTATGAAGGGCGACGGGATGCTGCCCGGCGTGCTGCATGTCAAACGCCGCGCCAAGCAGATCCTCGACGGTCTTGAAAGCGCCCGGGGCATCAACGCCAAGCTGCCGCACGAGTGCATGGATTGGATCAGCTTGTATGCCATCGCCGTCAACGAGGAGAACGCGTCGGGCGGGCGCGTCGTAACGGCGCCGACCAACGGGGCGGCCGGGGTCATTCCCGCGGTACTCCGCTATTACGTGGAATCATGTCCCGGCGCCGATCAAAAGGGCGTGCACGATTTCCTCCTGACGGCGACCGCCATCGGCTCGCTGATCAAGCTCAACGCCTCGATCTCGGGCGCCGAGGTTGGCTGCCAGGGCGAGGTTGGCTCGGCCTCGGCCATGGCAGCGGCTGGATTGGCGGCGGCCTTGGGCGGTAGTAACGAGCAGGTCGAGAACGCAGCCGAGATCGCCGTCGAACATCACTTGGGGCTGACCTGCGACCCCATCGGCGGCCTCGTCCAGGTGCCGTGCATCGAGAGGAACGCCATGGGAGCGGTTAAGGCCATCAATGCGGCCTCGCTGGCCCTCAAGGGCGATGGCACGCACTTCGTGTCGCTGGATGCCGTCATCGAGACCATGCGCCAGACCGGCGAGGACATGCAGGACAAATACAAGGAAACCAGCCTTGGCGGCCTCGCCGTCAACGTCGTCGCCTGCTAGGCGCACAAATACAAGCCTGGCGTGTCACGGAGCTTTGGCCATTAGCGGCCGTCCTTCAGGATGGCCCGGCACTTCTCGGCGATTTCCAGGGTTACCGTGTCGTTCATGGGCTGGCCGTTGAAATGTAGAGCGCCGGTCTTGATGTTGAATTTCACGGTGCCGATGGTGAGCGCCATGTTGGGGATGCTGGCGGCCTCCTTGAAGGCCTCCTCGGTCGCCGTGTTCGCGGTCGAGGCCTCGGTCCCTTCCGTCGTTGCGCTGGAGGCGGATGTGTTGAGACTGGTGGCGCTGGTGCGAAGTGCGGTGACGTCGGCGTCCTCCGCGTAACCGACCGCGGTGGCGGCGCTGACGGCGCTCGACGCCGAACTGATGGCCGAGGCCGCATCGCCGGACGCCGCAGAGGATTGGGCCGATGACAATGCGGACTGAGCCGTGTTCAGCGCCGAGGAGGCGGAGCTGACAGCGGCCTTCTTGGTGGCGTTGCTCGGATCGGCCACGTAGGCCGCGACGGCGGCATCATAGATCGTTTGCGCGCCCTGCACCGCTTCGTCGGCGGCGATCACGGCGGCCTGGGCGGAAACCGACTGGGCGCTACTCGCCGCAGTCAATGTCTGATTGGCCTTCGTTGCGGTCTCCACAGATTGATCAGCGCTGTCGGCGGCCGTCCGCGCGCTGCTCGCCGCGCTGTTCGCTGAGGAGGCTGCCGCCGTCGACGTGGAACTGCTCGCCGAAACACTGACCCCGGCCGATGATACCGTGCTCGACGCCGACTGGGCCGAGGTCGAAGCGCTCGAATAGTTGCCGGCCGCGTAGGATGTCTCGGCGCTAGTCAGGGAGGTCTGGGCCGCGGTCAGAGCCGCTTCGGCGGCGGTATAGTCGACGGCGAAGGCGGTGTTCCCCGGATGCGCAGTCGACTTGGCGAGCGCCGCATCGCGCTCGGCGGTCATGGCAGCGACGGCAGCGGTTGCGTCTTCGATGGCGACGAACGCACTCGATTGCGAGGCCAGGGTCTCCGCCGAGCCTGCCGCCATCTCCGCCGCGTCGGCCGCAGTCTCGGCCTGTTCGGCTGCATTGGCGGCCGCTTGCGCCGCCGCCGCATCGGCCTCCGGTTTGCCCAGGTAGTAATTCAGATCCTTGGTGATGTTGAACTCGAAGACGTCGGGCAGCGGCATCTGGAACGAACCGCCGACGTCTGCCGGCAGGAACTTGCGCCCTCGGATTTCCGCCTCGGGTTTGTAGGCAACGTCGCCCCGCGCCCGATGGCTTGCCATCAGGCGGCGGCAATCGCGCTTGGAGATTTGGATGCGGGGTTCTGGCGGTGCGCCGTCGGCGCTTTTGTCGGCAGCCGTACCGTTATCGGCGGCGGCCATGGGAGCGACGGCGATCAAGGAGATCGCGAAAGAGAGCATCGGGGGTAGAAATTTTCTCGGCATCGGGACTCGCGACCGTCTCCGGAGACAGCTTTCTGAGTCTAGCAGGGTAAAGGATGAGGGTTAACAGATCGTGTCTGCAACGACGATGGTGCCGCGCCCCGATCAGGTCAGCTCTTGCCGGCCGCCAGTTGAGCCTTCACGTAGGCCGGGAAGGCTTGGCTTTCATAGGCCTTTTCGCGCACGTAACGGAACATGGAAACGAAGTAGTTGGGCCGGAAGTAACCCTGCATGCGCGAGACTTCCAGGTCCTTGATACTCACCTCGGTCCCCTCGGCCGGAGGTTCGCCCAAAAAGATGATGGTCGGCGAGAAGCGGACGCCCCACTTCTTGCGGAGCTTGCTTTCCGACAGCGTTTCGCCGTCGAAGTCGGTGACTTCGGCCGAGCCCTTCATGTCGACCTGCACCATCTCGAAGTTCTCGCGGATGTAATTCCGGATCTCCGTGTCGGCGAAGTTGACCAGGTGGGTTTCCCGGCAATAGGGGCAGCCCTCGAGTTCGAAGATGACGGCCAGGCGCTTGCCGTTCTCGGCGGCTAGCGCCAGGTCTTCGTTCATGTCGAGGAAGCTCGACAGGAACCAGGTCTGGCGGTAGTGACCGCCCGACTTTTCGACCGTGCTCAGGTCCTTGTTACCAGCCTGCGCCGCAAGCGGGAGCCAAGCCGGCGCCAATCCGGAGGCCAGTGCCGCTCCGGCAGCCAGAAACCGCTTCGAGAACCCACGCCGTGAATAAAACATATTCCGCGCTCCCGTTGCCAATCGGTCAGGAAACCGCAATTGTTATACATTAAACGAATATGACGGGCTACCATGACCCGACCGGCCCGGAGGATAAGTTGACATGAGAAATTCTGCCGTTGCCATTCTCGTCGCGTTTGTGCTGGCCCTGGCGGTCGCCCCAGACCGGCCGCTCGCCGGTGAGACCGGAGAGTTCAACGCCGCCGTGGCCGACGCCTACGGACACTACCGTCAAGCGGTGTTTTTCCTGCGCACCAAGAACCCGGGCGTGGCTGCCCTCGAGATCTCGTTGATGGCAGACAAATGGCAGGCCTTAACCGATACACACGCGAAATCGCCACCGGACGCCTACGACGGAGACTCGCTGTTCCAGGGCACCATGCGTGCCGTTTCGGAGCTACTGGCCAAGGCCCAAACCGCCGCCGAGGCCATGGATGGGGAGACGGCAGCCGAAGCCATGAAGCCGGTTCGCGCCATGCTCTCCGAGTTGCGCCGGCGCAGCGGTATCGTAACCTTTTCCGATTGCGTCGACGCCATCAACGCCTCTATGGACCGCCTCTGGCCCTATCGGCACAATCCGCCCGATTTCGAAAACGCGGAAGCCGTGGACGCACTGCGCCAAGAACTCGGCATTTCCCTTTATCTCTACAGGAAGTGTTACGCGGAAGCGCCTCAGGCCTACCGGGAAGACGAGGAATTCCAGCGTCTGTTCGAGAACGGCATCGACTCCTTTACCCGCATCTGGGAGCCGGTGCGTGAAAAGAATGCCGTCGGTGTCATCAATTTCCTGCGCGAACTGCGCTCGCTCGACAAGATGATCTTCCTCAGGTTCGGTTGACCGGCGCGGGGAGGCGGGAAGATGGCTTTGCCCTCAGGCCTGGATGTCCAATGTTCTGATGTGAATCAAGGATTGTAAGGTCTGCGGGCGGTACTCTCGGTTGTTGACGAGAGCGTACGCGGAGGAGGATGTAGTCATGTTGCGTGTAAGGGATCTAATGAGCGATACGCTCGAAGTCGTTTCTCCAGATACCCAACTCCACGATGTATTGACCATAATGAACAGAGCGGGGTTTCGACATCTGCCCGTCGTCTCGGATGATAAACTCGTCGGCATCATTACGGACCGCGACCTTCGCCTGGCGGTCAATTCACCCATTGTCCAGGCTAACGCCGACGTCAAACGCGAAACGGTCCTCGATGAAATCCGGGTCGACCAATGCATGACCCCGGATCCCGAGAGCGTTTCATCGGACACGCCGGCCCATGAGGTCGCCGATCTCCTGTCCCTCAAGAGGTTCGGTGCCATGCCGGTTGTCGACGACGGTAGGCTGGTCGGCATGATCAGCTATATCGATTTCCTGAAACATTTTGCGGCCAACCGTTAGGGCCCATCGAAGGATCGGCCCGGTCGGTTTGGAATCGGCTGGTGTTAGAGTTCAGCCGGCTTGACGGACGGCTTCGCCGGGCCACGGCAGTTCGTTCTTCTCGAGACCTTCGCCGGGAAAGGGCAGCGAATCCTTGTTCAACGCTTCGCCGGGGAAGGGCAGGCCATCGCTGTCCTCTTGTCGGGTCCCGTCGCGTTCGTCCCCATCCTGTTCCCAGTCCAATTCGGCCACGTTCCGGGGCCGGAAGTCGTCGACCATGTCCCGCGCCCGGTCCAGGTTCTTGGTGGTAATCGCCGCCAGGCGGTGGTTGTTCCGCATCTCATAGACTTCGAGAGCCTGCTCAAAGGCGGTGACCGACGCCTCCAGGCGTTCGACGTTGCGGGTTTGCTTGCCCAAGAGGAAAAGCGCGCTGCCCAGGTTGTTTTGCGAAGCCGCCCACAGCATCGGCGTCTGGCTCCGGCTCCGCACCTCGAGGACGGCCTTGCAGGCATTGGCTGCCGTCGCCAGGGCTTCGAGGCTCTTCACATGTTCTCCCAGGACCTGGGCGGCCTGCGCCACATTGCTCATAATTTCGGCCCAACGCATTGGGGTCTGGTCGCGGGTATAGATGGCGAGAGCCGACTTGAAGCGCTTCAGAGCACGCTTGAGTTCGCGCGTATCGCCGCTTTCGAAGCCGCGGCGGTAGCTGATCAGACCGAGGCGGTTCTGCAGCGCCCCCAGGCCCGGGGGTGGCTGTTGCGACAGAGGATATCGGCCGCGTCGATGAGCATGGATTCCGCTTCGTCGAGCATCGCCGTGTCGCGGTTCCGCTCACCATCGATGTGCAGGATCGAGCCCAGGTGCTTGTGGACGCGGGCCCAATCCTCAGGCGATTCTTTTTCGCTGAGGATCGAAGCGGCGACCCGGCAGCGCTCGGCGGCCCGGGCCAAAAGCGAGGCGTCGTAACCGGGCCGGGCGGCGGCGGCGAGGACGGCGGCATATCCGGATTGCAGGGCGGCCCGTTCGCGGCCGGTCATTTCCGGCGGCACCTGTTCAAGGGCAAGGGCGGCGGCATCGAGCGAATCGTCCAAGGCGCGCTTCTTCAACGCTTGTTTGGCCCGTGTTCCCGGCAGGGCGGCGGCCAGGGTCACGGCGCGCAGAAGGTCGGCGATCTCGGCTCCGAACCCGGCCGGAACGGCAAGCACGGTCTCGAAGTCGAAGGCGCCCGGAGCCTGCTGGTCCCAGTTTGCCAGAGTCACGAAATGCAAATGCAGCGCGCTGCCCGGCGCCGGGACGTGTCCCCAGATAAGGACGTCGGCCTCGGTGTCGATGAGCCAACGCCGGGCCGTCATAGAGATGCGGTCGATCTGTTTTCCACGCTCGGCGTTGATGTCGAGCTTGAGGGCCTTGGTCAGGCCACGGGTTTGGATGGCCGGTGAATTGCCGAGCGCAGCGATGAGATGACGCGTGTTCTGCTCACCATTCTCGCCGGTGAGCTTGGCGACGCGTACACCGATGCGCTCCTGGTCGGTGCCGAGTCCGTCGATCAGGCGCCGGAGCAGGCCCGGGTTGCTGTAGGATTCGCCGCCGCTTTCGGTGCCGCGGGCGGGCTTGTTGCCGCCGCGCAGACGTTTGATCAGGCGCCCCATCATGCCGAGTGTCGATTCCGGTGTCTGCTGCATGGAATCGATAAGACCGTTGCGGTCCATCGAGCGCACCACCGTACGGCCGATAGCGCGCGCCGTCGCTCCGTGAACGCCGCCGTCGAGGACCGCCATCTCTCCGAACATCTCGCCAGGTCCGAAATATCCCTGGTGGACCGGCTTGCCGCCCTCGTCCTTGAGAATCTCGACCTTGCCGGAAAATATCTCGTAGGCGCGGTCGCTCCTTTCCCCCTCGCGGAAGATCACGTCCCCGTCGGCGAATATCTCCTTGCTGCGCGTCAAACCCCTCTCCGCTCAGCCATATACATGTCGGGGTCCGCCAAGCAAAACCTGACGACCCACGATGAGGCTAGCAGAAGGTTCCTACCGAACCGTTAACGGGGGACGAGAGGGATCGATCGATCTATTTGGAATCAAAAGAGAAGGCCCGGCCCGCTTCGGAGCGCGGAGCTGTGATCAGAGTTGGACAGGCGTCGGTGCCTTGATACCAATCTCCTCGCGGAGTGCCTTGCGCACGTCGGCGAAAACCTGGTCCCAGGCGCCCGGGCGCTTCTGGCGGAACAGTCGAACGCTCGGATACCAGGGCGATGTTTCCGTGCCCGTCAGCCAGCGCCAATCGGCGGCGAACGGGATGACCACCCAGGTCGGTTTGCCCAGCGCCGCGGCCAGGTGCGCGATGGCGGTGTCGACGGTGATGACCATATCGAGTTGCTGGACCACCGACGCCGTATCGGCGAAATCGTTGAGCCTGGGAGCCAGATTGAAGACCAGGGCTTCGCAGCCCGTTTCCTTAATGTCCGCCTCGCGCGGCCCCTTCTGCAGGCTGTAGACGATGACGCCCGGAATACCCAAGAGTTCGACGAACTGGGTGAAATCGCAGGACCGGTTCTTGTCGTTCTGATGGGTCGGCTTGCCGGCCCAGGAGATTCCGATCTGGCGTTGGCGGTCCATGGTTGCTGGCAATTGCACGGCATGCATCTCAGGTGCCGTCAGGTAAGGCACGTCAACCGGGATAGTCTCGGCCGTGGTGCCGAGGACGCGGGCCAGCGACATCATCGGGATGTAATAATCGAACTTGGGCAACGGAGCGCCGCGGTTGACGACCTTGTCGACGCCGGGAACGGTGGAAAACAGGCGCGCCAGTTCCGGCTGGGTCTCGAGGACGACGGTGCCGACCCGTTCTTTGACCATGGGCACGTAGCGGGCGAAGTGAATCATATCGCCGAAGCCCTGTTCCTGATGGATCAGCAGGGTCTTGCCCTTCAGTTCAGAGCCGTCCCACATGGGCTGGGAAAACCCGCGCGGCGGGCTGCGTTCCAGTCTCCAGCGCCATTCGTATTGCTCGAAGCCTTCGGCGAACTCACCCTTGGTGAGCAGCGTCAAAGCTCGGTCCCAGCGGCAATCTACGTGCTCTGGAACCATGGTCAGGGTCGTCTCGAAGGCGGCCAGAGCCTGATCGGTCTGGCCCAAATCACGCAAGGCCAGGCCCATGTTGTAGAAATACTCGGCGCCTTTCGGATCCAGGCGTACGGCCTGCTGGTGGGCAGCGACGGCCAATTGCAGCCGACCCAGCTCGCGGAGCGCGTTGCCCATATTGGAGTACGCTCCCGCATTGTTGGGACGCAGTACCAGGGAGCGCCGATAACACGCAATCGACGCCTCGAGTTTGCCCATCTGCCTGAGCGCCACGCCCATGTTGTTGTAGGTGTCCGGAATCTTCGGGTTGAGCAGCAGCGATTTGCCATAAGCCTCGACGGCCTCGGCATACTCGCCCTTCTGGTGATGTTCGACGCCGATGCCGAAAACCCGCGCCGCTTCGCGTTCGCGCAGGGCCAGTTTCTGTTCCGCCGGCAGCGCCTTCCAGGCGGCGATCTGCTAGGCCGTCGGCTGCCGGCCCGGCGTGGGCTTGGCCATCGCTTCACCGGTGGTCGGTGGGCTCACCGGTTTCAGAGTCGCCGATACGGCGCCGCCGGCGCTTTTCGCCTTCGCCGGTTTATTCGCCTCGGTTGCGGCCTTCTTGGCAGCCATTATATCCCCGCTCGAAACCCCGCTCTAATGACCCCTGGGCGCAACCGCTCGCGGCCCATTGCGGTCCGGCCCATCGCCTATAGTGAATCGTCGTCCCCTTTCGGGCAAGAAAAAGCGCCCGACAAGCGCAGCCGCCTGCCTTTGATGGTCGCCAAACGGGTCGATTACAGTTGGGCCAACACCGGTCAGAGGATGTCGAGCACGCTTTCCGGCGGCCGGCCCATGGCCGCTTTGGCGCCCTTGACAACGATCGGTCGCTGCAAGGCCCTCGGGTGCAGGGCGATGGCCTCGATCAATTCGTCGCCGTCGAGGGCCGGGTCGATGCCTTCCTCCTTGGCTTCCTTGGTGCGCAGGACGTCTTTCGGGCCGAGGCCCAGTTTGGCGAGCACGTCCTTCAGCTCGGCCGCGCTCGGCGGTGTCGTCAGATACTCGACGATTTCTGGCTCGACACCGTTGTCATGGAGCAGCGCCAAGGTCTGGCGCGATTTCGAGCAGCGGGGGTTGTGGTAAATCTTGACCGTCATCGTTTTTCCTCCGTTTGACTTGAACCCTCGCGCCCGGCCATGTTCGAGCCGCCGGTGCTAGGCGGCACGAAGATCTCCGGGCGTTCCGAGGGAATTTGTTCAACATAAAGGGATTGGCTGGGAAAGGCGAAACCCGTACCCGCGCCTTCGACGATTTCCTTGATGCGAAGGGCCAGGCCTTCCTTGATCTTCAGCCATTCGCCCCAATCGGTGGTGCGGGTAAAACAGTAGAGCATGATGTCGATGGACGAGTCACTGAAGCGGTCGATGCGGACGAAGGTGGAGACGTCCTCGGGATCGGCGAAGTCCGAACTGTCGACGACGTAGCGTTCGATTTCGTCGCGGATCCGGCGAAGTTGTTCGATGGTGGTGCGGTATTCGACACCGATGGTCCAGTAGATACGCCGATGCGTCATGCCCGAGAAATTGATAACCGCCGTGTCTGCCAGCCTGGCGTTGGGAACCAGGACCGGGGCCTTGTCGAAACGCCGGACCACGGTTGAGCGGAAGCCGATGCTCTCGACGGTGCCCTCAACGGTTCCTTCGACGCGAATCCAATCACCGGTACGGAAACGCTTTTCACCGAGGATGAGGATACCGGCGATCAGGTTCTTGAACAGGTCCTGAGCGCCGAGCGCTACGGCGACGCCGAACAGACCGGCGCCGGCGATGATGGGTCCAACCTGAATCCCCCAAATTTGGAGAATGGTTGCGGCGCCGACGACGATAACGGCAACGTGGATGGCTTTGACCAGCCACTCGACGAGCTCGTGAGTGAACACCCGCTCCAGCCGTCGCAACAGAAACGACATCGGGATGGTCAGGCGGTACGCTCCCCAGAAAATGCAGACCGCGATCAGCGTTTTGACGACGTTGTCGGCGATATCCGCATATATGTCTTCGAAGGCCAGATATTCGCTGGCGAAAAAGACGCCGATGACGATGGGCACAAGGCGGACCGGCGCTTCGAGGCTGTCGACCATCTTGTCGTCGAGGCGGTTGGTCGTTCGCTTGGCGATGGCATTGAGACGCCCGATGACGAGACGTGTGAAAAGCCCCCTCAACAAAAAGAAGACGGCGAGGATGAGGATCGCGACAAGGGCCTTGCCAATATCGACACCGCCGACACCAGTGTTCCACACCTCGAGAACCAGTCGCCAGAATTCCTTCAGTTGGTCCACCGCCGGTCCCCCATCCTCCGGTTTTCGCGGCAATGTTCGCCGCAAGGACCTTGAAATAGTCCGTCCACTCGGCAAAATCAAATGTTCGCCAGAAACAACATGCGAACTGGACAAACGGCCGCGAACGGCCGAATGATCCGGCACTGAGGAGGGGAACGTTTCGTTGGTCGACGTCAACGAGCACAAGCAGGCGATGATGGAGACCGGCTTCTGGGGCCGCGCTGCTGCCGGCGCCCTGATCCTCGCCAGGAGCACGAGGCGGGTGCTGATCGCCCACCGTGCCGAAGGAACCCTACAACCGCATACCTGGGGCACTTGGGGCGGCGCCGTCGATCGTGGAGAGACACCGATGCAGACCGTGACCCGCGAAGTCCGCGAGGAAGCGGGCTACGAGGGTGAATTCGAGGCGACGCCGCTATACGTTTTCGAACACGAATCCGGTTTCCGTTACAGCAATTTCCTGGTCGTCGTCGGCAAGGAATTCGAACCGACCTTAAACTGGGAGACCCAGGGTTTCGGTTGGTTCGAGTTCGGTCTTTGGCCGGAACCCCTACACTTCGGTCTGGTCAACCTGCTGGAACATGCGGAAAGCCGGTCCGTAATCGCACGAGCCGCCGGCGCCGAAGCCTGAACTTCGGATCTACGGATCGCATTGAGCACCAGCCGTCAGGCGCGGGTCTCCATGGCAAGGCGAATGCCGAGGGCGATCAAGACGGTGCCGGCCAATGCATGAATGCGCCGGCCGGCGTTTTCGCTCGTCGAGAAAAAACGTCGGACCTGGCCGCCGGCCAAGCCGGCCGCGGCCATGACCAAGAAAGAGACGGCCATGAAGATGAAACCAAGGATCGCGAACTGGTAAGCAACGGGCCCGGCACCAGGGTCGACGAACTGGGGCAGGAAAGCGAGGAAGAATAACGCCACTTTCGGGTTGAGCAGATTCATGATGACGGTCTGCCGGTAGATGGAACCGATCGGCATCGGATCGTCGCCATCGGAAAAATCGAGTTTGTCGCGATGGCGCCACATGCGCACCCCGAGATAGATGAGGTAGGCTGCACCCAGGACCTTGACGGCGGTAAAGGCGATCGCCGAGGCCGCGAGGACCGCCGTCAATCCGACGATACAAAGCAACGTGTGGCCGATAATGCCCGTACACAGACCGGCCGCGGCGGCGACGCCTGCCCGCGGCCCCTGGGCGGCACCGCGGACGATTACGTAAATGATGTCGGGACCCGGGGTGACTCCGAGAATGAAAGAGGCGACGGCGAAGGTCGCAAGGTGGCTCCACTCGGGCATGGCGTCGAACTCAACCGCCCAATAGTTCCGGGCGAGCCGCCCAGGCGACAACCCATCCGTCACCGTTGTCGCCGCGCTCGAGCGCGACCACGGTCCCTGGCCGGAAGTGGACAACGGCCTCTTCCTCGTTACCACAGACCAGGCGGGATACCAGGCGGCTCATATAGGGCAGGTGGCCGACGATCATGACGTTACCGGTGGAGTCTTCCTCCGGCCACGCCTCAATCGCTGTGAAAAGGGAATCGGTCGGGTCGTTCGGTGCAATCGGGTAAAGGCTCTGTTCGATGACGCGGCCGGGACCCAGGGTCTCGGCTAAAATCAGGGCCGTCTCCTGGGCGCGGAGTTTGCCTGAATGCAGCACGCGGGCGACGTTTAAACGGCCTCGCGCTAGGAACGACGCCATGCGGGCAACGTCCTTCCGCCCCGTTTCGCTCAAAGGCCGTTCCGGGTGCTCGTCCTTGGGAACGGCGGTGCCGTGTTGAACCAGATAAAGCCGCATGTCCCGAGACTACCAAAGGCATCGGACCGGATAAAGCGATGGCGTCGTCGTTCGCTTCATGTCACGGCAGACCATTGTTCCCTGGTCAGATGATAACGCCGAAATCCGGCTATACCGCCAAACCCTTCCTGAATCAGGTGCATTCCGACACCTTCCAGAATGCGGCAAGACCGTTCATTGGTCACCAGAGCCAAAGCCGAGAAAACATCGAGAAACGCTTCTCTGAAGCCGTGCTCGACCACGGCGGCAACGGCTTCCGGCGCCAGCCGCCGGCCCCACCAAGTGCGGTCGATGGTATAACGAAGCGTTAATTCCGGTAGATCGTCCCGTTTGGCGAAACCGCACTCGCCGATAAACGAGCGCGAGTCCTTGTGCTCGACAGCAAAGACGCCGATCCCCAGTTCCTGCCACTGCGCTCTGTATTCCGCGAATTGCCGGGCCGCCGCCTCGTTGGCCATCGGCCCGACCGTCGTGCCGGCCATATTGGCGAGGTCCTTTTTGAGGGCCACAAAAACACCCTCGTCCGTTTCCTTGAACGGCCTGAGGATCAATCTTCTCGTAACGATTTCAGTCATATCCATCTCCTGATTGCGAATGGTCTCGATGCCGTACGGGCGCCTGCCGGACGGGCAGGCGGGTCGTCATCGTCGTCGCAATCGGGTTCGGCTCGTCACGGTTTCAGTCTCTTATCCAGCCAACAAAAAACGCGGCACCGGGTGCCGCCAGACCGCTGACAAACCCCATCATTTTTTGGTGGGGTTTGTTGTTTAGGGCTTTTGAGCGATGTGTTGGGCGATTTGCCGGAATATCGGGAAGTCCGGTTTAATGCCGCTCCTGGGCGTGGAAACGT